>Ga0306926_10007756_pt1 | contig 11668 bp, 7 predicted proteins | sample flu12Cox44000178_FD_203759 | JGI IMG/M metagenome (GOLD analysis project Ga0306926, IMG submission 203759) | Lab enrichment of tropical soil microbial communities from Luquillo Experimental Forest, Puerto Rico - flux8day.12C.oxic.44.000.178 (v2)... | ecosystem: Environmental > Terrestrial > Soil...
CTCGGCCTCCGCCCGCTTCAGGGTCTCGAGCGCCGCATCCACCTCGCGCTGGCGGTTCCACAGATCCGCATAGATGCCGTTGCGCGTCAGCAGCTCGAGATGCGTGCCGCGCTCGGCCACCACGCCCTTGGCGAGCACGATGATCTCGTCTGCCTTCACCACGGTCGAGAGACGATGTGCTATGACGATGGTGGTTCGCCCCTGCGCCACACGGTCGAGCGCCGCCTGGATCTCCTGCTCGGTGAAGGAATCGAGCGCCGAGGTCGCCTCGTCGAGCACCAGGATCGGCGGCCCCTTGAGAATGGTGCGGGCGATGGCGACACGCTGCTTCTCGCCGCCCGAGAGCTTGAGACCGCGCTCGCCGACCGGCGTCTCGTAGCCCTCCGGGAGCGCGGCGATGAAGGGGCCGATCTGGGCGAGATCGGCGGCCTCCTCGATCTCGGCCTGCGTCGCATCCCAGCGTCCGTAGCGGATATTGTAGCCGATCGTGTCGTTGAACAGCACCGTGTCCTGCGGCACCATGCCGAGCGCCTGGCGCAGGGTCGCCTGCGTCACCGCGCCGATGTCCTGCCCGTCGATGCGGATATGCCCGCCTTGCGGCTCGTAGAAGCGAAAGAGCAATCGCGAGATGGTGGATTTGCCGGCGCCCGAGGGGCCGACGATCGCGACCGTCTTGCCGGCCGGGACTTCGAAGGTGATGCCCTTCAGGATGGGGCGGTTCTCCTCATAGGCAAAGCGCACATCCTCGAAGCTCACCGCCCCCTCGCGCACTTTGAGGGGCTTGGCGCCCGGCTTGTCGGCGATCTCTGGATTGCAGTTGAGGATCTGGAACATCTCCTCGATGTCGATCGTCGCCTGTTTGATCTCGCGATAGACCATCCCCATGAAATTCAAGGGGATATAGAGCTGCACCATCATGGCGTTGACCATGACGAAATCACCGACCGTCTCGGTGCCCGAGACGACGCCAAGCGCGCAAAGCCCCATCGCCATGGTGAGCCCGACGGTGAAGATCACGGCCTGGCCGGTGTTGAGCACGGCGAGCGAGGTGTAGGATTTGACGCTCGAGCCCTCATAGCGCTCCATCGAGCGATCGTAACGCTCGGCCTCGCGCACCTCGGCGCCGAAATATTTGACGGTCTCGTAATTCAACAGGCTGTCGACCGCCTTCGATGTGGCGTCGGTGTCCGAGTTGTTCATCACCCGGCGGATGCCGATGCGCCAATTGGTGGCGATGACCGTATAGGTCAGATAGACGGCGATCATGGTCGTGACGAGCACGACGTAGCGCCAATCGAAATGCAACCACAGCACCGAGATGACGAGGGCGAACTCGATGATCGTCGGGATCACGGTCATCATGGTGAGGCGCGACAATTCCTCGATGCCATTGCGGCCGCGCTCCAGCACCCGCGTCAGCCCGCCCGTCTTGCGCTCGAGGTGGAAGCGCAGCGACAGGCGGTGCATATGCTCGAAGGTGCGCCACGCAAGCCGGCGCACCGCATGCAGGGCGACGCGCGCGAACAGCCCCTCGCGCGCCTGAGTCAGCACCACCATGACGATGCGCACGACACCGTAGAGGATGGTCAGCGCCAGCGGGCCGGCAACCGCGATGCCGAGAATGGTATGCGAAACGCTCACCCCCTTGGCGGCGCCGGCGAGCGCATCGGCCGCCCATTTGAAGGTGAAGGGCACCGCGATGGTGACGAGCTTCGAGATGACGGTCAGCGCGAGCGATGCCGCGACGCGCAGCTTCAGGTCGAAGCGGTCGGATGGCCACAGATAAGGCCAAAGCCGCAGCATGGTGGCGAAGAGGCTGGTTTCGCGCTTGCCCCCCGCATCCGGTGCTGCATCGCCTCGCGGAGGTGGGGTGCCGGGGACTGCCGGCCTAGGAGCGAGGCGAGGGACCGATGACATTCTTCTCTTTCAATGGCTTGCGGGGTCGATCTCGACCTGTCGACGCCTACATATAGGGATCGATGTTCTCTGTCGCACACTCCGTGGCCGGCGCATAATTTGCTTATTCCCCGGAAGATTTGCTTATTCCCCGGAAGAAGGCGTTGACGCGCCGGGGCTTTCATGTGTGGTCTTGCCCATGCAGTCGATTCGATCAATCTGTGTCTATTGCGGCTCGGGCTCAGGCTCCGACGAGGCCTTCCGCGAGGCCGCGCGCACGCTCGGGCGCATGCTCGCGGAGTCCAACATCGGTCTCGTCTATGGCGGGGGGCGCATCGGCCTCATGGGCGAGGTGGCGCGCTCCGTGCTCGAGGCTGGCGGCAATGTGATCGGGATCATCCCCGAGTTCCTCAAGGCCCGCGAAGTGATGCTCGCCGACGCCCAGGAGCTGCATGTCGTCCCCGACATGCACACCCGCAAGCAGCTGATGTTCGAGAAGGCCGACGCCTTCATCGCGCTGCCTGGCGGCATCGGCACCTTGGAGGAGCTCGTCGAGCAGATGACCTGGGCCCAGCTCGGCCGCCACGAGAAACCGATCCTGATCGCCGACATCAACGGCTTTTGGCGCCCGCTGCTCTCGCTCCTCGCCCATATGCGCGAGTCGGGCTTCGTGCGCGCCGGCCTCGAGGTGCGCTACCTCGTCGCCGAACGCATCGAGGACGCGCTCGAGATGATCGAGACCGCCGCAAAGCGCAATGAGGCGAATGGCGAAGCCGAGAAGCAGCGCATGCAACGCATGTGAGGGCCGGCCTGGGACCGCGACCGTCTCGGTCGCCCTTCTTTCCGGCGTCGAGGCTCAACCGTTCGCAAGAGCGAGCGAGGCGCCTGTGATCCCCGGGTGGGGCCGCCCCCGCTCACTCCTTGGCCTGCCGCGCGCCGGCCACCACCTCGGCGAGCGGGGTCACCTCGTCCATATGGCCGCCAAGCGCCTGGTAGGCGGGGCGCGGCATGGTGAACTCGATCGGGGCGACGAGGGCCGGTGTGGGCACCGAGCCGAAGGCGTTGCGTGGCAGGCGCGTGACGTCGACCATGACCGTGATGCCGCCGCCGGGCCACAGGTAGACCGGTGCTCCGCCCATGGTGACGCGCACCCCGAGCTCGTGAATCTGGCGCGTCAGCAGCACCGGGTTTTCGGTCACGCCGGCGCGCAGTGAGCCGCCGGCGCCGGCCATGAACATCACGGTCGCGAGCGCCGGCTCGCAATTCTCGCCGATGCGATGCACGACCTTGGCGATCGCCTCGGGCATCTCGGCCGGCACTGGGCGCAGCGTGTCATCGAGGACGCAATAGAGCGCGTCCTCGCCCGTGGTCGAGGTGAAGAGCAGGCGAAGCCCGGGCCAGGCGAGCTTCGGGTCGATCGACTGGATGAGCGACAAGGGATCGGTGATCGCGGTTCCGCCCCAGCCGGTTCCGGGCTCGGCCACCTGGAAAATGCGCCCTGGCGTCGAGCGGCGCCCGCGCAGCCGCACCCCGGTCGGGCGCATGTCGAGGAACTTGCCCGCCTGGTGCTCCGACAGGACGCCGGTGATATGGTCGTCGACGACCACGACCTCGTCGACATGTCCGTGCCATTGCCGGGCGAAGATGCCGATCGTGGCCGAGCCGCAGCCAACCCGCATGCGCTCCTCGGCGACTCCGTTGACGATGGGGGCGGCCCCTGCCCGCAGCACGAGGCTCGCCCCGCCATCGATCGTCATCTCGACGGGCTCGCAGTTGCAGAGCTGCAGCAGCGCCTCGCAAGTGGCATTGCCCTCGGCCTTCGAGCCGCCGGTCAGATGGCGCACCCCGCCAAGCGAGAGCATCTGCGAGCCATATTCGGCGGTCGTCACATGGCCGATCGCTTCGCCGCGCACGCGCACCGCGGCCGATTCCGGGCCGAGATGCCGGTCGGTGTCGATCTTCGCCTTGACGCCGCAATAGCTGAAGATGCCTTCCGTCACCACGGTGACGGTATCGACCCCCTCATATTCGCTCGACACGATGAAGGGGGCGGGCTTGTAGTCCGGATAGGTGGTGCCGGCGCCGATGCCGGTGATGAAGGCATCGCCCAGCGACTGATGGCCCTGCGGCAGCAAGGCGCCGTCCCAATCGGCCGAGGCGTCGAGGAAGGGCCGCACTGGGCCGCCCTCAGCCGCGATGCGGCGCGTCAGCACGATCGGGTCGGTGCGCACCAGCGCGCCGCCCTCATTGGCGTAGCGCGAGCAGGCCCCGGCCCTACCCGGCCGGATGCGGCAGATGACCGGGCAGGCATGGCAGCGCACGATGCCCTCGTCGCCCTCCTCGCGGGCCCCGAATTTATCGGTCTGGTCGGGCCGGTTCCGTAAGGGAGGCACTGCGCTCATCGATCAGCCCTCACCCTTCAGCTCTCTCGCGCGAGGCCGCCGGCCTCGAGCGCCGCGCGGATGCGGTGCGGCAGGGCCGGCACCTCGCGGATGCTGACGCCGGTCGCATGGCGGATGGCACCGAGGATTGCGGGCGCCGCCGGCACCAGCGCGGGCTCCCCCACACCCTTGGCGCCGAAGGGGCCGAGCGGCTCGCGATCCTCGACCATAAGGATGTCGATGCGCGGCACATCGCCGAAGGTCGGGATCAGATAGTCGTGCAGGTTCTCAGTGCGGCCGGGCACATATTCCTCCATCAGCGCAAGGCCGATGCCTTGCGCGATGCCGCCATGGATCTGGCCTTCGACGAGCGTCGGATTGACGGCGCGCCCGACATCATGGGCGGCGACGAAGCGATCGAGACGCACCGTGCCGAGCGCCATGTCGACATCGAGCGCAACGATCTGCGCCGCAAAGCCATAGGTCGCATAGGGAGTGCCCTGCCCTTTCGCATCGAGCGGCTCGGTCGGCGGATCGAAATCGCCGATCCCCTCGAGCACGATCCCGTCACGGCCGGCGGGCAAGGCCGCAAGCTCGATCGCGGTCGAGCGGCCGAAGGTCGTCACCGTGAGGCGCGAGCCTTCGAGCTCGAGCTTCGCCTCCTCGCCGGCATTGGCGCGCCGCAGGATCTCGGCGCGCAGCGCGAGCGCCGCCCTCTCGCTCGCCTTGCCAGACACGAAGGTTTGACGCGAGGCCGAGGATTTGCCGGCATCGAAGGTCGCGTCGGTGTCGCCGCCGACCAAGGTGAAGGCCTCGACCGGCAGGCCGAGCGCCTGCGCGGCGATCTGAGTCAGCACCGTGGTCGAGCCCTGGCCGATATCGACGGCGCCGTTGAAGAAGATGAGCCGCCCTTCGCGCGTGAGCGCGATGCGCATGCGGGATGGGTTCGGGAGCGCGGTGTTGCCGATGCCGTACCACATGCAGGCGATGCCGACGCCACGCCGCGACACGCCGGCTTGACTGTTGCGCCTCTGCGCCTCGTCGAGGAAGCTCCGCCACTGTGGGCGTAGCGCCTCGAGGCAGCTCGCAAGCCCGGCGCTCGCCCGCAGGCGCTGGCCGGTCGCCGTCTCGTCGCCGGCCTTGAGGGCGTTGCGGAGCCGGAACTCGAGCCGGTCGAGGCCGCAGCGCTCGGCGAGCTCGTCATAGAGCGCCTCATGAGCGATCGCCGCTTGCGGCACCCCGAAGCCGCGAAAGGCGCCGGCAACCGGGCCGTTGGTGTAGATGGCGCGAGAGCGGTTGCGGACATTCGCGACCGCATAGGGCCCTGCCGCATGCACCGGGACCCGGCCCGCGACCGTCGGCCCCCAGGACGAATAGGCACCCGTGTCGAAATCGGCGACACTCTCATAAGCGAGGATGATCCCTCGCGCGTCGCAGCCGGCACGCGCCGCGATCGATGCGGGATGGCGCTTGGTGCTCGCCGCCATCGATTCCGGACGCGTATAGGTGCAGCGCACCGGCACCCGCATCAGCCAGGCGGCGATGGCGAGCATCGGCTGCACCGAGACGTCGAGCTTGCCGCCGAAGCCGCCGCCACAAGCCGAAGGCAGGATGCGCACATCGGTCGGCGCGATGCCGAGCACGCGCGCCACCTCGTCGCGATCCATATAGGGCGCCTGCGTCGAGGCGAAGATCTCGATACGCTTGCCGACTCGTCTCGCATAGCCGGCCTCGGGCTCGACATAGGCATGCTCGACGAAGGAAGTCAGGAAGTTGCCTTCGGCGAGATGAGCCGCGCGCGCGAGCGCGTTCTTGCTGTCGCCGCGCTCGACGAGGCCGCGCACCAGCACATTGTCGGGACGAAAGCCATGCACCACAGGCGCGCCGGGCGCGAGCGCGGCCTCAGGCCCGAAGAGCGGCTCCAGCGGCTCCCAGCTGATCGGGAAGCGCCCGATATCGAAGGCATCGATGGCAGCACGCTCGCCGATCACGGCGGCGACCGCCTCGCCGCGATAGCGCACCTGACCCTCGGCGAAGACCGGCTGGTCCTTGAGCTCGGGGAAGATGCCAAAGCCGTTCTCGCCCGGCACGTCTGCCGCCGTCAGCACGCGGAAGATCCCGGGCTGGTTCGAGACGAAGGCGCCGAGATCGCCGATGCGGAAGCGGGCGCTGGCATGGGGCGAGCGGATGGCGCGCAACCATAGCGACTCCGGCGGCGCGGCGTCCGCACCATAGATCTCGCTGCCGTCGAGCTTCGAACGCCCATCGAGGCGCGGCACGCGCCTGCCAACCGGTTCCAGCGCAGCGTCCGCCACGGCATCGGTCTCGGGAGCGAACTCCTGTTCGGCCTCGCCGAGTGCATCTTCACCGATTCCTTCTTCGGCAATTGCGTCCTCGCCAAGCGACCCGTCGCCGACCGGTTCTTGGGTGAGCGCCTCATCAGCGAGTGTATACTCAGCGAGTGTATCTTCGGCGAGCACCGCTTCACCAAACCCTTCGGCCCGCACCTCTTCGGCGGCAGACGCCTCCGGAAGCGCCTCCTCCTCGACGGGCTCATCGCCGAGCGCTCCGTTCGCCGGCGGCTCGTCGGTCCCAAGGGCACGGCCCGCATCGAGCACGGCTTCGTAGATCTTGAGATAGCCGGTGCAACGGCACAGCACGCCTCCGAGCGCGGCCTCGATCGCTTGCGTATCCAGCGGCTCCTCGCGACGCAGGAGATCGAGCGAGGCCATCAGCATTCCGGGCGTGCAGATGCCGCATTGGGCCGCGCCATGCCGGTGGAAGGCGTCCTGCAAGGCGCGCCCGAGCGGATCCTCACCGAGGCCCTCGACGGTCGTGATCCGCCTGCCTTCGAGCTGGCCCGCGGGCACCAGGCAGGCGCAGGCCTGCTCGCCATCGATCAACACGGTGCAGGCGCCGCAATCGCCGGCATCGCAGCCGACCTTGGTACCGGTGAGGCCTAGCTCCTCGCGCAGGACACGCGACAGGCGCATATCGGCGCGCGCTGCGATCTCGGTCCTGCGGCCATTGACCGTGAGCGTGACGGTGCCGAGATAATCGAGCGTGCTCATGCGGCGACTGGCGCCTTTTCCGAGAGGTCCGAGAAGCCGAGAAGTTCGGCGAGCGCTCGCCGCACCAGGATGCGGGCCGCCTCACGGCGATAGGCAGCGCTCGCGCGGATATCGTCGATCGGGGTCAGCGGCTCGATGATTCGCGAGGTGACGCGGTCGAGAAAGCGAGCCGCCGGCATCTCGCCGCGCAGCTCCGCCTCGAGGGCGGCGAGGCGCGCCGGCCTGTCCGAGCAAGCGCCGACCGCGACGCGGATATCGGCGATCCCGCCGTCATCGTCCTTATCGAGCAGCAAAGCGACACTCGCGATCGAGATGACGAGATGCGAGCGCGCGCCGAGCTTGAGGAAGAGCGAGCGTGCGCTCTCGCGATGCGCCGGCACGCGGATCGCGACGACGAGCTCGTCCGATGCAAGCTCGGTCTTGCGATTGCCGCGGATGAAGCTCGCGAGCGGCACGCTGCGCCGCTCTTGCGCCGAGGCGATCTCCACTTCGGCATCGAGGGCGAGAAGCGGGGGCACGCCGTCGGCCGCGGGCGAAGCGTTGACGATATTGCCGCCGAGCGTGCCGCGGTTTTGAATCTGGCGGCCGCCGATCTGCAGCGCCGCCTGTTTCAACGCGTCAAACGCCGCAGGCAGCGGCGCCTCGGCGATGGCGGTCCAGGAGGTCGCGGCCCCGATCACGGTCGCGCGCCCGTCCTTACGGATGCCGCTGAGCTCGGGGATATGGGTGATGTCGAGGAAATCGCGCGGGAAGGGTTGCAGCCAGGCCTGCCGCGCGGCGCGCGCCGGATAGATATCGGTCGCGCCGGTGAGCACGGTGAGAGGCGGGCGCGCATCGCTGCCCGCTCCGCGCCGCGCTTCCGCCAATGCTGCGAGCGCGGCCTTGAGGGTCGTCGGGCGCAGATAGGCGGGCATTACTTCGCGTTCCTATGCCGGCGCCAAGGCCGCCGGAGGAAGCAGAGCTTCGCCCGCTTGCGTCATGCGACCTTGAGCTTCTTTTGCAGGTTCGAGGACGAGGTCGTGTATTGGAACAGCAGCTTCTTGTCCGGATAGACGTAGCGGTGCACCTTCTGGGCCGCGAGCGCCCCCTCATGGAAGCCCGAGAGGATCAGCTTGAGCTTGCCCGGATAGGTGTTGATATCGCCGATCGCGAAGATACCGGGCGTCGAGCTCTCGAATTTCTCAGTGTCGACCGGCACGAGATTCTCGTGGAGGTTCAGCCCCCAATCGCCGATCGGGCCGAGCCGCATGGTGAGCCCGAAGAAGGGCAAGATGGCGTCGCACGGGATCTCGAAGGTCGAGTTGTCGTCGCGCCTGACGACCGCGGCTTCGAGATTGGGCGCTGCGCCCTTCAGCTCGACCACCTGCCCGAGATGGAAATCCATACGACCCGCCGCCACATGCTCGCGCATCTGCTCGACCGAATGGGGCGCCGCCCTGAAAGCGTCGCGGCGATGCAGCAGGGTGATGCGTTCGGCGACCGGATGCAGGTTCAAGGTCCAGTCGAGGGCGGAATCCCCGCCGCCAACGATCAGCACCTTGCGGTCGCGGAAAGCCTCCATGCGCCTGACCGCGTAGAAGACGCTCGTGCCCTCATAGGCCTCGATGCCCGGAATGGGCGGACGTTTCGGTTGGAAGGAGCCGCCGCCTGCGGCCACGATGACGCTCTTGCACAGGAAGGTGGTGCCGACATCGGTCGTGAGCTTGAAGCGCGGCGCCTCCGGCGTGCCGAGCGTCTCGAGGGTCTCGATCATCTGTGACAGATGCAGCTTCGCACCGAAAGGCGCGATCTGCTTCATCAGATTGTCGGTGAGCTCTTGGCCGGTGACGATGGGGACGCCCGGAATGTCGTAGATCGGCTTCTCGGGATAAAGCTCGGCGCATTGCCCGCCGACCTTGTCGAGAATGTCGACCACATGCGCCTTGATGTCGAGAAGGCCGAGCAGGCCGCAAGGCCCCGCACCGATGATCACAACATCGGTCTCGTGCACCTCGCCGGCGCCGCTTTCCTCCGCGGAAGGCTTACCCATCAGCATCGCTTACTCTCCGTCCCTGACGGCGGCGATCGTTTGTATACGAACAAACTAACAGATGTCCTGGCCGCCCGCAATGAGGCTAGATACGCGCTACAGCCGCACGAGGGAAGCGGGCCTCTTCCTTCTCCCGATTACGGGAGAAGGAAGAGTGCTCAAGCGATCTTCGCCAACAGTGCGACGAGACGGCGCTGCTCGGCCGGCGACAGGGGCGCGAGCGTCGATTGCGTCGCTTGGCGGGCTTTGTCGAGGAGGCTTGCGACGAGCTCCGTCCCCTGCCGCGTCAGGCGCAAGGTAACGCGGCGCTGATCGTGCGGATCCGCCTGGCGCTCGACGAGGCCGCGCTCGACGAGGCGCGAGACTACGCCCTTGATGGTCGCCGGATCCATGGCGGTGAGGCGTCCCAAGCGGTTCTGTGACAGCTCGCCCGCATCCGAGAGCTTGACGAGCGTCGCGAACTGGGTCGGCGTCGGCCCATCCTCGCCCATGGCGTCGAGGAAGATCGCCACATGACGTTGATGGGCGCGGCGCAAGAGATGCCCGATCTGCGCCTCGAGCACATAGGGAGCGCCCGGGTCGGGAATGGCAAGTGGCGAGTGGCGAGTGGTTATCCGCTCCATCAAGGCTCCTCTACTCGCTACTCGCCCTCTACATCCGGCCAGGCAGGAAGGTCGCGATGATCGGGAACACGATGAGGATCACCAGTCGGATGAGATCCGTGACGATGAAGGGCAGGACGCCTGCGAAGATGGTCGAGAATTTGACGTCCTTGATGACGCTCTTGATGACGAAGACGTTCATGCCGACCGGCGGATGGATGAGGCCGAGCTCGACCGTCATGACGATGATGACACCGAACCAGATCGGGTCGAAGCCGAGCGCCGTTACCACGGGGAAGATGATCGGCACGGTGAGGATGATCATCGCCATGGCGTCCATCAGGCAGCCGAGCGCGAGATACATCAGCATGATCAGCGCGAGCACCCCGTACGGCCCGACACCGAGCCCGGTTAGGAACTCGGTGACCTTCTGGGGCACTTGCGTCACGGTGAGGAAATAGCCGAAGAGCAGCGCTCCAATCAGGACTGTGAACACGGCGGCTGCGGTGCGCGTCGCCTGCAGCAGCGAGGCGCGGATATCGGCGCGCGACAGCCGCCCGCGTGCGACGCCGAGCAGGAAAGCTCCGCCCGCCCCCATGCCGCCGGCCTCGGTCGGCGTGAACACCCCGCCATAGAGCCCGCCGATCACGAAGGCGAAGAGCAGGAGCGGCGCCCAGACGTCGCGAAGCGCAGCGAGGCGCTCGCGCCAATTGCTCTTCGGCCCCGAGGGCAGGTAGCCCGGCCGCGCTACGCCGATGACCCCGATGGTCATGATATGCATCGAGATGGCGAGGAGCCCCGGCAGGATGCCGGCGACGAAGAGCTTGCCGATATCCTGCTGGGTGATGATGCCGTAGACGGCGAGGACGGTCGAAGGCGGCAGCATGGCGCCGAGCGTGCCGCCGGCTGCGATCACCCCGGTCGCGAAGGATTGCGGATAGGCGTAGCGGCGCATCTCCGGATAGGCGACGGTCGAAAAGGTCGCGGCGGTAGCGACGGAGGAGCCCGATATCGCTGCGAAGCCGGCGCAGGCTGCGATGGTCGCGACGCCGAGCCCACCCTTGCGATGTCCGACGAAGGTGTTCGCCGCGCGGAAGAGCTCGCGGCTGACGCCCGAGGCCGAGACGAACGCACCCATCAGCAGGAACATCGGGATGACGCCGAAGGTGTAGTCGGTGACGGTGCGCATCGAGGTCTGGCCGATCAGCTTCAAGGCCGGCCCCGAGCCGACGAGGTAGCCGAAGCCCGTGACGCCGACGAGGCCCATCGCCATGCCGACCGGGACGCGCAAGAGCATCAGCGCGAAGAGCACGATGAAGCCGGTGATGGCGACAGCGTCGGCGCTCATGAGGGTCATTCGCCCGATTTGACGTATTCGCGCGACACGAGGTCCGGCGTGAAGATCAGCCGCCAGGTGCGCACCGCGATCAGCAGCACCGCCGAGATGTCGCCCACCCAGGCGACGGCGAAGAACGGCCAGGTCGGCAAGTGCAAATCATAGGTCAGCACATTGTCGGCGCGGGTCTGCGCCACCTTGTCGAAGAGCATGATGGTCTGCATCGTCACCACGAAGAGAAGCACGAGGGTCGCGAAGATGTCGATGACACGCTGATATTTCGGTGACGCCGAGGCCCAGACGAGATCGACCGTGATATGGGTGCCGCGATAGCTCGTGGCGGCGATCCCCCA
>Ga0306926_10007761_pt1 | contig 11666 bp, 11 predicted proteins | sample flu12Cox44000178_FD_203759 | JGI IMG/M metagenome (GOLD analysis project Ga0306926, IMG submission 203759) | Lab enrichment of tropical soil microbial communities from Luquillo Experimental Forest, Puerto Rico - flux8day.12C.oxic.44.000.178 (v2)... | ecosystem: Environmental > Terrestrial >...
AAAAGCGCGAGACCTGGAGATCGGTGTGCAACAGCTTGCGTCTTTCAATGGACATAACTTGATTGAGCTCTTGGATGCAGGCGGACGGCCGTTCGGTCCACCGCGTCTTCCACAGGTCCATGCCATGGGCCGGAATGGCCCCCGTCCTGAAAAGCTCCGAACGCCCCCACCGCTTCACCAGATTAAGAGTAGGCCAACGATGGCTTTACCGCCGGCAGGCGCGGCCTGCCGCAAACGCGCCTTGGTGAGGGCTGCTCATGCCCCTCCCGTTAGCGCTGCATGGGAACAGCAACTACAACACCGCCGTCTCGTGAAACAGCTCGCCCTTGGCAAAACGTGCCGGGCTGAGCGCCGAGACGTTGTCCACCACGTCGGTTTCGCCCTCGAGGATGAGATCAGCGAGGATTTTTCCGGTTGCAGGTGCATGCATCACCCCGTGTCCGCTGAAGCCGTTGGCGCAAAAGAATCCCGGCCGCTCTTTCACCGCCCCGAGAATGCAGTGGTGGTCGGGCGACATTTCATAAAGTCCCGCCCAGGCCCGCTTGGGGTTGATGGCGACCCCTTCAAAGCAGGGAACGCGATCGGCCGCATGCAGGAGAATTTTCTCGATGAACGAAGGCTCGAAATCAATCTTGTAGCCCACGGTCTCTTCAGGATCGTTCCAGGCCAACAAAAATCCCAGGCTTTCCGGGCGAAAATGAAATCCATTGGTCATGTCGATGACCATGGGAATCTCGTGCGAGACACCATCAAACGGTTCAGTGGGAACCAGCATGCGGCGCAGCGGTTGCACGGGAAGATCAATGCCGGCGAGGGCCGCGGCTTGTGCCGCCCATGCGCCGGCCGCATTCACCACGTTTCGCGTACTGACCGTACCGCGAGTGGTCGTGACACCGGCGATGGCCTCGCCATTTCGCTGGATGGCGGTTACCTCCGCCGCGCGCCACAGTCGCGCGCCACGTTCCACAGCGCACGTGGTAAAGCCCACCATGACGCTGTAGGGATCGACGAAGCCGTCCGTGGCGCAAAAGCTGCCGCCAACAATGTCGTCAGAGCGAAGCTGGGGCACCTGAGCCACGATCTCGTCGCGGTTGACCATATGGGCCTGCTTTAACCCCAGCGATTTCTGCAGGAGCTGATTGGTGCTCAGGTATTCCAGGTGCGCCGGTCGGGTTGCGACAAAGAGGTATCCTTGAGGACGGTAGCCCCCGGGGTGTCCGAGGCGCTCGTCGAACTCGGAATAGAACCGGATGGAGTACAACGACATCTGGATGTTGGGGGCGGTCGCGAACTGGGCGCGCACTCCTCCCATGCTCTTGCCGGTTGAGCCTTTGCCTTGATGCGACTCGCGCTCAACGATGAGTACCTTGCGACATCCGGCCTGGGTGAGATGCCATGCGATGCTGGCGCCAACGATTCCCCCACCGACGATGACGACATCTGCCGTTTCCATGTTCGGCCCTCAAGTATCGCGTGTCATTCTGCGAGTGGAATTGGCGGTTGAGGTGGAACCGCTTCGGAACCGGGTGCGGGTCGCGCGTCGATCTCCGCCAGTGCCGCGTAAGCTCCGAGGCGGGCGAGATTGAGAGCATCGGCTCCAGCCAGGTAGATCAAGAACAGAACCCCCATCATCAGCAGCACGCAACCAATGGCTACATGCTTTCCCAGCCCAATGGGTGCCAGCACCACGAAGAACATGCAACCGGCCCACAGCAGCCGCAGGGCAAGAAACGCCAGCGACAGACTGAAGAGGGGTCCACCCTGGCGGGCGCAGAAATCGAGTGTGAGCGATACCGTGTCACCGGCATCCGCTTGATTGCGCATGCAGAACAAGGGCGCCAGGCCGAAAAACCAGTTCAACACCATCCCAAAGACCATCGATAGCACGGCTCCGAAGACGTAAAAGAATGCGGCGCGCCCCGGGTGCCGCTGGTGCTGCAGGGCGGTAGCGAGGAGGAACGATGCGGTTAAGCAGGTGATGGCAGTCCACGTCCAGAGGCCACGGACGAGATTGAGTTGAACCATCGGCCAGAATTGCCAGCCGAAGTGCTCGTCGCGGTCATCGCCTCCAACTAACGAAAGCAGACGCCGCAACGACGCAGTCCGTCCCGCCGCGGCAGCCAGGCTCCACAGCATGATTAACACGGCTAGGGCAATGAATTTGATCCAAACCGCCCGTAGTAATGTGCCTTGAAAGAGATGAGCAAGCGCCGTACGCTCCCCTGCGGGTTCGAGGGCGCTCAAAAGAAAACGGGTGAAGGTTGAAACCTGGAGACCGTCAAGAATCAGCGCGCCCGCGGCCAGCACGAGCAGCCACGCTGACAGCGCAAAACACAAGCGCCACAGCAGCTCGGCAGGCAAAAGCAGTGGTTCTTCGCGCAGGGCGGCGAAGCCTTCGTGAAACGGCGACCGCGAGATACCGGGCAGCGCCATGGCATCAGGATACCAGCGACTTGATCCCGTCGGTCGCGGCAGGAAGCCGGCGCGAAGGCAGCTTCGTCGGCTGCTGCTCATCCCTGTCTTCGGTCTGCGCACTCCGCGTCCGGCAAGGGGAAGCCTGTTGTCTGGCTAGCTCCTCTGTCCAGGTGGGGGAACACTCAGTGCTTGTGCCAGCTCCAGCGGGGTGTCAACCAGGATATCCGGATGAGTGCGCTCGAGGGTTTGGGGTGCGAAGCCGTAAGTGACCCCGATGCTCCACAGGTTGGCGTTGCGGGCGGTGAGAGTGTCGACCTCGGAATCACCAACCATGACGGTTTCTCCGGGCTCGGCGTCAGCCTCGCGCATCAGGGTTTGGGCACCGAATGGATCGGGCTTTTTGGTCTCGAAACTGTTGCCTCCGTAGGCCTGGAAGAAGTAGCGGGTCAGGCCAAGGCCGGCGAGTATGTTGCGCGAAGTCCGAACCGGTTTGTTGGTCAGCACGGCCATCCGTCGCTCCCGGCCGTCGAAGCTGGCCACCTGCTGCAGCGCCTCCGCTATGCCTTCGTAGACGCGCGTGGTGTCCAGCTTGTGTTCACGGTAATAGAGGAGGAAATAGTTGAGTGCCTCCTGCACGAACGTGGCGTGCGCCGGATCACCCAGGGCGCGGCGAATGAGCATCGGAGCACCGTCGCCAATGTAGGTAGCAACCACTTCCAGAGGCAGCTCTTTGCGGCCGAAGTGCCGCAACATGGCATTCACGGAAGCGGCTAGGTCGTGTTCCGAATCAATCAAGGTGCCATCGAGATCAAAGATAATGAGCTTGATTTTGTTGAGCGGAAGGGCCTGAAATATGCGTATCATTCCACGTCCAGTATAGACAGGAGGTACCCCCGGGGGCGGCTCGAGGAAAGATAGATTGGGATTTACAATAAATAGGTTTGCGCTGCTACGGGGCCCCTCAATTCACGCCCGAGGTCATGGATGGCAACCACCAAGGTAGAGCCAAAAATTACAGCTGCGGCGGCAGAAAAGTACGAAGGTTTGACACCCGCGCATCTGCTCGAGATCTACCGGCTGATGTATCAGTCGCGCCGCATCGACGATCGCGAGATCATGCTGAAAAGACAGCAGAAGATCTTCTTCCAGATATCGGGCGCCGGGCATGAGGCCCTGCTGGTTTCGGCCGGTCTCCTGCTACGGCCGGGCTACGACTGGTTCTATGCCTATTATCGTGACCGCGCATTGTGCCTGGCCCTGGGCAACACCCCGTACGAAATGCTGCTGCAGGCTGTAGGTGCGGCCGACGACCCCGCATCGGGCGGCCGGCAGATGCCCTCGCACTGGAGCAACCCCAAACTCAACATCGTTACCATGTCATCTCCTACCGGAACCCAGTTCCTGCAAGCGGTGGGCTGTGCGGAAGCGGGGCGCTATTTCAACCGGCATCCCGCGGCGGCGGAGAGGGTTACGGGTGACTATCGCCAGTTCAAGAGCGTGATGTTTCACGGCGATGAAGTCGTGTACGTCTCCTGCGGGGACGGCACCACCAGCCAGGGCGAATTCTGGGAAGCGTTGAACAGTGCATCCAACCTGAAGCTGCCAGTCCTGTTCCTGGTGGAAGACAACGAGTACGCGATCTCGGTGCCGGTAGAGGTGAACACGGCCGGCGGCAATATCAGCAAGCTGGTGCAGGGATTCCCCAACTTCCACTTCGCCCAAGTGGACGGCACCGATGTCTTGGCCAGTTACGCGGCACTGAAGCGGGCGGTTGGCTATGTGCGTGCGGGCAATGGTCCGGCGTTCGTACACGGGCACGTGATCCGTCCCTACTCGCATTCCCTGTCAGACGACGATAAGCTGTACCGTCCCGAGGCGGAGCGGCGGCTGGAAATTGCACGCGACCCCATTACCCGCTTCCGGTCCTTCCTGGTGAGCGAGGGCATCATCGAGGAAGCCGCGCTACAGGAGATGGAACTCGATCTTACCGACGAAGTGCAGGAAGCGGCCGACAAGGCGGTAGCCGCGGCGTTTCCCAAACCCGAAACTTACCTGCAGTACCTGTACTCTCCTGATCTCGATCCGACGTCAGCGGCATTCCAGACGGAGCCAATCCTTGCGCCACTGCCCGCAAAACCCGGCGGTGGTGAAAAGACCATGGCGGACCTCATCAATGCCTGTCTTAAGGACGAGATGAAACGTGATCAGCGCATCGTGGTTTTTGGCGAGGACGTGGCCGACTGCAGCCGCGAAGACTACCTGCGCGAACGACAAGTGAAGGGGAAGGGCGGCGTTTTCAAACTGACTGCCGATCTGCAGCGCATGTTTGGATCTGATCGCGTGTTCAACTCGCCACTGGCCGAAGCCAACATTGTGGGACGGGCGACGGGAATGGCCACCCGCGGACTGAAGCCCCTTGTGGAGATACAGTTCTTCGACTACATCTGGCCGGCGATGCACCAGCTCAGAAACGAGTTGCCTACGATTCGTTGGCGCTCCAACAATGGCTTCTCCTGCCCGGCGGTGGTCCGCGTCGCGATTGGAGGCTATCTCACGGGAGGCGCCATCTATCACTCCCAGTGCGGTGAAAGCATCTTCACTCACACCCCCGGCATGCGCGTGGTGTTTCCCTCGAACGCGCTCGACGCCAATGGTCTGCTTCGCACCGCAATCCGTTGCGACGACCCGGTAATGTTTCTCGAACATAAACGGCTCTACCGTGAAACTTTTGGCCGCGCGCAGTATCCCGGACCGGACTACATGATCCCGTTCGGCAAGGCCAAGATCGTGCGCCTGGGCCACGATCTGACTGTCATCACATACGGAGCGCTGGTGCCGCGCGCGTTGCAAGCCGCGCAGCGTATGGAGCGGGAACACCGTGTCAGCATCGAGCTGATCGATTTGCGAACTCTGAACCCCTATGACTGGGATGCCATCGCTAACTCGGTTGGCAAGACCCATCGCGTACTCGTCGCTCACGAAGACACGCTGAGCTGGGGCTACGGCGCAGAAATCGCGGCGCGAATCGCCGATGAGCTGTTCGACAGCCTGGACGCTCCCGTAAAGCGCGTCGCCGCCAAAGACACGTTCGTCGCGTACCAGCCGCAGGTGGAGGACGAAATCCTGCCCCAGAGCGACGACGTGTACGAAGCCCTGGTTGAGCTGACGGAATTCTGAGTGGCCCAGCTCAACCCTCGTTGTGCTGCGCCCGGCTCTCGTATCGTGAGCTCTAGGTGCGGCTTCGACCGATCGGTGACTCCGGCGGCAGAACTACCGGCTCGGCGGGATTGTGCATCTGTCGGGTCACGAAGAAAACCGCTGCCGTCCACGTTGGAAACAGGTCTGCGCCCGGCAACGCCTCGATCATCAGGGTAGGCAGAAAAGCCCAGTGCCAGCCCAGCAAGCGCACCAAAACGACAGCCACCAACGCGTCGAGCACGGCATCCACGGGCGATAATGCGCCCTCGGCAAACAGGGGGGTCACCAGCAGCTGCAAGGCGTCGGCGCCAATGGCCACCAGCCAAGCCAGCCGTTCTTCGCGAGTCTTAATCGAGCGAAAGACGTCAAGCCACATGGTGACTATTGTAAAAGCTCACACGATCTCGCTGCCAGTCCGGTCTTTTCCCGAGAGCCGATGGCTGCAATTCGATCCCCGAGCGTAGCAGGACGCTTTCACCCCCGTGCCAGCCCTGGGCAGCGGATCGGGAATCGCCGGATCGCGCTCGTGGTGTCGGGTGTAAGGGTTCCGGAGGGGTAGAAGTAAACTCGTCTTGGCCATTGAACTAATTGCCCGGGCGTAGAATACGGGCTCTCATGATGTCCGCCGCAATTAGTTCGATTGACGGGACCCGACGAGAATGATATCGTCTCCGCACACTGGAAAGGAGGTTGATCCAAAGCCTATGAAATCTGATTGTCATAGTTGTACCCCAAGTGAGGTGGCTGAGGCTTAGGGCGTCTGCTCTAATTCTCGCATCACTCGAACTGCTGTCGAGTTGATTCGCTGGGGCCACGAGAGTGGACAGCCTCAAGCCAATCCCAACAGCTAACCGGAAGGACCCGCCCGTCAGGGAACGCGGCGGGTCTTTCTATTTCAACCGGGAGTGCTGTCTCCCCGCTCAGGGCTTGGCGGACTGGCGGTCAAGATCGAGGTTCAGTTCGAGCACATTGACCCGAGGTTCTCCCAGGAATCCGAATTGGCGGAATTCGGTGTGGGCGGCGATCAACTGCTCGAGTTGAGCTTGCGAGATACCGCGGGCACGCGCCACACGCGGCACCTGAAATTCAGCTGCCGCGATCGAGATGTGGGGATCGAGCCCGGAGGCCGAGGTGGTAACCAGGTCAATTGGAACGGGAACCCCAGGGTTTTCGGCCTGCAAGGTGGCGGCGTCCTGCTGCACGCGGGTGATCAGAGTCTTGTTGGTGGGGGCGAGGTTAGTGCCAGCGGAATTAGCCGCGTCGTAACCCGTGCCGGCTGCGGACGGGCGAGGGTGAAAATAGCTCGGCCCGCTGAAGGGCTGGCCGATCAGGCTCGAGCCGATAAGCCTGCCATCCCGGCTGATCAGTTGCCCGTTGGCCTTGCGGGGGAAGATTACCTGCGCTATAGCGGTGACCACCAGGGGATAGATGATTCCCAACAAGACGGTGGTGACGATCGTCATGAGCACGGAGATGATCAGATTTTTCTTCATGTGACCTCCTAGGCCAACCCGGCCCCGGTAATCAGCAGGTCAATCAACTTGATCCCGATAAACGGGATGATGATGCCGCCAAAGCCGTAAATCCATAGGTTGCGCCGCAATAACGCGGCTGCGCCCATGGGCCGGTATCTCACGCCCCGCAGTGCCAGGGGAATCAGCGCGATTATGATCACGGCATTGAAAATCACGGCCGACAAGACCGCTGACTCGGGTGTCTTCAGATGCATGATGTTCAGCTTGTTGAGCACGGGAAACGTTCCGGCGAACATGGCTGGGATGATGGCGAAATATTTGGCCACGTCATTGGCGATGGAGAAGGTGGTCAGTGACCCGCGGGTCATGAGGAGCTGCTTTCCGATTTCGACCACTTCAATCAACTTGGTGGGGTTGGAGTCAAGGTCGACCATGTTGCCGGCTTCCTTGGCGGCCTGGGTGCCGGTGTTCATGGCCACGCCCACGTCGGCTTGAGCGAGCGCCGGAGCATCATTTGTGCCGTCACCCGTCATGGCAACCAGCTTGCCGTCGGCCTGCTCGCGCTTGATGAGGTCCATCTTGTCACGCGGCGTCGCCTGGGCGAGAAAGTCATCGACGCCGGCTTCGCGCGCGATGGCCGCCGCGGTCAGCGGGTTGTCACCGGTGATCATGACGGTGCGGATTCCCATGGCGCGCAACTGGTCGAAGCGCTCCCGCATGCCGCCCTTCACCACGTCCTTCAGCTCAATCACCCCGAGTGCGCCACGCGTCCTTTCCGCGACCACCAGCGGCGTGCCTCCGGAACGGGCGATCTGATCAACCGTGTCCTGGACCTCCTGGGGAAACCTGAGGTTTTGCTTGGCGAGGTAGGCCTCGATGGCGTCGGCAGAACCCTTGCGGATCTCGAAGCTGTTCATATTCACGCCCGACATGCGGGTCTGGGCGGTGAACGGTACGAACTGGGCTTCGTGCGACGCCAGCTCGCGCCCGCGCAGCCCGTACTTCTCTTTCGCCAGGACGACGATGGAACGGCCTTCCGGGGTCTCATCGGCCAGCGACGACAACTGCGCCGCATCGGCCAGCTCCGACTCCGCAACCCCCGGGCCGGGTATGAACCGTGAAGCCTGGCGATTGCCGAAGGTGATGGTGCCCGTCTTGTCAAGCAGCAAGGTATTCACGTCGCCGGCGGCTTCCACGGCTCGGCCCGACATGGCCAGCACGTTATGCTGAATCAGCCGATCCATGCCCGCGATCCCGATGGCCGACAGGAGTCCGCCGATGGTGGTGGGAATCAGGCAGACCAGCAGCGATACCAAAACGAATACCGTCTGCGGCGAGCCGGAATAAATCGCAAACGGCTGCAGAGTAACCACGGCAAGCAGGAAAATGATAGTCAGACCGGCGAGCAGGATGTTCAGGGCAATCTCATTGGGTGTCTTTTGGCGTTCGGCACCTTCCACCAGCGCGATCATGCGGTCAAGGAACGTTTCGCCCGGGTTGGAGGTAATTTCGACCTTAATCTGGTCCGACAAGACGCGGGTACCGCCGGTTACGGCAGAACGATCGCCCCCCGCTTCACGGATGACCGGGGCCGACTCGCCGGTGATGGCCGACTCATCCACCGAGGCCACACCCTCGAGGATGGTGCCGTCGGAAGGAATGAACTCACCCGCAGATACCATCACCACGTCACCCGAACGCAGCTTGGAGCTGCTGATCAGCTCGACGCGGCCGTCGCTGAGCAGACGGTGGGCCATGGTTTCTGAACGAGTTTTGCGCAACGCGTCGGGCCTTGCCGCGGCCCTCCGCCATTGCTTCCGCAAAGTTGGCGAACAGTACCGTGAACCAGAGCCACAACGTAATCTGCAGGTTAAATTTGAAGTCAACCCCGCCGCGGAAGAGCATCACGGTGGTGATAACACTGCCAATCTCGACCACGAACATGACAGGGTTGCCCATCATCTTGCGTGGGTTCAACTTCAGCAGCGCATCGACCGCGGCGCGCCGCACGATCTTCCATTCCCAGATAGCTTTCTTGTTTGCCGCCATGCCCGCACCTCAGAAGGTCTTTCCAGCACCCATCAGCAGGTGCTCGAGAATCGGTCCCAGGCTCAAAGCCGGGAAGAAGGTGAGCGCGCCAACGATGATGACCACGCCCATCAGCAGGACGGTGAAGAGGGGAGAGGTCACGGGAAAGGTTCCCAGCGACGGGGGAACGTATCTCTTCTGCGCCAGATTTCCGGCAATGGCCAGCATGGGAATGATCATGAAGAACCGCCCGATCAGCATGGTCAACGCGCCGGAGATGTTGTACCAGGGGGTATTGCCGTTGAGTCCGCCGAATGCCGAGCCGTTGTTGGCGGCCATGGAAGTAAAGGCGTAAATGATCTGCGACAGGCCGTGCGGGCCGGGATTGCTGATGCTCGAGATGCCGAATCCGGCAACCGACGAGACCGCAGCCAAGGTCAGGATGATCAGGGGGAACACCAGCGCGACCAGCATGGCCATCTTTACGTCGTAGGCCTCGATTTTCTTGCCCAGGTATTCCGGCGTTCGGCCGACCATAAGACCGGCGATAAACACCGTCAGCACGATGTAAATCAGCATTCCGTACATACCGGCACCCACACCACCGAAGATCACCTCGCTCAACATCATGTTGACCATCGGGACCATGCCTCCCAGCGGGGTGAAGGAATCGTGCCAGCCATTGATGGCTCCGCAACTGGCATCCGTCGTGACCGTCGCAAAAAGAGCCGTGGTCGCTATGCCGAAGCGCGCTTCCTTGCCTTCCATATTGCCGCCCGGCTGCAACGCCGAAACATGCTGATCGGCACCGGTGAGAAGTGGATTGCCGCGCCCCTCCGCCCAATACGCAACAGTGACCCCGCACAGGAAGAGAATGGCCATGGCAGCCCATACCGCCCAGCCATGTCGCTGCGACCCCGTCATGCGGCCGAGGGTATAGGTCAGCCCGGCGGAGATAGCAAAGATCCCGAACATCTCGATGAAGTTGGAGAAAGGAGTGGGATTTTCGAAGGGATGGGCGCTGTTAGCGTTGAAGAAGCCGCCGCCATTGGTACCGAACATCTTGATGACTTCCTGCGATGCGACCGGTCCCTGGGCGATGGTTTGCACGCTCACCGTGTCCATCACGGGCTTGCCATTGGCATCGAGAACAGGTTTGCCATCCGCCCCCACGTGCGGTACCTGCTGCGGCTCAACCAAGGTTGCCTTGTCGTAAGGGCGCAGATTTTGCACCACGCCTTGCGAAACCAGCAGGAGTGCTCCCAGCAGGCAGATCGGCAGCAGCACCCAAATCGTGGCACGGACCAGGTCAACCCAGAAGTTGCCAATGGTTTCCTTCTGCCGGCGCGCAATGCCGCGAATGAAGGCAATGGCCAGCGAAATGCCGACCGCCGCCGACGTGAAGTTGTGATACGCCAGGCCCGCCATCTGCGTGAGATAGCTCATGGTGCTCTCGCCGGAGTAGTTCTGCCAATTCGTGTTGGTTGTGAACGATGCCGAGGCGTTGAATGCCAGGTCAGGCGGTAGGGCTGCGAACTTCTGCGGGTTGAGCGGCAAAAATCCCTGCACCCGCTGCATCAGGTAGAGCAGCAACATTGACGCCGCACTGAACAGAAGCATGGCAAGCGCGTACTCGGTCCAACGCATGTCGTGGTTCTCGTCCACCCCGGTGAGCCGGTAGAGCAGGCGCTCGATGGGCCGCAAAACCGGATCGAGGAACGTCCGGTCGCGGTTGAACACACGGGCCATGTACACCCCGAGGGGTTTGGTCACGAGTAGGATCGCAAGCAGGTAGAAACCAATCTGAATCCAGCCGTTGAGAGTCATATCAGAACTTTTCCGGGCGCAGCAGGGCGTAAAAAAGATATGCCATGGTGAGAACGGTGATGGTAAGCATAACGATGGATTGGAGCGTCATTCTGTGCCTCACTTGACACGATCGCAGAACTTCACGTAACCGATCGAGAGCAGGAAGAATGCCAGTGAAACCAGGATCAAGATGATGTCGCGCATAAGCCTCTTCTTACCTCCTGCTTAACGACACCGTATCTCATCGACGGCGACCGGTCCTGAATGGCCGGCCACTTTCACCCGGCCGCTGGTGCCGGCGGTCCCTGTGACTCCCCACCGGCGTTTGCTTATCGGAACCCACAGCACCCCATCCGACCAGCTTGGCATGGGTCCGGTAATGACCCGGACCGAGTTCGCTGGAACACGCCCAGGCTCCAAAACGCCCACGAGCTTCTGGGCGCCTCTCTGGCGCCGCCTGCCATCGCGATACAACGCCACCAGCAGCACGAGATAAAATGCCGCCCCCAGGCTGCAAAGAATCACAAATGCGTACATATCCGCTCCTGAAAAGCCAGCATCTATTCCACCCGGCAGGGCCTAATGGCGGGCTAAAAGCGGAATAAAGAATTCGTAAAACTAGTTGCCAGGTTCGAAGCGGTACCCCACCCAGCGTTCCGTCAACAGGTAGCGTGGATCGGCCGGGTCGGTCTCGACCTTCTTGCGAAGCTGTCCAATGAATACCCGCAGGTATTCGGGCTG
>Ga0306926_10007763_pt1 | contig 11665 bp, 15 predicted proteins | sample flu12Cox44000178_FD_203759 | JGI IMG/M metagenome (GOLD analysis project Ga0306926, IMG submission 203759) | Lab enrichment of tropical soil microbial communities from Luquillo Experimental Forest, Puerto Rico - flux8day.12C.oxic.44.000.178 (v2)... | ecosystem: Environmental > Terrestrial >...
TTCGTCCGCGTATCTACGACCGCGGTCGGGATCGTTGGCGCCCCAGCGGTAATCGATCCGCACGTTGCGGCCGATGGTCCATCCCAATTCTCCCAGGCCCTGTGCGAACGCCGCGACGCGGCCGGGTGCTTCGGGATCGTCCGCAGTCAGGTTCATGAGCACGCCGACTCGCCGGATGCGCTCGGGTTGCTGCGCGCGCGCTGCGAACGGCCACGCCGCTGCGCCGCCGAGCAGCATGATGAACTCGCGACGTTTCACTCGATCACCTCGTCGGCGCGCGCGAGCAGCGTCGGCGGCACGGTCAGGCCGAGCGCCTTGGCGGTCCTGAGATTGATCACCAGATCGAATACAGTCGGAAGTTGGACCGGCAGATCGGCCGGCTTAGCCCCCTTGAGAACCTGTCCGGCAACGAGGCCGGCTCGTCGATAGACATCGGGAATATTCGCACCATAGCTCATCAGGCCGCCTGCCTCGGCCTCGATGCGTGCAACCCACATGTTTGGCAGTCCATGGCGAGCGGCGAGAATGGAAATATGGCTGCGTTGGCCAGTAAAGAACGTATCACCACCGACGATCAGTGCGCGGGCTTGTTGTTGGACGAGCGTTTCAAATGCGCCATTGAGATCATCTGCCTTGCTGGCGCTCACAACAAGAATCTGCAAGCCGAGGCTACGCGCCGTGTCTTGGATGTCCTTTAACTCATCCTCTGCTTCCGGGTTTGTCGGGTTGACCAGAATTGCAATTGGCGAGGCGGTCGGCACCATCTCGTGCAACAGTCCAAGTCGCTTGGAGCCCAGCCGGTTACTGAAAACACTCAAACCTGTCAGGTTGCCGCCGGGCTTATTGAGGCTGGCGACGAGGCCGACCCTGACCGGATCATCCCCGATCGTGAAGACAATCGGAATCGTCGAGGTCGCCGCTTTGGCGGCGCGCGCCGAAATGGTTCCGCCTGTGGCGGCCAAAATGGCCACGCGTCGGCCGACCAGTTCCGCCATTAGCGCCGGCAGTCGATCAACTTGATTGAACGCGTAGCGATCTTCGATCGCAACATTTTGGCCTTCGACATAGCCGGACTCGCCGAGACCTCGCCTGAACGCTGCCAGGAACGGCGCAGAATCGCCGGGAGTTGTGATCCTGACGAATCCAATCACCGGCATTGCTGGCTGCTGCGCGCGTGCCGCCAGTGGCCACGCGGCTGCCGCGCCGCCGAGCGTGGCTAAGAATTTTCGTCGTGCGATGTAGCTTGCCATGTGACCCCTCCGGTTGGGGGTCATTCATGCAGTGGGGAGATTATACCACGCTTTGATCGCGCGGTCTGTGACTACTCCACGCTCCGCTCGCCGCGCCGTCGTACAATGGGGAAGGAAGGCGAATCACGCTATCATGTGCGGTTTCGCCGGAACGGAGGCGGGCCGTGAGATTTCTCGAACCGTTCCAGAAGGAGTTGGTCTCTCTCGGCTTTGCACTGCTGACCGCGCTCGTACTGTGGCTATTCCGGGCGCGTGTTCGTTTGCTCTGGGGACTCACGCACGGCTTCGCTTTTATGATTCGTCCGACTCCGCCGGCACCGGCAGCACAAGGCGGGGCCCAGCTTCCGGCACCGCAGCCCTTCCTGATCCTCTCCACGTCTTTGATTCTCGTCAACGACGGTCGAGTGCCGGCCACAAATGTCGAAGTGGTGTTTAATTGGCAACCCGAGAATTTCGAGGTATGGCCCGCGCGCCCGTACCAGACGGTTACCGGCGCGGATGGTCGTTTCACCCTTCAGTTTGCGAACGTCGCACCCAAAGAGCAGTTTCAAATCGAATTACTGACTGCCCACCGTAGGCCGGACATGTTGAACGTCCGCTGTAGCGAATGCGTTGGAAGGGCCATACCTATGCGCCCAATGCGCATATTGCCGAAATGGGCCTCGATAACTTTCTGGTCTCTCGCGTTCCTTGGGTTAGCGGCGGTCATTTACATCGTCATCAGTGTGGGGACACTTTTCCTGAATGCTCCTACCGGAGCCGGGTAACTACCGAAGCACCGAGCGAGAGCGCCGGCGACCCTCGCCGCTCGGTAGCAAAACCTCATCCGCGCCGGCCGACTTCTGCACCCTCCTCGGGGCCACCACACGGCTGAAAATTGCGCGCTGCGAGGCTTGGAGGGAGCTTTCCGGCGTGTGCGGGTTTTTCATTCGCCCTCCCCAGCCGTGACGCGCTTGCGCTGCGCCTTATTCCGCCGCCACTGCTCGAGGCAGACGACGTTGGGTGAACGGAACCACCGATAGCCGCCTTGCCATGGTTGGGTGGTGTAGAGCGGCCGGTCTTCCTCTGGGAAGGTCCACTGCCGAAGGTCTTCACCATCTACCTGTTTTGCATGCATGGCTCACACCAGGAAAACAGAGTTCCATGGGTGATATATTTTAAGACTAAGACAGATACAAAAGAGACTAGACATCGTATGTGCGCCCAGCCAACAGATTTGCCAAATCTGTTTGCTACGCGCACATGCCACATGTGCGCCCAGCCAACAGGAACTCACGCCCCTTTCTTTGCTGCCACCGCCAGGACGGTGACCCGTGGTGACCTGCGTTCACGTCGCTCGACGGCAATAAGCCCAAGCTGCTCCAGTTCCTCCAGACCGCGCCATTTCCGCCAGCGCGAGACGTTTTCCAGCGCCATCGCCCCGTTGGACAGCGTGAATGGTTCGCCGCCGCCTTCCCAGTGCCGTCTGAGGATGTGCAGCGCCACGCGGTAGGTGGAAATATTCTGCGCCTTGGTTAGCCGCTCCTGCCACCAGCCGGGAACGATGGTGAAGCCCTTCCGCCGTTTCCTTTCCTTCTTCGACACCGAGACCTTTTGCTCGGCGATGAGCTCGTAGGGCAATCTCAGCCGCTCCAAGTCAAACGGATTATCGCGCATCTAGGCGACCTCCCGAGCGGCCCTCGTGGCTTCGGCTTCCGCAATCAACTGAGTGACGACGGACCACATCCGCGTGCCGCGCTTGTCGAAGTAGTGTTCGGGATAGCGGATGATCTTCGCGTCGGTGCCGACCTCGAAGCCGCCGAGCACGATGCGCGACGCCTCGGTCATGGCCGCCCTGGTGGTGGCAACGGCCGCGTCGATTCCATCGACCGGCGCAGTAATCAGCAGGGCGTCATGAACTGGGGCGCAGACCTCGACGCCGCGCTCGGTGGCAAGGCAGCACGCCAGCCGAAGCATCTCGGCACCGTGAGCTTGCATCAAGAAATTTCGGAGCATGCGCGGGTTGGCGTCACAGCACCCATGCAAAGTCCAGCCGAAGACAGTGTGAAGCTCGCCGGTCAGCTTGGCATGATCAACCACGGCGTCAGACCAGTGCCAGAACGCGCGATACGTCTCGTGGTGGGCGCGCAACAGGTCGCGGGCGATGATTGTCGGCATATCGAGCCTGTACGCTAAGCCATGTGATTCCATGCCGTAGAGCACGGCGAGCGCCGTCGTCTTGAATAGCTCGCGTTTGTCGCCGTGCGTGTCCTTCGTGGCGTCGGGCGGCACGGCACCGGCCTGCTTGGCGAAGGCGAGATACGGATCGCCGCTGGCGTAGGCCGCCAGCATGTTGGGATCGCCCGACAGCTTGGCCGCGATGGCGAACTCCTGTTGCTCGAAGTCGATATAGGCGACCGCCATGCCAGGAGGCGGCTTGATTAATGACCTGATCCAGACGCTCGGCCCGAAGATGTATCTCGTGTTCGACGGCTGATTGCGGCCGGTGCGGGAAGCGAACGTCGATAGGAGACAGCGGTTGCGGCCGTCGTGGCCGACGCGAAGGTCATTGAGGCGCAAGTCCGCCAGCGAGCTTCGCAATTCGCGCAAAGGCGAGATGGCGGAGTAGATTTTCGCCATACCCCTGAACGTTCCGTCGTCCAGGTCGAGCTTCCCACTGTCCAGGCGCGGCCACGGGATGCCAGCGCGCACGAGCCACGCCTCGAAGCGTGCGAGCTTGAAGGTGCGACCCTCATAGACGCCGTAGTCGGCGTCAATCCGCTGGATAAGCTTGTCCTGGATCGGCCCCCAGTAGCGTCGCAGCTTGTCGAGCATCTCGGTGTCAATCGGCGTGCCCGCATATTCCATGTGGGCAGCGGCGGCCATGTAGCGGCCTCGGAGCAGGGCGCGGGGCAGATCGATGCGCGGGGCCATCACCGGCAACAGCCGCGCCAGCGCGTCCACGTCAGTCATGCAGTAATCTAAAATCTCGCTGGCCGTGTAGCAGTCGCGCCACGTGCCGTTACCGATTGCTGTTTGTATTTCCTTCTTCTCGACCGCGCCAATAGTATCCAGGCCATGTGCAGCGAGCGCGTTGATCAGACCGCGCCCCGCGCCGGTCGCAAGATTGATGCCGTTGGTGGCGTTCCGAAACTCTATGAACAAATCGAGGATGCGTGCGGGCATGGGCCAGCCAAGCGCGAGATGGCAACCAAGCTCGGCGCTCGCGTAGTAACCCACAAACAAACTGTCGGCGTCGATTGAGTACGGCGGTAGTGTGCCGAATTCGTTTCGCCAAACTCGAAGCTCGCGGCCGCTGCGAAGCTCGCGAGCGCAAAGACAAACGGGGACGGGACGTTCGCCCGCCCCCACTTCGAACTCGAAGTCAATCGCCCAGGCTTCCCGAAACGGCCATTGTTCGAGCGGCGTCATGCCTCCCCCCGCAGACGCTTTAAGACCGGATGGCTGTAGCTATCAACCAGTCGGCCCTTGAACGCGATTGTCAGCATTTGCGAGAACGAAAGCTCGGGCCATTCCGGGTCAGGAATGGTGCTCGACGCCTCATAGACTTCGTAGGCGCCGAGGTTCGTGTTGGCCTTGACGCGCACCCAGCGCTTCATCGCCATCTCGGCCGCTTCAGCTTCCGAGCGTGCCCAGTCCGATTGACGGCCATCCGAGCTTGGCAACCGCACCGGCCACAGGAACACGACGCCTGCGCGATTGATGCAAGTGAAAATCGTCACCATCGCGTATTCACCGGGAATATCGCGGACGATTTCCGGCAGCACCAAGAACGTTTCTCGATCCATACGCAGATCGATGACGGCGACCGAGAGGCGGTAAGACTGATCCGCATGGACGCGAATGAAGTCTTGCTTGTCCGGCTTGCGCACCGGAACGGTGTTGATGATTTTCTTGACGCCGACGCCCTCCATGTGATCGAGGCTGATGCGCAACCGCTCTGGATCGAACGGATTGAGAGGGGCTTGTTCGCTCGGCGGATTGTCCGGCAAGACGAGCTTTGGTTTTTTCATGCTATCTTCGGCCATGTAATATCTCCTATAGGTTTGGCCGTTGGGAGGCGAGCTTTAGTCCGCTGCTCGCCCATTAAGCGGTGGATTTCTCAAAAGGGTATGGTGTCGTCCATATCTTTGACGGCGTTCTTCTTCTGGGGCGTGACCGCCTTCTTGTGCTCGACTTCGGCTGAGATGACGCGCACCAGGATTGTCGAAACCATCTTCTCGTTGTACTCGACCTCGCCGATATCGATTTCGATTTCCTTGCCGATCCAATCGTCGGATTCCGCGCCAAAGCTTTTGATCAAAGTCTTGGCGTTAGTGACGTTGAGGCTAAGGATCGAGCCCTCGCTCAGATACACGAGCGCCTTCCCGAATTTCTTATCCTCCTCGATGGCGACAATCGTCGCCTTGAACGGCCCGCCTTCTTCGATATCGGCAACGCGTAGGAAGTTGCGACCCGCAAACTGTGACATGTCCATTTGATTGCTCTCTTTCTGGCGCGATTACTTTTCCTTCCCCGCTTGCGCCGCAGCGGTTGGAAGCTCGGGATTCGGTGTGAGGTCGTGGGCTGTCAACTTGTAGAGCGCCATTAGCTGCATGACTTTCTGGCGTTGCTGATTGCGCCACCAATCGCGTGACGGCGTCCAAGTCAGGAACATATCTTTCTGCTCAAGGCCCGCTCGCTCTAGCCGAAGGTTGATTTCGCAGATCCGACGTGCCCGTTCGCTCGAAGATATTTCGCCAGCTTCGACCTCGTCGTTGGGGTTTCTGGTGCGGACCGAGATAGGTTTGGTAGGTCGCCCGAAAACTATGATGATGCTTTGAAGCCAGCACGCAACGTCTTTGGACAGCCATCCGCGATGGCGCCAGCAATTAGCGCAGCGAAGCTCGCCAGCGTGCGGCCCTTTGCCAGGATCGATGTTGCAGATGTTCTTGCAGATCGGCTGAGCGCAATCGATCGGATCGACTTCGACTTTAAGACCGAAGATGCTCATGTTTTCGACTCCCGTTCCTCTCTCGGGTCGATGCACCGAAAGCCGTGCGCTCGAAGTAAGGTTTTCAGGATCGCCCGCAGCGCGTGATAGCGAGCGGTGCCGTCGTCCTTGTGGACGAGGCGTAGGGCGAAAACCTTTTTAGGATCACGCGGCGGGTTCGACATGGCGAGCCCTCCTCTTCTTTAGCTTTGCCTCCCGCTCTTGATCCCATTCCCAGTCTTGTCGCGCCCACCTGATTTCGCGGATGATCTGCTCTTCGAGGTCTCGATGTAGATCGCGCTCAAGGTCGGCAAGCAGCAAATCGAGCGCATGTCGCGTGTACGATGCGTCGTGCTGCCGAAGTAGCTCCCGCACGCGGGCCAGCACGTTGTTGACGATGGCGGTGGTGCTCATGACGCGGTCCCTCCCTTGTCGCGGCGCAGAATGTCGGGAAGGTCGGGGAGGCCGTCATCGGCCTCGCCCTTACCCACTACGTGGTTCCACTGCTGATGAACAAACTTGTTGCTGACGGAAGCGGCTTCTTTGGAGGCGACTTCTTTGACGGTGCCGCCCGTCACCTTCACCGCGATCTCGGTCGCGCTCTTTGCCACCGACTTGAGCTTGGAGTTCTCATCCTTGAGCTTGTCGTTCTCGGTCTTGAGCTTGGCGTTCTCAGTTTCGAGCGCCTTGTTCAAAGTTGTTAGGTCGTCAATCTTGCGGCAGAGACTGGCGCGCTCAAGCTCGGCCTTGCGAACCGATTGTTGAAGGCGTTTCCGCTCGGCCTCAAGATCGGCGATGCGGCGTTTGTAAGTCGCCAGCTTCTTCGACACGGTCGCGTTCTGCCGAGATTGCGGTGACGGTGACGGCTTTGCCTTCCGCGACGGCCGCTTGCGGCCCTTGGGGGCTGGCGCGAGTTCCTTAGCGTCCTCGATGGTCTGCTTGACCTCGGCGAAGGGCACGTTCTCGCCAGCCTCGGCGCGCTTGATGACCTCATCGCTCGCCTTCTTGGGCGTGCTCGGGGCGGCCAGCAGGTAGATTGCGGAGACCGGCAAATCCAAATCCGCAAAGTTTGCGGGTTTGATTTTCGACAGTTCGAAGACACGCATAAAATTCTGTGCTGTGCGCTCCGACCATCCAAACTCACGATCAAGCCAGTTGCCGAAATTGCGATGACCGACGATGCGCTTGCATTCGGTGAGGCGGTTACCGATCTCGATCACGTTGGCGATGGTTTGCTTACCAAGCGCGTGGATTGCGGTGACGTGTTCGGCCAAGGTCGTGGACGCTGGCGGAGAAAACGTGACGATATTGTTGGCGATGACAGTAGTCATGTCGTGGTCCTTTCTGTTTGAAGGACCACGCGGCGCTTGCAAGAAGAGAGCGGAGGACGTATTTATCGGTTCGCTGGATTAGTCCTCGCCCCGGCCATGCGTGCACCGCGTGAGCCGGGGTTCTCTTAGGTGGCGGTCTTGCGTCCGGGGCGACGCTGCTTCTGCGGTTCGCCATCGTTGCGGCTCTGCACGCGTGCGGCGAGAATTGCCAAGCTCGCATTGCGCAGTACGTAAGCCGTGTTGGCGATGTAGGTGGTGGGCAGGTTCAACTTCCGCGCCGTGCGGTCGGTGAAGCCGACTTCGTCAGCGAATTGCTGACGCGGTACGAGTTCGTCACCGTTGGGAAGTTGAATGCGCGGCCTAGATTTAGCTGTCGGGCGCCGCGCTACCGCGAGCGTATCCAGGGTGAGATCGGTCAAGGCTGCCTCCTTTTTAGGAATTGGCAGCCCTTTCAATTGCAAATTTCGCCCTCAAGAAATACACGCATCAAATAGCGATTTGGGGCGGAAAAAGTTTAGCGATAGCGCCCCTGGGAGAGACGCCGTTTGCGGACTTCTTCCTCGTCGAGGCCCCAGCGCGCGGCCACAATTTCTTCGGCCGTCAGTTGTCCCCCCTGGCGATTTGTCTTCCCGTAGTGCTTTTTCCAGATGGCGCGCACGCGCGGAAGCTCGGCGAGCGCTTCTTCCAACCGGCAGCGCAGGGCGACTGGATCGTCAGAAAGTTTCTTCCCAAAATGTTCGCCGCGCTTAAGCAGCGGCTTGTTGATGAACCGGGCAAGTCCGGGGTGAAGTTTGCGCAGCGGCTCAAGATTACCCTGCTCAGCCTGCTGAAGCGCCAATTCCCTCAACCATTCTTGTGTTTTTGCAAGGCCGCGCTCTTTGCGACGGGACTTCTCACCATCGTCGAGATGGCTAAGACGCTCGCCCAAGAGGCGGGTGTAGTTCGCGACTTCACTAACCAATCTCCGATGGAAGGCTGCTTCCTGCGCATCCAGTTCCGCATTGACCCAAGCTCGCATACGCTCCCGATCACGAGGGCTGTGGGCTTTCCATGGTGGGAGGTTACTGCCGGCCATGGCCTAGTGCCTTCGCCTCTGGAACTTCACCGGCTCCTTCACCGGCTTGCCGACGTTGGTAATGATGGCACCCACGCGCTCGACGGCCGCACGCTCGGCGTCGGGAAATAAATGCGCGTAACGGTGCGTCGTGGCTGGACTGCTGTGCCCAAGCAAGCTGCCAATGAGTGCGAGGGACGAGCCGCTGCTGGCCAATTGGGACGCGAAGGTGTGGCGCAGATCGTGGACGCGCAGACCAGAAACCTTCGCGGCCTTGCATATGCGCATCCAGTCCTTCTTGATGTCGAGAACGTGGCTGTCATGCCCGCGATGGAACACGTAAGTTGGCAGCGGCTGCCCCGGGTGTTCGTGCTCGTATGTCTCGGCGATGTCGGACAACAGTTGTCGCACTGGCGGGCTCAACGGCACCTGATGGTGCCTGCGCTGTTTGGTACCTGACGGCGGCTTCGCCCATATGCCGTCGGTGAGGCTAACGGCCTTCCATGCCATCGCCCGCGCCTCCCCTACGCGGCAACCCGTGAGCAGGCAGATACGAATAATATCGGCGGCCTGCTGGTTCTGGTCCTTGGCCAGAACCACCATAAGCCGCTCAAGCTCGTTGTTGCTGGCGTAGCGGCGGCGGCTGTCCTCGCGGTTCCTCTCAATGCCGCGGCACGGGTTCACCTCACAGCCCATTTTCCAGCGCTGCGCTTGCGAGAACATCTTGCTCGCCACGGCGACCGCTCGGTTGGCTTGGTACGGGCCCTGCGCGGTGATCCGCCGATGCAGGCGCTCGATGTGGCTGTATGTGACTTCGGCCACCTTGAGGCTTCCTAGTGCGGGCCTGATGTAGAGCCGGATCAGGGCCGCATAGTCTCGCGACGTGTGTGCGGACTTCGTCGGCAGGTATTCCTTCTCGAAGCGGTCGCAGAGATCGCCTACCGTGGGTGCCTGGCGTTTGGCCTCGATTTCGGCCATTGGATCGGCCCCGCGATCGATTTCTTGCCGAAGCTCGCGTGCGCGCGCGCGCGCCGCCGCTGTGGTCCAGGTCGGAAAGCCGCCAATGGTGATCCGCCGCTCACGTCCGGACTTGGTCCAATAATTCAGAATGAAGGACTTCGCCCCATTGCTGGTGACGCGGACACCAAAACCAAAACCGGTGTCGTCGTAGAACACCTTGTTGTGGCGTCCAGCTGGTGCCACAAGTGCCCGCACCTTGGCGTCGGTGAGGTGCTCACGCTCCTTGGTGTTGGTCTTCATCAACATGGCCATGCCCCTCGGGTCCGTAGCGGGCCCGTCCCATTACGGGCTTGCGCTTTCCAACACAGGTAACACCATTTCCGGCTTTAGCAAGCAGAAAGCGCGATATCTCCGGCGTTTCTTCGAAGGGCTAGACGAAGCCGTGTCCGTCCAAGGGCTTGGCGAGACGGCCAGCAGAAACTTTTAATCAGTAGGTCGCTGGTTCGATCCCAGCCGGGCTCACCATCTGGCCGCAAGCGCCGGAACATTCACCAACTATATCGCAAACGCCCTACCCCCACGATCCCGTCATCGTGGGGCGGTGCAATCCGCTTGGAATATATTGGCACGCCAGGCGTTGCTTTGCTGAGGAAGCAACCATGCGAACAATCGTTCTTATGTTACTCGCGCTGGCCGGAATCTCGCTGACCAGCACCGATGCCGATGCCGGTGCATGGTGCGCGAGCTACCGACGGGGCGTTTCGAACTGCGGCTATTCCTCGTACGAGCAATGCCGGGCCACCGTTCTCGGCCTGGGGGGATTTTGCCGGCCAAATCCATTCCCCGGAACAGCCTACGGGACGGGCGCCGGAAGCTGGAATACCCCCCGCTCGCCGCGGCGTTACCGGCGCAGCTATTAGACATGTGAGACGCACGGCACCGTCCCGCTCATCGACCTCGGGCTAGCGCGACGTGCACCTAAAGCCCCGACAATAGGGGGCCATTATGCGAATGGCACTTCTTGTATTCGCGCTGACCGCGTTCTCCCTCACCGCCACCGGTCAGCGCACCTATTAGCAAATCGCAGCGCACCTCAGCGCAGTCATGACTTGACGAGGCGCTCTCTTGCAAAATGGCCTTTTGAATGGACCTCGGTCAGGCCGGCGTGACGCGTATGGGACGCAATTGAAGCTGTTGCGAAACGGGCTCAGAATATTCCCGGCGATGTCCGGACGTTCGTGGAGGGCCGATGTCGAACGGTCAAGCCTTGCCGATCCTGATTGCGGGCGGTGGCATCGGCGGCCTGGCAGCGGCCCACGCGCTCGCGCGCAAGGGTTTCGCCGTGCGGGTGCTGGAGCAGGCGCCCGAATTCCACGAGATCGGCGCCGGCATCCAGCTCGGCCCCAACGTCTTTCGCGCGCTCGAAAAGCTTGGCCTCAAAGAGGCGGTGCTTGCCGACGCACATCGGCCGCCGGCCATGGAGATGCGCTGCGCCTTGTCCGGCGAGCGCGTCACCCGCATCCCGCTCGATGAGCCGCGCTTTAGGGAGAAGTTCAAGCAGCCCTACGCCGTCACTCACCGCCACGATCTGCATTCCGTCTTCATCAACGCGTGCAAGGACAACAACCGCATCGCGCTGGAAACCGGTCGCAGCGTCGAAGATTTCGAGCAGGACGACACCGGCGTCAGTGTGATCCTGCAGTCAGGCGAGCGCATCCGGGGCCGTGCACTCATCGGCTGCGACGGCATGTGGTCGAAGGTGCGCGACAAGGTGGTCGGCGACGGCAAGCCGCTGGTGTCGGGCCACATCGCTTATCGCGCCGTGCTTACGCGCGAGGAGGTGCCGGAGGATCTCTGGAGGCCGGACGTAGTCTTGTGGGCTGGTCCGCGCACCCATCTCGTCCACTACCCGCTGCGCCGCGGCGAGATTTACAACCTGGTCGCCGTGTTCCACTCCAAGCGTTACGTCGAGGGTTGGAATGCGGAGGCCGATGCGCGCGAGCTCTGGGCCCATTTTGAAGGCCAGCGCCCCGAGGTCCTGCGCATGCTCGAGCGCATCGAGACCTGGCGCATGTGGGTGCTGTGCGACCGCGAACCG
>Ga0306926_10007768_pt1 | contig 11662 bp, 14 predicted proteins | sample flu12Cox44000178_FD_203759 | JGI IMG/M metagenome (GOLD analysis project Ga0306926, IMG submission 203759) | Lab enrichment of tropical soil microbial communities from Luquillo Experimental Forest, Puerto Rico - flux8day.12C.oxic.44.000.178 (v2)... | ecosystem: Environmental > Terrestrial >...
CGAGTCCCCGATGCATGAATCCAAGTTACCGGACAGTTGCCGCCGAGTATTACTTCGACGGGCGTCACGATTCTAACTGTCGCCTCAACGTCGTACATAGCGAGGAACCCCGAATTGCCGAGAACTCTACAGAGGCGATTCTTATAATGCCAATGCTAAACCATGCGGATTCAAGCGCCATCGCCGGAACTTGATTTGCACCCGGCAGGCTCATTGCAAACGAGTTCGAAAAAGCCTCCCGCACGAAGCGCACCTTGTCCCGGCTTGAGAAGGTACTGCGAACCTACCACGAAGAATTAGGCGGTGAGGGATTTGAGAAACGTTCCTTACGCGAAGATCCGGCGGAGTTTGTAAAGCCGGTTAGAGAATTTGACGATCCGAACGAAGAAAAACGCGGGCCATTCACCGTCGCCGAATTACAAAGGCTCTTGGCCGTAGCGCACGATGAGTGGAAATCGATGATCCGTATCGGGCTCTATACCGGCGCAAGGTTAAGCGACGTTGCATTATTGAGATGGAGCAGCATTGACATCGAGCGAGGAGAACTACGGTTCACCGCCAGAAAGACCGCTAAATCTACATTTCTGCCAATTGCCGGTCCGCTTCAAACCCATATCGAAAGTTTGCCCTCAAGTGACGACCCCAATGATTTTCTGCATCCAAGAGCGGCACAAATCTTTAGTCGTCGAAACTACTCGGCAGTCTTGTCACGCCAATTCGGAGATCTCTTGGAGCAGGCTGGCCTTCGCGTGGTCAAAGTATATTCAGCCAAATCTGCTGAGGCATCAAACCGGTGCCGCGCTAATGCGCTCAGCTTCCATTCCCTGAGACACACGGCAGTCAGCCTGCTCAAGGACGCCGGAATCCCGATGGCCACCGTCTTGGAAATCGTCGGGCATAGCGATGCACAAACAAACGCGATGTAGACCCACGTCGGTCGCGAAGCACTCGAACGTGCCGCAGCTGCCTTTCCGTCGCTATGAAAACGCGAGACGAATTGCTCAGAGAGCAGCAGATCGGCAAGCCTGGAAGTCCAAAACGCTTATACTGGGAATTTAAGCACTGTTTTGGGTCGTTTCCCGGAGCACTAGGACTCTGGAACAAAATAGGGTTCAGCCAGCAGAGTAAAAACAGGCAAGGTTAGCGGATAGCGATCTCTGACAGAGAAATTGTGACACGGTGTCATAATTTCTCTGTCTCTATATAAGTCCAAATTTTGGTTCAGCATAGTTGCGTGAACCAAAAGCAATTAAATTTAGCTAACTCAATAATTCGCCGAGAAGGTCTCCGGTACGGAAAGCCAAACACGGTCGTAGCTATCTACGACTATCCCCGCTACCGGCTTTTTGAAGGTATCAAGAACAATGACTTCAGAAGTGTTCTGGTCAAACGCCCAGGCGCACAGCGTGGACTGCGACTGATTGATCTGGATAGCTTTGAAGCTTTTCTCAACAAGTTCGCCAAATGAACACGCGAGCTTCTACCCGCACTTCGCTTCGCATCGACACGGGTCCGCCAAGCCCTAAAAACGTCGAGCCCGCCAGGCTGGCACCCAGCGGGCCAAATCGACGATTCCGACGATGTCGAGCGGCCTCGAGCTGCCACCTCAAGAGACCGATATCGACATCTATCCAAACGATTGCCTGCTGCGCATCTGTTACGCCGAGCTTTTCCATGAACTCGATGGCAGCAAAACTAGGCTCAAGGTTAAACGTTACCTTAAGCGCGAAGAAGCTATCCCCATTAATCCGACTCTGGGGCGTGTGGACATACCTGCCGGTACGCCGCCGCCAAAGAAACGTTCGCCTCCGAGATTTTGTGGTTCCCCGTGTATAGCAGAGAAGGAGAAAAAATCTCTTGGACCGGTCGCGGGTTGCCTACCTTCCGCGACAGGCCCAAATTCGTTTCGCCGACCAGGAACTCCGGTTTCCCAACCGGGATTCCATACGTCCCCCTGCGTGTCTGGCAGTCAATTGGTAAGCCCAGCAAACCAACCCTCGGGATGCGCGCTCATCGCCTTTGGCATGGTTCTCCAGTTTGCGATGCACCTGACCAGTTTTGTCAGACGCCGTGTGATCTCATTAAGAAGTCTATCCCCTGGCTGATCAGTCTGGTGCTTGTGATCTGGGTGATCTCGAAGATGGCGCCCCACAGAAAGGATTCCGAGTCAGACATTGACGGCTTTGGTCGACTTCCGGTGCCGGTCGGCGGCTGGGTGATACCAATCGATACGTTAGCCCGTATATCGCTTTCGATGATGAATCATCACGGAACCTGCACCGTCGACGGCAGGGTAGAGCCCGCGAGTCGTTGGTTGCTTGACGTAATGAAGATGCCCCGGCGAGCGGATGCCGCAAACGTGTTTGAAGTGACCAATCCAGACGTTCTCGGTCTCTTCAGCCGGCAGACAGTCGACGAAAAACCGGTCTATTATTCCTCCAACGACTGCCAGCCATTCCTGGATGAGATTGGCAAACAATCTAGATTGGCGGCCCAAACGCCGCCTCAAACCCAGAACGCATTCCAGCGCGGGATCATCAAGCTCCGAGACGCTTTGCGGATCTATCTTTTGTTGAAGAACAGTATTCAGCCGGAGGACTCACCCGATTTCGCGAAAGAGTTACAGATTTTCTATCAGGTGCTTCAACCGGGTGTGCAAGCCGTCCGGGATGAACAGGCAAGCCGGCCTTATAATAAAGAGGATTTGCTTCGTATCCTCTGGTTCTTGAAGCGCTACAAGATCCTTAGTAAGGCCAGATATGCGTTTGCTGTTCCGAATCCGAATGGCACGACCGACAACGACCGCTGGTTGCATATGTCCGACTCACTTCTAAATGCCGTCGCCACGGGGAAAGTGGCGCCTCCCTCTATCATGTATGGAGATCTGATCGCAGCCTATCGAAACGATAATGTAGCCGGATTCAATGGGATCATCCGAGAGTACAACCAGTATCTTGAAGGAACGATTCCAGAGCAATTGTCGCGGCCCCGGCTCGAGTTCTTCTTCAACCAGGCCCAGCCGTTCTTTCACGCAATGGTTCTGTACGTCTTCGTTCTCATATTGGCCCTATTCTCGTGGTTGAAATGGCCAAAAACACTTGGAAATACCGCCGTCATTCTTCTGGCCTTCGCATTCCTCCTGCATACGTTCGGGCTCTTGTTCCGGATGTATTTACAGGGACGACCTCCAGTTACGAATCATATAGTTCAGCCCTTTTTGTTGGCTGGGGTTCGGTTCTTCTCTGTCTTTTCCTGGAACGGTTTTACAAGAACGGGATTGGGAGTGTCTGCGCTGCAACCATCGGTTTTGTCACCCTTTTGATTGCCCACAATTTGCAGTTGGACGGCGATTCGCTGGAAATGCTTCGAGCGGTGTTGGATACCAATGTATGGCTGGCGACTCATGTAGTCGTAGTGACTCTCGGTTACTCGTCGGTGGCTTTGGCCGGCTTCCTGGGCATTATCTACATCTCGCGCGGCTTTTTGACCACGTCGTTCAACGAAACGACCGCGAGTTCGCTCGGCCGGATGCTCAGCGGCAAGAAGGACAAGGATCTTACCTACTCGGCGGGTACCCAAGGCGCCGGCATGGAACTCACCATGGCCGTGTTGCCCATAACCGTGTCGTTCCAAGCCTTAGAACTGATGGAAGATACGTGCGCCGCAGTGCGATCAGTGGTTACTTCAGCAGCCACGCTCCGGGTCCTCACGACGCCGCCGCTGGCGCCGGCAAATGGAACCAAGTGGGCCCGGCCGACGACGTGCCTGACACCGCCGAGAGCTCTGGATGGCCTTCGCCTTGGTCGAAAGGTAGCTTCACCTGGGCCATCCCGGTCAACTGGCGGATGAAGGGGAGCAAAACATCGACCGCGTTCAGCGCCACGAACGATCAGGTCGCCACCATTGGCGGTACGGATGGGACGGCCATCGTCACGAAGCTCGATGCCAAAAACTGCTCCCCGAAAGCCCTGAACGAGGAAAACACCTCGTACCGCAAAGAGGGGTGACAAAAGAAGAAAGAAAACGGGGGGCAAAGCTGCTGATAACACACAGTTTTGGTAGTTATTATCTCCATCCTATCTGCGCCAGAAACTCAGTTGGATTTGATTCTGTGTAGCGTATAGGTGTGGCCCCTTGACGAGTCGCCTGAAAGGAACGATTTGATCGTTGACATCACCCGAGGGTTCCACGCCTAATCGCTGAAGCGAGCGTCGAACTCGTAACTCCCCCCAATTCCTATGTTCAAATCCACTGTCCCATTGCTTTCCTCGAAGGTTCTCCGCTTCCTGCTCGGAGTCAGTTGCTGCGGCTTGTTTTCTTCGGCTGCTCCGTTGCGCGCCGCGGAGGGAGATCAAGTCATTATCGGTCTCGTAACCAAGACCGAAGTGAACCCGTTCTTTGTCAAAATGCGCCAGGCGGCTGAGGCCGAAGCCCAAAAACAGGGCGCTAAGCTGATTGCTCGCGCCGGCAAATTCGACGGAGATAATGAAGGTCAAGTCGCGGCCATCGAATCGCTGGTCAGCGCCGGAGCGAAGGGTATCTTGATTACACCCAACAACTCCACTGGCATCCTCAGCGCCATTAAGAAGGCGCGCGACAAAGGCATCCTAGTGATCGCTCTTGATACTGCGACCGATCCTGCAGACGCCGTCGACGCTACGTTTGCGACCGACAATTTTGAAGCCGGATTAAAGCAGGGTCAGTATGCCCGCAAGGCGCTGGGCGACAAACCGGCCAAACTCGCGATGCTCGATGGTACCCCGGGCGGCACGGTAGATACCCTACGGCACAACGGTTTCCTGAAAGGATTCGGCATTGCCGAAGGTGATCCTGTGATCGTTGGCAAAGTGATCACGCACGGTGCGCAGGATGAAGGTCAAACGGGCATGGAAAACCTCTTGAGCGCCCACCCCGATATCAATGTGGTTTACACCATCAATGAACCGGCTGCCGAAGGCGCTTACGCCGCGATTAAAGCCGCCGGCAAGGCCAATGACATCGTCCTGACTTCGATCGATGGCGGCAAGCTAGGAGTACAGTACGTCCAGGCCGGCAAGATCCAGGCAACCGTCATGCAGTTTCCCAAACTCATGGCTGCTAAGGGCGTGGATGCCGTCGTTGAGTATGCAAAGACCGGTAAAAAGCCGAGTGGTTTCGTTAATACCGGTTCCGAGTTGATCAGCGACAAACCGCTCCCGGATTTGCCCGCGAAAGATACGAAATGGGGTCTCGAAAATTGCTGGGGTTAGACCGCTAGTTCCAAACTGAACGATTTCGGTGCTTCGAAAATTCGACGCCTTATTTTCGGAGCACCTTTTTTACTTCGTTTATTGACTAAAAACGATGCCCGCGGAATCTGTTCCCGCCCAACGCTTTCAGCGGGGTTTTTTATTGCAAGCCGCTCAGCTTAAGGTCGTCGGGCCGTTGCTCGTTCTACTGCTTTTCTGCGCGTTTTTCGCACTTACGACCAGAACCTTTCTGCGCCCCGGTAACATGTCGCTGGTCGCCCAACAAAGTGTCATCGTTGGCACTCTGGCGATCGGCCAAACGCTGGTCATTCTGACGGCTGGCATCGACCTCGCAAACGGTGCTATCGCCGTTCTGGCAACGATTGTTGCTGGGCGACTGGTTAACGAAGGAAACAACGCTTTTGCCTGTCTGCTGTTCGCGGTCTTTCTCGGAGTTCTGATCGGGTTCTGCATCGGCGTGCTGGTCAGCCGGCTCAGCCTCCCTCCGTTCATTGTGACCTTGGGGTTTTTGGGCATCGTAACCGCCGCAACGCGGTTGGTTGCTCAAGGGGGCGCATTCCCGGTAAACGACGATCTTCTCAGCTGGACCGGCAACGCGTTCAATCTTGGGGGAGCGACCATTACCTACGGCATGGTGATCATGTTTGGTCTTTACGTGCTGGTCTGGTATCTCCTGACGCAGACCGCTTGGGGTCGCCATGTTTACGCCCTCGGCAACAACCGGGAAGCGGCGCGACTGGTCGGCATTCCCGTCCGTGCCCGGCTGCTCTCAGTTTATACTTTCGCCGCGCTCTTATACGGCATAGCTGCCTGGTTGGCCTTGGGACGAATTCCTAATGCCGACCCAAACGCGCTTCAAAACGGCAATTTGGACAGCATCACCGCAGTCGTGATCGGTGGTACCAGCCTTTTCGGAGGCCGCGGCAGCATCTGGGGAACCCTGATCGGAACGTTGATCGTCTCGGTTCTGCGCAACGGTCTCACTCTGTCCGGTATCGACCCACTCTGGCAGGATTTAGTCACTGGTGTGCTAGTAATCTGCGCCGTTGCGGTCGACCAACTATCAAGGCAACGCTCGCGATGAGTACGGATCACCCTCAGCGGCCTCTGGGACAAGTCGTCCTTGAAGGACGCAAGCTTACGAAACGATACGGCCATGTTACCGCCATAGATCAAACGGATTTTGAACTCCGGGCCGGGGAGGTTCTAGCGGTTGTCGGTGACAACGGCGCGGGTAAAAGCACGCTGATTAAAATCCTTTGCGGAGCTGTGATCCCCGATTCTGGGGAAATGTTGCTGGATGGACACCCAGTTCGATTTCACAATCCGCTGGAGGCTCGCAGACTTGGCATCGAGACCGTGTTCCAAGACCTGGCTGTCGCTCCCGCCTTGGACATTGCGACAAATCTTTTCCTCGGTCGCGAACTGCGCGTGAAAGGCTTCCTCGGCAAATGGTTCCGTTTTTTAGACAAAGCGCGAATGCGCCGGGAAGCCCAAGCTGAAATGCAAGCGCTTAAATTCCATCTTCCCGCGATCGATAGCGCCGTCGAGAATCTTTCCGGCGGCCAACGTCAGGGGGTTGCGGTAGCGAGAGCCGCGATTTTCGCGCGCCGTCTTGTCATCATGGACGAACCTACGGCCGCATTGGGTGTACGGGAATCCGGTCAGGTATTAAACCTGATCCGAACGATCCGCGACCGCGGTCTACCAGTTATACTGATCAGCCATAACATGCCACATGTGTTCGAGGTGGCGGACCGTATCCACATCCAACGGCTCGGCCGGCGAGCGGCCCTCACGACACCGCAGCGGCACACAATGGCTGAGGTGGTCGCGATCATGACGGGGGCAGCCCAGGCCGAGGGAAACGGACGGGAGTAGTCAGGTCCTTCCGGCAGAGGCCGTGTTTGCTTGTGGCTCCCGAGAAAAGAAGTTCCATCCCATCCATTCATGCGCTCAATAAGGCGCTTGAGAGGGCGGAGTTGCTTTTGGCATAGTTTACCAATGTGTGCGACACCTAGCGAAAGTAAGCCGGACCCGCCGACGCGTGCCACGCTCAAGCCGGTCGGTATGTCGAGCGGCGAACCGAGCAGCAGCACTACCGCCAGCGAAGGGAAAGACAGCAGCGCCAAACCGGTTCCGGTTCAATTACCGCGTTCACTGTGTGCAGAGTTTTCATGGATCCAAGGAAATTCCGAAAAAGCCCGCAGCAAGCTTTTCGCCGGGAAGGCCCCGATTAGGGCCCAATGTCCGAGACCCCACCGTTCCGTGTCGTCACTGTTGCGGCCTCGATTGAAGAGTATAGATCCTGGTCCCACGACTTAAAAGAAGAGACCAGAGTTCGCTGTGGCCGATCACTCTGGCGATTTCTCTGAATGCAAAAAATGGAATTAAGGCGACAAACACAGTCACTCCCAGAGCCAATATTCCCTGCACACTTCCACCACCAACGTTCGGGAAGCTTTGAGCAATACTCTTCCCGTGCAAGACTCCGCCAATCACCCTCTCGACGATGTGAAAGCCGATAAGGAAGAGCGTAAATATAAAACACTTATACAAAATCGAATAGAGGAGCGGCTTGTCTTTGAATCTGGTTCCGAACTTCAAATCCTCGCCGGTAAGCAACACCTTTGCCAGCATTAAGGCGTTAAAGATTGCAAAACCGTAAGCTTGATAATCAGGTTCCGCCCGAGCGAGAACGACGCTCTGATTAATGACCAACAGGACGAATAAAGCCCAAAGATAGATGGTAATTACCAAGAACTCTCTGAGTTGATGGGTGGCTTTCTCTTTTAGCCCGGGTTTGTGCTCACTCGGACTACCTTTTTCAGCGGGGCTAGAGCCTTCTTCTGTCTTCATAGTAAAACCTTTTCTTTCTGGTAGCAGCCACGTCCTTCGGCATACTCGGCAATACGGGCGGCTAACTGCATTTTTAAGCCCTGATACATTCGCATCCTTTTATCCATTAAGTCCTTTATAATCTGGTATTTGGACCCGGCAGGGCTCGAACCTGCAACCCTATGATCCGAAGTCATATAAAGTTTGCTCGGCAATACTTTGCCGGTGCGTGATCCAAGGCTGACAACTTGAAACGCCCAGTTTACGCGCCAATGCACGGCCCGACCGGTGCTTGGCTAAGGAGTTTTTCTTTCTGAATCCATTTAAGTGCCTGCTTTGCATGACGTATACATATGGCATGTGTTGAATACATATGGCCCACATTGGAACGCAATACTTAAAATCTCTTCCCAAACCTGAAATCAATCTTGCTGATAAACTTGGAGACGTGATTTTCAAGGATTGAATCTATGCCAGACGAACGAAAAAAGACGCCTACCTACGAAGACATTGAGCGTGAACTTGGTATAGACAAGATGTCGTTCATGTCAGAGATGCTGCGACCGGATCAGCACGAAGAGCGCGAGGAAGAGGCCGCTGCTCCACCAGAACGACCCGATTTAGCCGGCCTGACGTCTGATGAACGGAATCTGATCCGGCTACTTGAATGGGACGCAGGTCGCAAGTTTACGCCACAAGAGATCAAATTATCCTTAAGACAGGCGCACGAGATAGGTGAATTGTAAGCCTATCGTTTTGGACTTGGTATCCAGCGCCAGCGCCTTTGGGTCCACCATTGTTGAAGACATTCTGGATATCGCCATTCGGATCGACCGCAGCTCCGACTGTACCATTCCGGTTGGTAAAGAGTTTGTGCTGACCTAAGTCATCAGGCTTTAGCGGCGGCAGAACGCTCTGAGAGATTCTGTGCCGCGTCTTTTCACTGGACGTGGTAATTCCTGTAATCGGCGCTGGATTTTCGCTGGAATCGAATGCTGGAATGCTCTGGGACCGTATCCCAAGCGACTTGCCCTGACGGTCGCGAAGCCGCGGTAAAGCCTCTGAGACCCGGCGCCGACCAATTCGTCCATTAGTTCCCGAAATGGGGCGTCGTGCACTGGCCGGTTGAATCCCATCTCCAGTGTTGGCTTGGCCAGTCGGATGATCGACATCGTTTTGCGAGCCTTAGTATTACTTATATTATTACAACGGCGACAAACGCCAGCTGATAGCCCTCATTTTGCTCACATTCTCGTGACAAATGGAGAGCGCTGTGTGGCAATCTCGGTTCTCATCCTGTAGGTCGCAAATTATTGGACGACAGAGTCTTATGTGGATATTTTCGTCCGATCTTCCTTGATGATCAACCGGATCAGAATCGCCGTGGTGTTATCGGCGACCCGAATTTTCGAATAGCGAACACTATATTCGATACCCCCTTTTGTTCGGAAACTTCGAATTACCGGCGGCGATTCGAGATCGTATCTTCGAGGCGTCGCAATGTGAGCCAGCAAGATGGCGATAAGACCAAATTGAATCTGGCTGAGCGGTTCCTGTGCGATGAATGCCGCACCGATTTTGAAGTGCACGCTCACCTCGCCAAATTGCTCAATCGGCGTCAGCTGAATCTCCGACGCACCGGCTGCCAAAGCCGCTTCAAGTACCGCAAAAGTGAAATCTCCAGCGTGTACGTCCTCGGGCATGCCCCAGTCGATTACGCGCGGATAAGGATCATGGACGAACCGCGGCTCGGCTTTGCTACCTTGTGCCGGGCGAAGTAACTCGTAGTCAGGAGGCTTGTATAGCACACTCATAACATTTCGATTTTTTCGCGATTTTGTTTCCCAATCAAACTAGCGAGGCCGCGCCTCAGACCAGCGAGGTCTAGCGGTTAGCAAGGCAACGTGGGAGCAGCATCGCTTGGGTGAAGCGGCCTCGCTTATGCGGGACCGAAATTTATTGAGGTAAAAGTCCGGCAATTCCTCGAGCGAAGCGGGCAGCGCTTGGTTTTTGGATCTGTGCGTGCATTTACAATTGGTGTGGGAACCCAGTAACTTTACCCGTTCCTTGGTCCCGCTCATAGAATCCTTGAAAAGCCACGCCCATTTGATCATCAATGCACGCAACGGAAAAAACTTGACTCATTTGCAATCGATTTTGCTTTTCAAGGATTCTAGCGAGCGTCAGATAAGCCGCAACCTGGACGGAGGTGCGGCCTCGCCGGCGGCCCATTTTGAACGCAACGAAGCCCAAGGGATTTAGGAGACGGTACACTGGATTGACGCTGCTCCCAACCCGACCATGCTACCCTAGATCTTGCCCGTCTGAGGTGCGGCCTCACTGAGGACATTTGCTCGAAATTCGCGTATTTTGAGTCTGAAACAGGCTATGTGTACGGTCTCTTTTATTCCTGATGCGAATGGGTACCGTTTGGGGATGAACCGCGACGAATCGCGGCTCCGGCCGATCGCCTTGCAGCCCGAGGTGCGCGAGACGGCTGCCGGATTGGCAATTTATCCCAGTGAACCAGGTGGAGGCACGTGGATCGGAATGAACGATTTGGGTCTCTGTCTAGCGCTTATTAATTGGTACAGGGCCCCAGCGCTTCCTCTTCGCCGGACCATGAGTCGCGGGATCGTTGTGAAAGAAATGATCCAATCGCAAACCGCTGAGGATTTAGCCGGCTTCCTCCAGGGACTCACGCTCGAGGAGATGCCGCCCTTTCGGTTGATTGCCATCGGGCTGCTGGAATCGCGCGTCAGCGAGTTTCGTTGGGACCAGAATCGGGTGACCCAACTGTGCCATCGCTGGGCAGCGCGGCATTGGTTTTCGTCCGGATTGGACGAACAGCAGGCCGAAGTCACGCGGGCGGAAGTCTGCCGGCTAGCATGGAAAGAATCTGATGCGGGAGAACTTGGATGGTTGCGAAGGCTTCATCGATCCCATGTTCCGAAGCGAGGTGGGTTCAGCATCTGCATGCATCGGGAGGAAGCGTCTACTGTGAGCTACACCGAGGTTGAGGTCTACAACACTTGTGGAACGATGCGGTATCACCCTGGTTCATTGTGTGAGAACGATTCCCAATTTTTTGAAGAAACTCTTTCAGTCTCTCACGTTCCATAAAGCCGATCTCCAAAATCCCCCAGGCCGGGGAGAATATACTTTCGGGCGTTCAATTCACGATCCAACGCCGCCGCAACAATAGGAATATTCCGGTCAAGGGCTTCAACCGCGCCGACGCCCTCAGGCGCCGCTACAATACAGACGAGCGTCGGGACTTTGCAACCGTGCTCTCGCACGAGCTGAATCGCCTGAACAGCGGAACCTCCGGTTGCAAGCATCGGATCGACAATCAAAACCCGGCGCGAGTTAAAGGGCGGCAGCTTACAGTAGTAGCTTCTGGCAATCGCCGTTGTGTGGTCGCGCTCCAGCCCGATATAGCCGACGCTTACGTCTGGAAATAGATCCATAAAGGGCTGGACCATGGAAATACCGGCCCGTAGAACCGGGACGACAACCAGAGGTTGGGCAAGCACTCTTCCCTGGTGCCTCTCAAGTGGAGTGGCCACTTCGAC
>Ga0306926_10007769_pt1 | contig 11662 bp, 11 predicted proteins | sample flu12Cox44000178_FD_203759 | JGI IMG/M metagenome (GOLD analysis project Ga0306926, IMG submission 203759) | Lab enrichment of tropical soil microbial communities from Luquillo Experimental Forest, Puerto Rico - flux8day.12C.oxic.44.000.178 (v2)... | ecosystem: Environmental > Terrestrial >...
AGGTCGATGCAGCCGCTCGAGATCGCCCTGTTCGTCGTCGTTGCCGCGCTGGCGCTCGGTCTCATCGGCACGTTGTCGCGCCCTTACTGGCGCGGCCGGCGCGCGGCGCCGGAGCAGGGCGCCGGCCCGGCAGCGCCCCGAGGCGGCGCGGCGCCGGCGCGCGCCGCCGGGCTGGTCTGCCCGGCCTGCCACCGCGAGTTCGAGCCGGGGCTGCAGTTCTGCCCGCACGACGCGCGCGACCTCGTCCCGGCCCACGATCCGGCGGCGCGCGTGGCCGTTCCCGGGATGACCTGTCCGACCTGCCGGCGATCGTTCGACGCCGGCAAGCGCTTCTGCGCGTTCGACGGCGAGGAGCTGGTGCCGCTGTCGGTGGCGGTGGGCGGGGCCCCGGTCGCGGAGCTGGCGGCGGCGCGGCTCGCTGGCGCGCTGGGGAAGATCTGCCCGAGCTGCTCGCGGCGCTACGACGCCGACGCCACGTTCTGTGGGCGCGACGGTGCCGAGCTGGTCTCCGTCAACTGACCGCGACGCGCATCGCGGCACCATCGGCGCACACGGCGCGCGCGGGCTGATACAATGAAGGCATGACGGGCCGGTTGATCGCGATCACGTTGCTCGTCGCCGGCGCCGCGAGCTGCAAGCGCCCGGCGCCCGAGGCGCCGCCCGCGCCCCCCGCGGGCATGCCCGCGACCATCGAGGTGCTCAAGGGGGGCCGCTGGCTGTTCACCTACGCCGAGGCCAGCGGGACGTTCGCGACCACCGACAAGCCGGAGAGCGTCCCCGAGCCCGCGCGATCGCTCGTGCGCGTGCTCGACCCGGCGGCGCCCGACAAAGCCGGCTCCGCCGGGCAGGTTTACGTCACGAACCTCAACGAGGTTCTCGGGAAGGGGAAGGCCTCGGCGCGGGTGATGTCGCGCGAGGCGTTCGAGACGGCGGCGCTCGCGGGGTACCCGACCGGCGAGTCCTCGCCGATGGCCGCGCAGCGCATGCACCCGGCGCCGCTGCCCGCCCTCGACGGCGGCGTCGCGCCTGCCAAGCCGAGCGCCGGCGGCGCCCCCGTGGTGACGATCTACGGCACCTCGTGGTGCGGCGCCTGCCGCGCCGCGCGCCAGTACCTGACCGAGCGCAAGATTCCGTTCGCCGACAAGGACATCGAGCGTGACGCCGACGCGGCGCACGAGCTCGCCGAGAAGGCGGCCAAGATGGGGATCCCGACCGATCGCGTCCCGGTCATCGACGTCCGCGGGCGGCTGCTGCTCGGGTTCGACAAGGCCCGCATCGAGGCGCTGCTGGGAGAGCCGACATGAGGCGAACACGAACATGCGGGCTCGGGCTCGTGGCGGTCGGCGCGCTGGTGGTCGCGGCGGCGCGGCCGGCCCAGGCGCGCATCCTGGATCTCCACCTGTCGGGCGACGCGGGCGGGATCACCGGCTGGGGCGCCACGCCCAACACCCCGGACTTCTTCCAGCACACGCGCGGGGCCGGCCTCGGGTTCGACCTCGGCGTCAAGCTGCTGGTCTTCGACCTCTCCGCGCGGTTCACGCAGGTGCTGGGGAGCTCGGGGACGGTCGGGACGCTCACGCAGTTTCTGCTCGGCTTCGTCATCGACATCCCGATCGGCACGGCGACGATCGACGGCACCGAGCCGCCGCCCCCGCCGCCTCCGCCCCCACCGCAGCAGCAGCAACAGCAGCAACAGCAACAGCCCGCGTGGGGCGAGGGGAGCTCGTCGACCGAGCCGCAGCCTCCGCCGCCTCCTCCGCCCCGCCAGCTCGGCAAGCCGGCCCAGATCCTCCGCCCCGGGATCGCAGCCGGGTTCGCCTTCGGCACGCCGGGTCCTGTGAACCCGCCGCTCAGCGACGACCAGATCTCCGACAAGGGCCTGGTGACGGAAGCGCGGCTCGAGTACGAGTACTTCCTGAGCTCAGTCCTCGCCGTCGGGGCGAAGGGGCTGTTCGGCTATCACTACTTCCTGGGCGGCGCCGCGGTGAACGCGAGCTCGGGACACTCGAACGGCACGAACCTGGCCGGGTTCGCCACGCTCACCTTCCACCTCGGGTTCTGAGGCTAGCGGCCGGCGCTCTGCCGGCCTCGCGCCAGCAGGTCGAGGAAGCGCTCGGCCGGGAGGAACTCGTCGGCCTTGGCGACGACGGCGCCGCTCGGGGCGACGATCCGGATCGCGGGCAGCGTCTCCGTGCCGTACTTGCGCTTGAGCTCGCCGAGCCGCGGGTCCTCGTCCTCGTGCGAGAGGTCGACGCGCAGCAGGGTGAAGTTGCGCATCTCGGTGGCGACCTCGGCGCGCGAGAACACTTTGACCTCGAACTCCTTGCACGGCAGGCACCAGCTGGCCGCGAAGTCGACCAGCAGCGGGCGGCCGGCGGCGCGCGCGTCGGCGACCGCGGCGGCCTCGTCGGTCAGCCAGGCGAGCTCGACGGTCCCCTTGGGCGTCAGCACGTAGTTGGTGAGGCCGAACAGGCCCACCGTCGCCAGCGCGACGCCGAGCCCCTTGCGGGCGCGCTCGCGCCCGGTGCCGTGGAAGCTGGCGTGGATCGCGCCCAGGGCCGCGCCGGCCACGACGAGGGCCGCCATCGCCAGCGCGAAGCGCGGCGCCGGCGAGGTGAACCGGGCGAGGGCGGGGACGACGTTCTTGAGGTAGTAGAGCGCGGCCGTGAACAGGGCCACGCCGAACAGGCTCTTGACCCACTCCATCCAGGCCCCGGGCTTGGGGAGGGACATGGAGAACGCCGCCAGCAGCCAGAACGGCAGCCCCACGCCCGCCCCGTAGGTCGCGAGCAGCGCGAAGCCGCCCGGCACGTCGCGGGTGGTCGTGACGTACGCCAGCAGCGAGGCGAGCGGCGGGCCGGTGCACGGGGCGGCGATGATCCCGGCCACCAGGCCCATGAGGAACGCCCCCACGAACCCGCGGCCCCCCACGCGCGACAGGCGCCCCTGCAGCGACTCGGGGAGCGCGACCTCGAAGGCGCCGAACATCGACAGCCCCATGGCCGCGAAGAACAGCGCCAGCGGGACGATCACCCACGGGTTGCCGAGGAACGACCCGAAGGCCTTGCCGATGAGGGCGAAGGTGGTGCCGAGGGTCCCGAACATGGCGGCGATCCCGGCGACGTAGGCGGTGGCCAGGGCGATGGCCCGCCGGCGCGGGACCCCGGCCCGCGCCCCGAAGATGCTGACCGTTATCGGGATCATGGGGTAGACGCAGGGCGTGAGCGCGGTGAGCAGGCCGTAGCCGGCCGCGAACAGGAGACTGGGGTGGGATGTGCCGCCCATCGATGTTCTTCGATTATAGTCTGCCCGATGGCCGACCCGACCGATCCGGAGCTCGCGAAGCTCCGCGCCCAGATCGACCAGGTCGACGACCAGATCCTCGCCCTGCTCGACCGGCGCGCGGCGGTCGTGCAGGAGGTGGGGCGCCGCAAGCGCGAGCAGCGGCAGACATTCCACGTCCCCCACCGCGAGCGCGCGGTCCTCGAGCGGCTGACGGCGGCGGCGGACGGACCCTTCCCGCGCGAGGCCGTGCGGCCGGTGTTCCGGGAGATCATGTCCGCCTGTCTGTCGCTGGAGAGCCCGCTCGTCGTGTCGTTCCCGGGGCCGGAGGCGACGTTCAGCCACCTGGCGGGGAAAACCCGGTTCGGGCTGTCGGCGCGCTACGTGCCGGCGGCGAGCCTGGGCGACGTGTTCCGGGCGGTGGGGCGGGGGGCCGACTACGGCGTCGTTCCGGTCGAGGAGGCGAGCGAGGGGCTGGTGACGCACGCGCTCGACCACTTCCTCGACTCGGACCTGCTCATCGTCGGGGAGATCGTCATCGAGGCGGCGCACGCGCTGCTCACGCATTCGGGCGGCACCGCCGGCGTCGAGCGGGTGTTCGCCCACCCCGTGGCGGCGGCGCGCTGCGCGGCGGGGCTGCTCGAGGCGGTGGGGAGCGCGGCGATCGTCGCCGCCCCGTCGGCGGCGGCCGCGGCGGCCATGGCGCGCGAGGACACCAAGAGCGCGGCGCTCGCGCCGGCGCTGGCCGCGGAGCTGTTCGACCTCAGCGTGGCGCGCCCGCGGCTCGACGACGGGCCCGTGGAGATCGCGCGGTTCCTGGTGCTGGGGCGGGAGGCGCCGCCGCGCACCGGTCACGACGCCACCAGCTTGCTGTTCGGGCTCGACGATCGCCCCGGCCAGCTCGCCGTCGTGCTCGATCGCCTGGGGGCGGCGGGGCTCAACCTGCGGCGCATCGCTTCGCGGCCCGGCGCCGGCGTCGACTCGGGGCGCCGCGGGTTCCGCGACCTGTTCTTCGTCGACCTCGACGGCCACCAGGACGATCCGGGCTGCCGCGAGGCGCTCGAGGGCCTGGCCGCCGACTTGCCGCTCTTCAAGCGGCTCGGCTCGTACCCGCGCGACGGAGGGCGCTCGTGAACACGCGGCGGTGGTCGGGGCAGAGCCTCGGTCGCCTCGCCGTCATCGGCGCGGGGCAGATCGGCGGATCGGTCGCGCTCGCCGCGCGCGTCGCCGGGGCGGTGAGCGAGGTCGTCGCGTGGAGCCGCACCAAGGAGAAGCTCGAGCGGGCGCAGGCGCTCGGGATCATCGATCGCGGCGCCTCGTCCGCCGCCGAGGCGGCGCGCGGCGCCGCGCTGGTGGTGCTCGCCACGCCGGTGGGGAGCCTGGGCGGCGCGGCCGCCGAGATCGCCCCTGTGCTGGAGCCGGGCGCGATCGTCTTCGACGTCGGCAGCGTGAAGGTCGGCGCCATCGCCGCCGTCGAGCCGCGGCTGCCGGCCGGCGCCTTCGTCGCCTGCCACCCCGTCGCGGGGACCGAGCGGGTCGGGCCCGACGCCGCGAGCCCGCTGCTCTTCGAGGGGAAGCGCTGCGTGATCTGCCCGACGGCGCAGAGCCGCGAGGAGGCGGTCGCCACCGTCGAGCGCCTCTGGACGGCCATGGGGGCCGATCCGGTCCGGATGGACGCCGCGCTTCACGATCGGGTGCTCGGGGCCGGCAGCCACCTGCCGCACGTGGCCGCGTACACGCTGGCGGGGACGCTCGGCGCGCTCGGGCCCGACGTGCTCGAGGCGATCCGCCATCTCCCCACGACCAGCCTGCGCGACACGACGCGCGTCGCCGCCTCGAGCCCTGTCATGTGGCGCGACATCCTGGTCGACAACCGCGCCGAGGTCCTGCCGCTCATCGAGGCGCTGCAGAAGAACCTCGAGGCGCTGCGGGCGGCCGTCGTCGCCGGCGACGCCGCGCGGATCGAGGCCCTGCTCGCGGCCGGGAAGACGGGACGTGATCGGCTGGTCCCGGGCTGACCGGTCGCGCGCCGCGCGTGCCGTTGCCCTGGCCCTCGCCAGCGTCCTCGGCGCGGGCGCCTGCGCCGAGACGACGGGAGGCGCGCGGGCCGGCGCCGGCCCGCGCGGCGCCGCCGACGACAGCGACCTGTGGAACCTGGCCCCCGCCACCGCCGACGTCCTCGTCGACGTCGACCTCGGCCTGCTGCGCGCGTCGCCCTGGTCGTCGTCGCTGCTGGCGGGAGACATCGGGGGCGAGCGCGAGGAACGCAGGCGCGCGTTCGGCTACGACGTCTTCGGCGACGGCGAGCGGCTGCTGGTCGTCGCCACCGAGGTCGCCGGCGTCCCTCACAACCTCACCGTCGCGCGCGGGCGCTTCGACGCCGGCCAGGTGGGCGCCGCCTTCACGGCCGCCACGCCGGGCGCGACGGCCACCCGCTGGCGCGACAGCCCGCTGTGGGAGGGGAGCGGGCGCGCGGTGGCGCTGGTGACGCCGCGGACGCTCGTCGAGGGGGCGCCCGACGAGGTGCGCGCCGCCGTCGACGCCGCCTGGGGCATAGTGCCCGACGCGCGCGGCGGGCCGCTCGGCGAGTTGCGCCGGACGCTGGAGGCCGATCGCAACCCGCCGGCCGTGTTCCTGGCGCTGACCGTCACCGACGGGATGCGGGCCCGCGCTGCGGGGTTCCTCGACCTGCCACGAGAGCTCAAGCGCGGGGCCGCCCGGCTCAACCTCGGCGCCGACGTCGACGCGGACGCGGTGGCGCTGTTCGATGACGGCCACGCCGCCGCGGCCACCGCGTCGGCCTGGGGTCTCGCCGCGCGGGTGTTCGCGCGGCAGCGGATGCTGGTGCTGCTCGGGCTGGCGCCGATCTTCGAGGGCCTCACGCTGGGGGCCGAAGGGTCGCGGGTCCACGCCCACCTGCACATCCCCGCCGAGAAGCGCGAGGGGCTCGCCGACAAGCTGCTGGCCGTCCTGCAGCTCGTCGCCAACGCCCGCGGACACTGATCCGCGAGGCGGCTGATCCGCGTCGCCGGCAGGGTGTGGTAGGAACGGCTGCCATGACCTCTCCGGCGGAGACGCCCCTCATCCGCGTGCGCCGCTCCGGCCCGCTCCGCGGCAGCTGCCGCGTCCCGGGCGACAAGTCGATCTCCCACCGCGCGCTCTTGTTCGGCGCCCTGGCCGACGGCGCCGTCGAGGCCAGCGGCCTCGGCCAGGGGGGCGACAACCTGTCGACGGCGGCGGCGCTGCGCGCCCTCGGCGTCGACGTCCAGATCGCCGGCACGGACGCCCGGATCGCCGGCGTGGGGTTCGCCGGCCTGCGACCGCCGGCGGCGCCGCTCGACTGCGGCAACTCGGGGACCACCATCCGCCTGCTCATGGGCCTCCTCGCCGGGCGGTCGTTCGAGAGCGAGCTCTTCGGCGACGCCTCGCTCACGCGCCGGCCGATGCGCCGGGTCGCCGACCCGCTGCGCCTGATGGGCGCCACGATCGACGGCCGACAAGACCCGGCCCGCCCGAACGACATCTTCCCGCCCGTCCGCGTGAAGGGCGGGTCGCTCGCCGGCATCGCCTACGACCTCCCCGTCGCCAGCGCCCAGCTCAAGAGCGCGCTCGTCCTCGCCGCGCTCTCAGCCCGCGGCCGCACCGAGCTGCGCGAGCCGGCGCGCTCGCGCGACCACACCGAGCGGATGCTCGGGTTTCTGGGCGCGCCGATCTCGATCGAGGCCTCGGGGGCGATCGTCGTCGACCCGACCGGCTGGAACGGCCGCCTGCGCGCGGTCCGCATCGCCGTCCCCGGCGATCTGTCGTCGGCGACGTTCCTGATCGTCGCCGCGCTGACCGTCCCCGGCAGCGACGTCACCGTGGAGAACGTCGGCCTCAACCCGACGCGCGCCGGCGCCCTGGACGTGCTCCGGGCCATGGGGGGCGATCTCGAGATCACGCCCGCGGGCGAGGCGATGGGCGAGCCGGTCGGACGGGTCCGCGCCCGGGCCAGCCGCCTCCGCGGCACGCGCGTCGACGGCGATCTCGCGCTGCGCGCCATCGACGAGATCCCGGCCCTCGCGGTGGCCGCCGCGCGCGCCGAGGGGGAGACCGTCTTCGCGGATCTGACCGAGCTGCGCGTCAAGGAGTCGGATCGCATCGTCGCCGTCGCCCGCGAGCTCCGGCGCGCCGGCGCCGCCGTCGAGGAGCGCCCCGACGGCCTCGTCGTCATCGGCCTTGGCGACCACGCACCGTCCGGCGGCGCGGTCGTCCCCGAGCACGATCACCGGATCGCGATGGCCGGCGCCGTGCTCGGCCTCGGCGCCGCGGACGAGACCGCCGTCCCCGCCGCCGACATCGCCACCTCGTTCCCGACCTTCGCCCGGACGCTCGCCGAGCTCGGCGCGACGCTCGCCGAAGCGAGCCGCTGAGTCAGTCGGTCGCCGCGCCGTCCACCGGCCCCCCCGCCGAGCAGACGTTCGCGGCGGAGCAGGTGTTGAGCAAGGTGTTGAGCACGTCGAGTATGCTCGTACAGTCGGTGCCGGCGATGCGGCCGAGGCACGTGGTGAGGCTCGGCTGGTCGATCTTCCCCTGGCACTTGGCGATCGACCACTGGTTCTCCCAGTTCCCCCGCCAGGTGGTGGTGCAGGAGTCGTAGGTCTGGTAGGTCGTGCCCGCGTCCGCGCCGATGAGGCCGCAGGCCATGTACTTGTCGCAGGTCGCCTTGGTCGCCTGATCGCGGGCGGCGATCCGCGGGTCGGTCGGGGTCGTCACGCCGCCGCAGCCGCGCGCCCCGGCGAGCCCGAGCGCCGCGCAGAGCAGCAACATCGCGGTGGTTCCGAGCTTCGACATGGCCGTCCTCCTCGTTGGGTGGGTCACCAGGCGAACGCGACGGAGACGCCCATGACCGGGTCGCCGCCTCGGCTCCGTACGAAGGTCACGTAGGCCCCTGTCAGCGTCAGCGCCGCGCCGGCGCCGACGAGGAAGCCGCCCGTGAGGTTGCGCGTCCGGTTGGCGTCGCAGCTCTCGGCTGTGCAGGCGCCGTTGGTGGCGAGCACGGCGAAGCCGGCGCCGATGGCCAGGGCGCCGATCATGGCCAGCACCACGGGCCCGACGAGCCGGGGCGGGGCGGGGGGCGGCGCCTGCGGCAGCGGCACGGGCGGGCTGGGGGGCTCCTCGATGTGGGCGCGCAGCGCGTCCGCCAGGCGCAGCATGACCGCGCGCGCCTCGGCGACGGTGCAGACGTCGCAGCTCTTCGATTCGGTGGCGACGGGGAGCACGGCCGGCGCCGCCCCCTCCGTGGAGAACAGCCGGCCGACGGTCTTGTAGCTGTTGCCGGCGATGTCGACCCTCACGCGCACGATGTAGCCGACGTCGAGCTGCTGGCCGATGGCCTTGAGGCAGGGTGAGGCGTCGCAGCGCTGCAGCTCGGGGTGGCCGTCGAGCTTCTTCGCCGTGTCGCTGGGATCGAGCACCTGGATCCCGGCCCGCACGAACCCGAGGACGAACCCGTCCTGCAGCTGGATCCCGAGCGCGGGGGGCGGAGCCCCCTCCAGCTGGAACTCGGGGATGGCGACGCGGACCTTGGCGGAGGCGGAACCGGCTGCGGTCAGGGCCAAGAGGCCCAGCGCGGCGGCGAAGGCAAGACGCATCTGACGATCATCTTACCTCACCTCGCAAGGGCGCGCGCGGGCGTCGCGGCGCCTCAGCTCGCAAGTGCGCGCGCGGGCGTCGCGGCGGCGCCGTCACATACACGACGGCGGCGTCATCGAGCCGTCACATACACGACGGCGGCGTCATCGAGCAGATCGTCGATTCGGGGGCGCACGTCGTCGCCAGGCGGTGCGCGGGGAGGTTGAAGCAGTAATGCACCGACGTGGCGTCCGGGAGCCGCGGGCAGCGCGAGGCGGCCCAGCACTCCTCGCGAGGCGCCTCGGGCTCGCAGGAGAACAACGCCCGCGGGCCGGAGAGGTAGTCGATCTCGACCCGCGCGCGGCCGAGCGTGCCCGCGCCGACCAGGCCGTCGAGCTCGGGCCCCTCGGGGAGTACGTCGAGCCGCAGCGCCTGCAGGAACGGCTCGTCGTCGGCGACGATGGCGACCGGGATCTGGCCGCCCCCGAGCTCGAAGTAGGCGGCGCTCGACTGCGCGAGGTCAGGCTGGCGGGGATCGGCGTCGCACGGCTGGAAGCAGAGGCCGTTGCCCGGACAGGTGACCGTCTGGTACGAGATCTGCTCGGTGCGCCGGGCGCGCCCCAGCTCGACGCAGGCGCCGGGGTCGGCCGCCGCGCCGGCCTCGAGGTCGACGAACGCGAGCCGCGGGATCGTCGCCCACCCGGCGGCGATGGGCGTCGGCCAGCTCGGAACGTAGAGCGACGGGGTGGGCGGGCTCGGGGTGGGGAGCGGCGGCGCCCCCTGCCGGGTCGTCTCCGCGACGAGGCGGGCGTACGCGCTCTCGGAGAGGACGGCCGGCCCCATGCCGGTCGCGAGCAGGAGGGCGAGGTTCACGCCCGTCGCCAGCTTCACGTCGTCGCCGGTCTGACAGCAGGGGACGGCGTCCGTCGGCGCGAACGGGGCGGCCGCCGCGCAGGTGCGGAGCACGATCCGCGTCGGCGGCAGCACCAGCGGGCCGGTGATGCCGAGGAAGTCGGGGCGCCCCTGGGCCGTCACCTCGCCCCCGCCGTAAAGCGAGAAGCGGTAGACGGCGTAGCCCGCATCCTCGAGGAAGCCCTCGTCTGCGGCGAGGTGTGGCCAGAACGTCATCGACGAGCAGAGCCCGGGCGCGCCGTCGGGGCACGCGCCGCCGAACCGGAACGCCACGCTGTAGCCGCGCAGCAGATCACCGCCGAAGATCCCGCCCGGCACGAGCGTGGTGTCCCCGGCTGGCTGGAGGGGGAGGCGAATGAGCTCTTCTCCCCGGAAGCTCGCCCGCATCGGCGGCGGCGACAGCGGCGACCCGGCGGCGTAGAGGTCGAACCCGCCGATGAACGTCGACAGCGTCCCGGGGACGTCGCCGGCCCGGACGGTGATGGGGCTGCCGGTGTCGACGATCATCGGGTAGGTCACCCCCGGGGTGTCGGGGTCGCCGGCGAGGGCATAGAGCGCCCCGTCACCCGGCAGCCCGTTCCCCATCGGGGCGCGCGCGAGCGAGATGGGGTACGAGTCGATGTAGGCGCTCGACCCGTCCCCGCAGCCGACGACCGCCAGGCTGGCGACCGCCGCCAGGCGGGCGACGGCCGCGCCGAGCCCCAGCCCGGCGAGCGTGGCGGCGCCCGCCCGGCCGGTCATTCTTCCTTTTCGTCGAGCTTCCTCTTCATGCGCTTGAGCAGCGCCTCGAAGCCATCCTTGTTGATGATCTTGTTGAACTCGGCCCGGTAGTTCTCGAGCATGCTCTGCTCGTCGGTGACGACGTCGTAGACCACCCAGTGGTCCTTCCACATCATCTTGTACTCGAGCGCGATCTTGACCTTCTTGCCGCGCGAGGTGGTGAGCAGCGTCCCGACGACGTCGGCCTCGTTCCCGTCCTTCGTCTCCTTCTCGTACTTGATCTGGTAGTTCGGGTTGCCGTGGACCTGGCGGAGGTAGCTCCGCTCGACGAGCTCGCGCAGCGTCTCCGTGAACTCCTCGCGCTGCTTCGGGGTGAGGGTCTCCCAATGCTTGGCCAGCGCCCGGTGGGCGAGCTCCTGGTAGTCGAGGAACGAGCCTACCACCTTGCGCACCTCGGCCCGCTGCAGCTCGGCCTCCGGCGACCAGTCGGGGCGGTTCCGCTGCAACACCTTATCGAGCCGTTCATTCGACTTCTTGAGCTCGGCCATTGGGCTCGACCCGGGCGGCGGTGGCGAGGAGGGCTTCTCGGAAATCGGGTCGGCCTTGCCCGCCTTGTCCTTCTCTTTGTCCTTTTTGGCGGCCGGTTTCGCGGCCGCTTCCTTGGCCGGCTTGGCCGCGGGCTCGGTTTCGGCCGCGCGGGCGGTCAGGGGGGAGACGAGACCGGCGGTGAGCCCGACGGCGAGGAACGCGAGCAGGGGAGAGAGACGGCGCATGAGGCCCAATTCATAACAGCGGACGCCCCCAAGGGGAAACTTATGCAGGGAAGTTATGCAGCCCCGGTCATGCAGGCCGCCGCGGCGCGTGCTACCGTGGTGAGGATGGCAACGTCATCGGAGCATCCATTGCGCGTGCCCGAGGCGGCGGAAGCCCAGAGCAAAGAGAAGGACCGAGACAGGGACGGGGACGAGGCGTTCGACCCGAAGGCCTGGCTGGCCGGCGCCACCGGCGAGATGCGCGACAGCTTCGCGCGCAACCGCCGCGTGGTGTCGTTCCCCGAGTACCTGGCGCTGTTCGCCGCCGACCCGGCGCGCCAGCTCCGCTCGGCGGGGCAGTACGTCCGCGACGTGTTCGATCA
>Ga0306926_10007774_pt1 | contig 11657 bp, 8 predicted proteins | sample flu12Cox44000178_FD_203759 | JGI IMG/M metagenome (GOLD analysis project Ga0306926, IMG submission 203759) | Lab enrichment of tropical soil microbial communities from Luquillo Experimental Forest, Puerto Rico - flux8day.12C.oxic.44.000.178 (v2)... | ecosystem: Environmental > Terrestrial > Soil...
CTCGACGCCGCCGCGCCTGCGCCTGATCGCGCAGAAGAGCCGCGGCTTCATCTACGTCGTGTCGCTCACCGGCGTGACCGGCGAGCGCCAGGAGCTGCCCGCCGACATGGCGTCGCAGATCGCGGCGCTCCGTCGGGTGACCACGACGCCGGTGTGCGTGGGCTTCGGCATCAGCACGCCCGCGCAGGTGGCGGCGGTGGGACGCATCGCCGACGGCGCGGCCGTCGGCTCCGCCATCGTTCGCCTGGTCGAAGCGCGCGCGGGCTCATCGAGCCTCGTCGACGACGTGGGCAAGTTCATCGCCGAGCTCAAGGCGCCGCTGCGCGAGCCCCTGCCGACGTCCGCCGCCCAGGCGAGGAGGTAGGTCACGGTGGCAGCCTGGTTCAAGCGCAAAGAGGAGTCGAGCCCTAGCAAGGTCATCATCGCCGAAGGGCTGTGGATCAAGTGCGACTCCTGCAAGGAGATCATCTACCGGGCCGAGGTGGAGCGCGGCGGGCGCGTGTGCCCGAAGTGCCACTATCCGTTCCGGATCTCGGCGCGCGAGCGCATCGGCCAGCTCGTCGACGCAGGCTCGTTCGAGGAGCGCGAGACCGGGCTGGCGACGACCGACCCGCTCAGCTTCAAGGACACCAAGAAATACCGCGAGCGGGTGCGGGCCGCCACGCAGAAGACCTCGACGGACGAGGCGGTCATCTGCGGCATCGCATCGATCGGCGGCCAGCCGGCCGTGCTCGCCGTGTTCGAGTTCGGCTTCCTGGGCGGCAGCATGGGCTCGGTCGTCGGCGAGAAGCTCGCGCGCGCGATCGAGCTCGCCATCGACAAGCACCTGCCGGTCATCATCGTCTCGGCGTCCGGCGGGGCGCGGATGCAAGAGGGCATCCTCTCGCTGATGCAGATGGCCAAGACGTCCGCCGCGCTCGAGCGGCTCGCCGCCGCGAAGCTGCCCTACATCTCGCTCCTCACCGACCCCACCACCGGCGGCGTCACCGCGAGCTTCGCGATGCTGGGCGACGTCATCATGGCCGAGCCGCGCGCGCTGATCGGCTTCGCCGGGCCGCGGGTCATCGCCGAGACGATCCGCCAGCCGCTCCCGGAAGGGTTCCAGCGCTCGGAGTTCCTGCTCGCGCACGGACAGCTCGACATGATCGTCGAGCGGCGCGATCTCAAGGAAATGCTCCGCCGCGTCCTCGCCTTCTTCGCCGCCGAGCCGCCCCGATCGCGGTAACCCGCGCGTGACGTACGCCGAGGCCGTCGCCCGCCTCCAGGCGCTCCGGGGCGGTGAGCACGCCGGCATGCGGCCGGGCCTCGAGCGGATCGAGGCGCTTCTCGACGCGCTCGGACGCCCCGAACAGCGCTACCAGCTGGTACAGGTGGCCGGTACCAACGGCAAAGGCTCGGTCTCGGCGATGCTCGCCGCGATCCTGAAAGCCGCGGGCCGCCGGGTCGGCCTTTACACCTCGCCCCATCTCGTCTCCTTCCGCGAGCGCATCCGGGTGAACGGCGAGGCCATCGCCGAGGATGCCGTGGTCGACGGAGTCGAGGCGCTGGGCACCCTCGTCGCGCGCCTGGACGCCACGATGTTCGAGGCCACGACCGCGCTGGCGCTCGACCACTTCGTGCGCGAGGCCGTCGACGTCGCCGTGCTCGAGGTCGGCCTCGGCGGACGTCTCGACGCGACCACGGTAGGCCGCCCGGCCGTCGCCGTGATCGCGCAGATCGAGTTGGACCACCAGGCCGTCCTCGGCGACACCATCGAGGCGATCGCGACCGAGAAGGCCGCGATCATCCGCAGCGGCACCGCGATCTCCGCCGCTCAGGCGCCGGCCGCCGAGCGCGTGATCGTGGCGCGCGCGGCAGCGGTCGGTGTCCCGCTGCTGCTCGAGGGCCGCGATCTGTCGGGCTCGGTGGAGCGCCGCGGACCCGACGGCCAGTGGCTGACGTGCACCGGCCCCGGGTGGTCGCTGACCGGGCTCGAGCTCGCCATGCCCGCGAGTTATCAGCCGTCCAACGCGCTGCTGGCGGTCGCCGCCGCTCGCGAGCTCGATGCGGGTGAAGCGGCGATTCGCGCGGGGCTAACTCGCGCGTGGTGGCCGGGGCGCTTTCAGGTGCTGCGGCGCGCGCACGGCTTCCTCGTGCTGGACGGCGCGCACAATCCGGCGGGCGCGCGGGCCCTCGCTGTCTCGCTGCGCGACGTGTTCGGGCCGACCGGGGTCACGTTCGTGCTGGGCGTCCTGACGGACAAGGATGCGCGCGGGATCCTCGAGGCGCTGGCTCCGCTGGCCGACCGCTTCATCCTGGTCGCGCCGGCGACTCCGCGGGCGGCCGCCCCCGAAGCGCTCCGGGCCCTGGTGCCGGCGACGGTCCCCAGCGTCGAGATCGCCGGCTCGCCGGCCGACGCGCTCGCGTGCGCAGGGCGCCTCGCGACGACACCAGTGATCTGCGTCGCCGGCTCGTTGTTCTTGATCGGTGAGGTGCTGCGCGAGCTCGCCGGGAGCGATAAACCTTGCGAGCTGGAAAAGGGGACTGCTAGCATGAGTCTTCCCTTCTGACCGGGGGGCGCTCCTGATTCTGATGACGCGAGCTCGGGCTTCGATCGCCGTTGTCTTGCTCGCGAGCGTCGCTTCGGTGTTCTCCCCGCCGCTCGCGGGCGCACAGACGCGGCCGCAGAGCCCCACTCGCGCACCCACGCAGACCCAGACACCCGCACCGACGCCGGCACAGCCGCAGAAACAGCTCACGACCGACAACAACGAGGTCACGGTCATCGCCGATCACTTCGAGCAGATCGGCCCCGATCTGGTGGTGGCCACCGGCAACGTCGAGGTGACGCGCGGCAACGGTCGACTTCTCGCGGATCGTGTCGAGATCAATCGCGAGACCGGCGACGCCGTCGCGGTGGGCCGCGCCATCTTCTACGATGGGGATGATCGGTTCACCGGCGAGCGGATCGAATACAACACCAAGACCGGCACCGGTGTCATCTACAACGCCGACGTGCACGCCGCGCCCTACTACCGTCTCACGGGCGACCGCGTGGAGCGCGTGGGCGAGGGCGTGTACAAGGTGCACCACGGCGTCTTCACGACCTGCGAGGACGAGCCGCCGGCGTGGTCGTTCCGCTTCAGTGACGGAAAGGCGGATCTCGAGGATATCGTCTACGGCTGGAACGCCTCGTTCTGGGTCAAGTCGCTCCCGGCCATCCCGTACTTTCCCTTCTTCGCGGCGTCCGTTCGGAAAGACCGGCAGTCAGGCTTTCTCCCGCCGGTGCTCGGGACGTCCACCTCGAAGGGATTCTATGCGGAGATCCCGTTCTTCTGGGTAATCTCGGATAGCCAGGACGCCACCGCCACGTTCGATATCTACGCGAATCGGGGTGTGGGCGGACAGCTCGAGTATCGCTACGTGATCTCACGGGATGACCGCGGCAGACTCTACGGGTACTTCGTCGACGAGATCTTTCGGGGTGGTGGGCTCCGAGGGTTCGGCGGCGTCAAGCAGGACTGGCAGATCGCACCGGGGCTGTCGCTCCGCAGCGACCTCAACGCTGTGTCCGACGACCGCGTGCTGCGCGACTACGTGACCTCGCTCCAGACCCGGGCGGCGCAGCGGGCAGAGTCGAATCTGTTTCTCAGCAAGACGTGGCCCAACTGGAACTTCGTGAGTCGGATTTACTGGTATCAGGATCTCACGACGAACCGTCCGGTCGAACTGCAACGCGCGCCCGAGTTGACGCTCGGCGGCGTGCGGCAAACGCTGCCGGGCGTGCCCGGTGGTCTGTATCAAGTGGATGCGAGCTTGACGAATTTCCTTCGCTACCAAGGTTCTGAGGGTGCACGCTTCGATCTACATCCGATTGCCTTCCGCCCGATCCCCCTCGAGGGCTACGCAACCGTCACCCCCTTCGTGGGCGGGCGGCTGACCGCGTACAGCACGACCGTGACCGGCGTCCATGAGCCCGTGAGCGGGCCCATCGCAGTAGAAGACACAAACGGCGAGCCGCGCGTGCGCGAGCTGCTCGAGTACGGCGCGGACGCCGAAAGCCGCGCGGCGCGAGTCTATGAGCTCGGCGGCTGGAACGGGCTCGATCGGATCCTGCACTCGATCGAGCCCCACGTGCATTACATCCGCATCGTCGGGCACAATTTCTTCGGCCTGCCCCTTTGGACCGGCCAGGTAGACCGGATTCCCGAGGCGAGCTGGTTCGAGTATTCTTTGACGAACCGGATCAGGGGTCGCACGATCGCGCCCGAAGGCACGGAGGCAGACCGCCTCGACTTGATCAAGCTTGTACTCGCGAACGCCTACGATTTCCAGAACCAGCATTTCGGCAATGTCGCCGCCGATCTCGCGATCCAGCCGAGCAAGATACTGAGCTTTCGCACTACCGCGAGCTATAACGTCACGCTCGACATCCTGCAGGCCTACTCGGCCGACGTGACCCTGACCATCCCACGGATCGTGGGAACCGTCGGCACCCGCTATACACGGATGCCGCAAGGCGACGCTCTCACAACGCCCGGTGTGATCATCCCCTACTTCGTCCAGGTTCCGGGAACCTTCAACCCCGGCAATTCGCTCTCGTCCAGCCGGGCCACCAACTTCCTCCAGGGGGAGACCAAGATCGAGCTCTTGCGCAACTTTCTGTTCGGGCGGCTGAAGACCAATTTTGACGTCCAGACGGGCACCAACGTGGAGAGCCGATTCGGGCTGGACTTCAGGTTCGACTGTTGGGCGTTCAGCGTCGACTACATCAAGCGCAGCCCCGATCGATTCGGTGGAAGCGCCGACAACGAGTTCCGCTTCTCGCTGAGCCTCCTCGGGGTAGGGAACGTCATCAGCACGGGGGTCGGGGGGGTTGGGACGGACTCGGAACCGAGGTTCAAATGATTCCGTTCATCGATCTGACCCGTCAGCACGGAGCGCTTCGGGACGAGCTGCTCGCAGCCTCCGCGCGTGTGATCGACTCGAGCCGGTTCATCCTCGGCGCGGAGGGCAAGGCGCTCGAGCAGGAGCTGGCGGCGCTGTGCGGCGTACCCTGGGCGCTGGGCGTCGCCTCCGGGACCGACGCGCTGCGCCTGGCCCTCAGCGCCCTCGGTGTTGGGCCCGGGCACGAGGTCATCACGCCGGCGTTCTCGTTCGTCGCGTCGACCACGACGATCATGATGACCGGGGCCACGCCGGTGTTCGTCGACATCGATCCCGCCACCTACACGCTCGACGTCGTGGCCGCCGAGCGCGCGATCACCCCGCGCACACGCGCGATCATGCCCGTGCATCTCTACGGGCAGCCGGCTCCGATGGATCGTGTGCGGGAGCTGGCGCGCGCGCACCGTCTGGCCGTGGTCGAGGACGCCGCGCAGGCCGTCGGGAGCGCGTGGGCCGGAGAGCCCGTCGGTGCGTGGGGCGACGCCGCGTGCCTGTCGTTCTACCCGACCAAGAACCTCGGGGCGTGCGGCGACGGCGGCATGGTGGTGACCAGACGGCAAGATGTGGCCGAGCGGATCGCGAAGCTCCGGCACCACGGCGACAGCGGCCGTTACCAGCACGTCGAGCTCGGCTACTGCAGCCGGCTCGACGAGCTGCAGGCGGCCTTCCTGCGCGTGAAGCTGCGGCGCCTGGCGGAGTGGACGACCGCGCGCCGTCGCATCGCCGGCGTGTACCACAAAGGGCTCGCGGGGCTGGACCTCACGCTGCCGACCGAGGCGGCGGCGGCGCGTCATGTGTACCATCTCTTTACGGTGCGCCATCCCCAGCGCGACGCGCTCGCCAAGCTCCTGGCCGACGAGGGCATCTCGACCGCCGTCTATTACCCCCGCTCGGTTCCCGATCAGCCGATGTTCGGCGGCGGCGCCGAGCGGCGGTGGCCCCAATCCTGGAAGGCGTCGCGCGAGGTGCTGTCGCTGCCGTGCTTCGCGGAGCTCGGCGACGACGAGGTCGAACGCGTGGTGGATGGCGTCCGCCGCGCGTGCGAGTGCCTGTGACGTCCGCGGCCGCGACGCTGAAGCAGCGGCTCGCCGCCAGCCCCACGATCGGCCTGATCGGCCTCGGCTACGTGGGGTTGCCCCTCGCGGTCGCGTTCGCCGAGTCCGGCGCGACTGTGATCGGCGTCGATCTCGACGCGCGCCGCGTCGAGGCGATCCGCGCGGGCGCATCCTTCATCGAGGACGTGCCGGCCGAGCCTCTGGCGCGACTGGTGCGGAGCGGACGTCTCAGCGCCCACGACGACGTCGGCGCACTGAAGGACGCCGACGCGATCGTCATTTGCGTGCCGACACCGCTCGGCAAGTCGAAGGAGCCCGACATCTCGTTCATCGTGGCGGCGGCCGACGCCGTGGCTCACATCATCCGGCCGGGGCAGCTGGTCGTGCTCGAGTCGACGACCTATCCGGGCACGACGCAGGAAGTGCTGGCGCCTCGATTCGAGGCGAAGGGGGTCGTGGTCGGACGCGACGTGTTCCTGGCCTTCTCGCCGGAGCGGATCGATCCGGGCAATCGGCGCTTCACCCTGCGCGACATCCCCAAGGTGGTCGGCGGCGTGACGGAGTCGTGCCGCGAGCTGGCGACGATGCTCTACGGACGCGTGGTCCCGCAGGTGGTGCCAGTCTCGGGGCCGCAGACCGCCGAGATGGTGAAGCTCTTCGAGAACACCTTCCGGTCGGTCAACATCGCACTGGTCAACGAGTTCGCCATCATGTGCCGGCGGCTGGGCCTCTCGGTGTGGGAGGTGATCGCCGCGGCCTCCACGAAGCCGTTCGGCTTCATGCCGTTCTATCCCGGACCCGGACTCGGCGGGCACTGCTTGCCCTCCGACCCGCACTACCTGTCGTGGAAGGTGCGGCTCGAGGGCTACGAGCCGCGCTTCATCACGTTCGCGGACGAGATCAACCGGCGGATGCCCGAGTACGTCGTGCAGATGGTAGCCGACGCGCTCAACGATCGGACGCGCGCGCTGCGCGGCGCGCGCGTCCTGGTGCTGGGCGTCGCGTACAAGGCCGGCGTCGCCGACGTGCGCGACTCGCCGGCGCTCGAGATCATCGAGGGGCTACTCGCCAAGGGCGCGGTGGTGGAGTACCACGATCCGTTCGTGCCGTCGGTGACGGTCGGCACGCGCGTACACCAGGCGGTGGACTGGGCGTCGGCCGCTCTCGCGTCGCGCGATGTCGTGATGATCCTGACCGACCACGCCACCTATGACTGGGCGGCGATCGTTCGCGAATCCCCGCTGGTGATCGACACGCGCAACGCGACCGGCAGCCTCCCGCCCGCGCCCCACGTCATCCGCCTCTAAGTGCTAGGCCCGAGAGAGCACGACATCGCCACAGCGATGAGCAACGAATGGGCCCGCGTCGCCTCTGCGAACGTCGCGTTGCGCGCCGGATACCGGGGGCGTCGGGAGCGAGCGGGAGGGGTCGAAGCGACCCGTTCCCGTCAAGTGTCAGCGGACGCCCGCGCGCCCGGATGGAGCCCAGCCGCCGCAGAGCAGCGCACGCGTGCCGCGTGGTCGTCTCGACCCCTCCCGCTCGCGGCCGGCGCCCCCGCCTCCCAGCGAGTGCAAAGATGACGATCCTGAGAGCGATCGTGCTCTCGATGCGCCCACGCCAGTGGGTGAAGAACGTGTTCGTGTTCGCAGGGCTGATCTTCGCCCAGCGCCTCTTCACGAGCTCGGCGTGGATCGCGCTCGCGGCGTTCGCGATCTTCTGCGGGCTATCGGGCGCGATCTACCTGATCAACGACGTGGCCGATCGCGAGCGCGACCAGCTCGATCCGCGCAAGCGCACGCGCCCCGTCGCCGCGGGCCGGCTGTCCGCCGGGGCCGCGCTCGCGGCTGCCGTCGTGCTCGTCGTCGGGGGACTGGCCTGTGCGGCGATCCTGGCACGCGCATTCCTGATGACGGCGCTCGCCTACGTCGTGCTGCTCGTCGCCTACTCGGCGTGGCTCAAGCACATCGTGATCGTGGACGTGATCGTGGTCGCCGGCGGCTTCGTGCTGCGGGCGGTCGCGGGCGCGGTGGTCATCGACGTCGCGATGTCGGGCTGGCTCCTGATCTGCACGATCTTGCTGGCGCTGTTCCTGACCCTCGGCAAGCGCCGCTACGAGTACGTGGCGCTCGACCAGGACGCCGTGCGGCATCGTCCGATCCTCGCCGAGTACAGCCCGGCCTTGCTGGACCAGATGATCGCGGTGGTGACCGCCTCGACGGTCACCGCCTATGCGCTCTACACGATGTCGCCGGAGACCGTGGCGAAGTTCCACACTCACCTGCTGCCGGCATCGCTCCCCTTCGTGCTGTACGGGATCTTCCGGTACCTCTACTTGATTTACCAGCGGCGGCTCGGCGGCAACCCGTCGGAGCTCTTGCTCGCCGACCGGGCGCTCCTGATCAACGCGCTCTGCTGGATCTGCGCGGTCCTGCTGATCATTTACGGTACGCGGCTAGAGTAAAATATCGACAGCATGTCCAGCGCAGTCGCTCTCCTCCGCACTCGCCCCGAGACGGTCGTCGAGGACTACGGGCGGCTCATGAGGCTCGTGAAGTACTACGAGGTCCTGCCCCGCGATCAGGAGCTGATCCTCAAGCTCAACCTCTCGTGGACGAAGTACTTCCCGGCGTGCTCGAGCCAGCCGTGGCAGGTCGACGGGATCTTGACGACCTTGTTCGACGACGGCTACGACCGACGGCGGATCTTTCCTGTCGAGAACAAGACGGTGGTCACCAGTCCGATCGCCGGCTGCCAGAACAACAAGTGGCGCCCGGTGCTCAATCGCCACGGCGTGCCGTTCATCCCGCTGCCGGACGTGGAGTGGACGGTCTACACGTTCCAGTCGCCGCTGCTCAAGCTGAACGCGATCTTCCCCGAGGGCATCGAGATCCCGGCGATGTACGTCGGCAAGAATATCCTCCACGCGCCCACCGTGAAGACGCACGGCCACTCCCGCACCACCGGCGCGATCAAGAACGCGTTCGGCGGCCTCCTGAAAGAAGTCCGGCACTACGCGCACGAGTTCATGCACGAGGTGCTGGTCGATCTGATGTACATGCAGCGCGAGCTGCATCCATCGGTGTTCGCGGTGATGGATGGGACCGTCATGGGCGACGGCGCCGGGCCGCGCACGATGGTGCCGCGGGTGGGGAATCTGATCCTCGCGTCCGCCGATCAGGTGGCCATCGACGCGATCGCCGCGAAGATCATGGGCTTCGATCCGCTGTCGATCCCGTACCTGAGGATGTGCGAGGAGCGGGGGCTCGGCGTGGCGGATCCGCGGAAGATCGAGATCGTCGGCGATACGGAGCTCGCGTCGGCCTCGATGGGCTTCCAGACCAGCCGAAGCCTCGTGATCTGGGGCGACCAGCTGATCCGGCGCGGGCCGCTGCGGCCGCTCAAGCACCTGCTCCTGCACTCGCCGCTCATGGTCTGGGCGCCGTTCGCCTCGAACGTCTATCACGACCTGCTCTGGTACCCGACTGTCGGCCGCTCGCGCATCCGGGCCTTCGCCGGCACGCCGTGGGGCCGGCTCTTCGGGAAGTACTGAGATGGCGGCCCCGGTCCGCGTCCGCTTCGCGCCGAGCCCGACGGGCCATCTCCACGTCGGCGGCGCCCGCACCGCGCTCTTCAACTGGCTCTACTCGCGCCACCACCGCGGCACGTTCATCCTCCGGATCGAGGACACGGACGCCTCGCGGTCGACCGACGAGAACATCGCCGCGATCGTCGACGCGCTCACATGGCTCGGCCTCGACTGGGACGAGGGGCCGCCGACCCCGGGCTATCGCCAGACCGAGCGGTTCGCGATCTACCGCGAGCACGCCCAGCGCCTGCTCGCCGCGGGCCGCGCCTACTACTGCGATTGCCCGCCGGAGCTGCTCGATCGCGAGCGCGAGGCGGCGCAGAAGCGTAACGAGACCTTCCGCTACTCCGGGCGCTGCCGCGACCGCGGGCTGACGGCCGGGGCCCTGCGCCTGCGCATCCCGACCGAGGGCGCGACCGTGGTCAACGATCTGATCCACGGCTCGGTCAGCTTCGAGCACAGCCAGCTCGACGACTGGATCCTCGTGCGCACCGACGGGACGCCGACCTACAACTTCTGCGTCGTCGTCGACGACGTCACGATGCGGATCACGCACGTGATCCGCGGCGACGATCATCTGTCGAACACGCCCAAGCAGATCCTCTGCTACGAGGCGCTCGACTACGCGGTGCCGGAGTTCGCGCACGTGTCGCTGATCCTGGGCAAGGACAAGAGCCGGCTCTCCAAGCGCCACGGCGCCACGTCGGTCCAGGCGTTTCGCGACGCCGGCATCCCGGCCGACGCGCTCGTGAACTACATGGCACGGCTCGGCTGGTCGCACGGCGACCAGGAAGTGTTCTCGCGCGCCGAGCTCGTGGAGCTCTTCGATATCAAGAACGTCTCCACGTCGGCCGCCGTCTTCGACGTGACCAAGCTCGAGTGGCTCTCCCAGCATTATCTGAAGACGATGGACGATGCCCGCCTGGCCGCGCTGGCGACGCCGTTCGTCCGGGCCGCCGGTCTCGCGCCGCCGACGAATCAGGCCCGATTCATCGGGATACTCGACACGCTCCGAGAGCGCGCCAAGACCCTCGTCGAGCTGGTGGAGCAGGGACGGTATTACTTCGAGCGCCCGTCCACGTACGAGCCGAAGGGCGCGCAGAAGCTCCTGACCGCCGAGGGCGCCCGGCGCCTGGGCCTCATGATCGAGCGCCTCGAGGCGGTGCCCGAGTTCACGGTGCCGGCGATCGAGCCGGTCGTGCGCGCGCTCACCGAGGAGCTCGGCCTGAAGCTCGTCGATCTGGCGCAGCTTGCCCGTCTCGCGGTGACCGGGCGGACGGCGTCGCCGCCGATCTTCGACGTGCTGGCGCTGCTCGGCCGCGACGAGTCGCTCGCGCGCCTGCGCCGGGCGCGTGAGGTCGCGGAGCGCGGCGCGTGAGGCTCCTGCTCGCGCGCCACGGCCAGTCGCTCTGGAACCAGGTGCGCAAGTTCCAGGGAGCGAACGACGTCGGCCTGTCGGACCTCGGCCGGACGCAGGCCGCGGCGCTGGGGACGGCCCTGCGCGCCGGCTACCGCGTGACGGCCGCGTACGTGAGCCCGATGAGCCGCGCGCGCGATACGGCCGAGATCGCCCTGAACGGGACGGGGATCCCGCTCACGTCGCTGCACGAGCTGCGCGAGCTCTCGCTCGGCGAGTGGGAGGGCTGCACCGTCGACGAGGTTCGTGCCCGCGACGGCAATCCGTATTTCTCCTGGGTCCGCGCGCCGCTCGATTGCCCGCCGCCGGGCGGTGAGCCGCTGCCCGATGTCTGCGCCCGCGTCCTGCAGGCGATCGATCGGATCGCCGCGAGCCACCGGAACGGGGACGACGTGCTGGTCGTCGCGCACGGGGGCGTGATCAGCGTGTATCTCTGCCACCTGCTCGGCGTCTCGTTCAACCACCTCTGGCGCATGCGCATCGACAACTGCTCCCTGACGATCGCCCGCCCCCCGCGCCTCGTTTCCGTCAACGACACTGCGCACCTGCCTCCGATGCCCCAGACCCGGTGGTTCGAAGCGTCCGAGGCGGGGGGGGGGGGCGGGGGGGGGGGGGCCCCGGGCGGGGGGGGGTGCGGGGCGCCGCCGCGCCCCCCCGCCCCGCACACCCCCCC
>Ga0306926_10007775_pt1 | contig 11657 bp, 11 predicted proteins | sample flu12Cox44000178_FD_203759 | JGI IMG/M metagenome (GOLD analysis project Ga0306926, IMG submission 203759) | Lab enrichment of tropical soil microbial communities from Luquillo Experimental Forest, Puerto Rico - flux8day.12C.oxic.44.000.178 (v2)... | ecosystem: Environmental > Terrestrial >...
TCGCAGCACACCCGCTGGCGTTGTCGTTCGCGCCAGGCTTCTCGTGATCGAGGTGGCAGCTGAATACGATGTCACCCGCCGACGGATCGGATCCGGGAATCGTGGCGACCAGCGTTTCGTATCCCAGCGAGTCGTCATTGCGGGCACGCACGACCGCGTGCAGCGTGATGTGTTCGCCGCGCGCGAGACGCTGTTCAAGCGCACGCGCCTCACGAACGGAAATCATGATCGCGAAGGTGTTCCGGCGCCCTCGAGCGTCGAGATGGCCCCACCGGATCAGATCCTGATCGTCGCGCCACCAGGCACTCACCTGGTTTGAGTTGTAGCTGACAAGGCCGGCGGCACCGAACTCCTCGACCGCCTGACGATGGCAGGCGGAGGGAGTGGCGTCGCAGAGCACGAGTTTGCCGCGCACGTCCTTGCCGGCGTAGTCGCCCCGCTGCGTCCCGCTGCCGACGTCGACGAGTTCCACCGTCACATCCGCGCTCTCGCTGTTGTCGGCGACCGCGAGGCGCACATCGTCTATCGAAATGATGCGGCGAGGCTGCGGCGTCACTTCGTCCAGTGACCCTGATTCCACGCGCCAGCCACGATTGCCGTGCAGCGTGCCGAACCAGGTCGTGCCGTCGCCGGGAAATGTCTCCACGTGCGCGTCGCTAAGGCCGGCGGCCTTTGCGCGAGACATCACATACTCGATCGCTTCGTGAAAGCCCGGAGACGCCGGCACACGATGCAGCTGTGTCAGGCGGCCGACGTGGTCCTTCGCCGCAACGCCCGAGAGCTCTTCGTCCAGCGCCTTGAGGATGCCTCGATCGAGAAGCGTTTCGGCTGGGACTCTCGTCGGAGACTGGGCCGCCAGCGTGACGGCGGCGAACACGGCGAACGCGAGAGCAGTGATGCGCATACGCGCAGTCTAATCCGGCGTCCGTAGACCGTGCAGGCTTCGCCAGATGAGCAGGTGACGCTTCGTTCGCAGGGGACGACCTTCAGGTCGTCCCGCGCGGCCGGGCCTGCGGGCCGGGCCCTACGAGCGTACTCAGACTGAGCTGACCTCCCGGACGAGACGTTCGAGATGATGCACGGCCGCTTCGGCGCCGTTCCTCGCCGCGACGGCAGGTCCCAGCGAAGCGGCCCTTTTGCGGATGCCCGGATCGTTGATCGCTTCATCAAGACGGTCGGCCAGTATGTCGGCAGTCAGCAGCGTTGCGGGCAGCCCACGAGGGCCCACACCAAGCCGTTCGACACGGTGCGCCCAATAGAACTGATCGAGAAGATGAGGCACGAGCAGCTGTGGAACACCGGCCGCGGCAGCGGCTGTGGTCGTCCCCGCACCGCCGTGATGAATGACCGCAGCGACGCGGGGGAATATCGCGCGGTGCGGCGTCGGACCGATTGTCAGCACATCGTCGGCATCCGGGACGAAGCGCTCCAGCCCTGCCCAGCCGCCGGCGACGATGGCCGAGCGGCCGACTGCGCGACTTGCCGCGATCGCGTGCTCCGCCAGTTGTCGAGCGCGCGACGCCATCATGCTGCCGAAGCCGATGTACACCGGCGCGGGATCCTGATTGAGAAAGGCTTCCACGCGCGAATCCGGCGTATGCGATTCGACGAAGATCATGGCGTCGGTGCTCACGACGCTGGGGAGCGAGTCGTGGGCAGGGGGCGCGAGCTGCGGGTCGGCCGCAACGATCACGAGACTTCCGGAAATATGGTTGAGAGGACTCCAGATGGAGGCAAGGCCCAGCGTCGCGCGCCCGCGGTTGATCGTGTGGCGCAGCAGCAGATCGGCGACCGGTGAGCCCAGCTGCCACAGCAATCGATTGACCCATTCCGGCAGCGCCTGAGTCTTGAAGACAGGAGGCGGCGCGGCGGCGGTCGGCATCGCACAAGGACAGAAGGCGACCATCGCGTGCGGCACCTCGCGCAAGTCGGCGATTGAGGCGGTCACCAGTTGCGCGCCAGCCCCTACGATGACGTCGGCGCCTTCACTCGCGCGGGCGATCGGTTCGAACATGCGTGCGGTCTGTTCCTTCAGGCGGCCGAACATCCATCGCACCGAATCCAGGTTCGCGTCCGGCGACCCCATCTCAGCCTGGATGTCGACGCCGTTCGACATCACGTCGAATCCGTTCGCTCGGACCCACTCGACAAAGCCCGACGGCACCGAAAACACAACCGCGTGTCCGCGCGCGCGCAGCGCGACGCCGAGCGCCAGCATCGGCTGGATGTCGCCTCGGGTTCCGTGGGGCGCGAGCAGCGCACGCATGTCTCTCTGTATACTCTCGCAGGTTGCTCATCTCCTTATGACACACGTGACGTCCGGAACGAACCGATCGAGCAAGCTGACGCCGAATCAGGTGCGAGGATTCTGGGCTGCGTGGGGCGGCTGGGCCCTCGACGGCATGGACTCGTTCATCTACTCGCTGGTGCTCGTGCCGGCCCTCACCGAACTGCTGCCTCGTTCCGGCATCGAGGCGACGCCTGGAAACGTCGGATTTTACGGGAGCGTCCTCTTCGCGCTGTTCCTCATCGGCTGGGGTGTCTCCATGATCTGGGGACCCATCGCGGATCGGTTCGGCCGGGTGCGCACGCTCACGCTGACCATCCTGTGCTACTCGCTGTTCACACTCTTGTGCGGTCTTGTCAGTGGTGTCTGGCAGCTTGCCATCCTGCGGTTTTTCGCCGGCATCGGCATCGGAGGCGAGTGGGCGATGGGCGGCACGTTCATCGCCGAGGAGTGGCCCGAGGAGCGACGGAAGGCCGGCGGTGGCTACATGCACACGGGCTACTACTTCGGATTCTTTCTGGCGGCGCTGGCAAACTACTGGGTCGGCGCGAAGTACGGGTGGCGATGGATGTTCGTGGTCGGCGGCACCCCGGCCTTGCTGATCACGTTCATTCGGTACGGGGTGCGTGAGTCGGATACGTGGAAGCAACGAGTCGACGCCAACGCCCACCCCCCGATGATGGACGCATTCAGAAAGATCTTCTCGCCGATCTATGCGCGGCGGACGCTGCTGAACTCGCTCTACCTGCTCGTCTCGATCGTCGGCCTCTGGGCGGGCTCTGTCTACGTGCCGACATCGGTGCGGGAAATTGCCGTGAGGCAGGGCATCGCGGCCGCTGACGCCACGCGTCTCGCGTCGTACGGCACGATGGTGCTGTCGATCGGCACCATTCTGGGGTGTGTCGTGCTGCCGCCGCTCGGCGAGCGCTTTGGACGCCGCCTCACGCTGGGCCTCTACTTCGCGGTGATGTTCTTGTCCATCGCGGTCGGCTTCGGCTACATCTTCTACTTACCGGGCGCGCTCGGTCCTTTCTTTGTCGTGCTGTTCTTCCTTGGCGTCGGCGGCGCGAACTTCGCGATGTACACCATCTGGCTGCCCGAACAGTACTCGACCGAATGCCGCGGCAGCGCGTTCGCGTTCGCGACATCGGTTGGCCGGTTCGCCGGCGCGGGCATCACGTTTCTCGTCGGCGCAGGCGTCTCGTACTTTCACACCATCGGCACGCCGGTGGCGCTCACCTCGATCGCGTTTCTGATTGGCCTTGTGCTGTTGCCATTCGGAGAAGAGACGCACGGCAAAGTGCTTCCAGGCTGACGCGGCTACAACCTCGGCACGAGGTGAATCGACGTCGCCTTGATCGCGGCCGTCACATGCGCGCCGGGCACGAGGTTGAGCTCCTCTCGAGATCGCCGCGTGATGACCGCGTCGAGTGCGAATCCGCAATCGAGCGTCACGCGATCGATGGGTCCCTCGGACGCGATCGAGACGACGAACCCTCGCAGGTGATTGCGCGCGCTGGCCGGGCCGCTGACGCCGGCTTCGAGCGTCACGTCTTCAGCACGGATGCATACGTAGACCGCGGCGTTGCCCGCAATCGGATCACGTTCGGCCGCGTCCAGCAGCACATCGGCAACCGCGACTTTGACCAGCCCGTCAGACGAACCGACGGCGCGGCCCGGGACCACCGTCTCGATGCCCAACGACGTCGCGATCGCGGCGTCAGCGGGCCGGCTGAAGACGTCGCTGACCGGACCGACTTGCCGCACGCGTCCGCGGATCAGGACAGCTACCGCGTCGCCCATCGCCAGCGCTTCACCGCGATCGTGTGTCACGAGGATCGCGGGGGTGCCGGTCAGTTGCAGCAGCGCGCGGACTTCGCGGCGGAGCCGGAGCCGCGACGGGAGATCCAGCGCGGCGAACGGTTCGTCGAGGAGGAGCAGCCGGGGATCCGGTGCCAGCGCCCGCGCGAGCGCCACCCGCTGTCCCTCCCCACCCGACAACGCACGCGGATAGCGATCCTCGAGACCCTCAATCCCCAGCACCCTCACAATTTCTGCCACCGCCTGATCAGGTCTGACCCGGGTCTGACCAGGGTCTGACCCAGGTCTGACCTTGTCGTCAAATCTCGGGGCAGAACTGGACGCAGGGTCAGACCTGGGTCTGACCCTGATTCCGTAGTGGATATTTTTGCGTACTGTGAGGTTGGGGAAGAGTGTCGGTTCTTGAAAGACGACGCCGACGCGGCGGGACTGCGGCTCGCGCCAGACGCCTTGCGCGACATCGCACCACGTGTCGTCACCGAAACGGATGGTGCCGGCGTCCGGACGCTCCAACCCTGCAATCTGCCGAAGGACGGTGGTCTTGCCGGCAGCCGACGGACCGAAGAGCACGAGCATCGATCCCGGTCCCAGCTCGACGTCGAGCCGCGCGTCGATCGCAAAGCCGCTCGCGAACCGCTGCTTGACGGCCACGTGAAGCGTCGGGTTCGCAGGGCGGGCTCCTAGCGCCGCGGTTTCAGCCATACCGATCGCTGCAGCGAATAGGTGCACGCCAGAATCAGGAACGAGACGATCAGCAGCAACAGCGACGTCCGCGACGCCGCCGCGTAGTCGAGCGATTGCACCGAGTCATAGATTGAAATCGACACCGTCCGCGTGACGCCGGGCAGATTCCCGCCGACCATCAGCACGACGCCGAATTCGCCGAGCGTGTGGGCGAAGCTCAGGACAATTCCGGTCACAAGGCCTCGCACCGAGAGCGGAATGACGACGAGGCGGAACGTTTCGAGGCGGGAGGCACCAAGCGACCACGACGCCTCCAGGAGCCGGCGATCGACCGACGCAAACTCCGCTGCAAACGGCTGCACCGCGAACGGCATCGAGTACAGCACCGACGCGATCAGCAGACCCTCGAACGTGAACGGCAGTCCGTGGCCGGCAACGCGCGCATACGCGCGGCCGAACGGACTGAGCGGGCCAATCGCCACGAGAACGTAGAACCCGAGGACCGTCGGCGGCAGCACCAGCGGCAGCGCAACAATCGATTCGACCAAGAACTTCCATCGCGCCGGCGAGTACACGATCCAGTACGCCAGCGGAACGCCAACGGCGAGCAGCACCAGCGTGGTGGTGACAGCCAGTCGAACGCTGAGCCAGATGGCGCTCCAATCCACGTGTCAGCGGTCCGGCAGGGAAAGTCCGAACTGCTTGAGAATGGCCTGGCCGTCCGCGCTCAACAGGAACCCGCGGAACGCGCGCGCAGCATCGACGTCAGCGGCCCACTTGAGGATCGTCCCGCCTTGCTCAAGTCGCGGATAGGTGTCTGGCGGCACCTCGAAGACGCGTCCTTTCCCCTTCACGTTCGGGGCGCGCGCGAGCGACATCGCGATGAGGCCGACATCCGCCGCGCCGCTCTGGACGAACTGCATTGCCTGCGCGACGTTCTCGCCGAGCACCAGCTTCGGCCGCGCGGCGTCGTACACGCCAGCCGCTTGCATCGCCGCCACGGCCGCGCGCCCATACGGCGCAAACTCGGGGTTGGCGATCGACACGTGCGCGATCGATGCCTCTTTCAACGCCTGCAGGCCCTGGCGCTCCACGTCGAGAGTCGACGTGGTCGGTGCCCACAGGACCAGGTGGCCGAACGCATACGTGAACTCGCTCTGAGGCAGCGTCAACCCGCGCGCCGCCAGCTGATTCGGATAGAGGACATCCGCCGACAGGAACACGTCGAACGGCGCCTGATTGAGCAGCTGCGCATAGAAGTTGCCCGACGATCCGTACGAGACGGCGACGTCGACGTCGTGGGCCGCGCCGAAGCGCGCGATGACGTCGGTCAGCACGGCGTTCAGGTCGGACGCAGCGGCGACGCGCACGCGACCGCGCCGGGCCGGCGGCTGAGGCGCCGACCCGCAGCTCGCGGCGACGAGGCCGACGCAGAGCCACGCGGCGAGCCGCATTCTCCAGCCGACGCCGTCCTGCCTTTCCTGGCCGTCCCGCCCGTCCTGCCTCCGCCTGTTCCGCCCCTGGGAGCCTTGTCTTGCGTTCACAGTTGCCGGTCAGTTTAATATGATTCAAGCTGAATCGTCTGCACGCTACCAGCCTTCACGCTATGACACTGCTCACCGTCAGACAGGCCGCGACCCGGCTCGGCATCGGCTACTCGACGCTCAAGCACTGGATCTACGAGGGGCGCGTGCGAACGCGCGTGACGAGCGGAGGACACCATCGCATCGCGGACACGGAAGTCGATCGGCTGCTCGCACCGACGACACTCCCCTCGCCCCCGCCCGCCGGACCCGAGCGCGTCGGCGTCATCGTCTCGCTGAGCGGAAGGAACCAGCTGCGGGGCTACGTGGACGAAGTCCGCGTCGAAGGCCTGCTTGCGCAGGTGCGGTTGCGCATCGGCGATCAGACCCTCACGGCCGTGATCACCCGCGACGCCGTCGACGAGTTGAAGCTTCGACGAGGCGATGAGGCCCTGGCCATCGTCAAGTCGACCGAAGTCATGATCGCGCGTGAGGCAAACACGACCGCACCTGCCGCACTGCCGCGGAAGGCTGGCCGCCGACGCCGTTGACACGCGAATTCCCGATCGCATACTCTGGCGACTCGATGTTCACGGTTCACCATCACGTCCTCCTTCATTTCCACCACGGCGAGAAGCCGGCGGGAGCGGCGTGATCCGGTTTTGGACTAGCGACTGAAGACCAAACACCAGCGACTACGAAGCCCCGCCCCGCATGGCGGGGTTTTTTATTTATGGACTACTCAAAACTCGATGGGCTGATCCCGGCCGTCATCCAGGACGCCGACACGTCCGAAGTCCTGATGGTCGGTTTCATGAACGACGTCGCGCTCGCGGAGACGCGCCGCACCGGCTACGCAACCTTCTTCAGCCGGACCCGCAACAAGCTCTGGATGAAGGGCGAGACGTCGGGCAACAAGCTCGAAGTCGTGGACATTCTCGTGGACTGCGACGACGACACCGTGCTGGTCAAAGTCAAACGGCTGGGCGACGGCAACGTGTGCCACACCGGCGAGCGGACCTGTTTTTACCGGAGTCTGAGCCAACTCGAGCGACAAACGGGGCCAGCGGCGTCATGAAGCTCAAGCTCGGCATCCCCAAAGGCTCGCTGCAAGAGGCGACGGTCCAGCTCTTCGCGCGCGCCGGCTTCAACATCTACGTGAGCTCGCGGTCGTACTTTCCATCGATCGACGATCCGGAAATCGAGTGCATGCTGATTCGCGCGCAGGAAATGGCCCGCTATGTGTCGGACGGCGTGCTCGACGCGGGTCTCACGGGCCAGGACTGGATTGCCGAGCACGAAGCCGGCGACGGCAAGACCGGCGTGCTCACGAGCATCGCGGACCTCATCTACGCGAAGCAAAGCTTCGGAAAGGTGAAGTGGGTGCTGGCCGCACCGGACGACTCGCCATTCCGATCGGCAAAGGATCTCGAGGGAAAGACAATCGCCACGGAGCTCGTCCGCGCCACTCGTGCGTACTTCGCAAGGCAGCAGGTCAACGTCCGGGTGGAATTCTCATGGGGCGCCACCGAAGTGAAGCCGCCCATGCTCGCTGACGCGATCGTTGAGGTCACCGAGACCGGTTCCTCGCTGCGCGCCAACCGCCTTCGAATCCTCGACGTGGTCATGGAGTCGAACACCCAGCTCATCGCGAACCATACCGTGCTGGCCAATCCGGAAAAACGGACCAAGCTCGAGAACGTCGCGCTGCTCCTGAAGGCCGCCATCGAGGCGCAGGGACGCGTCGGCCTCATGCTCAACGTGCGCCGCACGGATCTTCCGGCTGTCCTCGGGTTGCTGCCTGCGCTCCAGCGTCCGACGATTTCGGCATTGAGCGACGAGGAATGGGTCGCGGTCAACACGATCATCGAGGAACGTACGGTGCGCGATCTGATCCCGAAGCTCAAGGCCGCGGGCGCGCAGGGCATCGTTGAATACCCGCTCAACAAGATCGTGTTGTAGACAGGGCGGGATGGGCAGGACGGGCAGGATCGGCAGGACGGGCGGGATGGGCAGGATGGGAATGCGGGGCACACATCGATGAAAGTCATCGAGGCCGGCGATACACGAGCGCTCAATCGGTTGCTTGCGCGACGTGAGAGCGACGATCGCCCCTTCGAGCGCCGCGTTCAGCGCATCGTGGACGAGGTGCGGACGGGCGGCGATCGCGCGCTCACCCGCTTTGCCAGGCGATTCGACCGGGTGAGCGGCGCGCTCGAGGTGACGCCGCAGGAGATGCGAGACGGTGCCGCGCGGGTCGATCCAGCCGTGCGCCGCGCGATCGCGAGTGCGGCTTCGAACATCGCCGCCGTCGCGTACCGGCAGGTTCCGAAACACTTCGACGTCACTGTCGCGCCCGGCGTGACGATCGAGCAGCGGGTCGAGCCGCTCAACCGCGTGGGCTGCTATGTGCCTGGCGGACGCTTCCCGCTGCCCTCCTCCCTGTTGATGACTGCGGTGCCGGCGCGCGTCGCGGGCGTGCGGGAGGTGATCGTCTGCTGCCCGCGTCCGGAGCCGGCCGTGATGGCGGCGGCGCTCGAAGCAGGGGTGGCACGGCTCTTTCGCATCGGCGGCGCGCATGCGGTCGCGGCGTTCGCGTTCGGGACCGCCACCGTGCCGCGCGTCGACAAAATCGTCGGCCCTGGAAATCGTTACGTCGCCGCTGCGAAGGCCGCGGTCGCCCGGCACTGCGCCATCGACTTCTACGCGGGACCGTCCGAGATCGTCGTCGTCGCCGGGAGCGGACGGCCAGACTGGATTGCGGCCGACCTTGTCGCGCAGGCCGAGCACGATCCCGACTCTCGCGCCATTTTCGTGACCTGGAACCGCACGCTCGCCGATCGCGTCGTGAAGGCGGTCGAGGCGCGGAGCGTGGGACGCCCTATCGTCTCGAAGTCGATTCGGGCCAATGGCGCCGTTCTTGTCGTGGGCAACGCGAGCGAGGCGATGGGAATCGCGGATCGCCTGGCGCCGGAGCATCTCGTGGTCGATCGCGAGGCGCTGGTGAAACGTCCGGTGACGGCGGGCGCGATCTTCATTGGCCCGTACAGCGCCCAGGCTGCAGGAGACTACGCGACAGGCTCGAACCACGTGCTGCCCACGTCGGCGGCGGCGCGGTTCCGTGGCGGACTCTCGGCCGCAGATTTCGTGCGGGTGATGTCCGTACAGCGCCTGACGCGTGACGGGCTGGCAGGATTGGCCCCGACGATTCTCCCGCTCGCCCGCGCCGAGGGTCTCGAAGCGCATGCCGAGTCGATTGAAATACGCGTGCGAAAAGGTTCGGGGGTCAAGCGTCCATGAGTCATTACCAGAAACCGCCGGAACTCTACGAGGGGTTGCGCCTTCATCAGAACGAGAACACCGGCGGCTGCTCGCCTCGCGTCATCGACGCGCTTGCACGGCTGCGGCCGGATCAGATCGGCTTCTACCCGGCCTACGCCGCCGCAACCGCAGCGGTCGCCAGGTACCTCGGCGTGTCGACCGAGGCCATTACGCTCGTCAACGGGCTCGACGAAGGGATCATGGCGATGGCCGTCGCCTGCCTCCGCGCGGCCATTGGCGGGCCGCAGCTCGAAGCGATCGTGCCCGAGCCTGCATTCGAGATCTTCCGCTTCGACACGGCCGTCGCCGGCGGGAAACTCGTGCAGGTGATGCCGCACGCCGACTTCAGTTTTCCGCTGGACGAAGTCCTTGCTGCCATCACCCCGAACACGCGCGTCGTGTTCGTGACGAACCCGAACAATCCCACCGGCGTCGACATGCCGCTGGAAGCGATTCGTACGATTGCCCGGCGAGTCCCGCAGGATGCGGTGGTGTTCGTCGACGAGGCTTACGCCGAGTTCGCGGGCGTCAGCTTCATTCCGGAACTCGGCGCCTTCCCGAACGTGATCGTCGGGCGAACGTTCTCCAAGGCGTTCGGCCTGGCCGGGCTGCGGATTGGCTGCCTCGTTGGTGCGCCGGCCACTCTGGATCCCGTTCGACGGGCGGTGCCGGTCTACAGCGTCAACGTCGCTGCGGCCGTCGCGATCCTCGCGGCACTCGAGGATCTGAATCACCTCAACGACTATCTCCGGCAGGTGGACGAGTCCAAGGCATTGTTGTACGCCGCGTGCGATCGGCTCGGGCTCACCTACGTCAGAAGCAAGTCGAACTTCGTGCTCGTGCGGGCGGGCGATCGAACGGACGCGTTGGTCAAGGGCGCATTCGCGAAAGGGATCTACCTGCGCGATCGGTCGACCGAGCCGGGCTGCGCCGGCTCTCTCCGTATCGCCGCGGGTATTGTCAGTCACACGCGACAGGCCATTGCGGTGATCGAAGAGGTCTTGTGCGCAGGGCGGTGATCGATCGGCGGACGACCGAGACGCAGATCAAGCTCGGGATCGTCCTCGACGGCAAGGGCCGCTACACCGTGCGTACCGGTATCCGTTTCCTCGATCACATGCTCGAGTTGTTCGCGCGCCACGGCGCATTCGACCTGACCGTCGATGCGCGCGGCGACCTCGACGTCGATCAGCATCACACCGTCGAGGATCTCGGCATCGCGATCGGCGAGGCGGTCTCGAAAGCGCTCGGCACCCGGCGAGGGATCAACCGGGCCGGCTATTTCGTGATGCCCATGGACGAAACGCTCGCGGTCGCCGCCATCGATCTCGGCGGACGGCCTCATGCGGTCGTGGAGCTCCAGGTGAAGACGGTCAGGGTCGGCGACCTGCAGACCGAGCTTGTCCACGACTTCTTCGAAGGTTTTGCGATTGGCGCGCGCGCCAACGTGCACGTCAAGGTGCTCTACGGCCGTTCGAGCCATCACAAGATCGAAGCCGTGTTCAAGGCATTCGCGCGCGCGCTGCGCGTCGCCGTGGCCAGGGATCGCCGTCTTGCACGCTTCCTGCCGAGCACGAAGGGGCTGCTGTGATCGCGCTCATCGACTACAAGGCCGGGAACCTGACGTCGGTGAAGAAAGCGCTGGCCACGATCGGCGCCGACGTGTTCGTGCCGCAGATACCGGCCGATCTCGCCGACGTCGCGGGCATCATCGTGCCGGGCGTCGGTCATTTCGCCGCAACGCGTGCATTGGACAGCGAATGGATCGACGCCATCCTCGCCCGCGTGGGTGAAGGACGGCCGCTGTTTGGCATCTGCCTCGGCATGCAGTGGCTGTTCGAAGGCAGCGACGAGGCGCCGGAGCTGCCCGGCCTAGGCCTCCTGGCAGGACACTGCTATCGCCTCGAAGCGAGCGCGCCCGCGCAGACAGCCGCCGGCGCACGACACCAATCGCCGATCAAGATTCCGCACGTCGGCTGGAACAGTCTGACCCTTCAGCGGGAAACGTCGATCGTCGATGG
>Ga0306926_10007776_pt1 | contig 11655 bp, 13 predicted proteins | sample flu12Cox44000178_FD_203759 | JGI IMG/M metagenome (GOLD analysis project Ga0306926, IMG submission 203759) | Lab enrichment of tropical soil microbial communities from Luquillo Experimental Forest, Puerto Rico - flux8day.12C.oxic.44.000.178 (v2)... | ecosystem: Environmental > Terrestrial >...
TCACGGCAGTGCGAGGTGCGAACAACCGCTTATACTCGTTTCGAGCCAGGGCAAGGCTAAAAATGCAAACGGGTCGCAGCTTAGATCCGGAGATTTGAACAGCGCGGCAGCCGACTGGTCACGATTTCCACTGGGCACTAAGTTCAATATCAGTGGAACACGCCAGATTTATGTTGTGGACGACTACGGACCTGCCCTGGTTGGAACCAATACCATTGACCTCTACATGCCATCGGCCCATGAGATGAATCATTGGGGCGTTCGCAGGGTCACGATTAACATCATTGAACTAGGCTCGTATAAGAGGAGTCTTGCACTCCTCGGGCCACGAAAGCAGGTGCCGTACGTACGAAGGATGGTCAAAGTCTTACAACAAAAAGTGTAGCAGGAGTTGGGAGATCGGGAGACAATAAGGGTTGATGTAATCAACAGGCAGGCAGCCAGAACGCCCCCTGCTCGTTGGCAGGGATAACTTCGCGGATTGAAAGGCGGGACTGGTAATCCTCACAAGCCTTTTCCGGTTGCGTCTTTTTGATCAAAAGCCGCTTTTTCTTTAACCGGTTTCACCCAGGGTTGGTTTCGAACCAGATGGATGAGAAAAGGGGTCGCGAAGGCGCCCCACCAGAGTTTTTCCGCGATAAATGGGTACCAGAATGCAACGAGTAAAGAACCAATGAAGAGGGAAAGCGGGAAAATCCGACCAAAGATTTCGAGCGCAACCGAACGAGGGACGTAAAGCCTGCTCCGGTACGCATAAATCCACATCAGCAGCCCGCACACCGCGATCAGCGTAAGATTCCCTCCCATGACCATTACAGTTTCCCTGGCCTCAATTCGGATCCAGAGACTGGTCGAGATCGGCAAGAGCACAATCCAAAAAAGCTGAAGAAACCCGAGGTACACCAGACCAAGCGTTGCCTTATTAAGGCCCCGTAACAGGCGGACATACCCTATCCAAAACATTGCTGTAATCGCGAAGCTTAATACCAGTCCGTAGGACTCGCCAAGCATTCGGATGAGTTCCCCAGGAAGCCTCGCCCTATCTAAGCCCTGCTCCGTTATTCGGACGTTGAACGCAAGCAGGGTCATCGCCACCGCGAAGACACAGTCACTTAACGAGGCAAGCCTTTGCAACGTAGTCATCCGAGGAATAGTTAAGATCCTTTGGATCTCTCGGATGGTTCAAGTTAATTCTATCTATCCCCTCCAAAACGCGCCGATTCCCGCCTTCACTGGAGAGCACAAAAGAGCATTCGTTATTTCTTTGGCATCTCATTGCTCGCGATGCTTAAAGTTTGCAACCTCTCGCCGCGGTCTGAGTTGTCGGCGCTGCCGTGGCTCCACTTCCGTGCTCGACGAGCCGACGCCGGCACGATGACCCGAATCGATGTTCCATTTCTCGGCCGACTTTCAATGATGAGCTCGCCTTCGAGCCGCCTGGCCCGTTCTTTCATACCTTGGATGCCCAGACCGGAGGAAGTTGCGAAAACCGGTTTTCCGGCCGGGAGTCTTCGCAAAATCCTACGCCATCGTCCTGCAACAAAAGAGTGAGACCGGTTGTCTCGAAATGCAATTCAATCTCAAACCGACGGTAGGGGCGCGTTTCAAACGCGCCCGGTTCCCGGTAAAAATCGATCCAATCATTCAACCAGGCGCGTTGGAAACGTGCCTCTACCGAGCTGATCCGCCCCGGATAGCGAATCCGCTTTCTGAGCGATCAGGCCAGGTTGAAACTTGGTCTCACCGAATCTTCCAAAACAAGTGGCCGATCTGGATTCATCCAGAAGGCAAGAACCGAACCGAAGACGAATAACCCGATGGATCCTAGAAAAGGGATCTGCCAGCTATAGGTTAAATCCACGAGATAACCAAACACCGGCGGGGATAGAATCGCCGCTAGCGCCGAGCCGGTGTTCATCAGGCCGCTGGCGGAACCCGCATACTTCGGTGCAATATCCATCGGGATCGCCTACATCGGGCCAATAGTCATCTCCAATAGAAAAAAGCCTCCGCTCAGACAAAGCACGACCACGTTTTGATCGCGTGTGAGCATAAGAGGCAAGAGGCAAGCGGCCAATCCGAGAAACAGATGACGACCAGATTGCGACGCGCCAAAAGCAGATTGCGCGTCCGGCGAAAAATCCGGTCGCTCAGGATGCCGCCGAGAGAATCGCCGAGTACGCCGGCTAAGAAAACGCCACTCGCCAGAAGGGCAGAATCCTTCAACTGGAGCTCAAAGTTCTGCTGGAAAAACTGTGGAATCCAACTCAGGAACAGCCACAGGGTCCATCCATAGCAAAAATAGACGATGGTCACCGGGGCCATTCGTTTCACCAAGGGACCCCAAGGAATTGTCTCTTTCTGGCGCTGGGAGCTGTAAGGCGGGAGTTTGTCCAACTCTTTTTGAGTCATACCGCGGTGATCTGCCGGGTTGTCCCGGAAGTAAAAGCCCCAGACCAGCGCCCACAACAGGCTCACCAGGCCGAGCGCAATAAATGCTGCCCGCCAATTCCAGAGACTTATCAGCCCTGCCACCAGCGGGGGTGTTACGGCGTTGCCCAGGCGAGCGCTCGCATGGGTTATTCCCTGGACGTAGCCACGATCCTCTTTTCTGCTCCAGTCCGACATTGCCCTGGTCGCGACTGGAAATGTCGCACCCTCGCCAAATCCTAGTGCGAGGTGTCGTATTGAGGGGGAATCTGGTTGAACGGGGACAGCCTGCTACATTTTCCCTAAGCGCGGGGCGTGCAGTTGAGATAATCCATAGCAGCCGCCACTCCTCCCTTTCGAAACGGGATCCCTGCCTTTTCGAGTCCCATTTCCACGCCGCTGAGGGTACCGCAGAGCATCAAGTCGTTAAAGCTGCCCAAGTGCCCAATCCGAAAGACCTTGTCCGTCAGTTTGCCCAGACCCGAACCAAGAGACAAGTCAAAGTGTTCCAGGATGACTTGGCGCAGCTGAACCTCGGAGTGACGGTCTGGCAGAAGCACGGCGGTAAGCGAGTTACTATATTCGCGAGGATCCAGGCAGACCAACTCGAGGCCCCAGGTGCGCACGGCCTGTCTAGCCGCTTCCCCGTGCCGGGCGTGCCGCCGGAAAGCGTTTTCCAAACCCTCTTCATGCACCAGCATCTCAATCGCCTCACGGAGCCCATACAGCAGGTTCGTGCTTGGAGTGTAGGGAAAGAAGCCGCTCCGGTTTGAGCTCAGCATTTCCCCCCAGGACCAATATAGCTTGGGCAGTTTTGCCGCCCGAGACGCATCCAGGGCTTTCGCACTGATCGCGTTGAAGCTCAAACCAGGGGGGAGCATCAGGCCTTTTTGCGAACCCGCCACAGCAACATCGACTCCCCATTCGTCTTGGCGGTAGTCGATTGATCCTAAGGACGAGACCGTGTCGACCAACAGGAGTGCCGGATGATTCGTCGCATTCATCGCGCTGCGGACTTCTGCGATCCGGCTTGTCACTCCGGTAGAGGTCTCATTATGTACACATGCCACTGCTTTGATAGCGTGCTCTTTGTCCTCGCTTAGCCGGCTTTCGACGACAGCTGGGTCGATCCCGTGGCGCCAATCGCCCGGCACGAAATCGACTTCTAGACTGAACCGTTCAGCCATCTTGCGCCATAGCGTGGCAAAATGACCGGTCTCAAACATAAGTATGCGATCATCCGGAGACAGGACGTTGACGAGCGCTGCCTCCCAGGCGCCGGTGCCGCTAGCCGGATAGATGATCACCGGGCCGGTGCAGCGGAAGACCGTCTTCAGCCCCTCCAGGCACTCCGTCGCCAGCTGTGCGAACTCCGAACTACGATGGTCGATCGTGGGTCGATCGATGGCGCGCAGAATGCGGTCAGGAACATTGGTTGGACCAGGGATCTGGAGGAAGTGGCGACCACTTCGGCCAGGGTCATGTTTTGTCATAATCGACGACCGAAAAAATTAGCGGCCAGGCGCCCCACCCGGGCCTCGGATTCCGAAGCTTTTTAGAAATAAACCGTTCACTGAACATTGGCCAATGCCTGCTGCTCTCTGGCTACGACTTCCTTCGGCAACGGGGCGTATTGATAGACCACGGTCAGCCGCTGACCATCCGTCAATATCCATCGTAAAAAATCCTTCATCGCTTTCGATTTGCTTTTATCGCGGAACTTCTCGGGAAACAGCAGCCAGGTGAAGCTGGAAATAGGGTAGGTACGCTCCCCAGGCGCATTCGTGATCGAAACCCGGAAGTCATCCGGCATGCCCCGGAGAGTTTCTGCGGCCGCAGTGACCGAGGCAACCTCCGCTTTGACAAACCTTCCGGCCTGGTTCCTGACCGACCCGTAAGACAGCTTCTTTTCCAACGCGTAGGCAAGTTCCACATACCCGATCGAGTATGGGGTTTCCTTGACGCGGCTGGCAACGCCTGAATTACCTGTGGCGCTGCTGCCAACCGGAAACTTGACCGACGTCCCGACGCCGACGTTCCGTTTCCATTGGTCGCTTACTTTAGCCAGATAGTCCGTCCAGATATAAGTGGTGCCACTCCCATCCGAGCGGAAGACCACAACGATGTCACGGTCAGGCAACCGCACATTCGGATTCGCGGCTGAGAGCAAGGGGTCATTCCACTTGGTGATCGTGCCCAGAAAGATTCCGGCGAGCGCCGCCGGAACGAACTGTAACTCAGCAGCTATCCCCGGAATATTGTAGGTAGGCACATCTGCCCCCAGCACGGTCGGGAAGTGAAGGATTTCCATGCCATACCTCCGCCGGTACTGTGCGCGTTGCGTGTCGTTCATGGGCGCGTCGCTCGCTCCGAAATCGATCGTACCATTGGTGATCTCAAGGATACCTTCGCCGGAGCCGACAGGCTCATAGTTGATTTCAATCTCCGGATGCAGCTTTTGATATTCCAATATCCATTTTGAATACATCGGATAGGAAAAGGTGGCGCCGGCTCCGACCAGAGAGGTCTGGCCATGGGTTCCCGGAACGTATGCCGTTATAAAGAGGACCGCCCCGGCAAAAGCACTGAACACTCCGCGCAAATGCAACCCTATACCGCTTTCCTGCTACTCGGTGCGCATGGAAGCAACTTCCTGCTCCGCGCTAAGTTGCTTGCAACTCCTGATCACCATCCACACCAACCCGCCAAGCACTGAACCGACGGCTCCAAGCATGAATATAACACTCCAGGAAAAGCCGGCACTGATTCCGTCGACCCCTGAAGCACCGGTTACACTGGAAGGTTCCTTGCAGCCCTCGCAGGCAAAAACCGCCGGAATGTAGCTCAAAAACAGGAAGGTACCGAGAGACAGGAGCCGGAGCATGTTTGGAAGCTTGGTCTATCTTTCGCTGTCACGCAAGAGGCTTCCGACGTCTGTCAGTATTCTTTGGACGGCTTCGTTCGATGTACCGTCGTAATAGCCGCGGATTGTGCCGTTCGCATCGACCAGGACGAAATTCGGGTTGTGGATTCCATCATGCTGGATGCTGTGCGAATCGCGCTCTGCCAACTGGAAGCCAGTGCCCACGAGTTCGTCGATTTTCTGCTTGTCGCCAGTCAGAAATGACCAGCGAGCCGAAGCCTCGAATCGCCGGGCGTAATCCCGCAATGCCTCGGGCGTATCGTCCTGTGGATCGACCGTAAACGATATCAGGCGCAAACGTTCGTCTTTCTTGAAGTCGGAGTCCAACTCGGCAAAACGGCTGCTCAGGATCGGATCGGATCTGGAGGAACGGGTGGCTATAAAGTTAGCGACCCAGACTTTGCCGAGAAGGTCCTTCAGCCCAAACGGACGCCCTTCCTGGTCAACGAGAGAAAATTCGGGTACGACACCGAATCGAGGCAAAGAGGAACTGGTTGTGCGCTCAGAAAACCTCCAGGACCGAAAGGCGAGAGCCATCCCGATAACAGCAAGCACAATGACCAGGAGTCCGGCAAGAGAGCGGCGAGGCAAGGTCCGAGGAACCATTTGAACAGAAAAAAGATGCCCTCGCAGACGATACACGAAGGGAGCAAAGGTCAAATAGTCACTGACGACTTTCCGTCTTCAAAAGTATTCTACGTGGCGGCTCCTTACAAAATGTACAGAATGGTAAACAGGAAAACCCACACGATATCCACGAAGTGCCAATACAACCCGGTGCACTCGAGGAAGCCGTGCCGGTGCGGCGTAATCTGACCGGACAGCGCCTTGAGCATGGAAACGACAAGGAGAATGACGCCGATAAAGACGTGCATACCGTGGAAGCCGGTCAGGACAAAGAAGCAAGAACCCATGATTCCCGCGGTGTTAAACCAGAAGCCTTCCTGGTACAGATGGATCCACTCTAATACCTGGTTGAGTAGAAACAGGCAGCCAAGGGCAATGGTCAGGAGCAAAAGCCGCTTCCCTCTTTTGCGCCCGTGAATCAGACGGCCTTCGCTGAAATGCAGAGTGAAACTGCTGGCCAGGAGGCAGGCCGTGGCGATCGATGTCTTGACCATCGTGTCTACCCCCTTCAACGCTTCCGGCATTTGCCATCCCGACCCGGCCGCGGAGCGCAGGACGATATATCCGCCGATCAGCCCCGCAAACAGCATCGCTTCCGAAGCCAGGAAAGTCAGCATCCCGAACCGCACAATTCTGGGAGGGGCTCCCGACGCGGGCTTGTGGAATTCATCAGCGGTGACGGCAGAGGCGTGCATACTTAAGTTTTTTGATAAATCGAGAGCTTCCAGGCGATAACGAGCAGGGCGAGAAGAAAAGCAAAAATAAGCAGTGCGATCACGATGCGCTTGTTTTTTCTATGCAGGTCCTCATCCATCAGAAGCGGGTTACGACCAGCGCCCCCAGAGTTACGGGCAGGTACACAATTGAAGCGACAAACAGTCCGCGCGCCGCGGCTTCGCTCCCGGAGCGGGCAAAGCGAAGCGCCGCCAGGAAGAGATAGGTGCCGGTCAGCAGCGCGAAGGGCAGAAACCAAACGCTCGTGATTCGCAACGTGATCGGGAAGAGGCTTACCGTGACCAGTCCCATGGTGTAGAGCAACGCCTGACGTCCAGTCACGACGCAATCGGGATCATCCCCGCAAAGCATCACGAATCCTGCCTGCTTATAATCTTCGCGGTAGAGCCAGGCGATGGCGAGGAAATGCGGCATTTGCCAGAGAAACAAGATGGCGAAAAGCACCCAGCTTTCGAAACTGGCTTCGCCCCGTGCCGCGGCCCAGCCAATAACGGGCGGCAGGGCGCCGGGTATGGCTCCAACTACCGTGTTCAGGGTCGTAACGCGTTTCAGTGGCGTGTAAGCGAACAGGTAGCTGCCAACCGTAATAGCGGTCAAAATGCCCGCAATCAGATTCGTCGCGAGACTCAAGTAGACAATACCAGCTGCGGAACAAGCGCCTCCGATAAGCAACCCCTCGTTAATGCTCATCCGCCGGGCCGGTAAGGGCCTGTTTCTCGTCCTCCGCATGCGGGAGTCGAATTCGCTTTCGAACACCTGGTTAAGAGCAGCGGCACCGGCGGCGGCCAATCCTGTGCCGAACAGCGTATGAAAGAGATAGAGCCAGTCCATCTCGCCTTGCCAGGCGAGCAGAAACCCCACCAGGGTCGTGACGAGCACGAGCAGGGTCAGCCGCGCTTTGATCAGCTGACCGATGTCGAAAACGACGCGTCGCACCTGAGAACCAGGCGCAGCGAGGGTTGCGGATTTTTCTGAAATTGTGTTCATCTGCGCGCTGTTGCCATCAGGTTCGCCAGAGCGTACTCAGACGCCGACTGGGTTGATCGAGCCGCAATCGCGGAAAGCGCAACGCTGAGTACGACTCCCGTAACCAAGGTCAAAGACCCGAATAACACGTGTGCAGTAGCCACGTCAGCAGCCTTGCCGCTCCAGACGCTCCAGGCGCCAAAAGCAAACTGCACCAGAACCAGGCCCACCCAGAAGACTGCGCCTGACCGGATTGCCGCTGGCAGCCATCGGCAAGTGATCAGCGCAATCGAGACGGAAGCCAATCCGACAACAATCGCCACCGCCCAGATCCGGTGAAAATACTGTAAAAATATCAGGCCAACCGTGGTCGGCGGCTCCGGTGGCCGAGCAGCAGCGCGAGCCTCGTTAATCCTGGCAATGGTTCCAGCGTCCAAGGGCGGCAGCAGATGCCCATAGGCGGTTGGAAAATCGGGAATCGACAACCCGGCGTGGGAGTGGCGCATCGCGGCACCGAGAATAAGTTGGCCAAAAATCATCGCCGTTACAACAACCGTCCAGAATCGGAAGGTCCGGGCGATTCGCAGTTCCCCGGCTGGCGGCAATCGAAGCCAGAGGCGCGAGGTGACCAAAGCGATAGTCGCCACAAGCGCGAGATAGCTCTGAGCCAGGCAACCGTGAAACAAGCCAAGCAGCGGGTTGTGCTCAACCACACGAAGACCTCCCAGAACTCCCTGGAGAATCACTGCCAGAACGGCCAGCCCGGACAGGACTTTCACCCAGCGCCGCCGTTCGAATATCAGCGTCACCAGGCACAGTAAAATCGTAAGCAATCCAACCCCGCTGGCGATGAGACGATGGGCGTGCTCGAATAGCACGCCCCCCACCCACCGCGAAACAGGGAACAAAAACATGTTGTATCCAAAACTGTTCGGCCAGTCAGGAACCGCCATTCCCGCTTCGTGACTCGTGACCAGCCCTCCACTGCAGATCAGCACAAGAACGCTGCCGGCCACCAGAATGGTGAACCAGTGCAAAATTCGTTTCCCGAAGTCAAACTCCATGGCCCTAATGCGCGACCAGCCGCGCTGTTTCCGGTGCCGGCTCGTCTTGCCGGAGGAAATCCCGCTCCATTCCGGGGACGCTGTACTCGTACGGGCCATGATAAACAGTCGGGATCGTTTCGAAATTGCCGTGTCCCGGAGGTGACGGGAGGGTCCATTCCAGCGTCGTCGCATCCCAGGGATTCCGCGGCGCTTTCGGCCCATTGAAGATGCTGTAAAAGAAGTTGATCAGGAACGGAATCGTGGAAAGCCCGAGAGCAAAGGCGCTGAGGCTGACGAAGATGTTCACCGGTTGCTGGCTGCGGAGGTGATCGTACACGGTGGGATCGGCGATCCGCCGCATCATCCCGTTCAGTCCGAGGTTGTGCATGGGAAAGAACGTCAGATTGAAGAAAATGAAGGACAGGACAAAGTGCACTTTGCCCCAAAACTCGTTCATCATCCGCCCGAACATCTTGGGAAACCAGAAGTAGATTCCCCCGAAAATCCCAAAAAGGCTGGCTCCAAAGAAAACGTAGTGGATGTGCGCCACGATGAAATAAGTGTGATGAATGAAGAGATCCACGGGCGTCGAGGCCATGAAGATGCCGCTCAGGCCGCCGATAACAAACATGGAGACAAAGGCTGACGCGAAACACATCGGCGTCTTGAACCGCAGCGAGCCGCCCCAGACCGTACCCAGCCAGTTAAACGTTTTGATCGCAGAGGGGACAGCGATCACCATCGTTGAGAACGAGAAGGTGGCCGACAGAACGAGGTTCATTCCGCTGACGAACATGTGGTGCCCCCAGACGATAAAACCGAGCACACCAATGGAAGCCATCGCCCACACCATCGCCTTGTAGCCAAAAATGGGTTTCCGGGAGAAGACCGAGAGGACTTCTGAAACGATGCCCATCGACGGCAGGATCAGGATGTACACTTCCGGATGGCCGAAGAACCAGAACAGGTGCTGCCATAAGAGCGGCTGGCCGAAGTTGCTTCCGGAGTAAAAGCTGGTGTGAAAATTGAGATCAAAGAACAGCATTGCCGCAGCGGCGGACAGCACGGGAACGGCCAGGAGCACCAGGATCGCGGTGATAAACAACGCCCAGACCGGCAAGGGCAAGCGGAACATTTTCATGCCCGGGGCGCGCATGGTGACAGTCGTTGTGATGTAATTCACCGCTCCGGCAAGCGAGGCCAGCCCGTTTACAAAAATGCCCACGCACCAACAGCTTTGGCCAGCCTGCGTCCCGCTGTAAGCGCCGTTGGCAGACAATGGCGCATAGGAAGTCCAGCCGGCGCCGGGGAAACCGGACGGCACAAAAAAGCTGGATAGAAGAATGATCCCGGACAGAAAGAACAACCAGAACGATAGCGCGTTAAAGAATGGGAAGGCCATGTCCGGCGCACCAATTTTCAATGGGATCAAGTAATTGCCGAAAACGCCAAGCAAAAACGGCATGATCACGAGAAACACCATCACCGTTGCATGCATGGTGACGAGGCCGTTGTACCCCCCTGGCGCGATCGCACCAGTGTCTGTAACCAGCCATTTTGGGAGCAATCCGCCGATCAATGGGACCGGAGTGTTTGGGAAGGCAAGCTGGTAGCGAACGCCCATGGCGAGCAGTCCGCCGACGCAAAGGAAGAACATGCTCGCGAAAAGGTACTGGAGAGCGATGGTCTTATGGTCTTCGGACCAAATATACTTCGAAAAGAAGCTTAACTCGGGATGATGCACGGCGTGGTCGTGCGCCTCAGCAGGGGAATGAGTAATCGTCTCGGCCATGGCTATCTAAGGTTTCAAAAATTAGCGGTTTTGCGCGTAAGCCTTATCCGTCGGCTTCTGGAGCAGGGCGGCAGTGGCCTTCTCCTTATACCATTTGTCGAAATCCGCCTGAGACACAACCTGGATCTGGGCCTTCATATTATAGTGTCCCTGTCCACACAGCTGGCTGCAAGCCAGATCGTATGAACCGATCTTGGTCGGCACAAACCAGACCCAGTCGATAGTGCGGCCCGGCACGGCATCCTGGTAGATCCGAAAATTGGGGATGTAGAAGCCGTGAATGACGTCCTTGGAATTCAATCGGATTCGAACGGCTTTGTTTACGGGAAGTTCCAGCACCCCCGACTGAAAGTTGTCTTTCGTGGCGGGGTCGCTCTTATCGTTCCCGAAAGGGTTGTCATTCGATATCAGCTTTACATCGGAGCGTCCAAGGCGCCCGTCTTTCCCGGGGTACTGCATACTCCATCCGAACTGATAGGCTACCACGCCCACTTCCATCGCATCGTCGGGCGGAGTGGAGTGAATAACGTTCCACCAGAGATGGTTGCTGTAGGCCCACAGCCCGATGAAGATCGCGGTGGGTACGGCGGTCCAGACGATCTCCAGTTGATTGTTCCCGTGACTGCGTCAGAACGAACACGCCTCCCGTCAGATAATAGATAAAATAGAAAAGCTGATCAACCTGCACCCCATGCTTGCTGGCCACATCCGGCATCCACCACAGATTTGTTGTCGCTGGAGCAGCCCAGCTGCTCGTGCCCAAGCAGAAGAACAAGACCGCAGGAAGGAAGCGACGAACTATTCGGGATGTACGCGCGTATAAAGTGACTCGGGCGCTCCGCAGTTTGCGGAGGCGGCCTGGGCTAAGCTCTTGGGCACCTTCGGCGCTTAGGTTGAGTGCTGTCATGAATGCTGCGGAGTCGTTGCTTGGGCCGGAGAAGGCGTTGGAGCCGGCGGTTGATTCGCTCCAGCCGGTTGGGGCTGTGTGCCGGGCTTTGCTCCAGGAGATGGCTGCGCCGGGGCAGAAGCCGGTTTGCTTCCTACCTGCGTCAGATCTTTCTCCGGCAATTTCATCAGTTCAGCGAAAGTCCACTGTTCGGTTCGGCTCTTAAGCTCCTCCCTCATCTGTTTAACAG
>Ga0306926_10007778_pt1 | contig 11655 bp, 13 predicted proteins | sample flu12Cox44000178_FD_203759 | JGI IMG/M metagenome (GOLD analysis project Ga0306926, IMG submission 203759) | Lab enrichment of tropical soil microbial communities from Luquillo Experimental Forest, Puerto Rico - flux8day.12C.oxic.44.000.178 (v2)... | ecosystem: Environmental > Terrestrial >...
GCCTTCTTGGCGCGACCCTCGAGCGTTATGGGGTCCTCGGGAACAATATGGTGAATCTGTTCTCAACCATGCTTGCCGCCGGCATCGCTTTTGTGTTTTCCAGTTGAGCCTGGGGGAAACTGATTTTATCGATCGGGATCTTGCTTCAAGATGCGCCCAAGATGGCACGTGCTCTCCGAATCGCGTCGTCCCCCCTGGGGGAATTTGCCGTCGCTCAGTTGCGAATGCGGAGTCGCCAAAGCAAGTAACTCACTGATTCGCGCAGAACCGCAACTCCTCGCTGATAGAGCGCACGCGGCCGAGAATCCGGGCGGGGCGCGACATAGACGCGCAGCTTTTGGTTTTCGAGCATTTTGCGAATGCGAAAAACGTGGTAGGCATCGCTAACCGCGATGCAACTGTTCATGCCGTTGGCGCGCATAATCACCGCCACGCGGGCGGCGGATTCGGCGGTATCAGAGGCCTGAGTTTCAGCGATCAGGGCCGATTCCGGAATTCCCCGCCGCATAAGGTAGTCGTGCCCCACCCCCCCTTCGCTGAAATTGGGGTCGGCCGCGGCCCCGCCGCTGGTGATTACGACCGGCGCCAGCTTGCTGCGGAATAGATCATAGGCATGGTCGAGCCGTGCCCGGAACACCGGGGAGGGACGGCCATCGTACTCGGCGGCACCAAATACCACGATGGCATCGGCCGCATGCAGCTGTTGCTGCTCGGAATCGTGAATGATGGCGCGCGTCAGCCCCGCAAACACCCCTACGAGAACAAACAGGGGGATCAAGGTCCAAAATAGCCACGCCCTGCCTTTGCTGGTGGGCTCGGCGATCACCCCTGAGCGAAGAATTCCGAAATCTCCTGAGCTGAGATGGCGCCTTCGCGAAGGATCTTCCAGCGCGCTTCCTCGTCGGTTAAATCTACAATCGTAGAGGCAATCTCACGCGGAGAAGTCCCGCCATCCACGATAATGGGAACCCGAACCCCCAATTGGTCTCGCACCGCCTCGGCGGTCGTGCACTCGGTCTCTCCGCTGAGATTGGCGGAGGTTGCCGTAATGGGAAAGCCTGCCGCCTCGACCACCGCCAGCGGAATCTTCGCGTTCGGAATCCGTAACGCCACATTCCCGGTATTGGCCGTGACCTTGAGCGGCAGCTTCGAGGCCGCCTTCACAATAATGGTCAGCGGGCCCGGCCAAAACTTCTTGGCCAAGGCATGAAACTCTTCCGGCAATGGCTTGGCTAGCTGCTCGGCTTGTTCCACGTCTTCAATGAGAAGCGACAGAGGCTTGTGGCGCGAGCGGGATTTAATTTCATAGACCCGCTCGACGGCGCGAAGATTGAAAGGATCCGCCGCCAATCCATAAAAGGTGTCGGTCGGCATGCCTAGAACCTGCCCGGAACGTATCTGGTCGGCTGCGTAGCGGATTAAAGACGGCTCCGGCGTCTGGCTGTTGATCTTCACCATTTCCACGCGCACACCAACACTCTCCCCGATACGGGTATATTTGCGAAAGCTAAGATACCACGACCGCCCGTCAACCGCAGAACCTTTGCTTCCCGGCTCGCGTATGATGCTTGGCGTACGGGGCCAAGCATCCAAAGGTCATGAGCGCTGAGAGCGGACATCTACGGCGCATAGAAGGCCGCCATAATCCCCTGGTGAAACAGCTGCGTTACGGCTTCAGCCAGGGCGAACCCACCTCCTTAGGCGATTGCGCCATCGAAGGTTTCCGTATCGTGGAAGAAGCCATTCGCAGCGGCTTAAAGTTTCGCGCCTTGTTTTTTAGCGAATCTGCCGAATCTCGGGCCGCGCGACTGCTGCCCCAGATCGGTTCGCGTGTAGAAACCGTACTGCTTCCCGACGAGCTGTTCACTAGCGTTGTACCTAGCCCATCTCCTCAGGGTGTGGCCGCCCTGGTCGAACTGAAACCCTCTCGCCTGGAGGACCTATTGGCAAGCTCCACCCCGGGTCCTCTGCTAGTCATCGCCGGGGTGCAGGACCCGGGAAACGTGGGCACCATGTTGCGCTCGGCCGAGGCTTTTGGCGCCAAAGCCGTGTTTTTTGGCGAGGGAACGGTGAGCGCTTACAACCGTAAAGTGGTTCGGGCCTCGGCGGGATCGGTCTTCCGGGTCTCCATGGTCAAAGTCGACCTGGGTACGGTGATCCCCCGGCTGCGCGCCCGCGGCATTCGCCTGCTAGCCACTTCCTCACACAAAGGAGTGCCCCTATACCACAGTGATCTGCGCGGGGAAACCGCTATTTTCGTAGGCAATGAAGGCGCTGGCATCGGAAAGCGCTGGTTCGCGGAAATGGATCAGCTGCTCGTGATTCCCCACTCGGCGCGGGTGGAATCATTAAATGCCGGAGTTGCGGCTAGCATTATTCTTTATGAAGTAACCAGGCAGCAAACCAGCACCTCCGACCTCAGCCCCGACAACCAGACCGCGCTATAAGGGGCGCCGGAGTGAAAAGCGGCATCGCATTTGCGAGTAGCTGAATTCCCGCCACACGCCGTCCGGTGCGCGCCTGGGATGGTGAGCAATCTATGAGTCTATTCGGACCACCGCCGCCGGGCATCGAGTCTGCCGCCGACCGCACGCGTCCGCTGGCCGATCGCATGCGTCCGCGCAGCCTGGATGAATTTGTCGGACAAGAACACTTGATTGGTCCCGGCAAAGCTTTGCGGGCGCAACTTGAGCGCGACGATATCGGGTCGCTTATCTTTTGGGGACCTCCGGGCACGGGAAAAACCACTCTGGCAAAGATCGTTGCCCGTATGACCCGCGCCGATTTTATTGAGTTCAGCGCCGTGCTCTCCGGAATCAAGGAGATCAAGCAGGTGATGGCCGACAGCGAACGTGCCCGCCAGTACGGCACGCGTACCATTGTGTTCATCGACGAAATCCACCGCTTCAATAAAGCCCAGCAGGATGCCTTCCTTCCCCATGTTGAAAAAGGCAATATTCGTCTGATCGGAGCCACCACCGCGTCTACGTCCTCAACCCGCTGACCGCAAAACAGATTGTCCTGCTGTTGCGCCGCGCCCTGGCCGATGAGGAACGCGGGTTGGGCACGCTGAAGCTAACAGCCAGTGACGAAGTGCTCGAGCAGATTGCCGCCTATTCCAGCGGCGACGCCCGCACGGCCTATAACGTTCTTGAGGTCGCCTCCAGCTTGGCGCTCGATGGCCGCAAGCCCGCCGAAGGCGCGGACATTTCAGCCGAGATGGTGAAGGACGCACTGCAGAAGCGGGTTTTACTCTATGACAAGGCGGGCGAAGAACATTACAACCTGATTTCCGCCTTGCATAAATCGGTACGCAACAGCGATCCCGATGCCGCCCTCTACTGGCTCGGCCGCATGCTCGAGGCCGGGGAAGATCCTCTTTATATTGCCCGCCGGGTGGTGCGCATGGCAGTAGAGGACATTGGACTGGCCGAACCGAATGCTCTGGCCATGTGCGTGGCGGCGCGGGACGCCGTCGATTTTATCGGCATGCCGGAAGGCAATTTAGCGCTCGCGCAAGCAGTGGTCTATCTCTCGATCGCACCCAAATCGAACGCGCTCTACACCGCTTACAACCAAGTGCAGGCCGATGTCGAACGCACCACGGCCGAGCCCGTCCCCCTGCATCTACGCAACGCCCCCACGGGGCTGATGAAACATCTCGGCTACGGAAGCGGCTACGAGTACGCGCACGATCTCGAAACCAAAGTCGCCGCCATTCAGTGTCTTCCCGATAATCTCAAAGATCGCAGGTATTATCTGCCCACTCGAGAAGGCCAAGAAAAACAGATGGGCGAACGACTGGAGGAGATTCGCGCCAAAAGAGCCGCCGGTCAAGGCCCGGGGAGTGGACCGAGCAAAACTCGGCGGGAATAATCGCGCGCAGATCACCGGCCAGTGCCTGGGCCCTATCCCGCGGTTTAGCCGAAGCGGGCGCGGTGTTCCTTAAGAATGCACAAGTCCATAACCACAAACAGGCCGGCCTTTTCGGCCGCCTCGGCCGCCCTCTGGTGAACGACCTCCTCTTGCATCCACACCGCTGGGATTTTCAACTGAATCGCCTGCTCGACGATCTCTGCGACGAATTCAGGGCGGCGAAAGATGTTCACAATGTCGATTTTTTCTGGAACCTCGCCGAGCGAGGGATAGGCCTTTTCTCCCAAGGCCTCTTCGATCGTGGGATTCACGGGTATGATGCGATATCCCTGACTCTGCATGTACAGCGCGACCCCGTGACTTGGCCGGAGAGGGCGGTTGGAAAGGCCCACCACGGCTATGGTTCGAGCTCGCGCCAATAAGTCATAAATTCGGTCGCGCTGAGGAAGCGAGGCCACGTCCCGTATTTTAACGCGAGCGAAACTACTCTTTTTGGTTGGCTGCCTGCTTCTGTTTGAACAGCCGGAAGGCGATTTTGCGAACCGTTTCGGAAACTTCCTTATTGCCGGAAAGATTCTTGAGATCTGAAATCAGTAGGTTTTTCACCACCGTAGACGCGACGTCGATGGGTGTGCGCGGATTAAAGGCCAAGTTGCGCACGATGGCGTAGTTCTTGGCAAAACGCCGCCTGAGCGGGATAGCTCGCAACACCGCCTCAAGCACGTTCTTTTGCGTGGCGAATTTCTCGACTTCGCTGTCGCTGATCTTCGGAGATTCAAGCACTGCCAGGGCTACGATTTTGGTGCCGTCGCGGATCAGAATGGACCGCTCTTCTTTGGTGCCTTTAATAGCCAGCTGAATTCGCCCTTTGATATCCAAGCGGGAGATTTTCTGCAGCACGCTGCCGCGACGTTCTTCCTCCCCCGCGGCGGGCTTCTTATTATTCGGCGCATGTTTAGGTTGAAGTGCCGAGGGAGCCGGGGCCGGACCGGCCGCAGCCGCTGCGGCCAAAGCCTCGGGTGCAGCTGCAGCTTCTGCCGGCAGGAGGTCGTGAAACCCACCCAGCGGCTGAAATGGCTTTTCCTCCTGGGTCGCGATCTCCGCCGCGTGTTCCCGGGAAAACGTAATCACAGCGTTTTCGGCTTCACTATCTTCGGGACTGGAGTCTTTCCCCGGCACGGTAACTGCCTTGGTTTCCTTCGCCTGAGTTGTGCCGGAGCTCTCGGCCGATAATCGAGATTCTCGCACCCGCCGGCTGCCGAGCACCACTTCGCGGGATTCGCCACTCAAGCGGTTCGCCAATGCCACGAGCTTAGTGGTCGCAACCGCGGGGTTCTCAATCAAAATCGGCAACAACGACGGCTGAAGATTCTCGGGCAAGAGCCAGTGATCCAGGATTTCTTTCGGAGTGTTCGGATCAGCCGCTGCCGCCTTCGCCTTTGCCTCATCCCAGCTATCGAGCATCGGTCGCGCGGACTCACCCAACAACGGCTTAGGTTCGGATCGAGACTCGAAAAGGGCTGATGCTGGAGCAGGTCGAGCCACCTGACTCGGCTGGTCAGAGGGGGGCAAAGGCGTGCGATCTGAATCGGACGGGCGTGACATCGAACGAGAGCTCCCGAGCCTTACAGAATCTCCCACGCGCCTGGCTTTACCAAGCAATTTCGCGCCCGAGACTGTTACCGAAGGCATTGCAACCGCCGGCCTTCGGTAACGCCGATCAGGAACTCACCTTAGGCACGGGAAACAAGCAACTGCTGTTCGAGCGGCCCGGCCGCGGGTCGGGCGAAAGGAACCATGTTGCGGAAGACCGCGATATACCAGGAACCATTCTCTTTGGTGCAAACCATGCCGCACGAGCTCCGCTCTAGCCCGAAGGGGCGCACTTCCCCCACGAAGCGGAAGGTCACATCGGCGACGGCTACGTCGGGTCGCAAGAAGCGGATGCTCTCGACGACTGCCGAGTTCTCGGAGTCACGATACAAGGTCGAAAGTATCTGGTTATGTCCCTTCGCGATCAGGTCCCGGCCTTTGGCTTTGAGCCCGGTGATGGCGGTGAAATCTGCGTCTGGGGCGAACGGCTGCGCGCAAACCGAACCGTCGCCCGAATTCCAGCCGTCCACGAAGGTCGCGACCAGCTGGCGAATCGATTGTTCATCCTGAGGAGTTGGCATCGTTTTTGTCCCCTTTGTCCTTTCTGTGTTTCTGTCTGGTTAGAGCTGGGATCGTGTTTTAGGCGTCCTTGATGCGAATCGTTTTATACGGCAGGAAACGGCTTTAGGCCGCGGTGGTCGCCACCACGGTATGGAGAAAGTCGGGAATGGGTTTTATGTCGGTGTTCTGCGATGCGGCCAGCCGCCAACCTTCCTCGCGCTTCACCGCTACGGGGGTGAAGATTCCTTGGCGAATGCCACCCTCGACCTCGTGTCCCGGCTGTCCGGGGTCACCGCGCATTTCCCAGCGTAGGTGCACAATAGCAATCTCGGGCGTAAGGAAACGAATGCTGTGCCCAAGCTCCTCTTCTCTACCATCGCTATTCCGCTCGTGTTTTTCCATGTTCCTTCACCTCTCCGCTGCTATAGTTGACATCGTGTCAAGTAAGACCCTAGCTCGAGGGTTGACAGCGTGTCAAGTGAGAATTCGCGGCAACGGATTGTAGACGTCGCGCTCCAGTTGCTGCAAAAAAGGGGCGGGGCGGATGTGACCATGGGAGAAATCGCCCGGGCGGCAGGTCTCTCCCGCCAAGCCGTGTATCTGCACTTCGCCGACCGGGCCGACCTACTGCTGGCCGTGGTGCGCTATTCGGATGAAAAGCGTGGGCTGGAGGCGGAGATTGCCAAAATAGTGGAGGCGCCGGATGGTTTAGCGGCGTTGCGTGAGGTGGCTTCTCTCGAGGCGCGTACCAATCCTTCCATTTGGGCGGTGGCGCGCGCTCTTGATGCCGTTCGCCGCGTCGATCCCGCGGCCGAGCGTTCCTGGCAAGACCGTCTTGAGCACCGACTCCAGGGGTGTCGAGCCATTGTCGACCGACTACGGCGAGAAGGTCTGCTGCGCCCGGGTCTAGCCGCCGCGGCGGCGGCCGATCTGCTGTGGACCGTGACCTCGCTGCGCACCTGGGAAGACCTGGTGCTACAAAGAGCATGGACCGCGGAGCAATATGAAGAGCGCATTTACCAACTGCTGGTGCGGGGTCTTACGACAGGTTAGCCCGTAGGTGAAGTGGACCGAGCACGATCGCGTCGCATACGTAGATAGGCGCCGATGAAGGGCCCGAGATCGCCGTCCAGTACGCGGTCCACATCACCCACCTCGGTCTTCGTGCGGTGATCCTTGATGAGCCGATAGGGCTGGAGCACATAGGATCGAATCTGCGAACCAAAATCAATGTCCAACTTCGATTCTTCAATTTTCTTCGTGGCCTCGCGCTTTTTCTCCATCTCGTATTCGTAGAGCTTGGAACGCAGCATGCTCATCGCGCGTTCGCGATTTTTGTGCTGCGAACGCTCGTTTTGGCAACTGGCGACGATCCCGGTGGGAAGATGGGTGATACGTACCGCGGAATCGGTGGTATTGACGTGCTGGCCGCCTTTGCCGCTCGAACGATAGGTGTCGACGCGGAGGTCTTCGGGCTTAATCACCACTTCGATGGATTCATCGATCTCGGGCGAGACAAAGACGCTGGCAAAGGAGGTGTGCCGTCGCTTGGCCTGGTCGAAGGGGGAAATGCGGACCAATCGGTGCACACCGATTTCGCTGGTCAGGAGACCATAGGCGTACTCGCCGTTCACCCCAAACGTGGCGGATTTTATTCCCGCTTCCTCGCCAGGCTGGTAGTCGTAGAGAATGGTCTGAAATCCCTGGCGCTCTGCCCACCGCAGGTACATGCGCATCAGCATCTCTGCCCAGTCTTGGGATTCGGTACCTCCGGCTCCCGGATGAATGGTCACGATAGCGTTGCGAGCGTCGTTTTCGCCCGACAGCAAGGTCTCGGTCTCCAGCCGATCGACGCGTTCGCGCAACCCGTCCATCTCGCGGCGGAGGTCTGACTCCACATTTTCCCCCTCCCGGGCTAAGTCGAAATACGCGGAAATGTCATCCGTACGCCGCACGAGCTCGGATTCGGTGGCGAGCATATCCTCTAGACGCTTTTTTTCGCGCATGACCTGCTGCGATTTTTGCGGATTTGACCAGAGGTTGGGATCGGCGGCCTGAGTCTCAATCTGACTCAGTTGCTGGCGCAGCTTGCCGGCGTCAAAGGTACTCCCGTAGCTCGCGGACTTTGTCCTGTAAGCTTGTATATTCCTGCTCGTATTCTTGAATCATCGAACTTGTCTCGCTTTAGAGGGGGTTACGGAAACCAAAACGGCTCCCAAAGAAATTATCGCACAGCCATAGGCCAACCAATCCCCATAGCGGGTATAGAAACTGGTTTGGTTGTTCAAGGAATAACCGGCCGCCAAGACCGTGCGCACCTTGCGCGGCGCCCTCGCGACAATCCGTCCCCAGGGATCAATGGCCGCCGTGACTCCGGTATTGGTCGAGCGCAGCAGCCAGCGATCGTTTTCGAGCGCTCGCATACGCGCCTGGCGCAGATGTTGGGCATAGGCTCCACTGTCGCCGTACCAGCCATCGTTCGAGATGTTTACCAACACCTGTGCGCCTTGGCGGGCAAACTGGCGAACCTCGTCGGGAAAAATCGACTCGTAGCAAATAAACACGCCCAGCTTTTCGTCCCCGGCACGGAGCACCCGACGCGAAGCGCCGCGAGTGAAATCTCCGACCTCTTTGGTTAGTCCGCCGGCGAATGCCAGCCATCTCCGAAAAGGTACGTATTCACCGAAGGGAACCAGGTGAACCTTGTCGTAGCGCTCGGTCCATTGACCCTGGGGGTTGATGAGGGCCGCGGAATTGAAAACCTCCGCGGCGCTCTGGGGCAAACGACTGGTGTTGTCGGTGCCAATCATCCCGACCACGATCCAAGCTTGAGCACTGCGCGCAAGTTGGGTAAGGGCGGTACGAAAAAAAGGATCTTGACTATAGAAGGGAGCCGGAGATTCGGGCCACACGATCAAGTCGGGGTGGTGATGCTCCTCAGCAGCCTGGCTGATGCGGCTCAGATCTAAGAGCGTGGTCTCGAAAAACTGGGGTGTCCAATCACTCGGGTCAAGCACAGGAATGTTCTCTTCGACCAGAAGCGCCGTATTCTCGGCGGGCACCGCCGGCAGAGGAATCCAGCGCGCACTTTGGAGCACAAATGCTGAGGCCAGCGCCGCTACCAACATCGAGCGACGACGGCCTTGTCGGGCCACAAAGGCGGCAGCAAAGGCGGCGTTCACTACCATAATTTCGAAGGAAACTCCATAGACGCCTGTAATGCCGGCGATCCGCGCCAGAGGAACGTTGTCTACTTGCGTGATGCCCAGCAGGTCCCAGGGAAATCCGCTAATGCGGGTGCGGGCTAACTCTACCGCCACCCAAACAAAGGGAGACAAAACCAGCGCCGAGCGCACCGAGGCTTTCGCCAGCAGGCTGACGACGAGAGCAAACAACCCATGGTAGAGCCCCAGATACAAGCAGAACAAGATCAGTAATCCCGCCGCCCCCAGAGCGCTGATACCGCCATATTGCTTCATGGTGTTGTAGACCCAGTAGCAGGTTCCCGCGTACCAAAGGATTCCGGACACGTAGCCGAGAAAGAAGGCTTCGCCGGGTGGCGCGGGCAGCAGTTTCCTGCGCCCCTCGATCTGTAGCGCCTTAGGTGATTGAGTTCGGACCAGGGCGATCAGCAACGGCGCGAGGGCCGCCCAACTGAGCACATAAAGGTTGGGCAGAGGAAAAATAAGGATTGAGAGGACGGCGGAGGAAAACGCGAGCGTCCAGGCGCTTCTCTCAATTCGCAGCATCAAACGGAAAGCATATCAGGGTGCTAAAGGGGAAGGTTTTTCGAGATGGCTGGCGACAAAGTCGATGATCTCCTTCGTCAGATATGGCGGCGGCTCGATCGAAAACATGGGGCGGTCCAGTCTCAATCTATGGAACCCTCCATTTCCTCTGGCCCCCTTCCTGCGATGCAGGATCAGCGCATCGGCGCGGTCGAGAAGCGCCTGAGCCGAGATCTTAAAATCCTCCACCTCGGGGTCAAGTACGGTGAGGTAGAGGTCTGGGCGGATGAATTGAACAATGCTATTGGACTCGAGCAAGGCATTTTCCGCCTCCGCCAGATGCCGGCGAATGGCCGGAACCGCATCTGCCAACCGACCCTGTTGCGTGCGTACCCAAAACACCCGTTTGGCTCCGGCGCGAAGAAAGCGCGAGGTGTCGCTGCGGCCGGATGGTTCGTTTTCTTCAGAAATGGCCCAGCGGTGGTCGGCCGTGGCGCACTGGCAAACCTTTCCATTCAGAGAACACCGTCCGTGCCCGAACTGGGTGATCTTGAACGCCGTCCAGCGATGCGCAGGCAACGCTTCGAGTAGACCCGCGACCACGCTGGTCTTGCCTACGCTTCGCGACTGCCCTCCAACCACGATGATCGCCATCGCCTAACCCGTTCTTGCCTACGTTTGGCGCCTTCCCAACTGGGCCAAGGCGGCCAGGCTTTTTAGATATCGAGCAAGCGGGGTCGCGGGCGTACCCCAGAACGCGACCCCTTTACCGCGCAGAATCTTCTTAGGCAAGACGCCGCTTTGCCCTCCCAGCAACACGCCCGACTCGATGCGGGCATGTTCTCCAATTCCTACCTGCCCACCGATAACTACATTGTCGCCGATTTCGATGCTTCCCGAGAACCCCGCCTGGGCGGCAATGATGACCTGCTCACCAATTTGGCAGTTGTGACCGATATGCACCAGATTATCGATCTTTGTTCCCCGCCCGATGCGGGTGGTCTCCAAGGCTCCCCGATCGATGGTTGAGTTGGCCCCAATTTCGACATCGTCTTCGATTTCTAACTTCCCCACCTGAGGAAACTTTTCGTGCTCTCCGCTACGCGGATCGCGAACATAGCCGAAGCCATCACTGCCGAGCACCGCCCCGGCGTGCACCACAACCCGGCTTCCGATGCGGGTGTTCGAATAGATGGCAACATGAGGATAGATTCGGCAATCTGCCCCTACGACTACCCCACGGGCGATACTACACCCCGCCCCCACCCAGGTGCGGTCGCCCAACCTGACCCCCTCTTCCAAAACCGCTCCCGCCGCAATCGTGACTCCTTCGCCGAGTTCGGCCGACCTCGGCACAACCGCGGAGGGATGAACTCCGGCTTTATGCTCGATTCCTGGACCCAGTAGTTTGGCGGCGCGGGCAAAGGCCAGCCGGGGCCTGGAGGTAACCAGCACAGGCTTTCGAGCCCCGATAGGTGCAGCCTCGGCGAAGTCCCCGGCAATTACCGCTGCCGCCGAAGACGCCAAAGCTGGCTGAAGATCTTTTTCGTGCTCAACAAAGACCAGATCGCCTGGCGCGGCGCCCCGCAGACTGGCCACACCTGTGACTTCGGCTTGATCATTGCCCAGAATGCGGGCTTCGAGCGCCTGGGCGAGCTCGCGTACTGTTCTCGTCATGGCACCAGTTTTATACGCTTAGACCGACAAAAACAAAGCCTTTGCGGGCTCGAGAAACCCGAGGTAGGTCAATAGAGCGGGGGCTCACCTTCTGGCCGGGTCTTCCAACGCCGATGCACCCACAGCCACTGGTCGGGATAGCGGCGAATGTGGTGTTCGAGGACTGTAGTGAAAAGGGCAGTATTGCCAATCACGTCTTCCTCGTGGTTGCCGGAGCGAA
>Ga0306926_10007780_pt1 | contig 11654 bp, 9 predicted proteins | sample flu12Cox44000178_FD_203759 | JGI IMG/M metagenome (GOLD analysis project Ga0306926, IMG submission 203759) | Lab enrichment of tropical soil microbial communities from Luquillo Experimental Forest, Puerto Rico - flux8day.12C.oxic.44.000.178 (v2)... | ecosystem: Environmental > Terrestrial > Soil...
ACCCGGGGTACCCCGCCGAGAACCTCGCGGACGAGGCCCACGATGATCATTAGGCCGACCGCCCCGGAGAACAGGTAGGTCGGCAGCGCGAAGGTCTTGCCCGCCTCCCGGATTCCCCGCAGGTTGCCGTAGCACATGATCAGGACCGCGGCCAGGGAGATGATCAGCAGGACGGTCCTGGTAGAGAGCCCAGCGACATGGGCTAGTTGCGGGAACGCCGAGACTATCGCCGCGCTGCCGGCCGCAGTCTGCACCGCGACCGTGACAACGTAGTCGATCAGCAGCGCCACAGCGGCGACCTGTGCCACCCGCGGGCCGAAGTTGTCCCTGGCCACCACATAGGACCCGCCCGCCCGGGTGTAGACGGTCACCACCTCGCGGTAGGACAGCACCACCAGCACGATCCCAGCCAGCACCACCAGGGTCATCGGCAGGACCAGCGTGAACGCCGTCAGCCCCACGATCGGCAGCATCTCGATGAGGATCTCTTCGGTGCCGTAGGCCGCCGAGGAGATGCCATCGCAGGAAAGCACACCCAGGGCAAGCGGCCTGGACAAGCGCTCGTTGTGAAGCTGCTCGTTGACCATGGGGGGGCCGAGGAGGCGCTGTTTTACGGAATACCAGAAGCTCTCCGGAAGATCACCTCCTGCGGCTCCGTCAAGGAGATCGGCCGCCTTTCGCAGGGCCAACGCCTCTCCTTCATCCTCTGGGCCCGGGCCGGGCCCTCATCACTGCCGGCCGGGCCCGCCTGGCCATGGGGCGCCGACCCGCGATCGTGGGTTGCGGCCGGTCCGGTCCAGGCTCTGACTGGCCCGCTTTGATCACTGCCTCGACGCTATGCTCGCCTATCCCGGGGTGGTGCTAAGGCCGCGTCAAGACTGCTGACCTGCGCGTTAAGGATCTATCAAGATCATTAATTTTCCCGATATTGCGCGCTTGACTCCTTACGAGATGAGTAGTTCAAGGCAGCGAGGATTCGCGGCGCCGTTCGCTCTGGTGACCGGCTTCGGGCTGCTTTTCACCCTCGGCACGGTGACGGCGGCCCTGCACGGCCGGGTCTCGCCGACGGCGGTGCTCATGGTGAGCGCGGCCGTGGTGACCGTCTTGTCGTTTGTCTCCGAGCCGCTTGCGGCGATACCGCTTGGTGTCGTCGGGTGGCTCTGCGCGGTGGGGTTCGCCCACCCGCCCTACGGGCAACTGCGGGTCACCGGCCCGTTCGCCGGCCGCGCCGCGATCGTCATGGGTGCCTGCGTGCTGGCCGCGGGCGGGCTTGGCCTGCTACTGCGCCAGTCGACGGACAGGCACATACTGGAAGGCGTGGGTAGTGACGCCGGGCTGCCAGGCGCGGGCACCGCATCTGGCCGGGATGATCACGGCCTGACCGTGGGCGGCCAGCCAGTGCCGGAGCCTGGCTCGGTGCTGGCCAGGGCGGCTTACGCGGTGGGCGCGCGCCGTGTACTGACGGGGATGCTCGCCGCGGCGGTCGGCCTGCCGCTGCTGACCCTGCTGCTTGCGCTAGCTAGGAATCACAATTACCTGAGCCTGACCGATGACCTGCTCATTTACCTCGTGGCGGTGGTCGCGCTCGCGTTGGTCGGCGGCTTCTGGCCTGCCGTGCTCGGCGCCGCGGCGGCCAGCCTCCTGCTCAACTGGTACTTCACCCCGCCACTGCACACGTTCACCATCGACAAGCCGGACAACCTGCTGGCGCTGTTGCTGTTCGTCACGGTGGCGATGGTGGTCAGCAGCGTGGTCCACCTCGCCGCCAGCCGGGCCGCCCAGGCGGCCCGCAGCCGGGAAGAGGCCCGGATGCTGCTGACGCTGGCGCAGACGGTCCTCGGCGGCGCGGACACCCCCGCGGCGGTCCTGGACCACCTGGTGGCCACGCTGGGCGGCCAGGCCGAGCTGCTGGAGCATGTCGGCGGCACCTGGGTCCGGATCGCCGCCAGCGGCGGCTCCCCCGACCAGGGCGCGCCGGTCACCCGCGTCGACGTGCGCACCGACCTGGCGCTCGAGGTGAGCGGCCAGCCGGCCCCGATCACCGCGGGGCTGCTGGCCGGCTTCGCGGCCCAGGCGGCCGCGGCACTGGACCGGGAACGGCTGCGCACCCAGGCCGCCCAGGCCGAGGCTCTGGCCGAGGGCAACCGGATGCGGACCGCGCTGCTCGCCGCGGTCAGCCATGACCTGCGCACCCCCCTGGCCTCGATCAAGGCCAGCGTCAGCAGCCTCCGCCAGACCGACGTCACCTGGACCCAATCCGACCAGCAGGTGCTGCTCGCCACGATCGAAGAGAACGCCGACCGGCTGGACGGGCTCATCGGCAACCTGCTCGACATGAGCCGCCTGCACACCGGCTCGCTGCAGCCGTTCCTGCGGCCCATCACCATCGACGAGGTGGCGCCGGTCGCGCTGCGCGGCCTCGACGCCCCAGCCGACCTGAGGATCGAGGTGCCCGAGGGGATCGCGATGGTCCTTGCCGATCCCGGCCTGCTGGAACGGGTGCTGGCCAACCTGTTCTCCAACGCGCTGGACCACGCGCCACCAGACATGCCGCCGGTACTGCAGGCGCACCGGGAGCGGGACAGCGTCGTCATCGAGGTCGTGGATCATGGGCCGGGCGTGCCGGACAAGCTGAAGGCGCGGATCTTCGAGCCGTTCCAGCGGTTTGACGACAAGAAGGTGGGCGTCGGCCTCGGCCTGGCGGTGGCCAAGGGCTTCACCGAGGCCATGGGCGGCGCCATCGTGGCCGCCGACACCCCGGGCGGGGGCCTCACCGTCCGGATCACGCTGCCGGTCGCGGCCGCCGGCGCCGAGTCCATGCAGGGCGCCGGCTCTTGACCCGGGTGCTGGTGGTCGACGACGAGCCGTCGATCCTGCGGGCGCTGCGGATCAACCTGTCCGCGCGGAACTACCAGGTCAGCACCGCCAGCGATGGCGCGTCCGGGCTTGCCGCCATGGCCCGTGACCGTCCCGATGTGATGATCCTTGACCTCGGGCTGCCCGACATGGACGGAACCGAGGTGATCCGCGGCGTCCGGGGCTGGGCGTCCACGCCGATCATCGTGCTGTCGGTCTGGGGGCACGAGAGCCAGAAGGTCGCCGCGCTCGACGCGGGGGCCGATGACTACGTCACCAAGCCGTTCGGCATGGATGAGCTGCTCGCCCGGCTCCGCGCCGCCATCCGGCGCGCCTCCCCGGCCCCCGACGAGCCGGTGGTGAAGGCGGAGGACTTCACCGTCGACCTCGGCGCCAAGCAGGTCACCCGGGCCGATGGCAGCGACGTGCGGCTGACCCCCACCGAATGGCAGCTGCTTGAGGTCCTGGTGCGCAACCGGGGCCGGCTGGTCACGCAGCGGCAGCTGCTCCAGGAGGTGTGGGGCCCCTCCTACGAGACCGAGAGCAACTACCTGCGGGTCTACGTCGCCCAGCTGCGGCGCAAGCTGGAGCCTGAGCCGTCGCGCCCGCGGTACCTGCTCACCGAGTCCGGCATGGGCTACCGCTTCGTCGCCTGACCGACCGCGCTGTTCCTACGATTTCGTACTATCCAATTCCGAAGAATCCAAGGATGGTGCTGCCGAGCAGCAGCAGGCTCATCGCCGAGATGCCTATCACGCATGCCCCGGCGGCGATCCGGAACCATGGCTTGTTGGCGGCCTTGCCCAGCACGCTGCGCCGGTTGGTGAGGATCAGGATGTACACCAGGATGACCGGGGTGACGATGCCCTGCAGCACCTGGGTGCCAATCAGCAGCGAGATCAGGTTGATATGGGTCAGCGCCAGCGAGGCGCCGATGATCACCTGCACGGTGAACAGGCCGAGGAACAGCCTGGCCTCGGTGAACCGGCGCGACACCGAGCGCTCCACGCCGACCGCCTCGCTGATCGCATAGGAGCTGGACAGCGGGACTATCGCCCCGGCGAGCGCGGATGCGCCGATCAGGCCGAACGCGAACAGCACCTCCGCCGCGGACCCGGCAACCGGCCGTAGCGCCTGGGCAGCCTCGGATGCCGAGTTCAGCGGCCCCTTCCCGCCGATTGCGGCGGCGGTCGCGATGATGATGGTAATCGAGACGATGCAGGCGAAGACCGCGCCCGAGATCGCGTCGATCCGCGCCCGCGGGTAGTCCGCCGGGTCGGCGCCCTTGTCCACCACGCCGGCCGCGGCATACAGCTGCATGTACGGGCTCACGGTGGTGCCGATCAGCGCCACGCCCAGCAGCAGGAAGGGCTTGCTGTACTCGAAGTGCGGTATCACCAGGTTCTGCCCGACCTGGGACCAGTCCGGGTGGCCGAGTATCGCCGCGATCGGGTAGGCGAGGAAGGCCAGCGACATGATCAGGAAGATCCGCTCCGCGTAGCGGTACGAGCCGAACAGCACGAGCGCCCAGATCGCGACGGCCGCGATCGGGATGATGATGTACCGGCTGACACCGAGCAGCCCGAAGGCGGCGCCGATGCCGGCGAACTCGGACACGACGAGCCCGGTGTTGGCCAGTAGCACGCAGCCCAGCGCCAGCGCGGTGAATCGCAGGCTGAACTGTTCCCTGATCAGCGCCGCCAGGCCCTTGCCGGTGTGGGTGCCGAGCCGTACCGCCATCTCCTGCACCAGCACCAGCGCGACGGTGACCAGCACCATGAAGAACAGGGTCCGGTAGACGAACTGTGAGCCCGCGGAGGCGTAGGTGGCGATCCCGGCCGCATCGTTCCCGGCGTTGGCGGCGACCACGCCAGGCCCCAGGATCGCCAGGAACAGGAAGATCCGGCTCTTGCGCATCCGGGTCAGCCGCACCCCGCCGAGACGGGCCCGGGTGCGCCTGGTCAGGCCGGCCCAGGACTGTGCCGCCCCGCCGCCCGTCGCCCGGGCGTCCGCGGCCTGCCGGGCCCGTGCCGCCCGGGCGGCCGCCGCCTTCCGCTCCTGCCGCGCGGAACGCCCCTGCCCTGCGTCCCCGGCCGCCTCCCGCTCCGTCGCCGCGGCAGCCCCCCGGCCCTGGGCCTCTTCCGGTCCGCCGCTCACTGCAGCAGCCTCGGGAAGTGCAGCCGGCCGTGCCCGGGCACCAGCGCGTCCAGCACGTCGTCGACCAGGATCCGGCCCAGCGGCTTGCCGTCGTCGTCCACCACCAGCAGCGACGAGCGCCGTGACTCGACCAGTTCGGTCGCGACCGTGTCGATGTCCGTGTCGGGGCGCAGGGTGACTGGCGGGTTCTCCGGGTCGATGATGTCTGCCAGTTGCTTGCCGCTCTTGTTGACCAGCAGGTCGAACGCAGATACGTCGCCAATCAGCCGGCCCTCGGCGTCGAGCACGGCCACCGAGTCGATCTCCGTCTGGTGCTTGGCCAGCTTGACCAGCCTCTTCCGCACTTCCTCGACCGTTTCGTGCGGCTCGGCGCAGGCGATCACCGTGGTCATCACCCCGCCGGCCTCATCGGGGGCGTAGCCGAGCAGCCGGGCGAGTTCCCGCTGGGTGGCCGGCGCCATCCGGGCGAGCAACTGCCCCTGTTCCTCTTCGGGCAGCTCACGCAGCGCCTCGGCGGCCTCGTCGGGCTCCATCGCCGCGATCAGGTCGGCAGCTTGCGCAGGTTCCATCTCCCGGAGCAGCGCGGTCAGCTCGTCCGGCTCCATCTCCTCGAGGGCATCCGCCGCCAGCTCGTGGTCCAGGCTGGCGAGCAGTTCCTTGCGGCCGGGCCTGCCGAGTTCCTCCAGCACGTCGGCGAGTTCCGCCGGGCGTAGCCGGCGCAGCGCCGAACTCGGTGTCCGCAGTTTCATCGCAGCGGGGTCCTCGGGTGAGTCTTCGCCGAACGACTCGATCGCGGCCCAGTCGATCACCCGGTCTGGGGTGGGATGCCATCGGAAGCGCTTCGGGCCGAGGCGCCGTAGCAGGGTCTGCAGGCTCACGTCCACGCCGACCACCCGGACCTGGTCGCCCACCTGAGCGAGGTACAGGTCAGCCGCCCGGATCACCTGGACCTCGTCGGTGTCCACGAGCTGGTGGTCCAGGATGTCCTTGGCCAGCAGCACCTCGCCCTCCCGGCGCTGGAACTCGCGCAGATCCAGCCGTGCGGTGCGCAGCGTGACCGAACGCCGGTCCACGTGGTCGATGGCCGAGGCGTCGAGGTAGGCGTGTCGGCGCCCAACCCGGACCACCATCCCGGTGACCGGCGGGTAGTCGTCATCGCCGTGCACCCGGGCCACCAGGTCGACGAGACGGCCCACCTCCTCGCCCGCCTGGTTTAGCACCGGGGCACTGTCCAGGCCGACGAGCGAGATAATGTTCTGCCGCACCTGCCGCGATGTGGTCAGCCGCTGTGCATAGCCGCCAAACAAGCGGGACGAGCCGTCGTTGTCGCTGCCAGCCCGCAGCCGGGGACGGGAAAGAAAGTGCCGGTCGGACACAGCAGCCTCCTGGACCGCCGGCCATCCGCGTTGGTTACCCGGGAACGACCGGCAGGCGTAGCGATCGGGATGAGCAGCCTCTGGCGGCCGGGCCCCTGGTACTGGCCGCGACCGCCATGGTTGTACTGCAGGGATCGTCGACCACGACCGCACCTCCCTTCGTCGCCTGCGAGATCCAGGCTAAACGCCGCAGCCCGGGAAACGAAGCCGGGGGTCCACGGGCGCCGCATCCGGGTAATTCCTTGTTCATCCTGGCGCCGCGCGATGTTCGTTGCGGTTTGGGCCGCCGCCCCCGGTGCCGCGGGAGCAGCGGATGAACTGGCGGATGCCGCCGCTGGCACTGCTTAAGCCCGTCGAGTGGTCCCCGGCCACCAAGCTGGGCATGATCGTGCTGCGGGGTTACCTGGTGGTGTCCGTCCTGCTGCTGATAGTCAAGGCAATCCAGCTCAGCGGCGGCTGACCGGCCCGCACCAGCCCAAGGGATGCCGCGCGCGGCGGGGCAGCGGGAAGCGGCCCGGCGGCGGCGGGCGGCCGTTAGCCGATGGCGTCGCTGTCGCGCAAGGCGCTGATCTCCTCTGGAGCCAGGCCCAGGCCGGCCAGAACCTCGCGGGTGTCGCTGCCCGGCCGGACCGGCGGCGACGGCGGGCCACAGGGAGTGCGGGCGAAGCGGGGAGCGGGCGCGGGCTGCACCACGCCGCCGACGTCGATGAAGGTGCCCCGCGCGGCGTTGTGCGGATGGGCCGGGGCATCCGCGGGGCTGACCACGGGCGCCACGCAGGCGTCCGAGCCGGCGAAGGCCTGCGCCCACTGCGCCTGGGTGCGCCCGGCGAAGGCCTCGGTGAACCGCGCCCGCAGCTCCGGCCAGCCGGAGCGGTCGTATTGCGCGGGCAGGCCGGCCTCGTCCAGGCCGAGGCCGGCCAGCAACTCGGCGTAGAACTTCGGCTCCAGCGCCCCGACCGCCATATGCCGCCCGTCGGACGTGGTGTAGGTGTCGTAGAACGGTGCCCCGCCGTCCAGCACGTTGGTGCCCCGTGTGGTCTGCCAGCCGCCCGCGGCGAGCAGCCCGTACAGGAACGACGCGAGCAGCGCCGACCCGTCGACCATCGCGACGTCGATCGCCTGGCCCCGGCCGGACCGCTCGCGCTCCAGCAGCGCGGCGAGCACCCCGACCACCAGCAGCATGCCGCCGCCGCCGAAGTCCCCGATCAGGTTCAGCGGGGGGACGGGACGCTCGCCTTCCCGCCCGATGGGCGCCAGGGTGCCGGATACCGCGATGTAGTCGATGTCGTGGCCGGCCGTGCCGGCGAGCGGGCCGTCCTGTCCCCAGCCGGTCATCCGGGCGTAGATCAGCCGGGGATTCCGTTCGGCGCAGACGTCGGGCCCGAAGCCGAGCCGTTCCGCGACCCCCGGGCGGAAGGCCTCCACCAGCACGTCCGCGTCGGCGGCCAGGCGGAGCAGGATGTTCACGCCCGCCGGGTTCTTCAGGTCGAGCCGGATCGACCGGCGGCTCCGGCGCAGCGGGTCCACCGGCGGCAACTCGGGCCGGCCCGGGCTATCCGGGCGGTCAATCCGCAGCACGTCCGCCCCCAGGTCGGCGAGGACCATGCAGCCGAACGGGGCCGGCGCCAGGCTCGCCACTTCGATGACCTTGACCCCGTTCAGGGGGCCTGTCCGACTGTCCACGCGGATAGCCTGCCATGCCGGCGATTCCCGGGCAGCAGGCTGCTGCCCGATCGCCGGCGGCGCTGGATCCCGGTGCACCATCCCCGAGAAGGCCGGCCAGATCCGCCGGCTGAGTCCGAGTCAGAACGGAACCTGGACGGCTAGCAGGCCGTCGGCTCGGCCGCGGCCGGAGATCACGCGGCAGAACTCGACCGCTTCGGTTTCGAGGAGCGGCCCGCCCTGGCCGCTGGCCCAGGTCCCGCCGGCGGGCCCGGTCAGGTGCAGCGTGTAGGGCTGGCCGTGGCGGGCGGCCCACTCGGCAACCACATCGGCGACGAGCACCCCGTCGTGGTCCGCGGTGACGACATGGGCGGCGCCGGTGGCGCGGGCGATGTCGGCGCGGTGCATCCACGGGTCGCGGGTGAGGATGACGTCGACCAGGTAGCCGATCGTCCATGCCTCGTCGCGCCCGCCCACCCGCTGCAGCTCAGGCATGACGCGGCGGCGGATGAAACCCGGCGCGCGGCGCCGCCCGCGGGCGGCCTTGGGAGCGCGGGCGGCGAAACGGCGGGTGATCTGTTCGGGCGTCAAGTGCTGCCGCTCGTCAACCTGTAGCCCGGTCAGGGCATCAATGAACGCCCCGCCGCGGCGGCGGGCGAGCTTGAGCTGCCGGTTGTTCTCCCGGATCGAGGCCGCCATCTCTACCATGCCCAGCGCGTGAGAGGCCATCGCGCGCACGTCCCAGCCGGGGCAATCGGTCGGCCTGGTCCAGTCGCCGGGGCGCAGCGCGCGCAGCAGGTCCGCGAAGCGCTGGTACTCGGCCGCGGCGAGCCGCATCGCGGCCTCACGCGGCAGAACCGGCGTGCGCGGCTCGTTGACAGCGGTCATGATCACGGGGCCCTCCTCAGCTGCGGGCCGGGCGCGCCGACCTCGTCGCAGTACATGTCCACCAGGCGGGGCAGTTGCCGGCGCCACCGGCTGCCGCCGGGGTCGTTGGCCAGCTGCTGGTCGACGAAACCGCCGACGATCGCCGTCCACAGATCCAGGTCGGCCTGGGCGCGCACGCCGTACCGGCGCAGCATCCCCCGCATCCGCTCATACGCCGCTCTCGAGGCCGCGTAGGCCGCCTCGCCCGGGCGGAAGCCGGGAAGCGTCCGCTGGTTCATTAGCTGGTAACGGGCCAGGTCGGCCACCGCGAAGTCGAAGAACGTCTCGGCCACGGCGAGCATCCCCCCGCGACGGGCTGCGGGCGGCGGCATGGCGTCGAAGACCTCGCACAGCTCGCCCCAGGCCTGGGCGAACATCGCGTCGTAGATCGCGTTCTTGGAGTCGAAGTGCGAGTAGAGCGACGGCGAGCGCATCCCGATCCGCCCGGCGACCTCCCGCAGGGTGACCGCGGACAGCCCCTCCTGACGGGCGATCTCCCAGGCTGCGTCAAGGATTTCCCGCCGGGTTGCCTCACGACGTTCGGCACGCCTATCGCGATTAGGCAAAGCGCTCATAGTTAGGCAGTATGCGGACCTGCTGCCTGCCTTGTCAAGGCACGGCAGCGGGTATCAGGCCAGCGGCGAGGCCGACGAGAGCGACCGCGCGGTGCGGTCACCGTCCGTCATGCCCAGAGTCGGCCCCGCGGCCATCTCGCCGACCCTGATGCGCGGCGCCAGGCCGCCCAGTCAGCAGCCCCAACCGCCACCACCGACCGAACCGCGCTGCGGCCCGCGGGTGACGAACCCCGACCCGGGACGTCGCCTGATACCCCGCCTATCCTCCCGGCCGGACTTCTTAAACAGGCCCTAGCCGGGATCGGTGGTGGGGCCGAAGCGGGCGAAGGCGCGGAGGTTCGCCGTGCTCTCACCGCGCTTGATCCGCCAGGCCCATTCCCGGCGGATCGAGGATTCGAAACCGATCGCCAGCGCGGAGTTGAAGTTGTCGTCGGAGTAGCTGAGCACGCAGCCGAGCACCCTGTCGATCTCCTCGGTGCTGACCGACGTCAGCGGGAGCCGGCCGGTCAGGTAGACGTCCCCCCGCTCGTCCACGGCGAAGTGCACCCCGTACATCCGGCCGTTGCGCTCCAGCAGGAACCGGTAGAAGCGGGCGTGGTTCTCGTCGGGCTGGCGGCAGAAGAAGGCCTCAACATGCAGGCTGTGCGCGCCGACGATGAGCCAGGTCATCGTCGCGAGCTTGCGCTGGCCTTCGAGCCGGACCAGGTAACTGCCCGGGGCCGGGCTCTCCGGAGTCAGCCCCAGCGCCGCCAGCGCCGCCTCCACGGCAGCCGCCGCGCCCGCCTGAGCCGCTGGCAGCTCAGCCACGCCCGCACCACCTCATGGGGCTATCCTGCCAGCGCCGCGCGCCCCTCCGCTGGCGTGCTCATGGCACCGCTGTACACGGTGAGCAGGCGGTCCACCGTGCTGCCCCAGCCGAACCGGCTGGCGTGCTCGACGGCCCCGCGGGAGAGCCGGGCCCGCAGTGCCTGCGAGTCGAACAGCCGGCGCAGGGCAGCGGCGTATCTGGCCGGGTCGTGCCCCTCGACGAGGACGCCCGAGACGCCTTCCTGGACAGCGGTGCGCAGGCCGCCCACCGATGCCGCGACCACCGGAGTGCCGCAGGCCTGCGCTTCCACCGCCACCAGGCCGAACGACTCCGAGTAGGACGGGACCATGACGACCGTGGCGGCGCGGTACCAGTCGGCGAGTTCCGCCTGCGGGCAGGGGGGTTCCACCCGCACCACGGCGCCGAGCCCCAGCGCCTGCGACGCCTCGGTGAGCTGGTCCGGGTCGGCCCGCCCGGTCCCGCTCGGGCCGCCCACGAAGGCGACCGTGAGCGTGCCAGCCAGCGCCGGGTCGCCGCGGATTAGGTCCGCGGCGGCGCGCAGCACCACATCCGGTGCCTTCAGCGGCTGGATGCGTCCCGCGAACACGATGACCTGGCCCTCCTCGGGCAGGCCCAGGCGGCGCCTGGCAGCCCTGGCCGGGCCCGGCCGGAAGGTGGATAGGTCCACTCCCGGATTGACGGTCCAGATCTTTGCCGGGTCGGCCCCGTAGAGCGCGGCGAGCTGGCGGGCCTCCTCGTCGGTGTTCGCCACGAGCCGATCGGCCGAGGCGACCACCTCCGACTCGCCGCGCAGCCGGGTGTCCGGCTCCCGCATGTCCCCGGCCGCGAGCGCAGCGTTCTTGACCAGGCCGAGGGTATGCATGGATTGCACGAACGGCACGCCCCAGCGTTCCTTGGCGACGGCCCCGACGTGGCCGGACAGCCAGTAATGACCGTGCACCAGGTCGTACCGGCCCGGGGCGTAGGCGGCCTCGGTGCGCAGCACCCCCAGGGTGAACTCACAAAGCTGCGCGGGCAGGTCGGCCTTGTCGAGCTCCTCGAATGGGCCGGCCGGCACGTGCCGGACCAGGACCCCGGGCACCAGTTCATGCACCGGAGCGGCGTCCCGTGACACCGCCCGCGTGAAGATCTCCACCTCCACGCCGCGGGCGGCCATGCGCTTGGCGACCTCGACCACGTAAACGTTGAGGCCCCCCGCGTCGCCGGTGCCCGGCTGTTCCAGCGGCGAGGTATGAACGCTGATGGTCGCGATCCGCCTGGGGACCCGTCGCG
>Ga0306926_10007781_pt1 | contig 11654 bp, 7 predicted proteins | sample flu12Cox44000178_FD_203759 | JGI IMG/M metagenome (GOLD analysis project Ga0306926, IMG submission 203759) | Lab enrichment of tropical soil microbial communities from Luquillo Experimental Forest, Puerto Rico - flux8day.12C.oxic.44.000.178 (v2)... | ecosystem: Environmental > Terrestrial > Soil...
GCGGCATACCAAGCTGACGCTCAATCTCTCCCACCGACTGTTGGGAGGAGACCAGCAGGCTCAAGATCGCGCGGCGGTTCGGCTCCGCAATGATTTCGAACACCGATTCCATTTTGTTATATATACTCCACATGGCATATACGTGTCAAGACATATATGGGCAAGAAGTTCAAATGATGCCCCCAACCGCTCATTGTTCTTGAGGAACATTTCTAGCTCTGTGAATTTGCTGATGTGGAATGCGTTCTCGTGCGGAACTGTTCGATCAGATACTCGCTGGCGCGAAGGGAGAAAGTCAGAATTGAAAAAGCAGGCGGTTTGTCGGTAACGTTCACAAAGACGCTCGCATCCGCGACGTAGAGGTTGGACACATCGTGAGTTTGGCCGAAACGATTGGTCACAGACTTCTTCGCATCATTGCCCATGCGGCAGGTGCCGATCTCGTGTTGGCTGTAGCCAGGCGTCTCGGGTTCTTCCGCAACAAAGTCGACGACCCCACCAGAAGCGCGCAGCACGTCGGCACACTGCTTCTTGGCATGGCTCCACATCCGCAGTTCGTTCTGGCCCCATTGAAAATGGATGCGCGGCTTGGGAATGCCGTACGAGTCCTTGGCTACCGGATCGATGTCCACGTAGTTTCGGGCGGAGGGTAGGGTCGGGATTTGGGTCATCATGCTGACCGGGGTTGGGTATCTGCGTTTGATTTCCCGCTTGAACGAAGTGCCGAATCCTTCGATCTCGTCATGATAGGAAGGAAACTCCCAGCAACCTCCGTCGGGATAGACGGAGTAGCCACGCACAAATTTCTCTTCGTGAGGATGATGGAGATTTTGCCAGCGCGGCATCCATGCGATGGAACTGTCCGACACGTTGTCGGGGAAGCTTGGCTGACCCAGGAGCTGGGGCAGATATCCCGAGGCTGCAATGCCGTACAGGTGGTCGCAGAGATTGCGGCCCAGTTGCCCGCTGGAGTTTGCGATCCCGGTGGGCCAATGACGTGACTTTGAGTTGAGCAGGATCCTTGTGGATTCAATACAGGAGGCCGCCACTACGACGATGCGCCCAAAGACTTCGAGTTCATTCTTCGTGTTGCGATCAACGTAGGCCACGCCCGTCGCCTGCCCGCGATCATCCACGAGAATGTTCTTCGCGATCGCGTTGGTTCGTAACTCGAGGTTGCCGGTTGCTTCGGCAGACGGTAGTAAGAAGAAAGGCGTGGAGAAGAATGCGCCGACCTCACATCCGCTGGTGCAGTTTCCACAATAATGGCAAGCGGGATGTCCTTCGTGCTCTTTCGTGAGCTGTGAGATGCGATCCGGAAGATAGGGCACACCGACCTTCTCGGCACCGACCTGAAGAATCCTGTCGAAGCAGCGAAAATTGAATGGGGGCAAGTAAACGCCGTCGGGATTACTCGGGCGATTCTGAATGGTGCTGGCCACGCCCACCATCTTTTCCACGCGACGATAGTAAGGAGCCATCTCGTCATACGTGACGGGCCAATCCACGTCGTGGCCATCGAGCGAGGCCGCGCGAAAATCGATGTCCCCGAAAATCGCCGAGCTGCGCCCCCAGAAGTTGGTCTTCCCGCCGACCGCGGAGCAACGTGGCCACATCCACTTTGTGCCCGGCGCTGTGGTGTAGGTGATCTCGCTCTCCCAGGCACCGCGCACGTATTCACTCTCGCCCGCAAACCCAGTCACTGATTTGTTGCGGAGGGCTGGATCGAGGAAGCCGCGGTACTGCACTTCCCAGGGCATGCGGTGGTCGCGAAAATCTTTCGCGGGGTCCAGCCTGCGGCCGGAGTTCAGGGCACAGACTTTCAGCCCAGCCTCGCAGAGCGTCTTGATGACCATGCCACCGCCCGCACCGGTCCCTATCACGATCACGTCGTAGATTTGTTTGGGCATGCCTCTTACCATTTTGGGGGAGGAAGATGACGATGTTCGGGATCGTCTTTATGAGGGCAAGCGGGTGATTCGGTGTAAAACTGTAGTCCCGGAAAGTCCAGTTCCTTGAGTCCGATCTCGGTTGTGTAGTAGCCCATCACCGTATATTCGCGAAGCGTCTCGAAAAATTCGCGACCGAGCTGCCCCGCGGGACGATGTTTGTTCTTGTATGCGAGCGGCTCGAGCAGAGCAGTCTGCTGCACCGGGGACGCAGTTAAGAAGGATCGGTTGTAGCGTTGTTTGCTCCGAGAATCTAACCAATTTAGGCCGGTTCTGAAGTTATGCTGCAGCTCGGAGTCTCGCGACACCATCAGGTCAATGAACTCGGCTACCCCAGCCTCGCGTGCTCCGGGGGTATCGTCGGTTGGAAGGATGATCTCCGTCAGGCAATCGAGCAGGGCAAACTCCGGCGCCGTGAAGAAAACAGGATGATAGGCCGCTGGTTTAATCTGCGTAGGCCCATTGCCAATGTGCCCGCAGGCGAACGCCCACTTGTGGAAGCCGGGAAACGTCGCCGCACCGGCTGCGATTGCGAGGATGCGCAGTATCTCTCGCCGCTCAACTCCCTGGCCCGCCACGAACGCGTCCCTCCATGAAAAACAAACTTCAGAATCTCATCATCGCTGACGCTGGACTAGACGGCGGGCACGGCCGTCGTCTTCTTCAGATCAATCGTGGCATTCGCAACCAAGGGCTTCGCCCAAAAACCGACGCTGAGAACGATCCCGAATGTCGCGTAGAGGAACAACATGCCACTGCGCAGTCCTGTGCGATCCCCAATCCGTCCGATGATCACGGGGACCAAGCCTCCGCCAATCCCCATACCCGTACCCAGGATGCCCGCGAAGGAGCCGTGATATTCCGCGACAGAATTCAATGCCAGTGAGATCACGATCGGCCACATGACAGACGCGAACAATCCGATTGCCTTAAAGGCGATCAGAGAAATGTTCGCCGGACCAAACAATGCGGCTGAGAGACAAATGAGAGCACCGACCGACGTGCCGATGAGCACCTTGCGGCTGTCGAAGATCTTCAGCAGCAACATACCGATGGCACAACCGGCGGTCATCAAGCCCCAGAACCACGCGACCGCCTGCGCGCCTGTCGTATGGGGATCAAACCCATGGTATTGCGAGAGAAACTTCGACATCCAATCAGCCGTGCCCTGTTCGCAACCGACGTAGGCAAGCATCGCAAGGAAATACATCCAGACGACCGGTTTTTGCACCAGGCTCCGGTACATGCCCAAAGATCCGGCACTCTCTTCGGCTGTGTGTTTGACCTTGGGAAATCGAGCGACCACCAGGACGGCAATCATGCCAAGAGTGGAAAGCGCAAAGATCCAGTAGATGGAAGCCCAGGGCAATCCCGCCGGGGTCAGCCTGGCAAGCGAGCGCAGAAAGAGATTTTGGAGCGGCGAAGGGTGGCTGAGATTGAGCACGAGATAGGAATAGATCCACGGGCTTAGAAAGGACGCGCTGCCAAACACAAATTGCGCGAGCGCTGAGTTGAAAGCGTAGTGCTCTTCGCCTCCAGAGACGCGCAGCAATGGATTGATGGCCACCTGTAGAACTGCCATACCAGCGCCGATGACGAAATAGGAAGCGATGGCAACGCGGTATTGCGGGACAAGCGCAAAACTGAGCGACCCGAGCGTCCCCGCGAAGAGAGCCAGAATCATGACAGGCTTCTCGCTCCACCGCTCCACTAAGAAGCCAGCAGGAATCGACATAACGCCGTACGCAATGAAGAATGCGAAGGCGAGAAATGCGGCTGCACTCAGGCTCACCTGGAAGCTGCTGATGATATCGGGGACGATTGGCCCGAGAATATTGGTCAATAACGAGATCACGAAGAACGTGATCATCACCAGCACAACCATGGAGCGATTTCCTCCCATGAAGGATAGTAGCGATCTCAAGATCGAAGGGCATGCTCCGCTTCGGAGCTGAAACGGTGATGCCAAACCCGTGCCGCGCCGATCAAATTCGCGTCGTCACCGAGCGATGCGAGGACCAACTCTGCCTTTTCAAATGGGACGAACCGGCATCCCCGGCAGATTGTCTGGCGCATGCCATCTAGAAAGAGAACCGCGCTCTTCATCACGCTGCCGCCGAGCACGATCATGTCTGGCACGAAGAGATTAATGAGATTGGCCAAGCCGAGACCTAGATAGTAAGCCTCCCGCTCGACGGCCCGAACCGCCGCTTCATCGGTCTCCACGGCGAGTTGACAGATCTGCGCGGCGGTAAGTTCTTGCCGACCTGTTTGTACGGACGCTTTGCTCGCGAACCACGCGGCCATGGCAGGACCCGCCGCCAGCGACTCCCAACAACCGTTGAAGCCGCAAGAACACGCCGGTCCCGACAAATCTACGACGTGATGACCGATCTCGGGATGCGCTCCATCCGCTCCGCGATAAAGTTGCCCGTCGAAGACGATCCCGCCGCCGATGCCGGTTCCCACAGTTACGTACACCAGTCGTGACTTCCCCCTACCCGCTCCCCAATATGCTTCTGCCAGAGCGCCCGCATCGGCATCGTTCTCCAAGCCTACTTTCACGCCGAAGATATCCGCGAGATCCTCGACCGGATTCTTCTGCCTCCACAAGGGAAGAAAATCGACCTCGCCGAGTTGGCCGGTGAATGGATTCACCGGCCCGGTCGAGCCGATCCCGATGCCAGTGATTTGCACACTTGCCTCGTGAGCTGTCTGACGCAGCATGTGCGTGATGCTCTCGAGGCCGCTGGCATAGCTGGAATCAGACCCGGTGGGAACTTCCCTCTTCGAAAGCACGGTACCAGCCTCATCCACGATTCCCACCGCGAGTTTGGTGCCGCCGATGTCCACTGCTCCAATCATGGTTGGTCCTGGCCTGCCAAGGCCGCGCCGCCGTCTCGGTGTTAGGAAGGTCCTCAAAACACGACCTTCAGCGCAAGCTGAATCACTCGAGGCATGTGCGCCTGAGTTGCCCGCATGAAGTACTGCGAATTTCCGTACCCGCTATCCAGCGTGGAAAATTGTGTGTGGTTGAAAACGTTGAATGCTTCGGTGCGAAACTGAACCTCCACTTTGTCGGTCGCTTTGAACGTCTTGTACAACGACATGTCGAATTGAGTTCGGTGGGGATTGTTGAGGCTGTTGCGGCCGGAGTTGCCGAAGGTCAGGCCTTGCGTTTGTGAATACGCTGCTGGATTGAAAAGTAGCGGACCCTTGGCGACAGGGTCATACCGGTTCGCGGGGAGTGCAAAGGGATCTCCGATGCGGTCCGCGAACGAACCGGTGCTGACTCCACTGGTGGCTACCCCGTTCGCGACGCCCGCGCTATCGCCGAAGATGCCATTGAAGACCGTGAAGGGCTCGCCGCTTTGCGAGGTCATGATGCCGGCGTATTGCCATCCCCCCAGCAGACTGTGGGATAACCCCGGCTTCCGGAAGAAAGGGAGATCATAGATCCAGCTCACGGTGAGAATATGACGCTGGTCGAAATTTGAGCTGGCATAATTCTTCTGGAGATTGTAGGAGTCGACAAAATTGGTGTCGGCTTTGTCCGATGAGTTATCGAGCGAGTGGCTATAGGTATAAGCGAGACTCATGGTCAGCGGGCCGCTGGTGCGGCGAACGGAAACCTGAAAGGAATTGTAGTTGGAGTTTGCTTGAGGTTCGACTCTCAGGATCGAACCTAGACTGTAGTAGTAAGGCGGGGCTACACGAAAGGGATTGGGGTCGTTGCCGCAGGCAATGCTCAAGTTGATGGCTGGCTGTGCCTTGATCACGTGACCATTGACCTTGAAAGTGGGATGGAGCGGTCCTCCGCCTTGCGTGTTGCAAATGTCGTCGGTAATGGGTTGACCGGGCAGGAAGGGGTTGTCGGCACTGGCGATCGGGTGAAGTTGATTCATCTCGCGCATGAGCGTGAGATGCGTCCCCTTACTCCCGACGTAGGCGACAGTCGCCACAAAGCCGTCTGAGAGATCGCGCTGCACACTAAGGTTCCACTGCTGCACATCGGGCCAAATGGCGTGGGCCGAGGGAATCGAAGTTGCCGAGAGCGGGAAAAGAAGCCCTTCGCCTCCGATGTTGGTGTAGCCAGTAATGTTGTACTGAGTGGGCCCTTGCACCAAGGGCGGCGTTCCCTCCAGGGTTTCGGCGTTTCCTTCTTCGCCGTTGGTGTGATCGAAGAAAATGCCGTAGCCGGCCCGGATGGACGTTTTGCCGTCGCCAAAGGGATCCCAGGCGAATCCGATGCGCGGCGCCGGATTGAACAAGTGTTCCCCCATACAGGCGAGTGGGACTCCGCCCACCCCGCATTGGACAATTCCATCAAAAGCGGTCGTTCCCGGCTTAAGGATCAGTGCGCCTTCCACTCCTGTCACGTTGCCGCTGGCATCAATCCTGGGAGCGTGAGCGGGATTGTATGCGGCAGGGTCCCAGTTATAGACCTGCTTCTTGATTTCGCGGAAGGTGCCGAAGAGGCTGACCCTCACACCCAGGTTCAGCGTAAGGTTTCTTGTGACGTGGAAGTCGTCCTGGATATAGGGCTCGAACAGCTTGTAGCGAATGTAGTATTTCGGTTGCGCACTGTCTTGTGAAAAATTTGCGATATTGCCCATCAGCAGGTCAGCAAAAGCATTTCCGGTTGAGACGGGAGCGGTACTATCAAAGGTCAGACCGCCGGAAAGTTGTGTCTGCGCCAGCTCATTCTTCTGGGCGGCGGCGAAATAACCGCCGAACTGAAGATTGTGCTTACCCCAACTCTTCGTCATATTGTCGCGGTAGGTGTAAGTTGGGTTCGAGTTTTCGAAAGGAAACAGTGTCGGCCCCGCGCAGAAACCCCCACCGTAGGACCCATTCGTAGAGACGCAGAAGTTGGGCAGCTTTCCGCCAACATTTGGGAAGAATCCCGTCATCGTGAAATTGCTGCCGCGCTGCCACACTGCAGGGTTCGTATTGTTAATGATGAGATGATCGCTGGTATAGCCTGCCACGAACTCGTTGAGCAAGGTGGGAGTGATGGTCGTGGTAAGCCTTGCGACGATGCTCAGACCCGGACCGACAAAATGCGTGCCGATTGTGGGAAAGTTATTGCCGCTCCAGACTGCAGCCGCATTGGTGGTGTCCCATGAATCATGGATATAGCGCACCGTCGCCCGGATTTTCGAGTTGAAGTCATGGTCGATTCGCAGCAGTTCTTCACGCCAGCGCATCGGCTGGCCAACTGTCGCCTCGAATAAAGACCCTGTTCCCGATCCCGTCGTGGGAAGTGAGATCATCGGCAACAATTGCTGACCATTCGGATCAATCAATGGGAGCTGGTTGTTTGGAAAAGGGTTGCCATTCGCATCTACCGGACAGTCCGTCACTCCGTTCGGATCGTTGCAGACGTCATTGAAGTTTCCCTGCCGATTTTCAACGGATGGAACCGACTGGTTGAAATTCTGGGGAACGTTTTCCCGGCGCCAGGCCTGTGACCAGAAGAAGAAAGTGTGGTTCTTCCAGATGGGCCCTCCGAGGGTGTAACCGAACTCATGTTTTTTGTAAGAAGTCTTAGGTGTTCCCGCAAGGTCGAAGTAGTTTCGCGCATTGAACATCTCGTTGCGCAGGAACTCATAGGCCGAGCCGTGGAAGGCGTTGGTGCCTGATTTGGTTTCGACCTCTACGGTGCCCGATGCATTTTTCCCGTACTGCGCGCCATAGTTTGAAGTCAGCACCTGAACTTCGTCGATCGCCTCAACGCTGGGATACACGTTCAACGTGGCATTGCTGCCATTGTCCATCAAATCGCCGCCGTCCACTTCCCAGTTGTTGTTTTCGGTGCGCCCGCCGTTTACGCTGTAATAGACATTCGCGTCCTTGCCGACCTCTCCCTCGTCCTGCCCGGTCTGGTTGCTCACTCCTGGAACCAGCGTAATGAGTTGCGTGAAGTTGCGACCGTTGAGCTGGAGTTGCGTGATTTCCTTGCCGGTAATCGTGCCGGACATTTCCGAAGTCTGGGTGTTGACCTTGGCCAAGCCCTCCCCTTGCACGGTTACTTGGCTGCTAACGCTTCCCACTTGCAGCGTGACGTCGATGCGGGCGTTCTGTGCGACGCGCAGGGTAACGCCCTTTGCCTGGTAAGTGCGGAAACCCGGCACGACCACCGTAATGTCGTATTGGCCGGGTGGAAGCGCGGCTGCCAGGTATTCGCCCTGGGAGTTCGTGACCAGATCTCGAGCAGAACCTGTGGCGGTGTTCTTTAGACTAACGCTGGCCTTCGGCAGCACTGCCCCACTCGAATCACGTACGGTTCCCGTGAGAGACGCAGTGTCCTGCGCGGCTGCGAAACAGGAAAGGAGCAAAACAAAACTGAGCACAGCCGGACGCTGGATTTGGTAGTGCATAAGAGACTCCCCGCATCACGACTAACGGCTTTTCAGATTTCACGCCTTCAAGTCTTGATCGTTCGCGTCCGCTCATCCCATTGCACAGCTTGCTGCCGGAAATAAGATTCATTTGCCATATGACACGCGAGCGCGGCATGGTGGCCAAACACTGCGTCCTCCACCACCGGCTTTCGCGAACGCACGGAATCGAAGAAGTTCAATAAGTGCGGCTTCACGTCGTCAAAGTCCGGCCCCTTGAAGGAAACCGTTTCCGGCATCGGCTCCTGCCCGATCTTGGCGGTATTCTCCGCCCGCCATTGCTTTTCGTACGCGTCGCGCATGGCGCGCGGAAAACTGCCGGCGTAGTAACTGGGCGCCGTATCCTTGCCAGTCTGCGGCGTGAAGCTAAGTCCGAACTCGGTCATCTCCAAGATCCCCTTTGAGCCTTGAAACCGGTAGGTCTCTGGCATTTCAGTCCCCAGATTCAGCCGCATGTATACCGGGATCTCGCCATACTGAAACAGGCTTGCATGCACGTCGGGCATGTTGCGCCCGTCTTTCCAGCGCAGAATTCCACCCATCGCCATCGCCCGTTTCGGCGGCTCGTTCCAGTCGAGAACAAACATCATGCCGCTGATCAAATGCACCAGCAGATCGCCGGCGACCCCCGTGCCGTATTCCTTCCAGCAGCGCCAGCGCGCAAAAATCTTTGGATCAAAGGCTCGCTTGGGAACAGTTCCCTGCCACGTGTCCCAGTCGAGGTTCTCCGGCGAGAGATCGAAGGGCGGTGGATACTCCCATGCGCCGGTCGGATCGTTGCGACCAAGCCAGCCTTCCACCAGCATCAGATCACCAAGGGCTCCCTGGGCGACCATTTCCTTGGCTTTCTTGCAGATCAGCGAACTCACGCGTTGCGAGCCGATCTGCACGATGCGTCCAGTGCGCTTCTGCGCGTCCGCCATCTCCACGCCCTCGGCAGCAGTGTGCGACATAGGCTTTTCGCAATAGATATCTTTCCCAGCGGAGACCGCATCCACCACAATTCTCTTATGCCAATGATCGGGCACCGCGGCGATCAAGCAATCGATGCTCTTGTCTTCGAGCAGTTCCTGGTAGCGGCGCGTGACGGCCAGCCCCGGTTTAGCGGTGATCTCCCGCGCCAGCGTGTGTCGTCCGTCGTACAGGTCACACGCGCGCACACACTCCACGCCAGGAAGCTCGACCGCGGAACTCAGCAGCCAGTTTCCCTGCATCCCAATTCCGATGATCCCGAAGCGAAGCCGGTCGCTTGCAGATACCGGGGCGGCGGCCTGAAGCGGCTCCGCATCAAGCGGAATGCTCTTGGCTGCCAACGAAGCGCCTGCGGCGGCCACACTGACTCCGAGGAATTCACGGCGTGAAAAGTTTTGCTTCACGGCTCCTCCAGTTCATTGAATTATCCCTATGTTGTTTCTCTTTCTGCCTCTGCATCTCACCCTTTGCTGCGGCACTCCAGATCAACTCTAGTTCTCCTGCGTCGCAGCTTTTGCAGCGATTAATCCATATTCGTCTTCAACAATGTAAGAACAAATCCGAAACGCATCACAATCCACTCCCAGACGTTGCGCCACAGATTCCGCGGCAAGCTGAGCCGGTATGACGTCGATGAGGAATTGCCACTCGGGTGGAATGGTGGGTAGTTCGAACACGAGATCGCCATCTTCAGATGAGATCTCCTGGCCGATCAGCATGACCGAGGCGCCTAATCGCCGGAGATCGCCTGCCACAGAAAGATCCTGCGCTCGCATCCGTTTTCCGTCGATCCAAAGGCCAAAACGAAGATCGCGACCTACCATTTCCTGCGGACCGTGCCGGAAGCTTCCCGTACCCATGGCCGTCGCGGGCAACTTTGCGCCTTCTTCCCACAGTAACCGCGCTTCGTTGCAAGACCCCAGCCCGCTGCCACGTCCCAGAAAGTAGGTGGCGGAGTGCGGATGGACCCAAGCATGGTCCGCAAACCGCGCTCGCCACTCCGGCAGTTTCGCCTTCGTCTCAATCAGCGCATCCCGAAGCAATCCGGAAAGACCAGCGTCAAACGCGTTGCCTACCGACGCCGCCAGCGCTCCCGTGGCCGCTGCCAACGTGGTGTAGGTGTTCACTGAAATCCCATGATCCCGTCGAGTGGGAATTATGATCGGAACATCTGCCTCGAGCGCGAGCGGCCCGTCGACAGAGTTCGTGATGCCAATCACAGTCGCGCCACTCTCACGGGCTTTGACCAGCAGCTTTACGATTTCGATGCTTCGCCCACTGCGCGAAACGATGATTACCAAGGAACTCGGCGGAAGCGCACCGAAGTACAGCAGTTCGCTGGCATCCTGCAGATACACAGAACCCACATGCTGTTGAAAGAGGGGCGCCGCGGCCAACCCGGCATTCCAACTGCTTCCGATTCCGGTCAAGTAGATGTGACCCGCTCCGCGCACAGCGGCCGAAGCCTGGCTCAGTTGCCGCTCACCCGCGCCCAACAAGAGGTCGATGGCCCGCAGCAGTTCTTCGGGCTGGCGCAAGATGTCCTGGAGGAAGTGCGTTGTCATTGCCTTATTTGCAGCGCGATTGTCGCGTAAGTTGCTCCGGCAAAAATTAGTCCCTTGCAGGTGTGACCATGATGTTTCGGAAGGCTACGTGCCCATCTTCACTGCCCTGGAGGTAGATGGGGCCGGACAATTCTTCATGGCTGTCGAGCGCTCCTCCGGTGATCCCCGGAATCTGCTTGTGGTCGATGATGGTGGTGGCATTCTGGACGACGGTGAGGGTGCGCCCGATCAGCGTGATGTCGAAGCTTTGCCATTCGCCGGGCTTTCGCGGCAATTCTGGAGACGGAGCAATGAAGCCGTAAACTCCGCCAGTGTGATGGCTCGGCGGCTCTTGCGTCGAGTTATCTTCAATTTGAACTTCATAGCGGCCGCGTAGGTAAACGCCGCTGTTCGCACCGACCCCACAATTGAACTCGACATGCAGCTTGAAATCCTGAAACTTATGCTCGTTGATGATTTCTGGCCCGTGGCCTGGACTCAGTAACGTTCCGTCCACGACTTTCCAGACACTCACCGCGTTGGGCTTGTCCATTTTCCATCCAGTCAGGTCCTTGCCATTGAACAACGGAACCGGCGTCCCCCAGACCGGAGCCTTCGCTCGTTTCAACGATGGCGCCCGTTTCCCGGTCCACGACCAGTCATTTCCGTCGGGCGCAGCAACTATGCCAGAGAGTGTGTCTCCGGTGAGCGCACCTTCAAACACCATGTCGCGCTTCGCTTCCTCCTCCTCCTTGGGAGAAACAAACCTGAGATGCCCAGCCGAT
>Ga0306926_10007782_pt1 | contig 11653 bp, 17 predicted proteins | sample flu12Cox44000178_FD_203759 | JGI IMG/M metagenome (GOLD analysis project Ga0306926, IMG submission 203759) | Lab enrichment of tropical soil microbial communities from Luquillo Experimental Forest, Puerto Rico - flux8day.12C.oxic.44.000.178 (v2)... | ecosystem: Environmental > Terrestrial >...
GGGCCAAGCGTAGTCACATTTGTGCAGTCAGTAAGAGGAAGCAAGCTATGCCGAGCAAATTTGCAGAGATGACCTCGCGCAATTTCAGTCCCAAGTTGGCTCCCGAGCTTTCGGATGAGGCGCGTAAGGCAGTGAACGCCGCGTTTGACGCGATGTCGACTTGGCGTACCGAGACTGTCGACAACTTTGAAATAGTCATCGACAAGATGGCTGCGGCTGCACGAGCGCTCGGATGGCCGCAGCAAATCGTCGATGCCACCCATGCGCAAATGCAAGATGTCATCAAAATGCAGATCCAAACGATGGATCGAATGATGGACACTTGGGAGGAACAGATCAAATCACCGAGCTCGTCATCGGCAATACTATCGAAGCTGCAGTCCATCTCCAGCTTTGGCCCGGCGGGCAGTTGGCCCAGCGCTACCGTAGCGCAAATGGCAGCTTTCAATCCCTTCGGGCTATATATGCAAATCGCGCAACAGTGGCAAAAGACTTGGTCAGACGCGATGGGCGTTTGGGCCAATGCCAACAAGCCAATCAGCTGGCGCACTTAATCGTGACGACTGGGATTTATTACTCAAGCCTCGTAGGTCTTCATGCTCATCAAGGGAGGCAAACATGGATGAAGATCGCATTGCTGGTACCGCCAGAAAGCTCGGTGGCAAAATCCAGGAAGACGTGGGCCGTTTTGCTGGCGATACCCAAACTCAAATAAAGGGAGTGGCAAATCAGGCGGCTGGTACCGCTCAAGACTTATATGGGCAGGCCGCCGACGCCGCCCGAGATACTGCCACAACGTTCGACAAGTGGCTCCGCAACACCATCGAAACTCAGCCATATACGACCGCTATAGTTGCTCTCGGTATTGGATGGCTGTTGGGACGGATGCACCGGCCACTCTGACGGCGTTCCGGATTTATTGTGCGGGAGTCTGCCCTTGGGCTCTTAGGCTAGGCCGAGCGGCACCCCATCACCCGACATCAACGCGAATCGTGCCTAGTGCTGTCTGCTTTCGCGGGTGAAGGGGATATGTCAACCGCGCCGCGCCGCGCTTTCCTGCCCGCCATTGCCGACGATGGCGTTCCAGTATCGATCGGTCTCGTCTTGATCGTCAGTCGCGATCTGGAAGGAGAAGGCTTCGTTATGTTTGAACGCCGGACCGCAGTTGAGGCCGACACAAGGGACGCCGGCAACCGTGAATTCGGCGACCAGTACATCACCCGTTTTGCCGGACGGGTAGTCGCTGGGCGCACGGTGGATGGCGCCAACCGCGCTGTCGGGGAAGATTGCGGCGTAAAAGCGGGCGGCCGCCTCGGCGTCCTTATCGTACCAGAGGCAAATCGTGTTCTTTGCCAATAGCGAGTCCCTTCGGTTTGAAGCGCGCTGTAAGTTAGCTGACATAGCATTGCGTGACGTACCTCCAGGGCAGTCGGAATCGAACTCCAAATTGTCTCGTTGCCATGTCCGCTTCGTGCCAGAAGCAGACACTGTGACCCATTTTGGTGTCCAAGCGGCGGGAACGCGTTACGGCTTCGGCGAGAGTTGCTAGGCGGGCTCAAGGGGCTTTGGCGGCGAGGCAGCCTTAGCGGCAATCTCCGCTAATCGAGACCAAGGACGGTGCGGTAGTTGGGAGTTTCCATATGGCGCGCCAGTTCTACGCACTGAACGGCGAAGTGCCGATACGACATCACACCTTTCCACTATATGCGTCCCCCAACTCCTCGCTCCTATGTGGCATCCGACCTAGAACTTCTGTTGCAATTTCGGACTGGGGCTCTTGTTGCCGTTGTCGTTGCGTCCTTCAATATTCCGCGCGTGTTCCAAGATTTCGGTGGCCAGGTCCGTAAGCAGGCAGGCGTAATCGGGCCGACCTTCACAGCGCGAGCGGGTTCCCAAATCCAACAATCGACTAGTGCGCTGTCGCATTTTCGCGACATCGCCGACCTGCGCCATTTTGGCGATGGATACATCTTTTGACACAGTGTCCAAAAAAACAGTCGTAGGCGGAAACGGTTCCAACCCGCGTGCTTTTGGTGGCTGCTGGTGCTGCTTTACAACAATGCGGCCTGCAGCCGATGGAACTTTGGCCTGGCCTTGCAGGCTGCCGACGCAGCACAGATGAGAGAGGGCGACGTCTTAGGTTCCTGCCTCATGACTCATATGCATCAGGAACGACCCTCCGCGGCACGAGGTTTGCCCCGAATGGAAACGCCTGCTCAATATCGTGAATATGCCGCGGAATGTTACCGCCTGGCCTCTGCAGCTAAGATGGACGAGCATCGCAAAATGTTGCGAGAAATTGCTCGCGCCTGGGCGAAAGTGGCGGAAGAGGCAGAAGAGGCAAAGGCGCACAGGGTTAGGCTAACTTAATGCATCCCCTTGAATAACGGTGCAAACACACTGAAAAGTGGGCCACGGTGACGCGGACGATCTGATGAGGCCGCGTTTATCACCGGGCGCGGACGCGCAAAGGAACTATCACCGGGATGGATGTAGCCGCCATCGCTGGCCTTCCTGGCGGCGAGCGCAGCGGTCTCAGTGACATCAAGCACATCCCTGACATCAAGCACATCCCATTGACAGATCCTGTAATTGTTACTCCGCACAATCAGATCGAGATGGACGTGACTATTATGGTAGGCATCGGCACCATTACCCAGTACGGTCGAAAAACGAGCACAAGCACTGCTGTAACTTCTCGCGCAGCGACTTGGCGACGTTGGCGTCAGTCAGCTCAATGGCAGCACCGTTGGCAAATTTGAACGCGCGCACGTCGAGTGCGTTGGCGTGGCCATGCTCGCCGATCTTCGCATTCGCTACGCCGTTACGGAGGCGGCAGTCGTACGAGTCCAGAGTCACGACGCCGCGCAGCGACTTCCCGAGGGTGGTGATGGTTGGCGCCACATCGTTGCGTACCCAGTGCGCCACTGCCCCCGCCATGGGGCAGCGCAGTATCGCCGTGGGGGAAAAATTGACTCGATGATTGTTTGGCAGGAGCACCGCACCCAGTTCGACCACATCCGTTGCGGTGCAGTCACCGAGGCCTGTAATTGGTGGCAAAGGTTTAAAAGCGGCAATTTCAGCAAGTCGTGACTGACACGGCGACACGACCTCTTCTGCGCCGACGGTTGACGGATCCTCGGGAACATCAACGGTCGTGCGCGCGGCAGTGGGATTACATCTGCCATCACAATCACAGTTGTGGCGAGTAGGAACGCTATAGTTCCGAAAACCTTCACGTAAATGAGCCGAGTCGCTGAAGACAAAAATGAAATGTCGAACTGCGTCGGGACGTTCCATGAGCAAGATCCAGCCATCGGAGCACAGCGGCGTGAGCCGGTGGCGGACTACGGCACAGCGATATCAAGCGGCGAATGTCCGCTTTGGGTCAATAACGGACATCGAACTGAGTTGAGGGAATGTCTGCTTTACCCCCAGAAGCAGACATCGCTGAGCACAGCGGCAACGTCCGCTTTGTGCCAAAAGCAGACATTCCCTGCACGACGCGGCGACGACCGTGGTTGATCGTGATCAAGGTATTTGCTTGCCAAAAACACAACAATAACACGCAGAGTAAGGTGCGACCCGTGGGTAGGATTGTGAAGGCGGAAGGTCCGAGGGGCCGCGCGAAGATACATCCCGACGACCCGAGACACGCATTGGGCCTGGTCCATTATCTGCGAACTATCGGCTACACCGCTTGGATTGAGGACACATACGGCAATCAGATCGAGGAAACAGCCCTGAAAGGTGGCGATTAGGTTAGGCACCCTGCCGAATGACAGTAATCGACTATTAGGGATATAGGATCGAGGAAAGTGTGGTCGTAGCGCCCGTGGATCTGAAAACAGCTCAGTGACGAGACTGGGCTGAAGGGGGCGGGTCATGCCGCTCGCGTAGTCGCTGGGCGCTCGCCGCTGAGAACATGATTAGCTCCCATTGGTCGCGGATCTCGTCGAAGAGGAGGATATACACGCTACTGTCACCTCCTCTGACTTTGACGTAGCGATAGCCGGGTCCGTACCACTGATCGATGATCTCGATGATGTCGATCCGACGCTCGCCCCGATAAAGACTTCGAGGCGCCGCTCGGAGGTCCGCATGATGTTCAACTTGGATACGCATGCTTTGATTCAGGGGATTCGGGGGCGAGACTCGGTGCTCACCCAACTATGCCCAATGTAGTCTAATTGTCCGCCGTCTAGCATCTGCGCCGTGATCCAGCCCGAGGTTTGCCTCGAATGGCCGATAACGGCCGACAATGTAAAATTTAATCACAGATCTGCCGTCTCGATGAATGGAGATTAAATGAGCATCTCACGCGGAATTCAGCGTTGTTCGTGCAGATTTCACTTTAGCAAGGCCGGCGAAGGGGTCGCCGGTCCTTAAACGAGGGAAACCATGAGCGCTTTACGCCAAGCCGTTGCTTTCACTATTACGTTCGCCCTTGTCGGCAGCAGCATTACCGCCGCTTTTGCTGAAACGCAGTGGGAGCGCAACCACCCGCGCCGCGATCAGGTCAACGATCGCCTATCGAACCAAAATCGCCGCATCAATAAAGAATTGAAAGAAGGCGAGATCACAAAGCAGCAGGCCAACCAGCTTCATCGTGAAGACCGCGCCATTCGCCAAGACGAGCGGACCATGGCCAAATTCAACAACGGCCATATCACCAAGGGTGAGCAAAAGACTCTCAATCAGCAGGAGAACGCCGTCAGCGGCCAGATCGGCCGGTAGTTTGACGTCACGCCTATTAAATATCGACGACTGTTCAGAGTGAGGGCCGCTTTGTTGGGCGGCCCTTTTTTATATTCGGTCTTGCGGAAACGGCACCAATGCCACCGCGTTCCAGGGCGGTGGAAACCCTGCGCGCCGTCACTTGCTCAACGTATGAACTCTAAGCAGCGCGCTTTACCAGCCGCAGAACGATCAACAGGATGACCGCGCCGATAAAGGCGTTGATGATCGCAGCAATGAAGCCGCCGCCGATTACAATGCCGATCTGCGGGAGTAGCCAGCCAGCGATCAAGCCGCCGACAATACCGACGATTATGTCGCCGATCAGGCCGTAGCCGCCGCCTTTGACCACCATACCGGCAAGCCAACCAGCAATGGCGCCGACGATCAGCCAAATGATAAGTGCTTGTGCGTCCATGTTTCCCCCATTTCTGTTTGCCCGGAAAAGAGCCATTCAGTCACGGCTTTTTTATATCCGATTCCTCGACGGACCAGGCGGCGGGAAGCGGCGGGCGGGACAAAACCAGAATCGTTTTCCACCCGACTGTGTAAGCTTTGGGTCATAAGCGGACATCAAAGAGCCTCCACCCGATGTCCGCTCTACTCCCAAAAGCAGACATTCACAGGTGCGACCGGAATGTCCGTTAAATGCCAAATAACGGACATCAGCCACCTTCACTCAATCACCTCGTCCGCACGACTAACCAGTGCTGGTGGTAACTCAATGCCAAGCGATTGTGCGGCTTTCAGATTGACGAGGAACTCAAAGCGCGTTGGTAACTCGAGCGGCAGGTCAGCCGGCCGGGCTCCACGCAGGATTCGGGCGACAAGGTCACCGGCCCGTTCGCCAATCTCGCTTTGTTTTGGCCCATATGACATTAAACCGCCCTCGCGAACTACTGAGCCAACTTCAAAGATCGTAGGTAGTCGATTGGCATTGGCAAACTCAACGACGTGCTTACGGTTGAGCATCGTCAAGGCGTCAGAGACCATAAGGATAGCTTGGGGTAGTTCGCGCTGCATTTCAGCGAACGCGTGATCAAAATCGTCTGGCTCGCGGACACCTAAAGCTTGTACCTTTACTCCGAGAACCCCTGCTGCGCTTTGCGCCGACTGATATCGCAATGTCATACCTAGATCATCGGCGTTCCATAGCATCGCGACACGCTGCAGGTTCGGCACCGCATCCCTAAGTATTTCAAGCCGCTTCGCGCTAAGATCGGTCGACAATTCAGTTACACCGGTAAGGTTACCGCCAGGCCGTGCTAGCCCATCCACTAGACCCGTCGCCACTGGATCGCCCGCACCTGTAACAACGACTGGTATGGCCTTGGTTGAATTCTTGGCCGCCAACGCGGGCGGATAACCGAAGGTGACAATGACGTCGACGTTAGCGGCAGCCAGTTCGTTAACTAGACCAGCAAGTCGCCCACGCTGACCATCAGCCGAGCGCTGCTCGAAAATAAGATTGCGACCCTCAACGAACCCTTGTGCCGTAAGCGAAGAGACTAGATTCTTCCGCCTCTCGTCCGTCGCGCCAACTATGACCCCATTAGTGAGTAATCCAACGCGATAGATCTTTCCGGATTGCTGTGCACGGCCCTTCCTTGACCATGCAATGGCCGCGCCGCCAACAAGCAGGACGAACTCGCGCCGCTTCATTCGATCACCTCGTCGGCGCGCACTAGCAGTGATGGCGGCACGTCCAGACCGAGGGCCTTTGCAGTCTTGAGATTGACGACCGTCTTGTAATTGGTCGGTGCCTGCATTGGTAACTCCGCAGGTTTTGTGCCGCGCAAAATGCGATCGACATAGGAGGCTGCTTGCCGAAACACGTCCACTTGCTCGATCCCGTAGGACAACCGGGCATTACGCCCATCCGACCAATTTAGCCGCTCGAGCTCTTGTTTGAATGCGATCAAAGACGCCTGCATCTCCGGGTCGTTTTCTAGGCCATTGATCAGCACGCCAATAAGTCGAGTGCGGCCCGATTGCTGCGCCCACGCAGTGATCGGCGATGCAATGGGATGAACCGACTATTGCTTGAATGAAATCGCGTCGCCTCATTGCCTGCCCCGAGGCTTAGGACAGCCTATCGTAGCGGTTAGAACCGGCACACCGGAAGGGGCTACCCATGTCCGCTTTGGGCCAAAAGGCGAAGTCCGCGCACATTTAGGCAATGTCCGCTTTACGCCCAAGAGCGAACATTGATTCAGTACGCCGAGATGTCCGCTTTGTGCCAAAAGCGGACATTCGAAGGAGCGTTTCCATCCGCGTTGACGCTGGTTTTCACAAACAAGCAGACATTGTGACGTGCCCCGTCTTGTACAACCCGATGGCTCGGGCGGCTGCTGGCGACAGGTCGATGTCTCTACCTCGGACCCACGGGCCGCGGTCGTTGATGCGAACCGTGATGCATCCGTTGTGGCAAACGCGTATCTGGGTGCCGAACGGCAGCCTGCGATGGGCAGCTGTCATTGCTGCACAATTTAGTCGTTCTCCACTCGCGGTCCTGTGGCCACACAGCCCGTCACTTCCGCCATAGATGCTCGCTACCTCCGCATGCGCAGTGGTGACCGAAAATAGCAGCACAACCGCAGCCATACGGTTACAACAAACCAGCCCCATCAATGCGGCCTCCCCCGTGCAATTACCCCCGTCGAATCGAATCGAGATCTTTAAATCAAAAAGGGTGTGGCATAAATTGGATCAACAAAGGTCATAAATTCGGCAAGCTATTAAAGCGACAACATTTTACTTTTCTTTCAAGTCAGGTGCAGCTAAAAGGCTGCGCTTTGACCCGGAGGAGAAACAATGTCTAAAACAAATGGAACACGGCGCGCGTGGACATCTGAACAAGTCCGTACGTTAAAGACGCTCGCTCGAAAGAAGACGCCTGCTGGAAAGATTGCTCGCGCGTTGAAGAGGACGGAGGGCGCAACGCGGCAGAAGGCTTTTAGCCTCGGGGTGTCTTTGGAATCGCGCTTTTAAAATCAAATTAGCCCGGCCTAACGCCCCAATTTCTCTCACGTCCGCTTTGGGTCAATAACGGACATCGATGCAAGTTGGAGGAATGTCCGCTTTACCCCCAAAAAGCGGACATGATCGATCGCATAGAGAATTCCGCTTCGTGCCAACACCGACACCGGGCAGTCTTATTCGATCACTTCATCGGGTGCGCTGCTAGAGCTGCGGCGACGGCCAAGCTCCGATGGACATTGCTAATGCGATCCAAGACGCAACTCCTGCGCGGATACTCCTCGATGGGGAAGCAAAGTATATGCACGCCCATCAGTCATTAGGATCATAACGAAATTTCAATAACATACGTGTTCGCATCTTTATTCTGACTGGCGCGCCAGCGCGCGGTGCATGCCTGAACAAGGTCGAGCATCTTCGGTGAGCAGATGGGAGATTCGCGTGGAGCCGAAGCAGGCGCATAAGTCCTTCCACTTTCGCGCCAAAACCACGTGGAGCGCCGCGCGGCGCGCTGTGCTCTCGGCCCCGGGCAAGCCGAACGTCGTCGTCGGCAGCCCACCTGAGTTTAGAGGCGAACCGGCTCACTGGGCGCCAGAAGAACTACTCGTTGCCTCGCTCAATACCTGCACGATGCTGACGTTCATCACGCTCGCTCAGGCCCGCGGCGTGACGCTCGCCGGATACGAGAGCGACGCCGACGGGCTGCTTGAGAACGCGGACGGCACCTACTGGATCACCGAAGTGACGCTCCGGCCGCGTGTCACATTAAAGAGCGACGCTGAGCTCGATGCCGCGCGCAAGGCCATGGATAACGTTGAAGCGCACTGCTTTATCGCCAACTCAATCAAAGCCAAAATCACGCTCATCCCGGAGTTCGTTGTCGCGCGCCCATAGCTCAACTGAACAAGGCATGCGAAGGCAGAACCAGGGGGTCGAAACCCTTCGGGCGCGCCGATAATTTTCCGCGGTGTTCCAGCACCTTGCAGATAGCTTAGAGCAAGCGGATCGATCGCCGTTCTTCGCAGTTGTGGGAATAACTGACCCGCGGCTCGCATATAGGCTTTGCTGGAATTGCCGGAGATGCACCATGCCTGTGACCATGCATGTGACAATGTCGACAACAACACACGCCGCCCAAGACTATCTGCCCACGCTTGCGCGGCTTTTGATGTGCAGCCTGTTCATCTGGGACGGCGTGCTACAGCTGCGCGATCCAGCCGGCACGGTGCAGTATTTCACGAGCCTCAATATTCCGGCGCCGCAGATCGCGGTCTGGGTCTCGATCGCCGTTCATCTCCTCGGCGGCATCGCCATCCTGGTCGGCTTCATGACCCGCTGGGCCGCGGCCGTACTGCTCCTGCTCTGTCTCGGCACGGCGTTCGGCGTGCATCTGCCCGCCGGCGACATGGACAACATGATGAATTTCTACAAGAACCTCGTCATGGCCGGCGGCTTTCTCTACGTGCTCGCGCATGGTCCGGGTGCGTTGAGTTTCGACAAGGCGACGGCAGGTGCCTGAACGCGGCCGGCGTCACGTCACTCGTCATTGCGAGCGAAGCGAAGCTATCCAGAACTAAGACTGGATTGCTTCATCGCTTTGCTCCTCGCAATGACGATCTAAAACTCTTCGACCGCCCGCAAAAGCCGCTCGATGTCCTCCGGTCGGGACAGGCGGTGGTCGCCGTCCTTGATCAGCGTGAGCACGACATCGTCGCAAGCAAACCGCGCCACTAAAGTCTTGGCATGTTGCCAGGGCACGTCGGGGTCCTGCACGCCCTGCAGGACGCGCACCGGGCAACCGGTCTCGATCATGCCGCCGAGCAACAGATGCTTTCGGCCTTCCTCGATCAATTGCCGGGTGACGAGATAGGGCTCGGGCGAATATTGCGACGGCCGCGCCCACACGCCTTTTTCCGCAAGTTCCTGCTTGATCTCCGGCGTGAAGCGCTTCCACATCAGCTCTTCGGTGAAATCCACGGCCGGTGCGATCAGGACGAGACCGGCGACGTTGCCTGCGACGTTGGCTGAACGCTCTTGCTTGCGGCTGCGCAGCGCGCGCACCAGGAGCAGCGCCAGCCAGCCGCCCATCGACGAGCCGATTATGACCTGCGGCCCGCGGCAGCAGGCCTCGAACACGGCGAGACTTTCCTTTAGCCAGCGCCCGATCGTGCCGTCGGTGAAGGCGCCGCCGGATTCGCCGTGGCCGGAATAATCGAACCGCACGCAAGCGCGGCCCTGGCGCGTCGCCCAATCCGCCAGCTCCTGCGCCTTCGTTCCCTGCATGTCGGACTTGTAGCCGCCGAGCCAGAACAAACCAGGCGCGGCGCCGCCGTGTTGGCGCACGGCAATCGCGCGTTGTTCGGTCCCTTCGCCAACGGCGAGGAATTTCAGGCCGTTATCGATCATAGTGCGTCCGCAAATAAGCCCGACTTCGAGCCGGCGCAAAATAATCAAAGGCAGCCGATCGACCAAGTCCGAACCAAGTCTGGACCAAGTCTCGACCAAGTCTCGCGCAAATCGGCACCCGCATTGGCGTTGACTTGAAGCGAAAAACTCCCGATCTTGAGGGTTCGCCGTTCGGCGTGCCGTCGATTCGTAAACGATAGGGCGCGCGCTCGAACGGCGGTGGAGCAACAGCAAAGGAGAGCGTACCCATTCGTCGCCCGATTAGAACGCCGCAGCCCGCCGCCAAGGAGGGGCCGCGCATCAACGAGGAGATCCGCGTCCGCGAGGTTCAACTCATCGACAAGGACGGAAGCAACAAAGGCGTCACTGAGATTAACGCAGCGCTTGCGATGGCGCAGGAAGCCGGGCTCGATCTGGTCGAGATCGCCCCGAATTCGGTTCCGCCGGTCTGCAAAATTCTCGACTACGGCAAATACAAATATCAGGCGCAAAAGAAGGCCGCCGAGGCGCGGAAGAAGCAGAAGGTCGTCGAAATCAAAGAGATCAAGCTGCGGCCGATGATCGACGACCACGATTACGATGTGAAAATGCGCTCGATCCATCGGTTCTTCGAGGAAGGCGATAAAGTTAAAGTCACATTGCGGTTCCGCGGCCGCGAAATGGCGCACCAGGAGCTTGGTTACAAGTTGCTCGACCGCGTCAAGGACGATACCGCCAAGATCGCCAAGATCGAACAGGAGCCGCGGTTTGAAGGCCGCCAGGTGGTGATGGTTCTGGCGCCGCGCTAAACTGGCGCCGAGATTGGAATTTCGAAGGAATTGAAGTTCGGTGGAGCGCGCACTCGCGTGCGCTTCATCGCGTTTGCAACTGGCCGTCTCGTCACAATCAACGGGAGGATACGATCATGCCGATATTCATCATCGCCATGAACTGGACCGAACAGGGAATTCGCAACGTTAAAGACGCGCCCAAGCGCGCCGCCCAAGCGCGCGAAATCGCCAAAAAGTTCGGCGTTGAAATCAAGCAGACCTACCTGACCAACGGCGAGTTCGATCTGATCAGCATCATCGAGACGCCTAGCGGCGACAACATCGCCAAGTTCTGCATGCAGGTCGGCGCGTTGGGCAATGTGCGCACCCGCACCATGCGGGCATGGCCGGAGAGCGAATATCACAAGCTCATTTCAGAGCTGTCATAAGCAATTCCCCCGGCGGGAAGGGTTGGGTGAGGGGATCAGTGCGCTACGACGCGTGCGGTTCGCGCCGCAGTCCGCTGTTATTGCCGCGAAATTTGCAAATCTGAATTGGCTCTGTCATAACCCGCGCGCCCGCCGCCCGGCTGATCAAGGGCTGCCGTGGCGGCGGCCAAGTGCTCATCAGCATGATCCCCGAAAAATGGATCCTAGTTTTCGGAAAAGATCGTGCTGAAATGCAAATCAAACGCGCACACATCACGCGCACAACGCTTGCGATCGCGTTTGCGGTCGCCGCTGCCGGTCACGCCGGCGGCTTCAATCAGGAGAGCCAAATGC
>Ga0306926_10007783_pt1 | contig 11652 bp, 12 predicted proteins | sample flu12Cox44000178_FD_203759 | JGI IMG/M metagenome (GOLD analysis project Ga0306926, IMG submission 203759) | Lab enrichment of tropical soil microbial communities from Luquillo Experimental Forest, Puerto Rico - flux8day.12C.oxic.44.000.178 (v2)... | ecosystem: Environmental > Terrestrial >...
GATCTCGACGATGCGCTCGACGCCGCCGGCGCCGATCACCACCGGCACCCCGACATAGAGGTCGCGCACCCCGTATTGGCCGTCGAGCAGCGCCGCGCACGGCAAGACCCGTTTCTTGTCACGCAAGTAGGCCTCGACCATCGCGATCGCGGAGCTGGCGGGAGCGTAGAATGCCGAGCCGGTCTTCAGCAGGCCGACGATCTCGGCGCCGCCGTCGCGGGTGCGCTGGACGATGTTGTCGAGCCGCTCCTTGGTCGTCCACCCCATCCTGACGAGGTCGGGCAGCGGGATGCCGGCGACCGTCGAGTAGCGCAGCAGCGGCACCATCGTGTCGCCGTGGCCGCCGAGCACAAAGGCGCTGACATCCTCGACCGAGACCTTGAGCTCCTCGGCAAGAAAATAGCGGAAGCGCGCGCTGTCGAGCACCCCGGCCATGCCGACGACGAGCCGCGCCGGCAGCCCGCAAGCCTCGCGCATCACCCACACCATGACATCGAGCGGGTTGGTGATCGTGATGACAAAAGCCTGGGGGCAATGCTTTTTGATCGCCGCACCGATCGTGGCGACGATCTTCGCGTTGGTGCCGATCAGATCGTCGCGGCTCATGCCGGGCTTGCGCGGGATGCCGGCGGTGACGACGACGACATCGGCACCCTCGATTGCGGCATAGTCGTTGGTCCCGGCGATGACCGCGTCATAGCCCTCGATCGTCGACCCCTGGACGATGTCGAGCGCCTTGCCTTGCGGCATCCCCTCGACGACGTCGAACAGCACGATATCGCCGAGCTCCTTGAGCCCGGCCAACAGCGCGATCGTGCCGCCGACCTGCCCGCCCCCGACCAGCGCGATCTTGTTGCGTGCCATGCCAATGCCTCGTTCTAGGAGGGCGCCGACCCCGGGCGCGGAACGGCGCGCGTCTTAGCGCGAATCCGGGGGGCCGGCAAGGCGGGGCGGCCGGCAGCCGCCGCGCCGACGGTTTTCCCTGTGCACCGGGAATATACTAGGAAAAACCCTTCCGCAGGCGGTTTTACGGTACATCCAGAGCCGCCAAGCCGTTGATATTACGCCAATCCGAAGGGCAATTCCCTACGCGGGCGAACAGAGAATTAATTCGGTCGAACAGGTAGACAAATCGGCCGAACAGAGAAGCCGCAGGGACCGCCCGACACGGCCAATCGCTTACTGCGGCCGGCGCGATCAGCAGCGCGGCACCACGTTCGGCGTGCTGTGCGCAATCCCGGAGGAGGCGCTGCCAACGTGCTTCTGGAGCCCTCGATAGGGCTGACGTCATCATGGGTCGGGGTAAAGGGCAGAATACTCCCATCGAACGGTGGAACTGGTATATCCATGAGTCTGAACATCAAGAGCGAGGAGGCGCATCGATTGGCTCGGGAGCCGGCGAGGCTCACCGGCGAGAGCATGACGGCAGCTGTGACCGAAGCGCTGCGTGAGCGCCTCGACCGCGTCCCCCGCCGCGAGGCAATCGGTCTGGCGGATCACCTCGTGGCGATCGGCAAAGATTGCGCGGCACGGCTCAAAGAGCCGTTTCCGAAGCGCCGATCACGGCGAACTGCTTTACGACGAGCGCGGCTTGCCTAGGTGATCATCGACACGTCCGCGCTGATCGCGATCCTTCGCGACGAGCCGGAGGCGGCGGACTACGCAACGGCGATCGAAGCCGCACCTCGGCGGCATATCTCGGCAGCCAATTTCCTCGAAACCGCAATCGTCATCGACGGCAGCCGCGATCCTGTCGCCAGCCGCCGTTTTGACGATCTCGTCAGGGAAGCTCAACTCGTCGTCGAGCCGGGTACCGAGGTTCGGGCAAGAGTTGCACGCGACGTATACCGGGATTTTGGACGCGGTAGCGGGCACCCCGCGCGTCTGAACTTTGGCGACTGCTTCGCCTATGCCTTGGCGCGCTCTATGCGCGAGCCGCTCTTGTTCAAGGGTGATGGTTTCGCTCACACCGACATCACGCCGAACGCCTTTGCGAACCGGATCAATTCGCCTCGCTCTTTGCGTCGAGCAGCTTCATCGGATGCGAGGCTACGGCCGGATTTCGATCGCGCCGGTAACGATCTCGCGTTTTCGGCTTCGCGCGACGCATCCGGGCTTGCATTGCGCCCCTGTCGACATGACCTTACTTCCGTCTTACCCCCCTCGGAAGGCTCCTCATGGCAGTCGCTGAAACACTCACCACAACCGTTTCGACCAAAGGGCAGGTCATATTGCCTAAGGCTATTCGGCAGCGACGGCATTGGGAGCCGGGCACCCGCCTGTTGGTCGAGGACACTCCCGACGGAGTATTGTTAAAGGTAGCACCGATTTTTGCGCTGACGCGGCCCGAGGATGTAGCCGGAATGCTTGCTTATCGCGAACCGGCAAAGACGCTGGAAGAGATGGACGCAGCCATAACGGCCGAAATAGAGCAGCGGCGTGCTCGCGGTCGATACTAATATCGTTGTTCGCTATCTAACCGCCGACGACCCGGAACAATTCGCAAAGGCGCGGGCGCTGATCGACGGTGAGGACATCTTTGTCTGTAAGACCGTCTTGCTCGAAACCGAATGGGTGCTGCGACGCGGCTACCGGTTCAGCCGGGACCGGATCATCGCCGCTCTGACCGCCTTTGCGGGATTGCCGCGCGTTATCCTTGAAGACCCCGCCTTGGCCGCCAAGGCATTGGATTGGATGGCGAGGGGGATGGATTTTGCCGATGCACTCCATCTCGCTAGGGCCGAAAGCCGTGAAGCGTTTGTCAGCTTTGACCAGCATTTCGCTACCGTGGCCAATTCGATCAGCGGAGTGAAGGTTCGGACGCCGTAATCAAGCGATCAGCACCCGGCTGAGGCCGGCTCAGGCACCGGCCTTGACGCCGAAATGGTCGGCGAGCTCGGCGCCGGTAAAGCCGAGCGTGAAGCTTTGCGGGTCGAGCGGCAGCATCGTGCGGTTCCACTCGTTCCATTGCGCGACCAGCCGGTTGTAGACGTCGCGATGCCGCTCCTTGGCGGTGAGAACGGGTACCGGTCGGCCCCGACCTACTTGCGAGCCGCGCAAGTACGTCAGCGTCGAAGATACTGCAATGATGATTACTGCGACGGCGTGGTCGAGTACAGGCCGGTAATGCTCGCACTCTCCAGGATGTCACCGTCTTCTCCTGCTTGTACCAGCGCCTGATACAAGGTTGCCGCATTTGCCGGGAAATTCTCCGACGACGGCAAATCCAGCAGGGTGCGGAGAGCGTAGACTGTAAAAACATAGCGATGAACAACCGGCGCGAGGTCGGGAGGGGGGCAGGGACCATCGTATTGAGCCCCTCCGAGGCCTCCGAAGACGAAGTCATTGTTGACTTGCTGACCGTACTTGCTACCGGCAACGCCAGCGTTCTGCGGAAGTCCTCTCGCATCGGGCGAGATGTTGTACATCCCCCAGTGGGTGAATGCCGCCGTTTCGTCGTACAAAATCACTACAAAACTCCGCGTGTTGCCTCTGGGCCTAGTCCAAGACAGCGCCGGTGATTGGTCACCGCCGGGGCTTCCGTCGATTGAGCAGACGTTCGTCGTGCCGTTCGGCGGGATGAAGTTGTAAATCGCACTGAGCGGCAGGAACGTGTTGTTGTTGAACGTGCTGCTGCGCAACTGAAACGGATGGCCCTGATCCCGGGCTAAACCCGGCAATGGCATGGCAGAAACACAAACCAAGCCGAGAAGCGAGGCAAATATTCGAGTTCTCATGGCATGTTCCTCCTTGGCGACATACATCTGCTCGAAGCGCCGTGCCGCGCAATTCTAGGCTTCAGCATCGTTCTGCTCGACGAGGCGCTCGACGCAGGCACGGTGAGCTAAGGACGGCCTCCAATGTTGGAGCGCCATCACATGGGTTCGGGCGGGTATACGCTCGACTGAGGCAGCAGGGTGCCGTCGCTGGCAAAGACGAGTTCGAAGTTCAGCGGCAACGGCACGCTGGCGCAGCCGTCGGTCGGCTCCAGCGCAAAATTGGCTTGGAGATCTGGTTGCGGTGGCCACGCGACGCCGATAAACTTGGGCGAGCCGGTTACGAGGTAGAGAGTGCCGCTTTGGCCGGTGCCTTGCGCCCCGGCGGTGTTCAGGTGGATGTTGACGCGGATCGGCGTCGGCGGGACTAAAACCGGCTCCGCCGGGTATACATGTGTGACCACGTGCATGTCTCCGGTGAGCGCCACGCTTTCGCCGTTTGCGATGCACGGGTCGGGTGGATAGAAGAACACACCAGTAAGCGGCAGCAAAAGGCTCGTCGTCTTGCGGACGAGGACCGGCGACGCCGTCTGGGCGAGGACCGGCGACTTCCAGCCGAGGGTCGCTAAGGTCATCGCGGCTGAGCCTGCGGTCAGCAAAAAAGCCCGCCTATCGTTCATGGTCTCCCTCCTTTGGTTGGCCTTTTCTCGCTGAGCAAGAAAATGGCTCGTTGGCTTACCCTAGAGGCGGTCCGCATCACACAGGCCACCGTCGAGCATCGTTTCAGGAATTCGGTCGAGAAGTGTGAGCTAGTTCACGTCCCGTAACGACTGCGGTGCCTGAGTCGCCCTCCAGTTGCATGTGCTCGATCTCCTATTGGCGAGGAAATCGCACGTCGGACCGGTCGTGCGCTCAAGCCAATAGTCGAGGCCCGCGTGCCAAAAGCGCTATGTGGCCGTTCCAAAATCTTCCAAAATTCTATTAAAATTTCCAAATCGAGGGCCACGAATGCGGCTAAACTGACCGGATTGCGCCGGCGCGCGATCCGTCGGAGGCGCGCCGAGAAAAATTTTCGGCCGTGTGTGAACTGCTTCACACAAAGGGCCGACGGATGTGTGGAACTGCTCGTTGGACAGAGGGCACATATTGCCGGGAGACGAGCACGTGGACGGGCTCGGTTCGGCGAACATTCTGCAGTTCGAAGAGTTTCGCTTCGATCGCGCCGGTGGCTGTCTAACGCGGCTGGACGGGCCCGGTGTCGCCGGACCCGTCGCGCTCGGGTCGCGTGCGCTTGGTGTCCTTGCCCTTCTGGTCTCACGGCAAGGGCAGCTGGTGACGAAAGACGAGATCATGGCGGCCGTTTGGCCGGGCACGGCGGTCGAGGAAGGCAACCTGACCGTGCAGATCTCGGCCCTGCGCCGCGTTCTCGATCAGAGCCGGGCTCAGGGCAGCTGCATCCAAACCGTATCCGGACGCGGCTACCGGTTTGTCGCGCCGATCACAAGGGGTGATGCTGGAGCAGCGGCTCCAATTTCGAGCCTCGGCAACGGGAGCGGCACGCCGATTGCCGTCGACGGTCAACCGGAGTGGCGATCCGCGGACTTCAGAACGAACGCCTTGTCGCCTACCCCGGCTCAGCGGAAGTCTCATCTCCTTCGGCGCGCGCTCGTCGCCGGGGTTGCCGGTGCCTTCTGCCTGGCAACCGCTGTAGTAGCCGCCGTCGATTGGCGCTCGCTCTCGCCCTGGAAAGATAGCCCGGCGCCGCGCTTGTCGATCGTCGTGCTGCCGTTTACCAATCTCAGCAACGATCCCGACCAGCAGTATTTCGCCGACGGTATCACCGACGATCTGACCACCGATCTCTCGCGGCTTTCCGACATGTTCGTGATCGCCCGCAACACCGGGTTCACTTATAAAGAGAAGCCCTTAGATCTCAGGCAAATTGGCCGCGAGCTGGGCGTCCGCTATGTGCTGGAAGGGAGTGTCCGCCGGTCAGGTAACCAAGTCCGGGTCAACGCTCAGCTGATCGATGCCGCGACCGACGCGCATTTGTGGGCCGAGAGGTTCGATCGCGACACCGGCGATCTATTCGCCCTGCAGAGCGGGATCACACGCCGGATTGCGATTGCGCTCGACGCGGAGCTGGTTAGCGCAGAGGCTGCCCGGCCTAATGAGCACCCCGACGCGCTGGACTACCTCCTTCGGGGACGCGCCGCGGGACTAAACCCGCATAGCGCCGATGTCGATGCTAACTCGCTCAGCATGTTCGAACGGGCGCTGACGGTCGATCCCGGCTCTGCGGAGGCGAAAATTCGGTTGGCGTTGGCGCTTGCATACCGGGTACTCGGCAATAGAAGCACATCCTGTAGGAGCGACATTATGCGTGCGGAAGCGCTGATTGACCAAGCACTGGCGGCATCGCCCAGAAGCCAGCTCGCGCATTGGGCCAAAGCCCAGTTACTCCGAGCGCAGCACCGATGCGCGGAAGCAATCCCCGAATTTGAGATGATCATCGCGTCTGATCGCAATTCGGCTGGAGCCTATGCTGCTTTGGGACACTGCAAGTTCTCGGAAGGCGCAATAGACGAGACGATACCACTCGAGGAGAAAGCCATTCAGCTCAGCCCGCGAGATCCCGCGATCGGGATATGGTATTGGCGGATCGGAGTCGTGCATCTGCTCCAGTCGCGCACCGACGAAGCCGTCCGCTGGCTTGAGAAGGGGTGCGCAGCCACCCCAGGGATCCCGCTCCACCACGCCTGGCTCGCCGCCGCTCTTGCCCTCGACGGTGAGTACGAACGCGCCGCCACCGAACTCGCTGAAGCTCGGAGACAGGGTGGCGAAGGCTCTTATTCAAGCATCGCCCGACTGCGCACTCTTGGAGTTTACGGGGCATCGGCACCGAAGATCCAGACCCTGTTCGAAGCAACATATTTCGCCGGTCTGCGCAAGGCCGGGATGCCGGAGGAATAAAAGGCGCCCACCTTGCCGGGATAATCTAGCAGCTCGAACCGGCCAGCCTTCTTTAGCTTCGACCGGTCAGCGGACAGCTTTGTCGCCGCGATCACCTCAAGACGAAATCATTTGCTCGCCCTGACGCCAAAATGGTCGGCGAGCTCGGCGCCGGTAAAGCCGAGGGTGAAGCTTTGCGGATCGAGCGGCAGCATCGTTACATTCCACTCGTTCCATTGCGCGACCAACCGGTCATAGACGTCGCGATGCCGCTCCTTGAGGTTGGCGCGCTCCATCGGATCCTCGACCACGTCGAACAGAAAGGTGTTGTCGAGGATCTTGAGATATTTCCAGTTGCCGTCGCGCGCCGCCTGCTGGTCGGCGTATTTGTAACGCCAATATAATTTGCGCGGCACGGCTGCCGCCGCTTGGGTCAGCCACGGCATCAGGTTCATGCCATCGGACGGGTAGTCGGTGTCGGGTGCGGTGCCGGCCGCGGCGAGCAGGGTCGGCAGCCAATCCATCGTGATCGTCACCTGGTCTGAAACGCTGCCCGGAGCAATGCGGGTCGGCCAGCGGATTACTGCCGGGATGCGTAAACCGCCCTCCAACAGCTCGGTTTTTCTGCCGGTGAATGGCCAGGTGTCGGAATAGCGCTCGCCGCCATTGTCGCTGGTAAAGACGACGATCGTATTCTCGGCCGCACCGTTCGTGTCGAGCGCCTGCAATACACGGCCGACTTGCAGATCCATCTGCTGGATCATGCGCTGATAGGTGCGCTGGGTTCCCCCATCGAAATGAAACAAGTCGGTAAGCCGCCGGGACTCCGCCTCGTCGCCTGGCGCCTCCCACGGCCAGTGCGGAGCATTGAAGTGCAGGCTGACCAGAAAGGGCTGTCCCGATTTGGCATAGGCATTGACGATATCGACGGCGCGATCTCCCAACAGATCGGTCAGATAGCCGGTCTGACGGATCTTGACATCGTCTTCCCACAGATCCTCGGTATCGGTCGCAGGCGGTCCGTATTTATGCGTGAAATAGTCGAGCACCCCGGCGCGAAAGCCGTAGAAGTGGTCGTAGCCGCTCTGCAGCGGGCCGAAATCGGGCAATATCCCCAAATGCCACTTGCCGATCAGCGCCGACCGGTAGTCGGCTTTTTTCAGGAGCGAGGGAAGTGTCGGGTGATCCGGCGGCAGGCCCAGCTTTCGCGGCATCCGGCTGCTCAGCGGTTCCTCGAGACCGACCGCCAGCCGGTATTGGTAGCGCCCGGTGATCAGCGCCACACGCGAGGCGGTGCATACCGCGGAATTGGCGTAGGCCTGCGTGAAACGCATGCCGTCGGCGGCGATTCGGTCGATGTTGGGTGTCGTGAAATCCCGCCTTCCGTAACAGGACAGGTCGGCATAGCCGAGGTCGTCGGCCAGGATGAAAAAGATGTTCGGCTTCAATGAGCCCCTCCCACTCGCCGCCCTCACCCCCGGATCGGGTCCGGAGCAGGGTCTCCCGCCGCGCGGTTCCCTTCATCGCCTCGGGTATCCCTTCCCTTCTTCCCTCCCTCGCAAGCGGGGAAGTCCCCGGACGGCCGCCCGCTAGGGCGGGCGTTCCGCGGGTAGGGTGGGGGTGCGGTGAGGGGCCGGTTGGCAACGTAATCCGCGCTCTGCATCTCGATCAGCCGCGACACGGTCCGCTGAAACTCGAAGGTGCCATCGCCGGCGGTGTAGATCTCTTCGGGCAGGACTCCGGCCGAGGCGATAAGCAGGGTACGGGCCTCGTAGAGCGTGTCGATCAGGATGTTGAAGCGCCGGGCTGCATCGCGTTGCTCGGCTGACAGCCGCGGGATCCCTTCGACGATGACCGCCGCAAAACGTTCCGCGAGCGCGAGGTAGTCGGCGGCGGCGAGCGGGTTTTCGCAGAGCTCGGCAAAGCCGAACCAGGCGACCCGGCCCGCGGCGCGCGGCACGACGAGAGACCGGCCTTTGACCGGGAGCGCAAGGCGCTCGCCGGGCGCCCCGTCGGTCAGCTCGGCAAAGGCGGCCGCGAGAGCCTCATGGGCGGCCGGGCCGAGCGGGTGATGGTAGACCGGCTTGCCGACCAGCCGAGTGAGCCGCCAGTCGCGCCCGTTGTCGAGCTCGAGGACATCGAGCTTCTCTTTGAGCAGCGCCACGAACGGCAGAAAGAGCTCGCGCTGCAAACCGTGCTCGTAGAGCCGGTCGGGGGGAAGATTGGAGGTCGCGACGACGACGACCCCCGCCTCGAAGAGCGCGGTAAACAGGCGCCCCAGGATCATCGCATCGGCGATGTCGTCGACCTGGAACTCGTCAAAGCACAACAGCGCCGCCTCCTCGGCGATGCCGGCGGCGACATCGAGGATTGGCGCTTCCGCCTTGGCCCGCCGCTTGTGCTCGATGCGGTCGTGCACTTCGAGCATAAAGACCTGGAAATGGACCCGCCGTTTGCGCACGCCTCGCGCTGCGGTAAAGAACAGATCCATCAGCATCGATTTGCCGCGCCCGACCGGACCCCACAAATAGAGCCCCATCGGCGCGTGCTCTCGTCCGTTCTCGGTCAGGCCGAAGCGTGCCAGCCAGCCGCGCAGCCCGGTCTCCGGACGGTAGTCCAGCAGGACATGGTAGAGCCTCTGTAGTCGCTCGACCGCCGCTTGCTGTGCCGGGTCGGGCTGCAGCACTCCGTTCCGGCGCAGTTCCCGATAGGCCGCGATCGGTTCGCGGGCTGGGGATGCGGTGCCGGGATTGGGGATCATCAGCAGGGAGGGGTATTGCGGTAGAAAAGGTGCGGCGCCATTTCAGCCGGTGTCGTCGGCAGTCTCATCGGGAAGAGTGAACGATGAACGAAGACCGCTTCAACATGGACATCCGCAAGTTCCTAAAGATCGTCGGGGTGACCTCGCAACGCGAGATCGAGACCGCGGTGCGCGATGCGCTCGCCAAGGGCCGGCTCAAGGAGAACGCGTTGCTCAAGCCAAAAATCACCCTGTCGATCCCCGAGCTCGGGGTCGAGCACGTCGTCGATGGCGAGATCGGGATGACTTAGCCGGCGTGACCGGTCGCTGAGATTGCCGCGGCGCGGAGCCTATCCTCGGGCCGCGCAGAGCACCGCCCCGGGGGCGCCTCGCAATGACACCAAACGCCGAAGTCATTGCGAGCGCAGCGAAGCAATCTCGCCGCTATTTGGCGGCGGTCACCATGATTTCGACGAGCACCTCAGGGCGCGCCAGATCGGCTCTGACGCAGGCGCGCGCCGGCGGGTTTTCGGGATCGACCCAGGCGTTCCACACCGAGTTCATATCGGCGAACAGCGCCATGTCCTTGATCCACAGATTGGCTGCGAGCAGGTTCGATTTGCTGGTCCCGGCCTGGGCCAGATAGCCGTCGATCTTGTCGAGGATCTGCTTGGTCTGGCCCTTGATGTCCTGGGTCGTGTCGCTGGCGGTCAACCCGGCGAGATAGACCGTGTTGTCGCGCACCACACAGCGGCTCATCCGCGGGCCGGGGGGCTGGGTCAGATCAAAACGGCTGATGGCCATCGCTGGTCTCCCTGAAATCGAGGAACAGCCGAGTGTGCCGCGGCGGAGCGGCGAAGGGAAGGGCCCAGCCGCCGGCGGGCGGCGGCTCGACATCGTCGACGATGCGTTTGCCGAGAGTGTGGATGCCGTAGGTAACGAGCGGCCCCTCACCCGACTGCGCGAAACGCGTGCACCCGGCCCGCCGGCAATGCGATCGACATCCCTCGTAGAGATCTTGGATCAGATGGTCAACTCCAGGCCGTCATAGGCCGGGATTGCCCCGATCTTGGCGCCGCGCGACCTTGTAAACCCGGTCGGGTTCGTTGGAGCCTCGGATCAGATCATCGATTTGCGCGGACGTGGCCTCGAGATCAGCGCTTTCGCTATCAGGCTGACACCGGAAACGATCAGCTCGGCTCCGGCCATCGGCGCGCATCAGCGACTACGGCGCGAGCGGCTCAAGGACGGGCAACACCTTTTTCGGCTCGTCCGCCGCGAGCGTTGTTTCTCTGTTGAGCTGCGCTCGCATGCGTACCTCGTCGAGTGCGCCCTCCCATTTCGCGACAACAACGGTGGCCACACCGTTGCCGATCAGATTGGTCAGCGCGCGGGCTTCGGACATGAAGCGGTCGACGCCGAGGATCAGCACAATGCTCGCCACGGGGATTGTCCCGACCGAGCCCAATGTCGCCGCCAGCACGATAAAACCGCTGCCAGTCACCCCAGCCGCCCCTTTCGAGGTCAACAGCAACACGCCGATTATGCCCAGCTGCTGCACCAAAGTGAGATCGGTATTCGTCGCTTGCGCCAGAAACATCGCCGCCATTGTCACATAGACGCAGCTGCCATCTGTGTTGAACGAATAGCCGGCCGGGATCACGAGCCCGACCACCGATTCATGACAGCCGAGGTTCTCGAGCTTTGCAATCATCCGCGGCATCACCGACTCCGAAGAAGAGGTGCCGAGGACGATCAGCAGCTCTTCCTTGATGTAGCGGAGGAATTTGATGATGCCAAAGCCGCTGATCCGCAATGCCGCCCAGTACGATGAAAATAAAGAGCAGACAGGTGATATAGACACCGGCCACCAGGTGCCCGAGCGACAACAGCGTGCCAAGACCGTATTTGCCGATCGTAAACGCCATCGCGCCAAAAGCGCCGACCGGCGCCGCCCGCATGATGATCGCGACGACACCGAATATCCCGCGTCCGACCAGGTCGATAATCCGCAGCAGCGGTTTCGCCGGCTCGCCAATCAACGACAGTGCGAACGCGAACAGCAACGAAACAAACAGCACCTGTAGGATCTCGCCCTCGGCGAAGGCGCCGACTATTGTGGCCGGAATCATATGGGTCACGTAATCGAGCGCACTCTGCTCGTGCGCCTTTGCGACATATTGCTGGATGGATTTGGCGTCGATCGAGGCTGGATCGACGTTCAGGCCGGCTCCGGGCTGCCAC
>Ga0306926_10007788_pt1 | contig 11649 bp, 8 predicted proteins | sample flu12Cox44000178_FD_203759 | JGI IMG/M metagenome (GOLD analysis project Ga0306926, IMG submission 203759) | Lab enrichment of tropical soil microbial communities from Luquillo Experimental Forest, Puerto Rico - flux8day.12C.oxic.44.000.178 (v2)... | ecosystem: Environmental > Terrestrial > Soil...
CAGGATTCACCGCCTGGAGATACCGCACGGGCATTTTCAGCGCCGGATCGAGCTGCCGCCCGCGCGGTTTGAGATCTCCGGACGCCATCTCGCCAACGGCTGTCTGAAATTGCAGCTCCACAAGCTCTGACGGCCGAGCACCGCCCTTTCAAGGATCCTATCCATGCCCCTCGAGGACCATAATCTGCGCAGTGCGGAAGGCGCGCCGGGGGCCCCGCCGCCCGGTGCCGTCGAGACCGCAATGGCTGGTATTCAGGCGCTCCCCGAAGACACGCTGATCCTGATCCCGACCCGCAATCTCGTCCTGTTTCCGGGAACGGTGCTGCCGATCACGCTCGGCCGCCAGCGCACGATTGCCGCGGCACAGGCGGCGATCCGGCTGAGCCGGCCGATCGGGCTCTTGTTGCAGCGCGATCCCGCCACCGATGACCCGATCCCGGTCGACCTCCATCGCATGGGAACCGAGGCAACCCTGCTGCGCTATGTGACGAGCCCCGACGGCACGCACCATGCGATCTGCCAGGGCGAGCGGCGCTTTCGCGTCCTCGATTTTGTCGACGGCTACCCGTTCCTCGCCGCGCGCGTCGAGCGCGTGCCCGAGCCCGAGTCGGACAGCAAGGACATCGCGGCGCGTCTGATCAATCTGCGCAACCAGGCGGTCGAGGTGCTCGAGCTGTTGCCGCAGGTTCCGGCCGAGCTCGTCAACGCCGTGCAATCGGTCACCTCGGCGCCGGCACTCGCCGATCTGATCGGCAGCTTTATGGACATCACTTCATCCGAGAAACAGGAGATCCTCGAGACCATCGATGTCGAGCGGCGGCTCGACCGGGTGTCGGCGATGCTCGCCTACCGGATCGAGGTGCTGCGCCTGTCGCGGCAGATCAGCGAGCAGACCAAGGGCAAGATCGACGACCGCCAGCGCGAATTTCTGCTGCGCGAGCAGATCAAGACGATCCAGAAGGAACTCGGCGAGGGCGAGGACGCCAAGGCCCAGGAGATCGCCGAGCTCTCAAAAAAGATCGCCGAAGCCAGGATGCCGACCGAGGTCGAGGAGCACGCCAAACGCGAGCTCGCCCGGCTCGAGCGCATGCCCGAGGCGGCGGGCGAATATTCGATGGCGCGCACCTATCTCGAATGGCTGACCGAGCTGCCGTGGAGGATCGAATCGGATAAGGCGATCGACATTGCCGAAGCGCGCCAGATCCTCGACGCCGATCATTTCGGTCTGGCCAAGATCAAGCGCCGAATCCTCGAATATCTGGCGATCCACCAGCTCAATCCGGGTGGGCGCAGCCCGATCCTGTGCTTTGTCGGCCCGCCCGGCGTCGGCAAAACTTCGCTCGGGCAGAGCATCGCGCGCGCGACAGGCCGCAAATTCGTCCGGGTCAGCCTCGGCGGGGTGCACGACGAAGCCGAGATCCGCGGCCACCGCCGCACCTATATCGGGGCGTTGCCCGGGAACATTATTCAGGGGATCCGCCGGGCCGGCAGCCGCGACTGCGTGATGATGCTCGACGAAGTCGACAAGCTCGGCCGCGGCATCCAGGGCGACCCGTCCTCGGCGCTGCTCGAGGTGCTCGACCCGGAGCAGAACTCGACCTTTCGCGACAATTACCTCGGCGTGCCGTTCGACCTCTCGCGCGTCATGTTCATCACCACGGCGAACGTCCTCGACAGCATTCCGGGCCCGTTGCGCGACCGCATGGAGGTCATCGACCTGCCGGGCTATGTCGAGGACGAAAAATTCGAGATCGCCCGCCGCTATCTCGTGGACCGGCAGCTCAAGGCCAACGGCTTGACCGCCGAGCAGGCCGAGATCACCGACGCGGCGCTGCGCGCGATCATCCGCGACTACACCCGCGAGGCCGGGGTGCGCCAGCTCGAGCGCGAGATTGGCGGGGTATTGCGCAATGGGGCGATGCGCATCGCCGAGCGGACCGCGCAGCACGTGCGGATCGAGCCGGGCAGCCTCGCCGAGATCCTCGGACCGCCGCGCTTCGAGGGCGAGGTCGCAATGCGCACGAGTGTGCCGGGTGTCGCCACCGGCCTCGCCTGGACCCCGGTCGGCGGCGACATCCTGTTTATCGAGGCGACGCGGATCCCGGGCGACGGCCGGCTGATCCTGACCGGCCAGCTCGGCGAGGTCATGCGCGAGAGCGCGCAGGCGGCGCTGAGCCTGATCAAGGCCAGGGCACCCGGGCTCGGGCTCGACCCGGCGATGTTCGCCAAGAGCGACATCCACATCCACGTGCCGGCCGGTGCCATCCCGAAAGACGGGCCGAGCGCGGGAGTGGCGATGTTCACTGCGCTGGTCTCGCTGTTGACCAATCGGACGGTGCGCAGCGACACCGCGATGACCGGCGAGATCAGCTTGCGCGGCCTGGTATTGCCGGTTGGCGGCATCAAGGAGAAGGTCGTCGCCGCCGCCCGCGCCGGCCTCACCACGGTCATCCTGCCGGCGCGCAACCGCAAGGACTACGAGGAGGTCCCGGAAGCCGCGCGCAAAGCCTTGCGCTTCCTGTGGGCCGAACGGGTCGAGGAAGTGATCGAGGCCGCGCTCGAGCCGGCAACGGCCGCCGCCGAGCTGGAGCGGGTCGCCGAGTAAGTACGGTTGGGCGCCGCCGATGAAGCGCCTGCTGCTGGTTCTCGTCCTCGCCGCCATTCCCCTCGGTGCCGAGGCGCAGCCGGCATCCGGGCCGCCGGCGGTCGGCGTCGTGCGGGCCGAGCGTCAGCAGATCACCCAGACCGACGAGTTTATCGGCCGCATCCAAGCGATTGGACGGGTCGCTCTGGTCGCGCGGGTCAACGCGTTTCTCGAAAAGCGGCTGTTTGTCGAGGGTGCCGAGGTCAAGAAGGACGATCTCCTTTACCAGCTCGAACAGCCGCCGTTTCAAGCGCAGGTCAATTACAACAAGGCCAATGTCGCGCAGCTCGAAGCGCAGCACCGCAATGCCGAGCTGACCTTGGAACGTGCGCAATATCTGCTGAAGACTGTAGCTGGCCAGCAGGCGAATGTCGACGCGGCGCTGGCTCAGGAGCGGTCCTTGGCGGCGCAGATCGCCGGCGCCCAGGCACAGCTGCAAACCGCCGAGATCAATCTCGGCTACACCGAGATCCGCGCGCCGATCGCCGGCAAGATCAGCGCCACCGCGGTCACCGAGGGTAATGTCGTGTCGCCGACCAGCGGCACTCTCGCGACACTGATCAGTCAGGACCCGATGTATGTGTTGGCTTCGGTTTCGATGCGCACGGCGCTCGATTTGCGCAATCGCTATGAGCCGAAAGGCGGCTTCAATGCCGTCGTGATTAAATTGCGGCTGCCGGACGGGCGACTTTATGGGCAGGATGGAAAAGCCGATTACGTGTCGCCGACCGTCGCCACCAATACCGACACAATCACATTCCGTGCCGTGGTGCCCAACCCCCTGATCCCGGGTCTGCCTGAGCATGGGCCAGCGCCGCGTGAGCTATTTGACGGTGAGTTTGTGACAGTGCTGATCGAGGGCGTCCAGCCGATCACCGTTCTGGCTATCCCGCGCGCGGCGGTGCTGTCCGACCAGCAAGGCGATTACGTCTATGTCGTCGACGCGCAGAACAAGGCGCAGCAGCGCCGCATCCAACTCGGCCAGTCGACCCCGTCCACTGCGGTCGTGACCAGTGGGCTCCAGGAAGGCGAGCTGATCATCAGCGAGGGGCTGCAGCGCGCCCGACCGGGCGAAGTGGTGTTACCAGGGCCCGCGACCCCGCCGCCGCAGGTCTCGCCGCGCGGTGCGAGCGAGCCGACCGAACCGACATCCGGCGGGTCGGGGACGAAGCCATGATCTCCGCGGTCTTTGTCGATCGGCCGCGTCTCGCGGTCGTCATCGCGCTCGTCATCACGATCGCCGGCGCCCTGGCGCTGACGCGCATCCCGGTCGCTCAGTTCCCGGACATCGTGCCGCCGCAGACCGTAGTCTCGGCCAGGTTTCCAGGCGCCTCCGCCGCCGTTGTCGAATCGAGCATCGCCCAGCCGATCGAGGCGCAAGTCGTCGGCGTCGATAAGATGATTTATATGAGTTCGACGAGCGGCAATGACGGCAGCTACAATCTGACCGTCAGCTTTGTGCTCGGTAGCGATCCCGACATCAACACCAACGCCGTTAACAACCGGGTGCAGACCGCACTCGCCCAGCTCCCTCAGGAAGTCCAGCTGGAAGGGCTGACGATCCAGAAAAAATCTTCGGCGGTGCTCCAGTTCCTTATGCTCTACAGCGAGAACGGCAAACAGGATCCCCTGTTTATTACGAATTACGCGATCATCAATGTGCTTGACGTATTGTCGCGCACACCCGGGGTCGGCCAGGCCCGACTGTTTGGGGCCCTCAACTACTCGATGCGAATTTGGTTCGACACCCAGCGACTCAACAATCTACAATTGACCCCGGCCGATGTGATCGCGGCGATCCAGGCGCAGAACGTGGAGGCGCCGGTGGGCCGGATCGGCGCGCGGCCGATCGGCAAAGACCAGCAATTCCAGTTGAATCTGCAGACGCAGGGCCGCCTGACGACCCCCGAGCAGTTTGGCAATATCGTGTTGCGCGCTAATCCCGACGGCTCGCTGGTTCGGGTTGGCGATGTCGCTCGGGTCGATCTCGGCGCCCAGAACCAGGACATCGAAGGGCGGCTCAACAGCGAGCCTGCGGTGGCGATCGGGGTCTATCTGTCTCCGGGCGCCAATGCGGTGCAGACCGCCGCTCAGGTCAAGGCCAATCTCGACCGCCTGAGCCAGCGCTTCCCGCCCGGTCTCAAATACCTGGTCAACTACGATACGACCACCTTTGTCCAGGATACGATCCACGATGTTCTGGTCACGCTGGTAATCGCCTTCGTGCTGGTCGTCATCGTCGTTTTTGTATTTCTCGGCAGTCTGCGCACGACCTTGATCCCGGCGATCGCGGTGCCAGTCAGCGTCATCGGCAGTTTCGCGGTGCTGCTGCTGATGGGCTACTCGGCCAACACGATATCGCTGTTGGCGATGGTCTTGGCGATCGGGATTCTGGTCGACGATGCCATCGTCGTCGTCGAGAACGTCGAACGGGTGATGGAGGAAGAGCCAGCCCTGTCACCCGCTGCCGCGACAAAAAAGGCGATGGCTGAGATCACCGCCCCGATCATCGCGATCACCCTGGTTCTGCTGTCCGTGTTCGTACCGATCGCCTTTATTCCTGGTATCTCGGGAACGTTGTTCCGCCAATTTGCGGTGACGATCAGCGTCGCGATGCTGATTTCGGCATTGAATGCGCTGACCTTGTCGCCGGCATTGTGCGCCGTGTTTCTCCGCCCCGGCGGCCCCAAGCGCGGCCCGATGGGCTGGGTATTGCGTCGCATCGACAATATCCGCGATGGTTATGCAGCAATCGTGCGCCGCCTAGTCCGCGTCTCCGTACTCGGTATCGTGGCGATACTGGCGAGCGCAGCGGGAGTTTATTTTCTGTCCTTGCGCACGCCGACCGGGTTTTTGCCGGAAGAGGACCAAGGCGCCTTCTTTATCTCGGTGCAACTGCCTGATGGCGCATCGGTGATCCGCACCCGAGAAGCGGTCAAGCAGGTCGAGGCCGCGCTGAAGCAGATGCCGCAGATCAAGAACATCTTTGCGATCGTCGGATTTTCGATCATCGACGGCGTCAACGAGTCGAATACGGCCTTTGTTGTGCCGACCTTGAAGCCGTTTGCCGACCGGGTCGGCGCGGCAAATTCGGCGCAAGCGCTGATCGCAAAGATGTTCGCCGAGGGGCGGCAGATCCGCACCGCGACGGTTATACCATTCAACTTGCCACCGATCATCGGGCTGTCGACGACGGGCGGGTTCGAATATCGGCTGGAAGGGCTGGAAGGCCAGGAACCGGCCGCGATGAACAGCGTGATGCAAGGGCTCCTCGCCGCCGCCAACCAAGACCCGCGGCTGACCCGGGTCTTCTCCACCTTCACTGCCGGCAACCCGTCGATCTTTCTCGACATCGACCGCGAGAAGGCGCAGGCGTTGGGGCTCGGCATGAACGAGGTATTCGGCGCGTTGCAAGCGACATTGGGCGGCATCTTTATCAATAACTTCAACCTGTTCGGACGGGTCTGGCAGGTCAACATCCAGGGAGAGGCAGCGAACCGCCGGGATGTTTCCTCGCTGTGGCAGATCCAAATCCGCAACCGGTTTGGCGAGAATGTGCAGCTGCGCTCGATCGCCGATGCCCGGGTCGTGCTGGGGCCGCAGGTCATCACCCGGTACAACAACTACCGGGCAATCCCGATCCAGGGCAGCCCGTCGCCGGGCACCTCCTCCGGCACCGCGCTTGCCGCGATGGCCGACGTCTCGGCCAAGACCTTACCTGCCGGCTACGGCTTTGAATGGACCGGGACCGCCTACCAGGAAGTGGCGGCTTCCGGGCAGACCGGCGCCATCCTCGGGCTTGCCGTGCTGTTCGCGTTTCTCTTTCTCGTGGCACTTTACGAGAGCTGGATGATCCCGGTCCCGGTATTGCTGTCGGTCCCGGTCGGGGTGCTGGGGGCGTTTCTCGGGATCTTGATCAGGCGTCTGCCGCTCGACCTTTACGCCCAAATCGGTCTGGTCGTGCTGATCGCGATGGCTGCCAAGAACGGTATCTTGATCGTCGAATTCGCCAAAGACCGTCGCGAGGAGGGCATGGACATCCGCGAAGCCGCGGTGCTCGGCGCGCGGATGCGCTTCCGCGCCGTGATGATGACCTCCTTCGCCTTCATCCTCGGCGTCTACCCGTTGGTTGTCGCTCAGGGCGCGGCGGAGATCAGCCGCCACAGTGTCGGCACGCCGGTATTCGCCGGGATGATCGCCGCGAGCGCCATCGGGCTCTTTGTGATCCCGATGCTCTATGTCACCTTTCAGACCATCCGCGAGCGTAATAGCTTGCGCTTCCGCGGCGCGAAGCCGCAGACCCTCCCAGCCCAGACCGATTAGCCCGGGCTTCTACTGCAGGCCCTCACACTCGATCGAGAAATGTGAACAAGCCGATCAGGCCGCTGCCGAAGATCAGGATGGCCGGATTGATCCGGGTTCGCAGCAGCAGGCCGAATACGGCGAGCGCGATAAAGGCGGTCAGCCAGCCGGTTACGGCGCCCTTCGCCACGGTCAGGGAACCCGACAGCAACAGGCCGATAGCCACGGGCGCTAGGCCGCGCTGAATGACGTCTCTCCAGGGCCACCCCTCCAGCCGGTTCCACAGCCGACCCACGCAAAACGTGATCAGCGCGGTCGGCAGAAAGAAGGCGGTGACGACGAGGAGCGCGCCGAGCGGCCCGGCGATCCATTCGCCGACCGCAGCGACCATCATCATGTTGGGTCCGGGAGCCAGCTGACCGACACTGAAGAAATGGATCAGCTGCGGAAATGTCAGCCAATGGTAGACGTCTACGGTGAGAGTCTTCATCTCCGGAAATGCCGACATGCCGCCGCCTATCGTCAGCAACGACAGGTAGGCGAATACCCCGACCAAAACCGGGAGCTGTCTCATTGCGGTGTTGCTTCCCTGCTGCTCGGCCGCGGCCGGTACCACCAAATTGCCAGGATTCCGACCGCGAGCAGCGCCGGGAGGACCGACAGGTGCAGGCCGTGGACAAGCAGGACGGTCAGCCCAACAAATACGAAGTCGCTGAGGCGCTTGAGCAGGTTTTGGCCGAGCTGCACCGTGACCGAAAAGCTCAGTCCGACGGCGGCCGCCGCTATCGTCGCCAGCATCGCCTCGACGACCGGCTCGTCGCCCTGGCTGCGGTAGGCGATTGCGGCGGCCACCATGATCAGCGCACCCGGAAGACAAATCCCGAGAATGGCGGCGATGGCACCCCTTGCACCGCGCAGACGGTCGCCCGCGAGGATCGCTATATTTGTTCCGTTGAGGCCGGGGAGAGCTTCGCTGATCGACAACATCTGGACAAATGTCGGGTCGTCGATCCACCCGCGCTTGGCGACCAAACCGCGCCGCAGATACGCTACGAGCCCGCCGCCGATACTGGTCGCGCCGATCGTCAGAAACCCGGTGAATATCTCCCATAGCATAACCCGATCACGGGCGGGGAGCTCGCCGAGGCGAGCCGAAACGGCTTCCCGAGAGGGGTTATTCATGCGCTTGCGGCGGATTGCCCTTGAGCCGATAAACGGTCGCCGTCTTGGTCGCTCCGAGCGAGACCCAATCGGGACCGATCCTCTGCAGAGCGACGAAGAACTGCCGGCAGCGTTCGATGGCTTTCTCGTGCAGCTCGTTGCCGCGCTTGAACTTGCATTGGAACGAAAATTCCCCGATCAGCGATTTGTGCTCGCCGCGCGTACGCCACAGCGCCGCATCGCAGTCGGCCATGACACCTCTGCCAAAGTCGAGCGTGCCGAGATCCTGCAGAACCTCCTCGACGATGGCCTGGTTTACGAGCTCGACCCGCTCCGTATCGGACCTCTTCAGCGCTTCCAGTGCCGGGAACATCCGCGCTACCGCCGCCATCGACGTTTGGTCGCCTTCCGGCGCCTGGCTCAGGCCGAACTGCGCATTGTGCGAGTAGAGCAGGCGATATCCGCCGAGCTCGTCGCGCAACGGCAACACTTCGGCTTTGAACTTGATTTGATAGCTGCCGGGGATGGTCGGCCGCACATCCACCGCCGCAGCCTTTTCCAGATCCGGATGCCTGAACTTGAAGACGATTTCCGGATCGCCTACCGGGAAGCCGTCCTCATAGGTGATCCGGCGCCGCAGGATGAAGGCATTGTTGTAGAACCGGAAGTCGGCGGTATCGAGAAACAGGACCTCCCTGATGCGGGGTCTCAGCTGCAGCGTGTGCTTGCTCGAAAAGCCCACATCGCACTCGCTGGCTGCGCGATGTACGATAGCGCCGTAATCACGGAAATCTCTGACGCAGGTAAAGCGATTGGGCTTCAGGATCAGCTTGCACTCGAGGTAGCGGATCTCATCGAGCGGGCTTCCGTCGCTATACGTCCCTTGACTCAGATCAGCAGGTCTCCCGGACCAGAAGGCGTTGGCGCCCATCGTGCTTGCTCCAAGCTCCTAGTTACGAGTTGTACAACTCGATCGTGGCACGCGCCGATCAAAATACCTGTAAGTATTCTTCGGGTCTTCAGCAAGTCATACTACGGATCGGCCCCGTCACGCCGTGGACGTCTTTGAGAGCCGGCGTCGGCCGCAGATTCTGTTTCGGTTAGGCAACCCTACCAGGCCGACGCCGCCCTGCTTGTTCAGGGCTTTGCCACCAGCCCCTTGCCGGCTGGCCGCTTATCGGACCCCTTCTTTTTTTGCTTGGGCTTCTTGGCCTCCCGGCTCGACCGCTTCTGCTCCTTGTTCGCCACGGTGCTCTCCCTTCACGTCAAGTCGCAGCCGAATATGCTGCCGATACGAACCAAATCAACCGCTGAATTTGCCCCGGATTTCGTCGATCGATTGCTGTCGAGCTCACCGCCGGCTCGGCTTGCTCGCGCGGATGTGCAGGAAGAGCGGCGCAACGCGTGTATCCGCGACAACCGGCTCGGCTTTTGCCAGTTCGGGGCTCGCGCACGGCTCCCCGAACTTCTCGATCACCAGCCGGGCGCCGCAAATGATTTCGACCCACCCGCTCAATGTTCGATGGAATCGCGGGGTCCGGAAAGGGGCCGCCCTTTCGCGTTCCTCGCGCGGCAGAGTTCCGAACCACCAGGTGTCCACCCGTCCTTCGGTCGTATCGAAATACCCAGCCACCTCGATGGCTCGCGTCGTGCCGTCGGCTTCCCGCAGCACCCGGCGGTGCGGCGCGTCAAAGCAAGGGTGACAGATCGAGAACTGCAGAAAGCCGCCCGGCCGGAGGACCCGCTCGGCCTCCCTTAAAGCATGTGCCTGGTCCGGTATGTCCATCAGCGACATGAAGGCCGTCGCGAAGTCGAATGCGTTTTCTGCGAACGGCAGAGAAACCGCATCGGCGACGCTGAACTGAATCCCGTGCGGGTCGGCTTTCTCGGCGGCGCGCGCGTGCCGAATAAAAGTGGGGGCGACGTCCATTGCATGCATGTTGGCCCCGAGCCGCGCAAGCTCGCGCGTGTTCGACCCTTCACCGCATCCGATATCGAGACCGCGCAGACCGCCGACCGGCGGCAGCATGGCCAGGAACGCCGGGGTATTGAGCGCGTCGCGATAGACGTCGTAGCCGACGCGGGAGTGTCGCGTCCAGGTTTCGGCGTTGGCCTCCCAATATGCCGCGTTTTCGGCTGGCGTGACGGCGGTCTTACGCGTAGGAGTCACGTCACGACGACAATGTTTTCGAGCGGCTCGCCGCGGGCGAAGCGGTTGATGTTGTCGGCGATCTCATTCCAACGACGCTCGACCATGCCGTCGGTCCACCCGGAATTGTGCGGCGTCACGATCACATTCGGCAATTCGTGAAACGGGTGCCGCGAACCGCGCCGCTCGGTTTCGGCGGCACTCGGATATTGCCACCAGACATCGAGCGCCGCGCCGGCGATGGTGCCGTCGCGCAGCGCAGAATACATGGCGTCCTCGTCGATGATGGGGCCGCGGGCGATATTGACCAGAAACGCGTTCGGCCTCATCAGCGCCAGCCGGCGGGCATCGATGAGCCCGGTGGTCTCGGGGGCCAACGCGGTGCACAGCGCGAGCGTGTCGCATTCGGGCAGCATATTATCGATTTCGCCGAGCGGGAACACGCGCTCAACTCCGGGCCCCGGCTCTCTCGGTGTGCGATTGGCGGCGAGTATACGGCAGCCGAACGGCGCCGCACGCCGCGCCACCTCGCGCCCGACGCGGCCATAGCCGATAATGCCGAGCGTGCTGCCGCGCACCTCGCCGTGCGGTGCGCCGCCCAGCACCCAGCTCGTGCGCCATGAGGCACGATCGCGAAACTCGCCGGAAATCTCGAACAGCCGGTGCCGCCACGCGAGCATCACCATGACGACGTATTCGGCGATCGCACTCTCGTGCCCGAACGCGTTGCATACTGCGGCTCCGGCCGGCAACGCCGCGAGCTCGATCAGCTCGACCCCGGTCGCGACCGACTGCACCAGCCGGATGCCCGGCGCCGCCGGGTAGTCGGCGTGCCAGTGATTGCTGACCAGAATGTCTGCGTCAGCCACGGCCTGCTGCAAACGGCCGCGGTCTATCGGGTCGTCGAGGATTTCGATTTCGAGATCGGCCGGCAACCGGGTCTTGATGCCCACAGCGGTGGCGGCCGCGACACCGCCGAGAAACAATGCCTTCATGAGCTAGTGTCCTGAACCACAGTTTCGCATCATTAAATTCGCAGCTCCGTCATACCGGCCCACGGGTCCGCGCTGTGCGCGGCCCGAGGATAAACTCCGGCCGGCATCTATGGCAGGGATAGACCCCGGCGCAGGAGGCTGTCAGGAAATCGGCTTCATCGCCGCCGTGCGTGCTTCGAGACGCGCCCGCTGGGCGCTCCTCAGCATGAGGAAAGTTTTGGATGGCGTTAAGAAAATTCCTCGTCCTGAGGAAGCTGCGCAGCAGCTGTCTCGAAGGATGCGGGGCGCTAATCCAGCCAACCGACAATTTCCCTACATCCTGCTGCGCCGGGGTGAAAAAAGAGACAAATTTCAGAACCACCACATTAGCCCGGATCCCAGCTTGAGGGCCACTACGC
>Ga0306926_10007790_pt1 | contig 11648 bp, 8 predicted proteins | sample flu12Cox44000178_FD_203759 | JGI IMG/M metagenome (GOLD analysis project Ga0306926, IMG submission 203759) | Lab enrichment of tropical soil microbial communities from Luquillo Experimental Forest, Puerto Rico - flux8day.12C.oxic.44.000.178 (v2)... | ecosystem: Environmental > Terrestrial > Soil...
CAGCCTTTGCAATTCCATTCTCGGCTACGGCATGTCGCTCGCGAGCGCGGCGGCGGTCGGCCCCAACATGGCGCGGCGGCCGATCGCGGTGATGGGCGACGGCGGCTTCTGGCACAACGGCCTCGTCACCGGCGTTGCCTCGAACCTGTTCAACAAGGGCGACGGCGTGCTGATCGTGATGAAGAACGGCTACGCCTCCGCCACCGGCCAGCAATATCTGCCGTCGAGCACCGCGAACCGGCTCGGCGCTGCGACGGGGATGAGCATCGAGCAGACGCTACGCTCGCTCGGCGTCAAATGGCTGCGCACGGTGCGCAGCTACAGCGTCGCCAAGATGACCAAGACGCTCAAAGCCGCGATGCGCACCGCCGAGCGCGGGCTCAAAGTGATCATCGCCGACGGCGAATGCCAGCTCGCCCGCCAACGCCGCGTGCGCGCCGAGGAGGCCGAGAAGCTCAAGCGCGGCGAACGGGTGGCGAAGGTCCGCTTCGGCGTCGACGACGCGATCTGCACCGGCGACCATTCCTGCATCCGCCTCTCCGGCTGTCCCTCGCTCACGGTCAAGCCCAATCCCGACCCGCTGCGCAGCGATCCGGTAGCCACCGTGATCGAGAGCTGCGTCGGCTGCGGGCTGTGCGGCGAGGTCGCGCACGCCGCCGTGCTATGCCCTTCGTTCTACCGCGCTGAAGTGATCCGCAATCCGAACTGGTGGGATCGCGCGCGCCATCGCGCGCGGCAAAAAATCATCGGCGCATTCACGGCGCGCGACGCCGAGGCGCGCGCATGAGCGAGGCCCGCCCCATCAGCATTCTCATCGCCGCGCTCGGCGGCGAAGGCGGCGGCGTGCTCACGGACTGGATCGTGGCGGCGGCCGGCGAGTTCGGCTTCCCCGTGCAATCGACCTCGATCCCCGGCGTCGCCCAGCGCACTGGCGCCACCACCTATTACATCGAGATCGTGCCGGTGCCGGCGCGCGAGCTTCCCGCGCGTCCGGTGCTGGCGCTCGCGCCCGGCGGCGGCGACGTCGACATCGTGCTGGCCAGCGAGTTGTTGGAAGCGGGCCGCACCATCGGTTCGGGTTTCGTCACACCCGATCGCACCTGGATGATCGCCTCGACCGGGCGCTCCTACCTGGTGGTCGAGAAGATGGCGATGGGCGACGGCCGCTACGACAACGCGCGCCTGGTCAAGGCGATCGAGACGCATGCGCAGCGCCACGTTCTCTTCGACATGGAGGCGCTCGCCAAGCAAAGCGGCGCCATGATCAACGCGGTGATGCTCGGCGCCATCGCCGGCTGCGGGCGCGTGCCGATCCCCGCCGAGGCGTTCGAGCGCGCGATCCGCGCCGACGGCAAGGCGGTCGATGCCAATCTCCGCGGATTTCGCGCCGGGCTTGCGGCCGTGCAGAAGGTGGTTGGCTCGCGCGATGCTGACGATGTCGCCGCAGACGATCGCCGCGATGCATCCGCGCTCGCCGCGCTCGAGGACACGATCGTGATGCCGGCGGCGGCGCGCGATGTCGTCGTCGCCGGCGTGCGCAGACTCGCGGCGTATCAGGACCTCGCCTATGCGCGGCTCTACCTCGATCGCCTCGCGCCGATCCGCGCCGCCGACGCGCGCGCGCAAGCAGACGGCCGGCTGGTGCGCGAGACGGCGCGGCATCTCGCCTTGCGCATGTCCTACGAGGACGTGATCCGCGTGGCGCAAGCCAAGATCGATCCGGCGCGGCTGGCGCGCATTTCAGCGGAGTTGGGGGTCAAGCCGGGCGAGCCGTTCACGGTGACCGAGTTTCTCAAGCCCGGTATCGAGGAGCTGTGCTCGCTGCTGCCCCCCGCGCTCGCCAAGCCCATCCTCGCCGCCGCCGAGCGGCGCGGGCTGACCGAACGCCTGCATTGGGGGATGGAGGTCAGCACCACGTCGGTGTCGGGCTTTCTGCGTTTTTGGCTTTTGGCCAAGCTGCGCCGCTGGCGCCCGAAATCGCACCGCTTCCACGACGAGCAACGCGCGATCGAGGCGTGGCTCGGCCGCATCGCCGCAGCGGCAGCGCTTTCGCGCGATCTCGCGCTCGAAATCGCCGAATGCGCGCGGCTGATCAAGGGCTACGGTGACACGTTAAAGCGCGGCGGCGCCAATTATCGCGCAATCGAGACGCGCCTCATCGCGCCGATCCTGGCGGGACGCATGCCCCTTTCCCGCGGCATCGACGCCATCGCCAGCGCGCGCGCGGCCGCGCTCGCCGATCCCGAGGGCGAGGCGCTCAGCCGCTGCCTCGCCGAGGTCGAGGCGCAGGCGGCAATGCCCATCGCCGCCGAGTAGTGGCGGAGGCATGATGGACTCTGGCCATTCGACTAGCTAATACCAACGGCGTTGACGCTGATCTATCCAAGCCGTCATGGCCGGGCTTGTCACCGCAAGTCGGGTTTACCCGACTTGCGGCACTTAATAGTGCGGAACTCGGGCAGGCCCGCGTTCCCATGCCATCCACGTCTTTGCCGTAGCAAGGAAAGAAGACGGAGATGCCCGGCAACGCAGAGAAGTTTACGCAGTCTGCGCAAGCTTGACTGCGTGCCGGGCATGACGAAAGAGAAAAGCCGGAGGACCGCAAATGCGGATCGATGCGTATACGCACTTTTTTCCCAAAAAATTCTTCGACAAGATGCAAGAGGTCGCCGGCGACTACAAGGACATGGGCAAGCGCGTGCGCTCGCTGCCGGCGCTGTTCGACCTCGAGCATCGCAAGAAGATGGTCGACCGCTATAAGGACTATCAGCAGATCCTGTCCTACCCGCAACCGCCGGTCGAGACCTTCGCCAAGTCGCCGGCGCAGATCGACGAGCTGATCCGCCTCATCAACGACGGCTTTGCCGAATTGTGCGCTAAGGAGCGCGACCATTTTCCCGGCTGGGTGGCGCAGATTTCGCTCGATGCGCCGGATGCGGGCGTGCGCGAGGCGGAACGCGCGATCAAGGAACTGGGCGCGCTCGGCGTGCAGATTTACACCAACGTCGCCGGCAAGCCACTCGACCGGCCGCAATATCTGCCGTTCTGGAAAAAGATGAACGAGCTCGGCAAGCCCGTCTGGTTGCATCCGGCGCGCGGCGCCAGCATGCCGGACTACATCGACGAGAAGAAATCGCTCTACGAAATCTGGTGGACGTTCGGCTGGTCGTACGAGACGGCGACCGCTATGGCGCGCCTCGTCTTCTCCAAGATCATTGACAATCATCCCAACCTGAAAATCATCACCCACCACTTCGGCGGCATCGTGCCGATGCTGGAAGGCCGCATCGGGCCGGGGTGGGACGTGCTGGGCTCGCGCACCAGCGATGAGGATTACGTTTCGCTGCGCAAGAGCCTCAAGAAGCGGCCGCTCGACTATTTCAAGCAGGACTTCTACGCCGACACCGCGGTGTTCGGCGGCAAGCCCGCCACCAAATGCGGCCTGGAGTTCTTCCCGCTGGAAAAGATCGTGTTCGCTTCCGACTGCCCGTTCGATCCGGAGGGCGGCACGATGTATCCCCGCCTCACCCTCGAGATCCTCGATTCATTGAATATTCCCAAGGCCGACCGCGAGAAAATCGATTATAAGAATCTGGAAGCCGTCACCGGCGTGAAGCTCGTACATTAATACGAGCCCATCGGGGCGGCAGCGAGGGAACGCCATGACCCTTTCCCGCCGTCGCCTCCTGCATCTCGCCGGCGCGGCCGGCGCGCTTGCCGCCACGCCGCGTGGCGTACGCGCGGAAGCCTATCCGGCGCGGCCCTTGCGCTGGGTGGTCGGATTTCCGCCCGGCGGCGGGGCCGACATCGTGTCGCGGATCGTGGCGCCGTACTTGGCGGAACGGCTCGGCCAGCCGGTGGTGATCGAAAACAAGCCGGGCGCCAGCAGCAACATCTCCATTCAGACCGTCGTCAACTCGCCGCCCGACGGCTACACGCTCCTCTTCGTTCCCGCCTCCGCCGCCGTCAACGTCACGCTGTTCGACAATCTTTCCTTTAACCTGCTGCGCGACATCGCGCCGGTGTCGGGGTTGATCGATTTTCCGCTGGTCATGGTCGCCAATCCGTCGCTCCCGGCGAAGTCGGTCGGCGAGCTCATCGCCTACGCGAAGGCCAATCCGGGCAAGATCAGCATCGGCTCGTTCGGTACCGGCTCGACCTCGCACGTCTCTGGTGAGCTGTTCAAGATGATGGCCGGCATCAACATGATCCACGTGCCCTATCGCGGCGGCGCGCCCATGGTCGCCGACCTCATCGGCGGTCAGGTGCAGGTTGCGATCGACGTGCTCACCGGCTCGCTCGCGCATATCCGCTCGGGCTCGCTGCGTGCCTTAGGCGTGGCCGGTAAGAAACGCTCCGAGGCGCTGCCGGACGTGCCGACGACCGCCGAAACGCTCAAAGGCTACGCGGCTATTTCGTGGTGCGGCGTGGGCGTGCCGCGCGCCACGCCGCCGGAGATCATCGAGCGGCTCAACCACGAGATCAATGCCGGGCTGGTCAATCCGACGATCAAGGCGCGGCTCGCCGACGTCGCCACCACGCCGATCTTCTTCACCCCCGCCGAGTTCGGCGCCTATATGGCGGCCGAGGTCGACAAGTGGGGCAAAGTGGTGAGGGCCTCCGGCATCAGGCCGGAGTGATCGGATGCCTCCGCGCCGGCGTTGAGCGCCCGCGCGCGTCTCCCCGCTTGTGCATATCGCTGTGGCTATCTCGCGCCCCGCCCCTGAATCTCGGCGCGCCATCTGCTAGCGTCGCCGCACCATGGATGCCGCGCGCCCGCTCGTTCCATCCGGATTCGAATCTGCGCCGGCCGGCGAAGGCGCCCCGCGTGCCACGCCGGTCATGGAGCAATATATCGAGATCAAGGCCGCCAATCCGGATTGCCTGTTGTTCTATCGGATGGGCGACTTCTACGAATTGTTTTTCGAGGACGCCGAGGTTGCCGCGCACGCGCTCGGCATCGTGCTCACCAAGCGCGGCAAGCATCTCGGCCGCGACATCCCGATGTGCGGCGTGCCGGTCCATCGCGCCGACGAATATCTCAACCGCCTGATCGCGCTCGGCCATCGCGTCGCCGTGTGCGAGCAGCTCGAGGACCCCGCCGAGGCGAAAAAGCGCGGCGGCAAGAGCGTGGTGCGGCGCGACGTCATCCGCGTGGTCACGCCGGGCACGCTGACCGAGGACACGCTGCTCGACGCCAAGCGCAACAACTATCTCCTCGCGATCGCCCGCGCGCGCGCGTCCGTGGGCGAGGAGAGCCGCTTCGCGCTCGCCTGGATCGACATTTCCACCGGCGAGTTCCGCATCGCCGAGTGCGACCGCGCGGGCCTTGGCGCCGAGATCGCCCGGCTCGAGCCGGGCGAGATCATCGTCTCGGACGCGCTCTACGGCGACGCCGCGCTCGCCCCTTATCTGCGCGCGCTGCCGGCGGTGACGCCGCTCGCGCGCGACGTGTTCGACGGCGCGACCGCCGAGCGCCGGCTCGCGGCGTATTTCGCGCTCGCTACTACCGAAAGCTTCGGCGCGCTGTCGCGGCTCGAGCTCACCGCGGCCGCCGCCTGCATCAGCTATATCGAGCGCACCCAGCTCGGCTCCCGCCCGCCGCTTTCGCCGCCCGTGCGCGAGGCGCAAGGCGCGACGCTTGCGATCGACCAGGCGACGCGCAGCAATCTCGAGCTCGTGCGCACGCTGGCGGGCGAGCGCCGCGGCTCGCTGCTCGCTGCTATCGACCGCACCGCGACGGCGGCGGGCTCGCGGCTTCTTGCGCAACGCCTTGCGGCTCCCCTCACCGATCCCGCCGCGATCAGCGCCCGGCACGACGCGGTCGAATTCTTCGTGACCGAGGCCGCGGCGCGCGCCGAGCTGCGCGAGCGGCTCAAGGCCGCACCCGATCTCGCCCGCGCGCTGGCGCGGCTCGTGGTCGCGCGCGGCGGCCCGCGCGACCTCGCCGCCATCCGCGACGGCATCATCGCCGCCGCCGGCATCGCGGCCGAGCTGGAGAAGCCGGCGGACATCGCCGCCGAGATCGCGCAGGCGGCGCAGGCGCTGCGCCGGCTCGATCCTGCGCTCGCGCGCGAGCTCGATGCGGCGCTTGCCGAGGAGCTTCCCCATCTCAAACGCGACGGCGGCTTCGTGCGCCCAGGCTTCAATGCCGCGCTCGATGAGGCGCGCGCGCTGCGCGATGAGTCGCGCCGCGTGATCGCGGCGCTGCAGGCGCGCTACGCCGATCTCACCTCGGTGCGCGCGCTCAAGATCCGTCACAACAACGTGCTCGGCTATTTCGTCGAGGTCACCGCGCAGCACGGCGACAAACTCATGGCGCCGCCGCTCAACGCGACCTTCATCCATCGCCAGACGCTCGCCGGCCAAGTCCGCTTCACCACCACCGAGCTGGGCGAGCTCGAAGCCAAGATCGCCAGCGCCGCCGACCGTGCGCTCGGCATCGAACTCGAGACCTTCGACAAGCTTTCCGCAACGGTGACGGCGGCGGCTGGCAGAATCAAAGAAGGCGCCGAGGCGCTGGCCATGCTCGACGTCGCCGCGGCCTTGGCGCAAACGGCGGTCGAGCGCCGCTACGTGCGGCCGCAGATCGACGCCTCGGTCGATTTCGTCATCGAGGGCGGACGGCATCCGGTGGTGGAACAGGCGCTCGCCGGCGAACCGTTCGTCGCCAACGACTGCGACCTCTCTCCGCCCGCTTCGACCGCCCACGGGCGCATCTATCTCGTCACCGGCCCGAACATGGCGGGCAAGTCGACCTATCTGCGCCAGAACGCGCTCATTGCGATCCTCGCGCAGATGGGCAGCTTCGTGCCGGCGCGACGCGCGAAGATCGGCGCGGTCGACCGGTTGTTCTCGCGCGTGGGCGCGGCCGACGACATCGCGCGCGGGCGCTCGACCTTCATGGTCGAGATGGTGGAGACCGCGGCCATCCTCAATCAGGCCGGCGAGCACGCGCTCGTCATCCTCGATGAAATCGGCCGCGGCACCGCGACCTTCGACGGCCTCTCCATCGCCTGGGCCACGATCGAACATCTGCACGAGACCAACCGCTGCCGCGCGTTGTTCGCCACGCATTTCCACGAGCTGACCGCGCTGGCGGCGACGCTGCCGCGCCTGTTCAACGCGACCGTGCGGGTGAAAGAATGGCAGGGCGAGGTCGTGTTCCTGCACGAGGTGGTACCGGGCGCGGCCGATCGCAGCTACGGCATCCAGGTGGCGAAGCTCGCGGGGCTGCCGCCGGCCGTGATCGAGCGCGCCAAGCTGGTGCTCGCCAAGCTCGAAGCCGAGGATCGCGCCTCGCCGCGCGGCTTCGACGAGCTGCCGCTGTTTGCCGCCGCGCCGCGCCCGCCCTCGCCGCGCGCCGCGGCGGACACCGTCATCGCCGTGCTCGCGGCGCTTCATCCCGACGAGATGTCGCCGCGCGAGGCGCTCGAGGCGCTCTATGCGCTCAAGGCCAAGGCGGTGGAGGAGGATCGCTAGCCGCTTGGGGCAAGACGGATCCCCACTCAGCTTGCCGTGTCCTCTGCCATCAGCGGGCACGCAGGAGATAGCCGCGCCAGCTTCTCGCGGATGATGCGAGGCGAGTGGCATTCCAGATAGTGCGCGATGGTTTCGACGCGGATCTTCACGGAGCCAGCCGGCTTTGTGCAGTCGAGATCCTGGAAGGAAAAAAACAGCGTCCCTGAAGCCTCGACGATCTGTTGCACCGGGGTGAATGTCGGCTGATCCATGCCGCACTCGTAACTCGTCAAGCGGATGACACGTGTCACCCACGGCAGCCGTGCCCCGACCTTGGCGCCCCAGAGAATTTCATTGGTGTTGCCGCTGTAGGAGGAGGGCCACACGTCGGAAATGTCGAAGGGAGAGGCTATTGCACCCGAGCGGAGATCGTCGCCGAAGAGCCAGTCGAGAAGCGATGCATCGGTGGGCAGATACTGCGCCCACAAGATCGGATAGCCGTAAGCCTGCAGGTCGATTTCGATCTCGTGTCCGATGCCGGTGTCCAGATGATAGGGCCGCGCCAGGATCAGGATGCAAGGCCGCGAGCTTTTGGCGCATTGCGCGAGCACCTCGCTGCTCGCGCCGCGCGCCATCCGATTGAACTGCTCGAGCGCCGCGTATCCGGCGGCTACGGCCTTGGCGGTCTCGGCGTAAGTCAGGCCGGGAATGGCGCCGGCGAGCGACTGGTGCAATTGCTTCGGCACCAGGCGGGGCTCGGCGAGGCAGACCAATGGCGAGATGTAAGCGATTTGCTCCTGGGCAAATACATCGCGCTCCCTGGTAAATCCGGCCTTGATGTTCTCCGGCCCCGCCATGACGCGCGGGCAGGACAAGCTGTCGACCACGTGACCGGCGAGACACGACGGCAAGGAACGGATCATCGGCGAGAACAGGATGTCGATCTTGCGTTTCTGGCCGAACACCAGCTCGCCGTAGTGACCCGACATGCATACGGGATAGCAGCAGTCGACCGTCCCGCGGCCGCGGCCGAACGTTCGGCCCTGCTCTTCCGACGTCTGCGACGAGAACACGATGCGCTCGACGCCGAGCGCGGAAAAGAATCCGATCCAGAACTGATGCGTGGACCAGATGTTGAGAACGCGCGGGATGCCGATGCGCAGATCAGACCGGCGCTTTGAAGCGGTGGAAGGCGTGGTTGCGAACCAGTTCTCCCACGTTGGGATGCGCACGTCTGCCCTCCTCTAATCGGGTTTTGACCAACCGCATCTCGTCGACGTCTTCCAACAATCCCTTCGGGCAGGAGTTTCCGCTGATCACGCGCTGCCAGCCCTCCTCCAGAGGAATCTTGCTCCACGAACGGCCTGCCGCTCCGGGCAGCTGCACGTCGATGAAGGTGCGCTTGCAGTTGCAACTGCACCAGTGACAAACGGTGTCGTCGCTCGTCGTGCTGCGGTAGGCCAGCGACTCGATGACTTCAAATCCGCGGAACCGGCTCGAAGCTCCGATCTCTAATTTCTCCCGCGCGCACAGCGCCGCGCCGATCGCCCCGGCCTCGCCCGAATAGGGATGAATCACGATCTCGGCATCGGGTACCTTCGCCTTGATGAAGTCGACTTGCGCCTTGACCACGGCCAGGTTGCGATGCGTGCCGCCCTGCAACACGAATTTGCGGCCGATCGCGCGCAGATTTTGCAACTGTCCGGCGTAGACCCAGACGTTGACCGGCAGAACCGCCGCCAGCGAAGCCATGATCTCGTCCGCCGACCAGCCCTTGCGCTGCTGATTGACGATGTCCGACTGAAGAAAGACGCCGCATCCCATGGCGAGCGTCGGCATGGCCTTCGCCGAAAACGCTCGCTCCGCGTAAGACTCGAGTGGTACGCCGTAGCGCTCGGCGACGCCCTGCAGGGGGGCTCCATTGCCCGATGAGCATTGCGAGTTGAGCCGGAAGTCGGCCACCGTGCCCTGTCGCAGGATCATGACCTTCACGTCGCAGCCGCCGACGTCGCAGATCACATCCGCATCGGGAAAGAAGTGGAGCGCCGCCTGGGCATGGGCGACCGTTTCCACGATGGCGAGATCGGCGCCGAGAATATCGACGAGGAGGTCCTTGCCGTATCCGGTCAGGGCCAGCGCGGCGATCCGATCGTGACCGGCGCGGCGGATTTGCCGCATGAGCTCCTTGGCGTCCTCGATCGGATTGCCTTGCGACAAGGCATAGCAGCTAAACAGCATCTCGCCGTCATGGTCGAGCACCACGGCCTTCGCGGTGGTGCTGCCGAAATCGCAGCCGACGATGATGCCGGGCGCGGAATTGCGTGGCGGCGTGCGCGCGCGGCAGGAGAGAGCCCCGAAATGCCGGTTGCGCTCGCCGTACTGATCCAGGAACTGCCGAAGTTCCTCCTCGCTGCCGATGAGCCCGCGCGCGCCTTCGTTGGCCTTGAGCTCATGCTGGCCATGGGTGAGCCACCATCGCAGCCGCTCGGTCCCCGCATAGGTCGTGTCGGCGGCAATGTCGCCCGCACCGAGGATGACGCAGCCAAGGCTCGCGTAATAGAGAGCCTGCTCGGGAACGTGGATCAACGCGTCGGGATCGCGATCGGCCGGCAGCGCAACATGGCGTTCCGCCCACAGCTTCTTGAGATGATGGCGCCAAGCCTCCTGCAAGCCGCGAAAAAACAGATTCGGCCCGCCGAGGAGCAGCACGTCGGGTGCCCGTGTATTCCCTTTCGTGAGCGTTGCGAGATTCTGGCAAACGACCGCATCGAACAGACTGGCGATGATCTCCTCGCTGGCAGCGCCCGCCTTGAGCAGCATGTTGGCGTCGGCTTCGGCAAAAATCCCGCATTTCGAGCTGATCTTGTGCAGAGTCAAACCCGTATAGTGCATGCGCGCGAGTTGCTCCGACCCGATTTGCAGCTTGCGCGCGGTCTTCTCGATGAACGTGCCGGTGCCGCCGCTGCAGGCGGATTGCATGTAGACCTGCTTGCTCGTCGCTTGCCCCGATGACGTGAAAAAAATGGTCTTCATGTCTTCGCCGCCGATCTCGGAGACGAATCTCACATCGGGATGAAGCTTCTCCACCGCCGCCGCCACCGCTACGACTTCTTGGATGAGCTTGCCGCCCAGCAAAGGCGCGATGAGTCCCGCTCCCGATCCGGTGCAAAGAACGCGGTCGCGGCCGGGGCGAAGCCCGCATTGCGCTTCCATGCGGTCGAGAAAATCGAGCACGGCCTCGGCCTGTCGCGTGCCGTGACGCCGATAATCCCGCCAGACAATCTCGTCGTCAGCGACGAGAACCGCCTTGACGGTCGTCGAGCCGACATCGATGCCGGCGATCTTCACGACGCGCGCTCGCGAGCAAGTTGCGACACGAGGTTTGCCCCCACGCCGATCCAGCCATGCCGCGGAACGCGGTAGGCGGCCCGTCTCAACCGCGGCAACCCATCCATACGCTCGCGCGCCGCCGCAAGGGTGAGCCCGGACGCCGCCAGCGCCGCCTGGAACTCCGTCTGCGCGCGCTTCTTGGCTTCGGTCAGGACCATCTGACAGCGCGACAGCGCATGGATTTCGGCATCGCCTTTGATATTTCGTTCAAGACCGATGCTGGCGAGGAGTACGTGCTGCATCGTTTCGTCGGCCGTGAAGTCCTGTTGAATTTCTGGCAGTCCTGGTCGGCGCCGTGTCTCGCCGAACTCTCCCGGTTGCAGCGATTGCATGAGGGTCGGGGAAAAGCGCCCTTCATCGTGGCGTTCCACGGCGGCAACAACCGCGATGCGCTCAAGGAAATTCGCAAGCGCCTGGGATTGACGTTCCCACTGGTGCAGGATTCGCAGCAGCAGATCGCACAACAATTCGGGGTGCGCTCCTGGCCAACGACCGTCCTCATCGGCGTGGATGGACGCACGGAGCAAATCCAGTTCGGCGTCGCACACGAACACGCCACGCCGTCGAGCCGCTAGATCGCTTCGCTCGGCATCATCGGCGCGATGATCTTCTGAAATGCCCGCAGACAGCCAAAGCAGCAGTGCGGCGAATACGGGCTTTCCCCGTTTTTTCACGTTTCTCGGCTATCCCGTAAGCGCCTACAAATTCTTTCTGTGCGTGGGGATCTATATCGGGACCTTGACGACCGCGATGTTGGCGAGCTCCTCGGGGCTCTCGCCCTCGCGCGTAGGCTTCGC
>Ga0306926_10007791_pt1 | contig 11648 bp, 5 predicted proteins | sample flu12Cox44000178_FD_203759 | JGI IMG/M metagenome (GOLD analysis project Ga0306926, IMG submission 203759) | Lab enrichment of tropical soil microbial communities from Luquillo Experimental Forest, Puerto Rico - flux8day.12C.oxic.44.000.178 (v2)... | ecosystem: Environmental > Terrestrial > Soil...
CGGGCCATTGGGACCGGGCGCCGCCCCGGGGCCCATCGGCCGAGCCGGCTTCATCGGGATACCCAAATCGTCAGAAGCGTCTGCCATTTTGCGGTCCTCTGTCTCGGTTTTTTTCCTCAGGAACATAGATGCGATACCCGATCGATATGGTTGAAAAGGATGGCTACCGCGGACCGGGTCAGGGGGCGCGGCCAAAGGGATGCACCAGGGGGCGCGGCAGCGCTTCGAAGATGTGCAACATAAAGGCGGTGGCGATCACCGGCGCGACGAGATTGACGAGCGGCAGGGCGAACAACCCTGCGATCACGACCCCGCCCAGGAAGACACGGCCGGCAAACCGGCTGCGCACCGCCCTGGCTTCCCCTCCACCGAGCCGTCTAAGCGCGACCACTTCGAAATACCCCCGCCCGAAAAGATATCCGTTGAGGACGAGGAAGAGAAAGATATTTATCCCGGGGAAGAGCAAATAAACGGGGAGAGCTAATAAGTTGAACAAGAGGCTTAGAATAGTCAACCAAAGCGTTACTGCGACGAGCTCCCCCAGTGGTTGCGGGCGCGGCGGACCGCGTCCCGGGTAATCGGCGGCTTCGACCGCAGCGGCGACGCGCTCGAGATAAAAGCTCATGATCAACGTGACGACAGCAGGGAAAAGCAACCAGGTCAGCCCCAGAACGGCGAGCCCGCCCAGCAGGTCGACAAGCCAGTTCAACACCCGCCAGTCGAATAAACTCGTGTGGTAGAGAAGGGCGGCGATGGCGAGCCAGAGCACAGTAAAGCTCAGAACCGCCAGTGCAAGGCTCAGCACGACAACCCGACGCATCGGCCGTTCGCCGAGAGCGGCGATCGCACGAAACAAAGCGCCAACCATCTGGAACGGATGCTAGCCGAAGCCCGCAGGGTGGCCAACCGAGACCGGCGGTAAAACGCGGAACCCTTGCCGGGGTCAGACGCTTCTGGTCTACATTTGCGCTAAGCGCTGTATCAGGTAATCAATCCACGAGGGAGGAAATGCAGAAGTCATCTCTGCGCGGCGGCTGTCGCATCGATCGGCGAATCGTGTTGCAGGGAGCCATTGCTGTCGCTACCGGCCCGACCATCCTCGGTACCGCCGCCGCTAGCGCTCAACCGCGCATGAACGCGCCGCAGGGCAAGCCGCTTTTCGCTTATGTCGGCGCCTTTACAACGTCGGAGCGAAAGGCGAGAGGCGACGGCATCAACGTCTACCGCATGGACGCGGGCTCCGGTGCCTGGAGCCACGTGCAGTTGCTTCCCAATATCGTCAACCCGTCGTTCCTCGCGCTCGATCGCGACCAGCGGTTCCTCTACGCGGTGCATGCCGATCTGGACGAAGTCAGTGCCTATGCGATCGACAAGCAAACCGGGCAGCTGACGCCGCTCAATCGCCAATCCTGCGGCGGCAAGAACCCAGTCCACCTGGCGGTCGACCCGACGAACCGCTTCATCGTCACGGCGAATTACGGTGCCGGATCGGTGGGTGTCGTGCCGATCGAGAAAGACGGCACGTTGGGGGCGCGGACCGATCTTGTGACATTGCCCGGCGAGCCGGGCCCGAATCGCAAGGAACAGGCAAGCTCCCACCCCCATGACTGCCCGTTCGACCCGGCGGGACGTTTCATCGTCGTGCCTGACAAGGGGCTCGACCGGGTGTTCACGTTCAAGCTCGACAATGCGAGCGGCAAATTGATCCCGGCCGATCCGCCCTCTGTCGCGACACGCGAGGGCGCCGGACCGAGGCATATCGCCTTCCATCCGAGCCTGCCCATCGCATACGTGATCGACGAACTCGATTCGACGGTGACGACCTACCGCTACGATCCTGCGCGCGGAGCATTGCAGGCGGTGCAGGTGGTTCCGACCGCCCCGCCGAGCTTTACCGGCAACAATACCGGGGCGGAGGCAGCTGTCGCTCCGTCGGGGCGTTTTGTCTACGGTTCCAATCGCGGCCACGACAGCATCGTGATTTTCTCGGTCGATCGCGCGGCGGGAACTCTGACGCCGGTCGGCTGGGAACCGACGCAGGGCAAGACGCCTCGCTTCTTCACGCTCGATCCGGCAGCAAACTTCCTCTACGCGGCCAACCAGGACTCCGACACGATCGTGACGTTCCGGGTCAACAAAGTCAGCGGCAAGCTCGCGCCGACCGGCCAGATCGTCAAGGTCGGCAGCCCAGTTACGATCGTCTTCTTGGGCGGCTGATTATAGCTCACATGCCTGCGACCTCGTAATCGCTTGGACCCTGCCGGGGGCGGGTGTTGTTTTACCCGCCGCGTTCGGCTGTGCCAGCTTGTCCAACCACTAGGAGATACGATGGTCGCGATCATCGAGAGCCGCATCCGGGAAGGGCTGCCGCATCCGCGCGGCGCGACCTGGGACGGCGAGGGGGTTAATTTCGCGCTGTTTTCCGCGAATGCAACACGCGTCGAACTCTGCCTATTCGATGGGGAGCGTGAAGCGGCGCGGATCGAGCTTCCAGAATTCACTGACGAGATCTGGCACGGCTATCTGCCGGATGTGCGGCCCGGCTCGATTTACGGTTATCGCGTGCACGGCGCCTACGATCCCGGCGCCGGGTACCGGTTCAATCCCAACAAACTCGTGCTCGACCCGTATGCCCGCGGGCATTTCGGCGAGCTGGAGTGGCACCCCGCGGTCTTCGGGTATCAGCTGGAATCTGGCGACGATACCACCTTCGACGAGCGCGACAGCGCGCCCTTCATGCCGAAATGCGTTGTCGTCGACCCGAATTTCGATTGGAAGGGGGAGCCGAAACGCCGCTTTGTCCCGTGGGAGCACACGATCGTCTACGAGCTTCACCTGCGTGGATTTACCAAGCTCCACCCCAAACTTCCGAAGGAATGGCGCGGAACTTACAAAGGCTTGTCCGACGAGGTCATAGAATACATAAAATCGCTCGGCGTCACATCGGTGGAGATTCTGCCAATTCATACGTTTATTAATGACAGTTTACTGCTCGACAAAGGTTTGACCAATTACTGGGGATACAATTCTATCGGGTTCTTCGCTCCAGATCCGCGCTATGCTCACGAGCGCGAGCAGACCCTGCGCGAATTCAAGGAAATGGTGGCGCGCCTGCACGACGCCGGTCTCGAAGTCATTCTCGATGTCGTCTACAATCACACCGCCGAGGGCAACCAGCTGGGCCCGACCCTGTCGTTCAAAGGGATCGACAACGCCTCTTACTACCGCCTGCTGCCCGAAGAGCCGCGCTATTACATCAACGACACCGGCACCGGCAACACGCTCAACCTCGACCATATGCGGGTCATCGAGATGGTGACCGACAGCCTGCGCTATTGGGCGGGCGAAACGCATGTCGACGGCTTCCGATTCGATCTCGGCACAATTCTCGCCCGCGAGGCGACCGGCTTCGACAATCAGAGCGGGTTCTTGAAGGCCTGCTGCCAGGATCCGGAATTGCGTACGGTGAAGCTGATCGCAGAGCCTTGGGATTGCGGACCGGGCGGTTACCAGGTGGGCGGCTTCCCGCCGGGCTGGGCGGAATGGAATGACAAATTCCGCGATACCGTGCGCGACTTCTGGCGCGGCGAGGCACCAGCTAGCGCGCTGGCTCCGCGCCTTTCCGCCTCGGGCGACTTCTTCGATCACCGCGGCCGCAAGCCTTGGGCCTGCGTCAATTTCATCACCGCGCATGACGGGTTCACGCTCAACGATCTGGTCTCCTACAACGACCGGCACAACGAGGACAACGGCGAGGACAATAAGGACGGCCATTCCGACAACCGATCGTGGAACTGCGGTGCCGAGGGGCCGACCGATGACGAGGCGGTCAACGCACTGCGGACCCGCCAGCGCCGCAACTTCCTCGCCACTTTGCTGCTGTCGCAAGGCACCCCGATGCTGCTAGCCGGCGACGAGTTTGCCCGCACCCAGCAGGGCAACAACAACGCTTATTGCCAGGACAACGAGATCAGCTGGGTCGCTTGGGATGCTGCGGAGGAAAACGGGTCACTGATCCGCTTTGTGCATCAGCTGACGGCGCTGCGTCACAAATACCCGATCCTGCGCCGCAGGCGGTTTCTGACCGGAACCTACGATGAGGAACTGGGTATCAAGGATGTGACCTGGATCAACGCCTCGGGCGCCGAAATGAAACCTGAGGAATGGGGCGACATGAGCATGGAGTGTTTCGGCATGCTGATGGACGGCCGTGCCCAGCCGACCGGCATCCGCCGGCGCGGGGAGGACGCCACCCTTCTTATGGTGTTGAATGGCTATCACGATCTCGTCGGGTTCACACTGCCCGAGACGGTCGGCGGTTGGCATTGGCGATTACTGATCGATACCAATCTCCTCGAAGACGCCGAGATGGGCCGTTTCGCTGCCGGCGCGACTTATGGTGTAACGGGCCGTTCACTACTTCTTTTCGCGTTGATGGCCGATCCGTTCTCAGAGTGAAACCGACCTCTCGGAACTTTCAGCGGGCCTGAGGTGTTGCGGCTTGGGTTCCAGCGTCGTGAAGCAACTTAGACCTGGGTCGACGGAGCGCATGTGGCGGCTTTGAAGAGTTCCGATCGTACGGCCGCCGCCCCTGCGTTTCTAGCCGGCGGCGGCGAAATGGGCGCGCTGATGCGCGCGTTCGATTGGTCCAAAACACCGATCGGCCCAGTCGAGAGCTGGTCGCCAACCCTGCGGACGATGGTGAGTTTTCTGCTCGCCAACGGGTTCCCGCTGCTCCTGTGGTGGGGGCCGCACTACGCTTCCATCTACAATGACGCTTACCGTCCGATTCTCGGTGCAAAGCACCCGAGATCCATCGGGCAGCCGGTAAGGGAGTGCTGGTCAGAAATTTGGCACGTCCTGAAGCCGCTGATTGATGCTCCGTTCCATGGCGGTCCGGCCACTTGGATGGAGGATCTTGAGTTGGAGATCCAGCGTTCCGACTTCGCCGAAGAAACGCACTTTACCGTCGCGTACAGCCCGGTGCCGGACGAGACCGCGCCCCGCGGGATCGGCGGAGTGCTGGCGACCGTCCACGAGATCACCGAGAAGGTCATCGGCGAGAGGCGTATCGTCGCGTTGCGGGATCTGGGGGCGCGTGCCGCGGAAGCCAAGACTGCCGAAGAGGCCTGCACCATCGCGGCCGCCGCGCTGGTAAATCACCCGAAGGACATCCCGTTCGCTCTGCTTTACCTGATCGATCCCGATGGCGCTCGCGCGCGCCTTGCCGGCGCCGCCGGCGTAAATCCGGGCGATCCTGCGGCCCCGCTCACCGTAGCGCTCGACGACCCGACAACCGGGGGTGCCTGGCCACTGGCCGAGGCGATGCGCTGTCACAGTATGATCGTGGTCGAGGATCTCGCGAGGCGCCTTGCCCGAGTGCCGCAGGGCCTGTGGCCCGATCCGCCGCGGTTGGCGGTGGTGATTCCGGTGCGCTCGAACAAGGCGCATCAATTCGCTGGATTGCTCGTAATCGGGGTAAGCCCCCGCCTGCGGTTCGACGACCTCTACTGCAGCTTTCTCGAACTCGTGGCAGGTCAGATCACGAGCAGCATCGCCAATGCCCGCGCACGCGAGGAGGAGCGCAAGCGGGCCGGGGCGCTGGCTGAAATCGACCGCGCCAAGACCCTTTTCTTTTCCAATGTCAGCCATGAGTTCCGCACGCCGCTGACGCTGATGCTGGGGCCGCTCGAGAATGCGCTGGCGCTCCCGCCGGAGGAATTGCCGCAGCACCGCGAGGACCTTGCCCTCGTACACCGCAGCAGCCTGCGCCTCCTTCGGCTCGTCAACACATTGCTTGACTTCTCCCGCATCGAAGCCGGCCGCATCCAAGCATCGTACGAGCCCTTAGACCTGCCGGTGCTGACGGCCGAACTTTCGAGCGTGTTCCGCTCGGCGACTGGGAGGGCCGGCTTGAGGCTGACGGTCGATTGCCCAACGCTGAAAGAGCCGGTCTGGGTCGACCGCGATATGTGGGAAAAGATCGTCCTCAACCTCCTGTCGAACGCCTTCAAGTTCACCTTCAAAGGCGGGATCACTGTTTGCTTGCGGCAGGAGGGCGAAAGCGCGGTGCTGGAGGTCCAGGACACCGGTACGGGTATTCCGGGGCATGACATTCCGCGGCTGTTCGACCGCTTTCACCGGGTCGAAGGGGCGCGTGGGCGCACCCACGAAGGAACAGGGATCGGCCTCGCGCTCGTTCAGGAGCTCACCAAGCTGCACGGTGGTACGGTTCGCGTCGACAGCATCCTCGGCGAGGGCAGCACCTTTACGGTGACGATTCCGCTGGGGACGGCGCACCTGCCGGCCGACCGCCTGTGTGACGTCCGGACGCTCGCCAAGACTGCGACCGACGCGCAACCTTATCTAGAGGAGGCACTGCGCTGGCTGCCGGGCGGCGTCCCGGAGGAGGTCGAGCACGATATTTTGCCCAAGCAGCGCGCGGCCCTCAAGGTAGAGAGCGAGCGCGCGGCGATTCTGCTGGCCGACGACAATGCCGACATGCGTGACTATGTCCGCAGGCTGCTGGCTCCACGCTACGAGGTACGGACGGTTGCCGATGGGGCGGCTGCGTTGGCGGCATTGCGTGAGCAGCGCCCGGATCTGTTACTCAGCGACATCATGATGCCGCGGCTCGACGGTTTCGGCCTCGTGCGCCAAGTCCGAGCCGACCCCGCCCTCGTCGATCTCCCGATCATCCTCTTGTCTGCGCGAGCCGGCGAGGAGGCGAGCGTCCAAGGCCTGGATGCCGGCGCCGACGATTACCTGATCAAACCATTCAGCGCTCGCGAACTGCTCGCCCGCGTGCGCGCCAATCTCGAACTGGCGCGGATGAGGCGCGAAGCCAAGGAGCGCGTTGCCGCCGACCTGCAAGCCATGACGCGCCTTCGTGAAGTAGGCGAGCGATGTATACGGGCCGGAAATGAATTTGATCGGTGCCTCAGGGAAATTCTCGACACGGCCATCGAGATTACCGGGGCCGATAAAGGCAATATCCAACTGCTCGACATCGAAAGAGGCACACTCGAAATCACGGCGCAGCGCGGGTTCGAAGGGCCGTTCCTGAATTTTTTCGACAACGTTGGCGAAGGAGAAGCCGCAGCGTGCGGCATGGCTCTTCAATCGGTCGGCCGGGTAATCGTCCAAGACGTGACGCAAGGCGAGATCTTCACTGGCCAACCTGCGCTCGACATACTGCTCGAAGCCGGCGTGCGGGCTGTGCAATCCACGCCGCTGATCAGCAGCGCCGGAATCGTCTTCGGCATGATTTCGACGCACTTCAGCCGTCCGCACCGGCCGCGCGAGCGCGACTTGCGTTTGATGGATCTCCTGGCGCAGCAGGCGGCAGACTACCTCGAACGCAAGAAGGTCGAGGAGGCGGCGCAGGCCCTCTCAGCTGAGCTGAAGCAGATACTGGACACATCGGCTACGGGGCTGACCCACTGCAGCCGTGAGTTGCGCTATGTCTCCGCCAATCCCGCCTTCGCAAAAGTGGCAGGAGTGCCGCTGGATCGGATCATCGGCCGCCCGATCGCAGACGTCATGGGCAAGGACGCATTCGATACGATCCGGCCATATGTCGAGCGGGCTCTGCGTGGCGAGCGGGTCGAATACGAGGTCGAGCTGCCCTGGATCGCTGGCGGCCCGAAATGGACGCATTTCGTGTATACGCCATGCCGAGAGAGGGACGGCAGCATCAGCGGCTGGGTCGGATCGGTCAGAGACGTCACCGAGCGCAAGCGCGCCGAGATGGCGTTACTTGAGTTGAACGAACGGCTTGAACAAAAAGTCGAGGAGCGCACGCGGGCGGTCGAAGCTGAAATGGCGGAACGCCAGAAGGTCGAGGTGATGCTGCAGCAGGCGCAGCGCCTCGAAGCAATTGGCCAGTTGACCGGCGGCGTCGCCCACGACTTCAACAATCTGCTAACGGTGATTCTCGCCAACATCGACCTGCTGCAAACCAGGTTGCGTGGCGCAGACGATGCCCGGCATCTGATTGCCGCCATGGAGCGCGCGGCGTTGCGCGGCGCCCAGCTGACGGGCCAGCTGCTCGCCTTCTCGCGCCGCCAACAACTGCTGCCCGTTACGCTTTCGGTGCAGCGCTCGATCCTCAATATCGGCGATCTGGTTCGCCGCGCGGTTGGCGAGGCGGTCACCGTGGAGATATCCGCGGGTCCCGGGCTGTGGCCGTCTCGGCTCGATCCGGCGCGGTTTGAGTCGGCGGTTCTCAACCTGGCGGTCAACGCCCGCGACGCGATGCCGGAGGGCGGACGGCTCGCTTTCGAGTTGTGCAATGTGACGTTTGCCGCGGCTCAGGCCACCCGGCTCGACCTTGCGCCCGGCGACTACATCCGCGTCAATGTCACGGACACCGGTACTGGGATGGCTCCCGAGGTGCTGCGGCGGGCCTTCGAGCCGTTCTTCACGACAAAAGATGTCGGCAAGGGAACGGGTCTCGGGCTCGCGCAAATCTATGGCTTCGTGAAACAATCTGGTGGAACGGCGACGATCGAAAGCACTCCCGGGGAGGGTACGACCGTTTCGTTGTACCTGCCGCGGGCCGAGACCGAAATTATCGAGGAGCAGCCATCGGCGATTGCAAGGGAGGCTGCGCGCGGCAACGGCAAGACCATCCTTATCGTCGAGGACCAGCCCGACGTTCTCGAGGTCATTGAAATGTTTCTCGACGGCCTCGATTATCGCATTTTGACGGCCGCGGACGGGGTCGCAGCCCGCAAGCTGCTGGAAAGTGACGAGGCGATCGACCTGCTGTTGACCGATGTCGTAATGCCTAACGGCGTCAGCGGCCTGGATCTGGCGCAGGATGCGCGGCGGCTTCGGCAGGATCTCAAAATCATTCTTGTGTCTGGCTATTTGCGCGACATCGACAACCGCTCAGGCGGACTGACGGGCCTGATGTTCCTTGAAAAACCGTTCCGCCAGACGGAACTCGCCGATACGATAGCTGCGGCGCTCGGCGGGTGATAATGCGCGCTCGCAGAGAGATGGCTTCGTCGCTCCGCTCCTCGCAATGACCGCCAAAAACGGACGTCATTGCACTTCCGGACGGCCGCGCTACGGGCGTTCAGCGGGGGCAATCTCGACGACCAAGTCTCAAATCAAGTGCTTCACCACGACGCGGTCGCAGTGGTGCTGGACGTCGCAGGCCGCAAGCATCGTGCCGCTCGACGTCCCACTTGAGGGACACATATCTCAATGACCATGCGTCAATCAATAGCCAACAGGTTATCGATGCAATGCCGAACGCTCGCGACGTGCTCTTCTCTCCTTCTCAGTTGATAGACGCGAGAATTAAGGAGCTGGGTGACTGGCGGGGCGAGGTGCTCAGCCGGCTCCGCACCTTGGTCAAGGAAGCCGATCCCGAAATCGTCGAGGAGTGGAAGTGGAGAGGCGTTCCGGTGTGGTATCACGACGGAATGATCTGCACCGGCGAGACCTACAAAAACATCGTGAAGATGACGTTCGCCAAAGGGGCGGCCCTGAAGGATCCTTCGGGCCTCTTCAACTCCAGTCTTGACGGGAATACAAGGCGTGCCATCGACTTCCGCGAGGGCGAGCACATAGACGAGGAGGCGCTGAAGACTCTCGTTCGCGCCGCCGTGACGCTGAACAAGTCCAAAGCCCAAACCTAATCCACGGAATCAAACGTTTTCGTGGATTAGCTTTGGTCAATAGCCAATTGGTTATTGATCGTGATCCCGGATCCCCATGACATTCGCTGAGATCACGGTGACGTTGCAACCACCCTGCGAGGCGGCGTCGGCGATCACTTTTCGGGGATGCCGTATTCACGCGACAGGGCCGCGATGCGATCGGAAAACTGCGGCGTGTAGTAGCGGGCCCAAAAGCGTTTCGTGGTCGACAGCGTCCACTTCGGAGCGAGCGCGCGGAACGCGGCAAACTCTGCGGCCGCGTTCTCTTTGCGGCCGGCAAGGGCGTAGGACAGGGCGAGCCAGAAGCGGACCGCAGGGACGCTCCGCCATTGCGGCGGACCGTTCTCGAGCACGTTGATAGCTTCGTCGACCCGTCCCAACCGATCATAGACCTGAGCCAGAAAGAGCGCATTCTGCGACGACGCCGGATCCACCTCGCGCGCCCGCTCGAACCATCGCGCAGCATTAGCGTATTTTCCGGCAAACGCCTCGATGCGTCCGCGGAAGGAAAGCCCGAACGAATTCTTTGGTTGCGCGGCGATCTCGCCTTCGATCTCCGCGATCGCCTCTTTGTAATGTCCGGTGGCGCTCAGCGCCACTGCGTGAAAGCCCGACTCCCAAATATAGGGATGGGGATTCAGCCTCAGGGTGTTAGCAAATTCCGCGGCCGCCTCGTCGAATTGGCCGACCTGAAAGAGAACAAGCCCGAGCGTCCAGTGGCTGGGGTCGTCGTTGGGCGCGAGCTCGACGGATTTCCGCGCGTCGGTGAGTGCCGCTTCAGGATCATATTCCGGCAGATCGGGTTGCATCTCCAGCCGGGCGCGCAACCAGTGTGGGCTCGCAGACTCCGGGTCGAGCTGGAGGACCTTGTCATTGAGCTGGCGGGCACGGCCGAGTGTCCCGATCCGATCTTTGGCCCAGCCCAGATCCGCCTGATCGAAATATGTAAAGGCCAGGAACTGCCACGCCGCCAGGTAATTCGGGTCGAGATCGGCAGCGCGTTGTGCGAGCTTCTGCCCCTCGGTCGCGTCGGCGGGGTTGAAGCGAAAATATGTTTGGCTAGCTTTTACCAGGTTCTCCCAGGCTGCGAGGTTCCGCGTGCCATGAGCGAAGCTGCGGGCTATCGTCCCGCCCCTCAGCTGCACGTCGAGCGCGCCGGCGATCTGCAGGCTGAGGTCGTCCTCGAGCGCGAACAGGTCGGTCTGGTTGCGGTCGTATTTTTCTGACAGCAGATGATTGTCGTTGACCGCGTCGATCAACTGCGCGGTCACCCGGATGCGTTCGCCCGATTTCTGCACGCTGCCTTCCAGCACATAACGAACGCCGAGATCTTTCGCCGCCGCCCGCGGCGTCACCGTCTTGCCCCGATAGTCCAGGGTCGCGTTGCGCGCGATGACGAAGAGCCCGGGATTCTGCGCCAGCGCGTCGATGAGGTTGTCGGTCAGTCCATCGGCAAGGTAGTCCTGCGCCGGATCGCCGCTCAAATTGGCGAACGGAAGCACGGCGATCGACGGCTTGTCGGGCAGCGTTGGCGGCGTGGCGGTTGCGCCGGCCGCGGTCAGCGCCGGATGAGGCGGATAGAAGCGCCAGAATGCAGCCGCCCCGGTGGCTAGCAGGACCAGGGCGGCGATGCCGGCTGCGATCACCCCGTACGGTACCCGCCTTCGCCGGCCCGGTGTCGGCGTGGCGACGACCCGCACCCCACCCTCGGTTACCACCCGATAGGCCCGCACCGGCCGTGCGATGTTCTTGACCTGCTGCTCGCCCATGTCCTCGAATACGAGGCCGAGCTTGTCGCGTACCTGGTCGCGCACCATCCGGCTGACGCAGATCCCGCCCGGCTCCGCCAGGGCTTCGAGCCGTGCCGCGATATTGACGCCGTCGCCGAATATGTCGTTCTCGTCGATGATGATGTCGCCGAGATTGATGCCCACGCGGAATTCGATGCGGCGGTCGGGCGACACATCGGCGTTC
>Ga0306926_10007792_pt1 | contig 11648 bp, 11 predicted proteins | sample flu12Cox44000178_FD_203759 | JGI IMG/M metagenome (GOLD analysis project Ga0306926, IMG submission 203759) | Lab enrichment of tropical soil microbial communities from Luquillo Experimental Forest, Puerto Rico - flux8day.12C.oxic.44.000.178 (v2)... | ecosystem: Environmental > Terrestrial >...
GCGGTCATAGTCGCCGACCGCGACGGACAGGTTGAGATTGGACATGAGGGTTCCCGGTGAGCAACATTCGCATCGTAGAATGGGTTGAGCCCTTGCGAAACCCATCATGAGTCCATCGATGGTGATGGGTACCGCTTCGCTCCACCCATCCTACGGGCGCGGGTGGCACCCTCAACTGCGCAGCCGGTCGACCGGATCGGCGGAGGCGACGTCGATGATGCGCAGTTGCATGCGCTCCTCGCCCTGCCAGCGGTCGAGCGAGAGCGAGCCGACCGCGTGGACCGGGCGGCCGCGGCTTGCCACCAGCGCCTGCCCGAGCTTCTGGCCGACGGCGCGGAACGCAATCGCATTGATGGCGCTGCCATCGCCCGCCTGCAGGCGGGCCCGCACATGGGCTTGGCCGAGCTCTTCGGCGTAGGCGACGGTATGCGCCGGGAGCGCGATCAGCGGCTCGGGATTGCCGGCGCCGAACGGGCCGGCACGGGCGATGGTGGCGTGAAGCTCGGCATTGGCGGCACGCGCCGTGAGGGCGCCGTCGACCAGCAGCGCATCGTCGCGCCGCGCCGCTTCAACGGCGGCGCCGAGGGTCTCTTCGAGATAGGCGCGGAACGCGCCGAGCGCGTCCTTGCGCAGCGTGACGCCAGCCGCCATGGCATGGCCGCCGCCCTTGACGAGCAGCCCCAGCGTAACCGCGTGGCGCACCGCGCGGCCGAGATCGACCCCGGGGATGGAGCGGCCGGAGCCCGCGCCGGTGTCGCCCGGTCCGAACGCGACAGCGAAGGCCGGCCGGCCGAACCGCTCCTTGAGCCGTGCCGCGACGAGCCCGACCACGCCGGGGTGCCAGCGCGGCGACGCCGTCACAACCGCGGCGCCGCGCTCTTCGAGGCCGAGCGCGGCCATCGCTTCCCCCTCGGCTTCGGCGACCGCTGCCAGCTCGATCGCCTGGCGCTCGCGGTTGAGGCGATCGAGCTCGGCGGCGAGCCCGGCGGCTTCGGAAGGGTCCTCGCACAGCAGCAGCCGGGCGCCGAGATCGGCCCGCCCGATCCGCCCGCCGGCATTGATGCGCGGCCCTAGCATGAAGCCGAGATGCCACGGCTCAGGCGGACCGGAGAGCCGCGCCACGTCGGTGAGTGCGGTGAGACCGACGCGCTCGCGCCGCCGCATCGCGATCAACCCCTTGGCGACGAAGGCGCGGTTGAGCGCTTTGAGCGGCACCACGTCGGCGACGGTGCCCAGCGCGACGAGATCGACGAAATCGAGAAGATCAGGCTCCGGTCGCACCGCGCTCCAGAAGCCGCGCCGGCGCAGTTCGCGATTGACGGCGACGATCGTGAGGAACACCAGCCCGACGGCGGCGAGATGACCGAGTTCGGAGAGATCGTCGAGCCGGTTCGGATTGACGATCACCGCCTCGGGCAGTTGCTCGTCGGCCTGGTGATGATCGATGACCACGGTGTCGAGCCCGAGCCGCTTCGCCTCGGCGAGCGGCTCCAGGCTCGTGGTCCCACAGTCCACCGTCACCAAGAGCCCTGCGCCGCGCTCGGCGAGCGAGCGGATCGCCTCCACATTCGGCCCGTATCCCTCGAATATCCGATCGGGAATGTGGATCAGCGGATCGAGCCCGCCGCGGCGCAGGAAGCTCGCGAGCAGCGCCGCCGAGGTCGCGCCGTCGACGTCGTAGTCGCCGAAGATGGCGACCCTTTCGCCCCGCTCCACCGCATCGGCGATGCGGCTCGCCGCCGCCGCCATGTCGGTGAGGACATTGGGGTCGGGCATCAGCCGTTTGAGCGTCGGATCGAGATAGGCGCCGACCGCGTCGGCCTCCACCTCCCGTCCGGCGATGACGCGTGCGAGCAGTTCCGGCACGCCATGGCGCTGCACGATCGCGAGCGCACGCGCATTGCCGCGGTCGTCGAGCCGGTCGCGCCAAGCGCGCCCCGTCACCGAGCGCTCGACGCCGAGAAAATGGCGATTCAACAGGGTGATGGTCGTGCCTCGCTGCTTGGCTCACCCGCGCCGGATGCCCGGGATAGTCGCGACGATTCGGAGACTATAGCAGAGGCGATAAATTACGACGGGGCGTTCGAGCGGTAATCCACCGTCCGTGTGAAGCGTTTTCCATTGCTGCATTTCGCAAAACGCTTCGAAGCGATGATATCCTTTAGGTAACTCGCGGCGAGGCGTCTCGGAAAAGCCACCCTGACTGTCACGCGATCCTTGACTGATCATAGCTTGAAAGCTATGTAATGGCTTGGCACGTCGAATTCGAGAATGCATTCGAGGCGGAGTTTCTGGCATTTGACCAGGAGGTCCAGGACTCCCTGCTGGCCGGGGCAAGGCTGCTGGCCGACTACGGTCCGCAACTTGGCCGGCCGTATGTCGATACGCTCAAAGGTTCGAGATACACCAATATGAAGGAACTCCGATTCGAGGCGGCGAACGGAGAGTGGCGCGCAGCATTCGCGTTCGATCCCCGACGCAAGGCCGTCCTGCTCGTCGCTGGCGACAAGGCGGGCACCAACCAGAAGCGCTTTTACAGACAGCTCATCGCAAAGGCAGATCTGCGATTCTCAGCGCATTTGCAAAGACTCAAAGCACGCAACGAGTGAGGAGTGAGATGGGCCGTGATCTAAATGACATTATCGCCGAACTGCCGCCGGCTCGGCGGGCCCGCATTGATGCCCGGTATAAAAAAATGAAACAAGAGGTGGAGAGCCTCCGCGAGTTGCGGCAACTCGCCGGCAAGGCCCAGGCCGATGTTGCGACCGCCCTCAAGATCAAGCAGCCGTCCGTATCCAAGATCGAGAAGCAGGCTGACATGTACCTCTCGACTCTGCGCAGTTATGTCGAGGCAATTGGCGGCGAGCTGGAGCTGGTGGTGAAGCTGCCCGAACGCCCGGTTTTGCGCCTTCAGCAACTCGGTGAGGTATTCGATCAGGCCGCTCGGCCGGCGAAGTCGAACGCACCGCAGCGCCGCCGTCGCGCCGTGCCTCGATAGCGCTAAAGGCTCTCGCTGGCCAAACGGGCGAAATTGCCCCACCACTACAAATGAAACTTCTCCAGCTGCCGGTGTTCGGCGCGGATCCAGCGCACGGTGCCGGTGGCGGCGCGCATCACAACGGTCTCGGTTTCGACCAGACCCTTCCGGAAGCGAACGCCCGTGAGCAGCGAGCCGGTGGTGACGCCGGTCGCCGCGAACACGCAGTCGCCCCTCACCATGTCGTCCATGTCGTATTTCTTACGGGGGTCCTTGATCCCCATCTTGGCCGCGCGACCGCGCTTTTCGTCGGTGTCGAGCACCAGCCGGCCCTGCATCTGGCCGCCGATGCAGGCCAGTGCCGCCGCCGCGAGCACGCCTTCCGGCGCGCCGCCGACGCCGAGATAGATGTCGATCCCGGTGGTTTCGGGGTCGGCGGTGTGGATGACGCCGGCGACGTCGCCGTCGGTGATGAAACGCACCGAGGCACCCGCCTTGCGCACGGCGGCGACGAGGTCGGCGTGGCGGGGGCGCTCGAGGATGAGCGCGGTGATGTCGGAGGGCTTGACGCCTTTCGCCTTGGCGAGCGCGCGAATGTTTTCTTCCGCGGGCGCATCGAGATCGACGACGCCCTTGGCATAGCCGGGGCCGATCGCAATCTTCTCCATGTACACGTCGGGCGCATTGAGCAGCGAGTCGCCTTCCGCCATCGCCATGGTCGCGATGGCGCCCGGCATGTTCTTGGCACACAGCGTGGTGCCTTCCAGCGGATCGACCGCGATGTCCACCTTCGGGCCGTGGCCGGAGCCGACCTTTTCGCCGATGAACAGCATCGGCGCCTCGTCGCGCTCGCCCTCCCCGATCACCACCGTGCCGATGATCGGCAACTTGCCCATCTCCCGTCGCATCGCATCGACCGCGGCCTGGTCAGCCGCCTTCTCGTCGCCGCGGCCGCGCAGCCGCGCCGCAGCCACCGCGGCACGCTCGGTCACCCGCGCGATCTCCAGCGACAGGATGCGGTCCAGCACGGTGCTGCTCTTGCTGGGTCTCGGCGACATGGGCTTCCCTTTCCTGCCAGTGGAGGCTAATTCCTGGCCGCCCATCCCGGCGGCTAATTCTTCTCGATGCGAATGACCTGCGGCTGGCCGGCAATGACGCCCTCGCCCTTGATGGCGTTCAAGGCGCGGCGCACCGCATCTTCGGTGGTGGCATAGGTTATCAATATGACGGGAGCCGGCGTCGCCGGGCTTTTCGGATCGTCGCCGCCATGGGGCCGCCCGCCGGAATGGCGCTGCACGATCGATTCGAGCGAGATCATCTGGTCGGCCAGATGCCTTGCGATGGTGGCGAAGGTGCCCGGACGGTCCACCGCGAGCAGGCGAATATAGTAACCGCCTTCGTGGCGTTGCATCGGCGCCCGGCGGCTCTCGACGAGGGCGCCGGCCGGCCGGCCGAACGCCGCCAGCCGGACCCCGCGCGCGATGTCGCCGAGGTCGGCAACCACCGCCGATGCGGTCGCCTCGCCGCCCGCCCCGGGCCCGACCAGCGTGATCGGAGAAATCCCGTCGGCATCGATCGACACCGCGTTGGTCACCCCCATGACCTGGGCGATGGCGCTGTCCTTGGGCACCATGGTCGGATGCACGCGCTGCTCGATGCCTTGCGCGGTGCGCACCGCGACCCCGAGCAGCTTGACCCGATATCCGAGTTCCTCGGCGGCCTCGAGGTCCTCCGACGCGATCGAGGAAATCCCTTCGACGAACACCGCGTCGGGATTGACGCGGGTGCCGAACGCTATGCTCGCCAGGATGGCGAGCTTCTGGGCGGTGTCGAAGCCCTCCACGTCGAAGCTCGGATCGGCCTCGGCATAGCCCAGGCGCTGGGCGTCCGCGAGGCATTCGGCAAACGTCAGCTGCTCCTGCTCCATGCGGGTCAGGATGTAATTGCAGGTGCCGTTGAGGATGCCGTAGATGCGCGCGAAGGAATTGCCGGCAAGGCCCTCGCGCAAAGTCTTGACGATGGGGATCGCGCCGCCGACGGCGGCTTCGAAATTGAGCGACACCCCGTGCTTCTCGGCGAGATCGGCGAGAGCCGCACCGTGCTTGGCGAGCAGCGCCTTGTTCGCGGTGACGACCGATTTGCCGGCGGCGAGCGCGGTCTGCACCGCGCGCCTGGCGGGATCGCCGTCGCCGCCCATCAATTCCACGAACACGTCGATGTCGCGGTCGGCGGCAAGCGCGACGGGATCGCCGACAAAACGCGGCTTCGCGGTGCCGAGATCACGCTTCTTGGCGGGCTCGCGGGCACTCACCGCGACCACCTCGATGGGGCGGCCGCATCGCGACGCGAGCACGTCGCGGTGTTGCTCCAGGAGCCGGACGACGGCGGAGCCGACCGTGCCGAGCCCGGCGAGACCGGCTTTCAAGGGCGCGACCATGGATCGTCCGCAAGTGCCGCTTGCGCCGCGGATCAGCGGCGCTTCGCGAGAGGGACGACGTTGTGCAACTTTTCCGGACCGGTTTCAAGGAAGCGCCGCAGGTTGCGTGCCGCCTGACGGATGCGCTGCTCATTCTCCACCAGCGCGATGCGCACATGGCCCTCCCCGTGCTCGCCGAACCCGATGCCGGGGGAAACCGCGACCTCGGCCTTTTCGATCAGCAGGGTCGAGAACTCCACCGTGCCCAGCGTGTGGAACGGTTCCGGCAGCGGTGCCCAGGCGAACATCGATGCACGCGGCGTCGGAATGTCCCAGCCGGCGCGGCCGAAGCTCTCCACCAGCACGTCGCGGCGGCGTTTGTAGATGTCGCGCATCTCGCGGATGCAGTCGTCGGGCCCGTTGAGCGCCGCAGTGGCGGCGACCTGGATCGGCGTGAAGGCGCCGTAATCGAGATAGGATTTGACCCGGGCGAGCGCCGCTATGATGCGTTCATTGCCGACCGCGAAACCGATGCGCCAACCCGGCATCGAATAGGTCTTGGACATCGAGGTGAATTCCACCGCGATGTCCATGGCGCCGGGCACCTGCAGGATCGACGGCGGCGGATCGTCGTCGAAATACACTTCCGCATAGGCGAGATCGGACAGCACGATGAGGCTGTGCTTTTTCGCGAAAGCGATAACGTCCTTGTAGAAGTCGAGGTCGGCGACCGCTGCGGTCGGATTAGCCGGATAGCACACGACGAGCGCTAGCGGCTTCGGGATCGAGTGCATGCAGGCGCGTTCCAACGCCTCGAAAAACGCCGGCGTCGGATCGGACGGCACCGAACGGATCACTCCTCCCGCCATCAGGAAGCCGAAGGCATGAATGGGATAACTCGGATTGGGCACGAGAACGACGTCGCCGGGCGCCGTGATCGCCTGCGCGACGTTTGCGAATCCTTCCTTCGATCCCAATGTAGAGACGATCTGGGTGTCGGGATTGAGCTTCACCCCGAACCGGCGCGCGTAATAGGCGGCCTGGGCCCGGCGCAGGCCCGGAATGCCTTTGGAGGCGGAATAGCGATCGGTGCGGGGACGCCCCACCGTGTCCTTGAGCTTTTCGATGACATGGGCGGGGGTCGGCAGGTCCGGATTGCCCATGCCGAGGTCGACGATGTCGGCACCGGCGTTGCGCGCCACTGCCTTGGCGCGATTCACTTGCTCGAACACGTAAGGTGGCAAGCGGCGGATGCGGTGAAATTCTTCCATCTTCCCAGTCTCCTGCGCGCAGGGCGGAGATCAATGCTCAAGATTGCCGCGCGGGGTCGTCGAGGGGTTAGACTTCTAGCATGGGAACAGCGTCATGCATCGCCTTTCACCAGGGACGACCCGGCTAATTCGGGTTCGCGGCGGACGACTGCGCGCGCCTCGCCTGCTCCGCACGCATGACGGCGAGTTGAGCCTCGACCTTTTTCTTCTCCTCCTCGGTCATTACCGTGCTCTTGCGAGGGGGTGGCATGTCATGGACTGCCGGATAGGGCGCAGGGGTCTCCGGCCGCGCGGGGGCGCCGTCGGGCAGCCCCCCCATCGCGGTGGGAATGTCTCCCCCCATGGTCGAGCAGGAGGCGAGCGGGCCCACGCCGGCAAAGGCCAGCGTCAATCCGAGCAAAAACAAGGCGAATTGGCGGAGATTCCCACCAAGACTGCGCGACTTTGACATCGTTGCCAAACAGTACCGAAGGTTTGCGCTAGGCAGATGGTAGAATAGCCCCACGGTCCCGTATCTCGTTAATATGTCTAAACAATGGAGTAAAACCGAGGATGGCAAAGCCGCCCAAAGCTGGAAGCCCGCCCCCTTCGGGCCGGCCCCGCGGAACCCGGCGCACGCCAGCTCCGGACGCCGACGGTTCGGTCCCCCAGAGCATCCCCATCGAGCCGACAACCGCGGTCCAAGCTTCATCCAATAAGGTTAAAGCATCCTTGCCTGCGAAGACAATGTCGGCGGTCAAGAAGCCCACTGTACAAATACCAGCGCCCGCGGCTTTCCCTTCGAGTCCAGCCGCCCCCGGTACCGCGCCTGCTCGCCAAGTTGGCCGCGCTTCCAAGGTGACCGAACCCCCGCGCACCAAGCGAGCGGCCGTGCCCCCGAAACGCGCCCCGTTTGCTGCTCCAAGGCCGGCAACTCCGAACCCTGCATGTCGGAAGCCGGCGAGTCCAAAGCCTTCGATCGCGAAAGCTGCTATTCCAAATCCTGCGACACCCGCGCGCGCGGCTCCTAAGCCTGTAGGGTCCCAACCGGCCGCTCCCCGACCTGTCGTTCCGAAGGATGCGGGCTTCCCGGCCGCGCCATATGCCTCGGCAAACTTCCATGCTCGTCCCGAAGTCGGCGCCGACACGTCCGCACGCGCCCAGCCTGCCATCGTCAAGCCCGGAATCCCCAAGCCCGCTCAGGGGCGCACCACCGCCCCGCCGGTCGCTACCAGACCGGCCCCGCCGGTGGCCCCGCCAGCCGTGACACAACCGCGCCCGGCCCCCGCGATGCCGGGATTGCCGCCCGACGCAACGACTCCTGCGACAATCGACCTCGACGCGCTGACCAGAAATTTCGCCCGGCTGGTGGAAGAAGCCGGCCGCGCGGTCGCCGCCTATCTCAAGCCGCGCGAAGACGGTGCCAAGAAAGTCGGCTATTCCGACGAGATCAATGACGCCGTGAAGACCCTCGGCCAAGTCATGGAATACTGGCTTGCCGATCCCCAACGCACCGTCGAGATGCAGACCCGGCTCGGCAAAGCCTATCTCGACCTGTGGGCGAGCGCGGCGCGCCGCCTCGCCGGCGAGCCGACCAAGCCGGTCGCTTCGCCCGATCCCCGCGACAAGCGTTTCAACGATCCGGAATGGTCGTCGAACCAGTATTTCGACTTCCTCAAGCAGGCCTATCTCGTCACCTCCGACTGGGCGAGGCACCTCGTCGACGACGCCGACGAGCTCGATCCCGCGACGCGCCAGAAGGCGGAGTTCTACATGCGCCAGCTCGTCAACGCGGCCTCGCCCTCGAATTTCATCTTCACCAATCCGGAGCTGTTGCGCACCACCCTCAAGGAGAATGCGGAGAACCTCGTGCGCGGCACCCACATGCTCGCCGAGGACATCGAGGCCGGCGGCGGCGAGCTCAGGATCCGCCAGTCGGACGCGACCAAGTTCGAGGTCGGTCGCAATCTCGCCGTGACACCCGGCAAGGTGATCCACCAGAACGAACTCATGCAGCTCATCCAATACGCGCCGACCACCGCGACAGTGTCGCGGCGCCCGCTGCTGTTGGTGCCGCCCTGGATCAACAAATTCTACGTGCTCGATCTCGCCCCGGAGAAATCGTTGATCAAATGGTGCGTCGACCACGGGCTCACGGTGTTCTGCATTTCCTGGGTCAATCCGGACGAGCATCTCGCCGCGAAGGATTTCACCGACTACATGCACGCGGGCCCGCTGGAGGCGCTCGATATCGTCACGAAGGTCACCGGAGAGACCGACGTCAACGCGGTCGGCTACTGCGTCGGCGGCACCCTGCTCGCGATGACGCTCGCCTACATGGCGGCCAAAAACGACCACCGCATCGCCTCGGCGACGCTCCTCACCACCCAGGTCGACTTCACTTATGCCGGCGACCTCAAGGTGTTCGCGACCACCGAGGAGCAGGTCCAATCGGTCGAGCGGCAGATGGCCGAGCGCGGCTATCTCGAAGGCGAGAAGATGGCGACCGCCTTCAACCTGCTGCGCTCCAATGACCTGATCTGGCCCTATGTGGTCAACAACTACCTCAAGGGCGAGGCGCCATTCCCGTTCGACCTCTTGTACTGGAATTCGGACGCCACCCGCATGCCGGCGGCCAATCACTCCTACTACCTGCGTAATTGCTACCTGGACAACAACCTCACCAAGGGCAAAGCGACGATCGACGGCGTTCCGATCGATCTCGGCAAGGTCGAGATCCCGGTCTACAACCTCGCCACGAGAGAGGACCACATCGCGCCGGCGAAATCGGTCTATCTCGGCTCGTCCTTCTTCGGCGGGCCCATGCGGTTCGTGCTGTCCGGCTCCGGCCATATCGCCGGCGTGGTCAACCCGCCCAGCAAGGCGAAGTATCAATACTGGACCGGCGACACGCCGCGGGGCGACGACATCGACGCCTGGCTGAACAAGGCGACCGAGCATCCGGGCTCGTGGTGGAACGATTGGCTCGCCTGGCTCGAGGCGCAGGACAGCACGAAAGTCCCGGCCCGGGCCCCCGGCGGCGGCATGCTCGAGCCGATCGAGGATGCGCCGGGAAGCTACGTGAAGGTGCGGAGCTGACACCAGTAGAAGGGCCTGCGGTCTACGGTCGGCCCCCTCATGGAAACAGCGCGACCTGCTCCAGCCCCATGGTCTCGGGAAATCCCAGCATCAGGTTCATGTTCTGCACCGCCTGGCCGGCGGCACCCTTGACGAGGTTGTCGAGTGCCGCGCCGATGATGGCGCGGGGCTTGATGCGGTCGGCGGCGACGCCGATGAAGGTCATGTTGGAGCCGCGGACGTGGCGCGTCTGCGGCATCTCGCCGAACGGCAGGACGTGCACGAAGGGTTCGCCTGCATAGGTCTTCGTCAGGATCGCATGGAGGTCCTGGGGCGATCGGCCAGCGAGCCCGCGCACATAGATGGTCGAGAGAATCCCGCGGTTCATCGGAACGAGATGCGGGGTGAAGGTGACGGTGACCTCGCGCCCGGCGGCGGCAGAGAATTCCTGGTCGAGTTCGGCCATGTGGCGGTGGTGGCCGACTCCATAGGCGTGAAACCCTTCCGACACCTCCGAGAACAGCATGTTCTCCCGGGCCGCCCGGCCCGCTCCGGTCATGCCCGACTTGGCATCGACCACGATCTCGTCGGGATCGATCGCCTTGGCCTTGATCAACGGCACCAGCGGCAGGATCGCACAGGTGGTGTAGCAGCCGGGATTGGCGACGAGCCGGCTGTTCCTGATCTTCTCGCGGTGAATTTCCACGAGGCCATAGGCCGCCTCGCCCTGCAGCTCCGGCGCATGATGGGCGTCGCCGTACCAGCGCGCATAGGCGGCGGTGTCGGCGAGGCGGAAGTCGGCGGAGAGATCGACCACTTTCATGCGCGGCGCATGGGCGAGAAGCTCTTTGATCACCTTCTGGGTGGTCGCATGGGGCAGGGCGCAGAACACGAGGTCGAGGCCGAGCGCCGGCCAGTCGAGACCGTCGAGCGTAACGAGCTTGGGCAATTTGTAGGGCGAGAACTGCGCAAACACGTCGCGCATCTCCTGCCCCGCCTTGCGGTCCGCGGTGAGGAGCGCGATCTCGACCTGGGGATGACGCAGCAGCAGGCGCACGCATTCCGATCCGGTATAGCCGGAAGCGCCGAGCACGCCGATCTTCGCCAGTCTGGTCATGTCCTAATCCTCTCCGCAGCAGATGCTGCCGGAAAACCGGATGCCGCGTCGAATTTCGGGAGGAAACGCGCCGCGGGATCCGCGGCCGCAGGTGACGATCAAACGCGACGATCAAACGCGTGCTCGTCCGCGGCCCGAATGGGGCCACGGCGGCGCCGTTTGGGAATGTGCGTTTCGATCATGGCCGCGCCTATAACGGCGCGCGGCGCTCTCGTCAATGTTGCGAGCGCCCAGTGTCGTAGCGTCGTAGTAGCCATGCGCTCCCCCGGATATTGTTCCGGTCATCCGGGCTACAGGCCCATCCGGGCTGCGTTTTTTGTGTGGGCAGCTCAGGGACGGCCGTTCGATCGACTGCGAAACGGTCGGTTGGGCCAACCCACACCTAAGTACAATATTTCCCGCAGCTCACAATTATTAACAAACCTTGAACCTTTTCCCGACTGACCCGGACTAACGGTGACAGGGTAGGCTCAAAACAGGGGGCGACAGATGTCCCAATTTGCAATCTCGATGGCCGAGGGCCGATTTTTCGGTCTCGATTTGGGTGACTGGTCGATAATGCTCGGCGGCTCCGTGATCATCACGCTGCTTGCGCTGCTGGTTTGATCCGGCGGCGGGCGTTTCCTTAAATCTATGATTTAGAAGAATTTTCTCCACCGAGGACCCGGCAGCAGACACAAAAAATAAAATAAGCTTCATTCCGGGCTCCGGCCTTGCGCCGGCCCGGAATGAAGATGCCGTTACGCTCCACCGCCTAGAGGACCGGACTCCACAGGATCGGGATTTCCTGGTACCCGCTCGCGGTCTTAT
>Ga0306926_10007794_pt1 | contig 11647 bp, 8 predicted proteins | sample flu12Cox44000178_FD_203759 | JGI IMG/M metagenome (GOLD analysis project Ga0306926, IMG submission 203759) | Lab enrichment of tropical soil microbial communities from Luquillo Experimental Forest, Puerto Rico - flux8day.12C.oxic.44.000.178 (v2)... | ecosystem: Environmental > Terrestrial > Soil...
TCCGCGTGCCGTCAACGGACTCGAACAGGTGATCGACCGGCTGCTGGCGTCCGCCGAAGCGGAGCTGCAGCAACAGCATCTCGATGCGGCGCAACGGCTCACCGAGCAGGCACGCGCCATCGGCCCCGACCACCCGCGGGTCGCGTTCATCGCCGCGCAGATCGGCGCACAGCGCGAGCGCGCGGTGCTCAACAAGGCGCAGCGTGCCGCCGCGGGCGGCGATGTCGCCGGGGCGCTGGCGACACTGGAGGATGCGGCCCACGGCGAGCACCGCTCGACACTCGTCGAGGAGGCACGCGCGCAGCTCGCGCAGAAGCAGCTCGATGCGCGGGTGGCGGACTATCTGAGCCGCGGCCGCGAAGCGCTCGCGCGCGGGGCTCTCATCGCACCGGTGCAGAACAACGCGCGTTTCTACATCGAGTCCGCGCGGGCGCTCGCACCGGGCGACGCGGGCGTACAGCAGTCGCGGCAGGAACTCATCACGCGGCTGCAGGGCGAGGCACACCAGGCACTCGCCGCCAACAACGTCGAGCAGGCGGACATCTGGATCACGGCCGCGGCCGAACTTGGGGCCGACCCCGCTCAGGTGAGAGCGCTGCGCGGGGAGACGCAGCAGCTACGCAGCGCCGCGCGCAGCGAAGGGCTCAAGCAACTTGCAGCCGCCTTCAACGAGCGGCTCGAGCGCGGCGCGCTGCTCGAGCCAGCGACCGACAGCGCGCGCTTCTACCTGACCGAGCTCACACAGCAGGCGGCCGACGATCCGGCCACGCAGCACGCCCGCAGTGCCTACGGTGCACGTGTCCTTGATGAGGCGCGCAACGCCCTGCGCGCGCAGGACTTCCCCGGCACGCGCCGCTGGCTGGCCGAGGCGCGCGCTGCCTCTGCCGACCCGGCAGGCATCTCTCGGCTCGACGCGGCGCTGGCCGTGGCACAGGACGAGGCGCAGCAGGCGGCGACCGTTGTCAACGCTGCCGACCTGACGCGCACCCGCTATGTCGCGCCGCAATTCCCGGATATCGCGCGGGCGCGCGGCATCGACGGCTGGGTGGATCTGCAGTTCGTCGTGGGAACCGACGGCGCGGTAGGCGATGTCGCGGTAGTCGGAGCGCAGCCCGTTGGCATCTTCGAGCAAGCCGCGGTCGACGCCGTGCGTCACTGGCGCTACCAGCCGGTGCGGCACGAGGGCCAGGCGGTCAGCCAGCACGCACGCGTGCGAGTGCGCTTCACGGTGCAGCGATGAATGCGCAGCGCTCACTCCCGCCGGCGCGCGTACTGGTCGTGGATGATGACCGGCGCTACTGCGAGTGGCTGCGCCATCATCTGGATGTGCTCTGCCCAGAGGCGAGCGTCAGCATGCTCAACCTCGAGGAGTTCCAGCGCTGGTGTGCGACCTTCTCCGGCCGCGACTGCGACCTGCTGATGCTGGCGGCTTCCTTCGGCATGAGTCCCGAGGACCCGGGGGCTCACGGGCTGACGCTGCTGCGCCGCCTGCGCGACCAACCGGCAACGCCGGCTGTCATCGCACTCGCCGAGGAAGGGAACGAGCTCACCGCAGTGCGCGCGCTGCAGCTCGGCGCCGTGGATTACCTGCCGAAGCGTCTGCTCACCCCGGAGCGCCTCAGCACCGCGGTACGGGTGGCGCTGCGCCGCGTCGAGCGACGCGTCGCGCGGCGGCTCGCGAGCCTGGCAAATCTGTCGCGCGATGCAGAGCTCAACGTTGCCAACGGCGGCGAGCCTACCGCTTCGCCGTCCGAGGCAGGCGCCGCCAACGCGCCCGAGCGCACCAGCGCGCCATCCGACGCGGGTGCTGCCGGCGCGGGGCGCCCGGGCGCAGCCGCCGAGGCTGGCACGCTGCAGCCAAGTGGCATCGCCGCACTGCTCACGACCAACTCCGAGTTCATCCCCGGCTACACGCTGCAGCTGAAGATCGGCGAGTCGGAGAAGGCGGTGGTGTACCTCGCCTGCAGCGCCCATCGTGGTCACAACGTCGCCCTCAAGGTCAGCAAGACCCTGCGCGATGAGGCGGCCGGCCGGCAGTTCCTCGAGCGCGAGTACACCGCGGTCATGGCGGTCCGCAGCCCGCTGGTGGTGGAGATCTACGACTACGGCATACACGGTGGCTTCGAGTACCTGGCGATGGAATACCTGCCGCGCGGCGACCTCAAGGCGCGCATTCAACGCGGTGTGAGCGAGCATGAGGCGCTGCACTATGTGGCGCAGATCGCCGCGGCGCTCGAGGTAGTGCACGAGGCGGGACTCGTGCACCGCGATCTCAAGCCGCCGAATGTGATGCTGCGCGATAACGACTCGGTAGCGCTCATCGACTTTGGCCTCGCGCGCTCGATGGACGGCAGTACCATCAGTACCCAGACCGGAGTGCTGCTTGGCTCGCCGTACTACATGAGTCCCGAGCAAGCGCAGGGCGAGGCGCTCGATGCCCGTTCCGACTTCTACAGCTTGGGTGTCATCTGCTATGAGCTGCTCACGGGACAGAAGCCCTACATCGGCGGCACCGCCATGGAGGTTCTGCAGCAGCACGTGAGTGCGCCGCTGCCGGCGCTGCCCGCGGACCTGTGCCGCTACGAGCCGTTCCTCACGCGCCTCATGGCCAAGTCACGCGGTGAGCGCTTCGCCAACGCCGCCGAGATCATCGCCGCAATCGCAGCGCTCCGCAGCAGCGCAACGCCCGATCTTTCCGCGACCGGCGGCGAAGCACAGCCGAGCGCTGCCTAGTTCAGAGTCGAACGCTATCGGTGCGCCGCAAGCGCGATTCGCCCGGGTGGCCAGCCGGCGCAGCCGCGCGGGCGGCGCGTCGCTGGAAGGCACTCCCGAGTCCGAGCGCGAGCAGCATCCACAGTATCGAGATCGCCGCTCCCAGCCAGCCGACGGCGGTGTGACCCGCACCCAGTCCGGCGGTGAACGCCTTGTAGAGCGAGCCGCCGAGCGCGTCCCCGCCACGATAGGCGAAAGTGTCGATGAGGCTCTTCGCCTGGTACTTCTCCTCGCGGCTCACCACGGTGAAGAGCGAGTCGCGGCAGGGCCGCGTGATGGCGTAGTCGCCGACCCGCCGCACACCGTACGCCCAGTTCAGCACCATGAACGTCGGCACCAGTGCGTACAGCGCATAGGCGCCGACCATCATGAGCGGCACCGCCATCAGCAGGGAGCGCATTCCGAACCATTTGAACAGACGGCTGAAGAGCAACGCCTGCAGCAGCAGCGACGCCGCCTGCACCGCGAAGTCGATGCTGGCGAAGAAGCGCGCGCGCTCATCGGCGCTGTGGAACACCTTGGCGACGAACGACTGCTGCTCGAGGTAAAAGAAAGTCGACACCCAGGTCATGAAGAACACGAACACAGCGATCCCGATCAGGTATGGCGAACGCCCCACCTGGGTAAAGGCGGCGAGCACACCGCCGCCGACGCCGCGCTCGACATCCGGCGCGGCCGCGCGCCCCGCGCTCGCCGGCACGCCGCGGCCGCGCTGCCGGCGGATGACCTGCATCATCAACAGCAGTGCCACAAACAGCAGTCCGGCGGAGATTGGCAGCAGGTTGATGGCACCGATCGGCAGGGCCAGCTCGCGGGCCACGAAGGGTCCGATCAGCCCGCCGGCGCTGGCGCCGGCCCAGATGAAGCCGAACAGGCGCACGGCCTGCTCGCGGCTGAACACATCCGCCATCAGGCTCCAGAAGGCCGCCACCACGAACAGGTTGAAGACGCTCACCCACACGTAGTAAGTGCGTGCGATCCAGGTGTGATCGGCCTGTGCGTGGAACCAGAACCAGACGAGCAGCAGGTTGATGACGAAGAAACCGTATACCCACGGCAGGAACACCGAGCGCGCGTAGCGCGAGGTGAGCCAGCCATACACGGGCTGCAGCAGCAGCATGACCAGGAACACGCCCCAGAACAGATAGGGAATCTTCTCCAGCCCCGAAGTGACGCCGAGCGCATCGCGCACCGGTCGCAGCATGGTGTAGCTGGAAAATGTGCACAGCAGCGTGGCGAGCGACGCCAGCACGGCCGGCCCCTCGCCAGGCTGAACTACGACCAGACGGCGCAGCAACTCTTTCATGGCACACCACTACGATGTTGTGACCGTAGGAGTCGATCACCAACGCTGGACCTGGTTGTTGAGAAAGGCGCGTCGCGCTCCCCTCGCGGGGCGCCTAGTGTGCCACAGCCGCGCACGGCAGGATGATCGGTCCAGCGCGCGGCCGACTGGCTTGACACTCACTGAGCGCCCGGAGCAACCTTCGACCGGTTCCGCCTGGAGTGAGCAGTCATGAGAAGAAGAACGTTCTGTACAGCGGGTCTCGCTGCGCTCGCCACCGCTTCCCTGCCGTTGCGTCGCGTCAGCGCCGCGGGCGCGGACCTTGCAGTGCTCGGCCTGGACGGCCGCCACCTCACACTGACTGCCGCTGATGTCGCGGATCTGCGCGCGGGCTTGCGCGGCGAGTTGTTGACCGCGGGCGATGCGGGTTACGACGACGCGCGCCGTCTGTGGAATGCCGCGTTCAACCGCAAGCCGGCGCTCATTGCGCGCTGCGCCGGGGCGGCGGACGTCATGCACGCGGTCAGCTTCGCGAGTGCGCACGGCCTGCTCACCGCGGTCCGCGGCGGTGGCCACAGTCTGTCCGGCCAGTCGGTGTGCGATGACGGGCTGGAAATCGATCTCTCACCCATGCGCAGCGTGCACATCGACCCGGCCGCGAAGACGGCGCGGGCCGAGCCCGGGACCCTCATCGGGCAGTTCGATCGCGAAGCACAGGCCTTTGGTCTCGCCACCACCGCCGGCACCGCCGCCGACACCGGGCTCGCGGGTCTCACGCTCGGCGGCGGGTTTGGTCGCATCGGGCCGAAGTACGGACTGACGATCGACAACCTCACCGCTGCGGAAGTGGTCACGGCCGATGGCAAGTTACTGCGTGCAGACGCGCGCGAAAACCCGGAACTGTTCTGGGGGCTGCGCGGTGGCGGTGGCAACTTCGGGATCGTCACCTCCTTCGAGTACCGGCTTCATGGGGTCGGGCCGACGCTTTACGGTGGCGAGATCAGCTTTCCGTTTGCCGGCTCACGCCAGTTGATGCGCAGCTTCGTCGACTACATCGCGGGCGCGCCCGATGAGTTGTGTGTGCTGCCGGAATTCACCAGCGACGCGAAGGATGGGCCGAGCCTGGCTTTCGATGTCTGTTATTGCGGATCGCCCGCCGACGGCGAGCGAGTTCTAGCGCCGCTGCGGGCGCTCGGCAAGCCGATCTCTGACAAGCTCGGCCCGGCGACCTACGTCAAGCTGCAGGGCGCCGCGGATCCGGTCAGGCCCTTTCCGTACGGCGGTTATTTCAAGGGCGGCATGGCGCGCGCGCTCACACCCTCCCTGATCGACGCCACAGTCGACTACCTCGAGGCAACACCCGTGCCATTCGGGTTCGCTTTCTTCGGCTTCCAGCCCTTAGGGAGCGCGGCCAACCGCGTGGCACCGAACGCGACGGCCTTCTGGAACCGCCACGCGAAATACGACATGGTGCTGGCCTCGTTCTGGAAAGTCCCCGGTGAGGGCGCGGAGAAGAACACCGAGTGGACGCGCGCGGCGTGGGCGAAGCTCGAGCCGTTCACCGAAGGCTACTACGTGAATCTCGGCGAGTCGCAACAGGACGTGCATGCCCATCGCGTCCAGACAGCGTACGGGGGCAACTACTCGCGCCTGGTAGCGCTCAAGAAGCGCTACGATCCGAACAACCTGTTCCGCCTGAACGCCAACATCAAGCCCGCCTGAGATCAGGCCGGCCCCGGGCGTGCTAGCACCCCAGGAAATTTCGCTTGCCGCGCTCGACAGGCGTCCCCCGGCCACGCTTTCGGGCTTAAAATCTCCTGCGGAGAGGCGCGATGGACATCGATGCACTACCGATTGCGCTTCTGCCGCGTGAGACGATCCGAGCCCTGTCGCGCCGCTCGGATGCGCGCGGCGCACTCCAGCTCGGCACCCATCTCGGGCTCCTCGCAGCGACGGGCTTGCTCGTGTGGGCGAGTCGCGGGCAACCGTGGCTCGTCGCGGCGCTGCTGCTGCATGGCAGCGTTCTCGCTTTCCTCTTCTGCGCGCTGCACGAGTGCATTCATCGCACCGCCTTCGCCCGGCGCGCGCTCAACGATGCGGTCGCGTGGCTGTGTGGCGCATTGCTCGTCCTGCCGCCCAATTACTTTCGACTCTTCCACTTCGCGCATCACCGCTTCACGCAGAACCGCGCCCGCGACCCGGAGCTGGCCGTGCCGGCTCCGGCGACCCGCGCTGACTACTGGTGGCGGGTGTCGGGCCTGCCGTACTGGCGCGAGCGGCTGCAGACGACCCTGCGCCATGCACTTACCGGGCGTGTCACCGAGCCCTTCGTGCCCCCGGCCCGCGCCGCGGAGGTGGTGCGCGAGGCGCGCACCCTGTGGACGTGCTACCTCGGCATTGCGGCGCTCTCGCTCTATCTGCAGCGCGCGGATGTGCTCATCTACTGGATCGTGCCCGCGCTTCTCGGGCAGCCGTTTCTCAGGCTGTTTCTGCTCGCGGAGCACACCGGCTGCGCTTTCGACGACGACATGCTCGCCAACACGCGCACCACCTATAGCAACGCCGCGGTTCTCTTCCTCACCTGGCGAATGCCGTACCATGCCGAGCATCACAGCTTCCCCTCGGTGCCGTTTCACGCGCTGGCGAGGGTCAATGCACTCCTGCCGACGGAAAATCGGGTCACCGCGCCCGGGTATGTGGCGCTGCATCGGGCGCTGTGGCGGCGACTGCGCGCGGCGCAGGCGAGCTCGTGTTGAGAGTCGCGCATCGCGCCGGCCTCACTCGTCGTCGATCGTGTCCGACAGCACCGCCTTGCGCCGAGCGATGAACTCCAGCATCGCCTCGTCTTGCGCCGCATCGATTCCCGGATCCTGGTAGTCCGCCAGCATCTTCTTCCACACGCGATTGGCGCGTTGCTCGGCGGTCAGCCTGCCCTCGAGCTCCCATTGCTCGTACGAGGAGTAGTCCGCGATGCTCGACTGATAGAACGCCGTCTCGAAATTCGCCAGGGTATGCGCGCAGCCGAGGAAGTGGCTGCCGGGACCGACCTCGCGGATCGCATCGAGCGCCTGGCCGCGCTCGCTGAGATCCATGCCCTGCGCCAGCATCTGCATCATGGCGCACTGATCCGCGTCCATGACGAACTTCTCGTAGCCCGCCACCAGCCCGCCCTCGAGCCAGCCGGCCGCGTGCGTCACCAGGTTCACTCCAGCGAGCAGCGTCGGCAGCAGTGTATGTGCACTCTCGTACGCGGCCTGCGCATCGGCGACTTTCGAGGCGCACAGTGAGCCGCCGCTGCGACAGGGGACCTTGAGCCGCCGCGCCAGCTGCGCGGTCGCAAAGATCATCTGGGTCGCTTCGGGCGTGCCGAAGGTCGGGGCACCGGTGCGCATCGAGATCGCGCCGACGAACGATCCCAGGATCACCGGAGCTCCGGGCCGTACGAGCTGCGTGAGCGCCATGCCGGCGAGTGTCTCGGCGAGGATCTCCGCCAGGCAGCCGGCGGGAGTGACCGGGCCCATCGCGCCCGCGAGCACCGCGGGCACGACGATCGTGCCCTGGTTGTGGCGTGCGAATGCCCGCAGCGCGCGCAGCATGCGGCCATCGAACACCAGTGGCGAGTTCGAGTTGATGTTGCCGAGCACCACGGGGTGGGTTTCGAGATGTGCGGCGCCGAACAGAGTCTGTGCGAGCGCGACGGCATCCTCGGCGTGGCCGCCGGTTTCCGGGGTGGCCTCGCAACCCTGGTCCGAGTAGCGGAAGAATGCGTACTGGATGTCGAGGTGGCGCTTGTTGGGTGGGATCTCCATCGGCTCGCACATGGAGCCGCCGGAAAAATGAATCGCCGGCGCCATGTGTGCCAGCTTGATGAAGTTGGTCAGATCCTCGAGCGTTCCGTAGCGGCGCCCGCGCTCGATGTCATAGACGAACGGCGGCCCGCCCACCGGGGAAAATACCGTGGCATCCCCGCCGAAGCGCACGTTGCGCTCGGGATTGCGGGCGAACAGTGTGAACTCCTCGGGTGCGGTGGCGAGCAGTTGTCGCGCCATGCCGCGGGGTATGCGTACCCGCTCGTCGCGCACGTCCGCGCCGGCAGCGCGCCACAGCTGTAACGACTCCGGGTCGCGGCGGAACTCGATCCCGACCTCCTCGAGGATGGTCTCGGCATTCGCCTCGATGACCTCGATCGCTTCCGTGCTGAGAAGCTCGACCGGCTTCAGCCGCCGGCGGATATAGGGGTATTTGACGGCGGGCGACTGCGCGCGTGCGCGACGGCTGTCGCGGCCGCGGCGGCCGGGGGTCACGGTCTCGCTCATGTGTCAGGCCCTGGCCCTGTGCGGCTGTTTGCCGGCTGATCTTACGCCCAGGTCATTCCCAACATCACGCGGCCGACAGCCGGAACGGTCCGCGCCCACGCTTGACATACAACTATCATAAAGGTGCAATGCGCCCTTTGGTGGCGTGCTGGCGCAGCAAAAAACCGTGCATCTCGTCGACGCAACCCTGTTTTATTCTCCGACCAGCGGCGGCGTGAAGCGCTACCTCACGGCGAAGCACGCCTGGCTCGCGGCGCATACCTCGTGGGAACACACCATCGTGGTGCCGGGTCGCGACACGCACATCGAGCGTGGCAACGTGTGCACGCTGTCGGGCTACCCGGTGCCCTGCACCTTCAACTACCGCCTGCCCCTCAACCCGAGACGCTGGACGCGGCTGCTCGATGCGCTCGAGCCCACACTCATCGAGGCGGGTGATGTCTTCCACCCGGCGTGGGCCGGTTGGCTGGTGGCGCAGCGTCGCGGCATCCCGCTCGTCGGTTTCTATCACTCGAACCTGCCGCAGCTCATGGGATGGCGCATCGGAGGCAGAGTCACCGAGTCAGTATTGGGCCGCTACGTGAGGCTGGTCTACGAGCGCTGCGACCTGGTCCTCACCCCGAGCCGGCTGATGTGCGAGTACCTGCAGAGCCTCGGTGTGACGCATGCGGTCCACCAGCCGCTCGGTGTGGATACGGAGGCCTTCAACCCGGCTCGCCGCAACGACAGGGTGCGGGAACGCCTCGGGCTCCCCCCGGAAGCGCGCGTGCTCGTGTATGCCGGCCGCTTCGCCGAGGAGAAGAACCTGCCGGTGCTGTTCCAGGCGTTCGCACAGCTCGGCGCGCCCTATCATCTGGTGCTGATCGGTGGCGCGCGCAGCGCGCGCCCGGCCGCCAACGTCACCATGCTGCCGTACCGACGCAACACTCACGAGCTCGCGCAGTGGCTCGCGTCCGCCGACGCGTTGGTGCACGCCGGCACCAAAGAGACCTTTGGCCTGGTGATACTCGAGGCCATGGCCTGCGGCCGGCCGGTGGTGGCGGCGCGCGCCGGTGCCTTCCCGGAGTTCGTCGACGAGGAGGTCGGGGCACTCGCCGAGCCGCACAGCGCGGCCGGCATGGCGGAGACGATCGCCGCGCTCTACGAGCGCGACCTCGACGCGGTGGGCGCGGCAGCCCGCGCGCGCGTGTTGCGGCACTTCACGTGGAATCGCGCCTTCCACACTCAGCTCGCCAGCTACGCATCGCTGGTCGGCGCACAGCGCATGCCAGTTGCCGAGACGCCGATCCTCGAGCTGCGTTCGCCGAGCTCCTGAGTCACAGGCGCCCTGGTCAGCGCCGCAACGCTCGCAGCAGCGTAAGTCCCACGCGGCTCGCGGCGAGCGCCAGAACTGCACGCCAGAACACGCGTTTCACCCAGGGCGCCGGCCGCGGCGGAATGGCACGGTAGAACTGCGCGCCGACCTCGCGGTGCAGATGCACGGCCTGTGCTCTGATCAGCCACTCGCGCCCTGCGGCACCAAGGCGGTACTGCGCGTCGCCGAGATGGTCGACCACCGCATCCTCGAGCGTACCGGGGAGGTCCGCCGGAGCCGCGCCGCTGAAGGCGAGCGCCGTCGGCTGGTCCGGCGCTTCCACGGTGCTGCCGCTCAAAGTGAGTCCGGGCACAGCGGCGGCGCGCCGGCAGTGCACCACGCCGCGGAAGGTCGCGAGCCGCTCAGGCATCGAACAGCGGCTCGATCTGCACCGCGGTAGTGACCGAGTTGGCGATGAAGCACTCCTCGTGCGCGCGCTCGTGCAGTTGCAGGATCTGCTCGCGTGTCGGCAGGTGCTCGCCCGAGAAGCGCACCCGCGGCCGCAGCGTGACGCGCAGCATGGCGATCTTCCCCGCCGCGTTGCGACCCATGACACCGACGGCCGCGTCGCTGTAGTCATCGATGCAGCGGTGGTCGGCCGCGGCGAGCGACAGGAACCACAGCATGTGACAGCTGGCGAGCGCCGCCACCAGCGCCTCCTCGGGATCGACCGCCGCCTCGACCGACAGCGGTACGCGTACGGTGTGGGGTGAGGAGGAGGCCGGCACCGTTACACCGCCGTCGAAGTGCCACGCGTGGCCACGGCTGTAACGGTTGTCGCTGAAAACCGCGCTGCCGCGCTCCCAGTGGACGCGGGCCTGATACTCGTGAGTGCCCATGACTTTCGCCTCCCGCCGCGCGCCCGTGATTGTACGATAGCGCGCATGGCCTCCGATGATCTGCAGCCGCGCCGCGACCTGACACTCACTCACGCCGCCTCGCTCGTAGTCGGGATCATCATCGGCACGGGTATCTTCCTCAAGTCCGCGACCATGGCCCAGGCGGTGGGCACGCCGGCGCTGGTGCTGGCGGCCTGGGTAGCCGCCGGTCTCGTGGCCATGCTCGGTGCGCTGTGTTTTGCCGAGCTCGGCGCGCTGCTGCCGCACGCCGGCGGGGAATACGTGTATCTGCGCAGCGCCTACGGCGAGATCCCCGGGTTCCTGTTCGCCTGCAACGCCTTCGTCCTCGGCGGTGCCGCGGTAGCCGCCTACGGCGCCGCGGTGGTGATCTTCGTCTCCGATATCCATCCGCTCGGATCCGACTGGATCGTGCGCAGCGTGCGGCTCTTCGGCGCCGACTATCATTTCAATTTCGGCGCCCGGCAGCTGCTCGCCGTGGCCGTCATCGCAGTGTTCGCCGCAATCAACTGCGCGGGCGTGATGCTCGGGGGACGCGTGCAATCGGTGCTCACCGCCGCCAAGATACTGGCGATCGTCGGGGTCGCCGCCGGAGTGTTCCTGTTCAGTCGCACCGGGTCGACAGCCAACCTCGTCACGGCGCCGGGCCACGGCAGCGGCGGGCTGGCCGGGTTCGGGGCGGCGATGTTCTCCGCGCTGTGGGCATACAGCGGCTGGCAGTTCCTGCCGATGGCGGCGGGCGAGGTCCGCGAGCCGCAACGCAACCTGCCGCGCGCCATTGTCGGCGGGACGCTGGTCGTTCTGGCGCTCTACCTGATGATCAATACGGCCTACCTGTACGCCCTGCCCCTCTGGCAGGTGGCGAGCGCGAACTCGACCGCCTATCCAGAAGCGCCGTCGGTCGCGGCGCGTGCCGTGCAGACCTTCCTCGGCGGCCGCGCCACGGCAGTGGCGGCGCTGATCTTCCTGGTCTCGACCATCGGTTCGATGAACGGCGTCATCCTCAGCGCCGCGCGCGTTCCCTACGCCGCCGCGCGCGATGGTCTGTTTTTCGAGCGTTTCG
>Ga0306926_10007796_pt1 | contig 11646 bp, 9 predicted proteins | sample flu12Cox44000178_FD_203759 | JGI IMG/M metagenome (GOLD analysis project Ga0306926, IMG submission 203759) | Lab enrichment of tropical soil microbial communities from Luquillo Experimental Forest, Puerto Rico - flux8day.12C.oxic.44.000.178 (v2)... | ecosystem: Environmental > Terrestrial > Soil...
CGCGCCACCATGCCCTCCAGCAGCAACATGGCAAATAGCGCCATCTGGACGCTTCGACCGGTTGTGATGGCGCCATGGTTGGGCAGGATCACCGCGCGATGCTTACCGACAGCTTCCGCCGTCGATCGCAGGCGCTTTTCGTCCGACGCCAGCCCATCATAATCTTCTTCGACTACGGCGATGTCGCCCGCAAGAATGCAGCTCTCCTGGTCGTAAATTTCCGGCAGCTTTCGGAACGCGCTGAAAGTAACTGTAGCGGGTGGGTGCGTGTGCAGCGCGCAGACCAGCTCGGGATTGTAACGGTGAATGACTCCGTGCAGCTCAACCGTCTCGTTCACTCGGGCGTTCTTCTGTGCGGTGTGATCTTCGATGATGTTGCCGCGGAAGTCGAGGGTGAGGATGTCGTTCGGCCGCAATGTAGCGAACGACGGTCCGAAGCGATTCATCAGCATGCGATCGGGCCCGATCATCACGCTGATGTGGCCGGCATTGGCTACGCTGAGCCCCGCCCGATACAGACAGCGAGCCGCACAGCAGATATCGAACTTGAGCTGATCGAGATTCAGGAGAGGCTTTGCTTCGACGGCCATTGGTGCCTCACGTTGAGGATTCGGGAATTGTAACGCAGCAGAAGCCGCTAGAAATTACCAACCTAGATTATGTCGGTTCCAGTGGGGACAAAGCGGTGGAACACAAAGGCGAAGGCCGGTTTGTGCCGCTCGTGGCCGGTCCTGTGGACCAAGACGGGGATCGCAGTTCCGGTGATGGGACATGCACCAAAATCGGCGTCGATTGCACTATAGCGAACTCGTTCTCGCGGATGCCGGTAAGAATACCGCCAAGAACCGGGCGCCACCTCTCTTTCGAGCACTCCCCAAACCGTTGTGCAGCCGAGGGGCAGTCAGCGCTCCCGAAACCATGCTCGGGCCACGTAAAGCGATGCAGCACTAAAGCCAACAGCGACAAGCGAGATACTTGACAGCGTAGACCGTCTCATTGCGCTCTGGCATTTGAATGGCAACGCGAATCGCCCCTGCCGCGGCGCATACCGCATACAGCGCGGGGATCCACTCCCTCCACATTCCACTCAATTTTGCGCGGTGGTAGCAGACCAACACGTCAGTTCGTACTCGTGCAGCTCTTTGGCAACTGGAAATCAGCAATGGTGGGTGCGACGGCGAGCTGTAGAACCCACATTAACGGTTTGGCCGGACGAGCTAATGCGATCAGCCCCGTCACAATTGCGCCAAACGCGATTATGGCAAGGCCTGGCAATACGTAGGGTGGTGCGGCCATACTGCTGCAGCGCCCCCAATTGTGAATATTCGAAGAATGTCGTTCACGACCAAGCAAATACCTCCGATAGTCAGGTTTTGGCAATAGGGTTACAAGGGATATTGCGCGTGCGAAATGGGTCAGGGCCTGGTGTCCGCCACGGTGATCGCGCGGAACATGTAGGGCAGCGCCTCTGCAACGATCATGGCCAGCACGATCAATGCGCCGCCAATGGCTTGTGTCCGTGTCATTGGTTCTTTGAGCCAAACAACACTGAGGACGGCGGCGAGCACTGGCTCAATGCAGAACAGTACGGCTGACTCCGTCGGACCGAGCTTGGTCTGCGCTACAGCCTGGCCCCAAAAGGCGAACACGGTTGAAAGCAGCGCCATATAGAGCATCGCTCCCACGACCGAACCCTGCGACAAGACCGCGCCAAGGTTCTGGAAACCGTCGGGGGAGGGCAGGAATGCCGTAACCGCGAGCGAGATGATGCCTGTTGTCAGGACCTGCGTGCCTGCCAGGAGCCACGGTTCCGAGCGGCGTGTGTAGTGCCCCATCATGACGATGTGCACACCGCAAAGGATGGCGCAGAGCAGGGTCTCGAGATCACCGCGATTCCACCCGCTCAGGACTCCGCCTGGCAGGTGTACTAGCAGATACAGTCCATAACTCGCGATCAGGGCACCGGCGGCAGACGCCAACTTCACACGCTGCCCGACAGCCACCGCCACCAGAGGAGTGAACAGCACGTACAAACCGGTGATGAATCCGGATTTCGCCGTGGTAGTGAGACGCAACCCATCGGTCTGCAGCCAGAAGATCACGACCAGCAACATCCCCAGCCAGATGCCGTCGATAACCCCGCGCCGGACGATGGCACTACCATTGGCTCGCAGGATGACGAACATCGCCAATCCCGCCAACGTGAAGCGAATGCTGGTGAGCGCCCCCACCGTCATGCCCCCGTTCAGGGCGATGCGCATCATCGGGAAGCCCAGTCCCCAAACTGCAGCGACCGACGCAATGGTGACCACAGCGGCGCCGTGGGAGATTTCGGGTTGGACTTGCCGGGACAATGTTCAGCCCAGACCTCCATCCTAAATGTGAACGCAGGTTGGATAGTTAGACCAGGATGACTTGTCTGCTTTGTTTCCGCCGCCTGCTATCCAGCTTGGGCTCAATCGCAGAACCGCAGCGTGCGCTCCGGTGTCTATACTCCTTGTGTCCCAGCTCGGCCAAGTGGCCGTGGAGGCATGCTCAGACTTGCCTCCACATGTAAAGGAGAATTTATGAGACGTCGGGCCTTGCGCGTGTCATTGCTTGTCTTGGTTCTCGGCATGGTCATTTCGGTTTCGGGTTCTGGATCCCAAAAAGCCACCAAGAAGCAGGCCGAGACTGAGCCTGACCAGTCCGCCGACCTGAAGGCCATCAATGACCTTACCGCGCGGGACATCGAGGCGAGTAAGGAAAACGACATCGACACCCTGGCATCGCTGTGGACCCAGGATGGCGTATTAATCATTCCGATGTCGCCACCCCTTGTTGGAAAACCTGCAATACGCAAAATGCTGGAGCAGCAAAAAGTGCAAGCCAAGGATGTCGAAACCACCGCTTACGACGAACGGTGGGAGGAGCTACGCATTATTGGCGACTACGCCTATGAATGGGGCAACATCAGCGTCACCATGGAACTGCCTGGTGGCAAACAGGGGAGCCACACCGTAGGGGCCATGCGCATTCTGCAGAAGCAGAAAGACGGCGCGTGGCTGGTGGCGCGCGCTATTGTGACACCGGGATCTATTACAAAATAGGACCGGGTGGGCTGCGGATCTATTCGGGATTCATGGAGCAGAGCCCACAGCAGAGATTCTTCACCTTTCGTTCAGTGCACCGGGCGCCGTGATTCTGCTGAACGGCACGCCCGATCGGTGATGTACGGCGGCATTGATGACCTAAGCCAGGGTTGCTGCTTTTGTCGCAATCAGCTTCTTAACACGCTCCACGAACTCATTCAAAGCCACAGACCCTTCCGCCTTCTCCTGCCCCCGCACGCGAACATTGACCTGACCGGCTTCCATTTCCTTGTCGCCGACGACCAACTGGAACGGCACTTTCTGCAACGCATGCTCGCGGATCTTCGCGTTCATCTTTTCATTGCGCAAATCCACATGAACACGCACACCTGCAGCCGTGAGCTTCCCGCCAACCTCATTCGCATACTCATGGTGCTTCTCGCCGATGGGAATTACCGCTACCTGGGTTGGCGACAGCCATACCGGGAAAGCTCCTGCGTAGTGTTCGATAAGCACGCCGAAAAAGCGTTCAATTGAGCCGTAGAGCGCGCGATGCACCATAAGTGGTTGGTGCCGCTGTCCGTCTTCGCCGACGTACTCCAAGTTGAAGCGTTCGGGAAGGGTGAAGTCAAATTGCACGGTCGAGAGCTGCCACAGGCGGCCAATCGCGTCCACCAGCTTGATGTCGATCTTGGGCCCGTAAAATGCAGCTTCACCGGGTATGAACTTATACGGTATGCCGAGCCGTTCCAGAACATTCTTCAGGGAGCTCTGTCCCAGTTCCCACTGGGCATCGGTGCCAATGAAGTTCTTGCGGTCATTCGGGTCCCAGGCGCTCAACTCAACCTGGTAGTCCTCAAAGCCAAAGGTACGCAGAACGGAGAGCGCAAAGTCGATGCACTCGCTGATCTCCTCTTCGATTTGATCGGGCCGGCAAAATATGTGAGCGTCGTCCTGGGTGAAGCCGCGCACTCGCAAAAGGCCGTGCATTACACCCGATCGCTCATAGCGATAGACGGTGCCGAGCTCACCCAACCGCATGGGTAGATCGCGGTACGAGCGAAGCTGGTCTTTGTAGATCAGGATGTGTCCCGGGCAGTTCATCGGCTTGAGTCGATAATCTGCGTCATCCAGCTCCATCTTGGTAAAAAAGTTTTGCGCGTAATAACCTTCATGGCCGCTGGTCTTCCACAGGTCCACGCGCGCCACATGGGGAGTGTAGACGAGGGAATAGCCGCGCTTGAGATTCTCCTCGCGCATCCAGTCTTCCATCTCCTTACGGATGATGCCGCCCTTGGGATGCCAGAAGATCAGTCCCGGCCCGGCAAGCTCCTGAATTGAGAACAGGTCGAGTTGCTTGCCCAGCACGCGATGGTCGCGCTTCTTCGCCTCCTCGACCTTGTGGAGGTATTCGTCGAGCTCCTTCTTTGAGAAAAATGAAGTTCCGTAGATGCGCTGCAGTTGCGGGTTCTTTTCGTCTCCCAACCAGTAGGCGCCGGCGATGTTCAGCAACTTGAATGCCTTAATGCGCCCCGTCGAAGGGATGTGCGGGCCGCGGCAGAAGTCGGTGAACTTGCCGGTCTTGTAGATCGAGATTTTCTCGTCCGGCGCGGTGAATTGTTCGATGAAGTGACACTTCATGAAGTCGCCTTCGGTTTTAAAGCGCTCGAGCCCTTCGGCGCGCGGCAGAAACTCGCGAGCGTACGGCAGATCTTGCTTGGCAAGCTCCTGCATCTTCTTCTCGATGGCTTCAAGGTCCTCGGGCGTGAACGGCTTTTCGCGATAGAAGTCATAGAAAAAGCCACTGTCGGTAGCAGGGCCGTGTCCCAGCTTGGTCTCGGGGAAGAGCTCAAGCACTGCCGCCGCCATCAGGTGTGCCGAGGAGTGACGATAGACCTCGAGCGATTCGGGGTCACGTTCAGTCAGGATACGGAGCTCGGCGTCCTGCTCCAGCGGCTTAGCTAGATCGACAAGTTTCATAGAGTCCTTGCCAGGTTCGGGGCTCGCCCCGTTTCCACCACTGCCGTTCGATGAGAGAGGCTTCACTTGCGCGACCAGCGCAGCATCTGCCAGCCAAGGACTGATCGATTTGGCGATTTCCAGGGCAGAGGTCCCGCGCGGCACATCTTTGACGCTGCCGTCGGGCAATTTTATGCGGATGTTCTTGGCCATGATGACGAATACCCAACCCTGCCGCTCCTAGCTCGGGGCCGCAGTTTTCTCAATGTTAGTAGTGATGCCGCGCTTGAAGAAAGTCGGTCCGACTTCGACCCTCAGCGTACGGCATGGTTGTACACATTGTCTAACGTCCAGGAATGCGCGGACTGGAGGTTATTGCCGCGATGTTCGCTGGGAGCGAACTTCCAGCACGACAGCAACACAAAATCCAACAGCGCCCACAACAAGGGCGGTAGGAAAAGCAACGTGTCTGTATGCGCGCGTCATGTCAACCCGGCCAGCATGGAAGAAAGCGTAGGTAATCATACCAATAATACCAAAAAAGAGACCCAGCCCCATGCCTCCGGCAGTAAACAACAGCGTGGTAAATAGCACTCGCGCAATTGCGGCAAACGCGATCGAGATCTTGCTACGCTGACCTGCGGCGCACATAAATGTCGCTGGCACACTTCTTAGGGTACATCAGAGCTGGAGGCCGATGAGGTTTGATCCAGGGCTAGAACCGCGTTACCATCGACCAGCCCCTTCGTGAGACCAATCCTTCTACAGCTACAGGAGAACGACTATGAAGAGAGCAAAACTAGCGCTCGGCGCTGTGGTACTGTCGTTCGCGCTGGCGGCCATCGCCGCCTTCTCGCAGCAACCGACCCATCCGACCACGCTCAGTGCTTTTCCGCAGGCTGCCAAACCGGCCGCCCGGGATACTGACGTTCCGGCGGAGTTGCAGAGCGCGCTGGCGAAGCTGCAGAGTGCCAAGAACGATCTGGATCACGCCGGCGGCGACTGGGGCGGCTTCCGCGTCAAGGCCATCAGCAACATCGAAGAGGCCGAAGCTAACTTGAAAAAGGCCCAGGAATGGCACCAAACGCATAAGTAACCACACCAGCATTTCCTGGCGCGCTCCCTCGCCGGACCACGCCATGCTTCCTCCGCGCCATCCGCCATCTCAACCAAGGGAAATGGCGGGTGGTTGCGTCTGGGCCGCCTTCTACGCTGTTGCGATTGCGTTACAATCAGAGTTTCATGTCTCAGACCTCACAGGCTATAACGAGAACTCCTGCTGAAGTCGTGCGCCTGGCCCCGGTGTCGCAGGCCGCCAATGGCATCTGCTACGCCATCATGGGCGAGATCTCGACCGCCGTCGCCGACCTCGACCGCATGGTCAATGGAGTACCGCGCACCATCGCCGCGGCGCTGAACCGCAAGGCCTACTACTTTGTCCCGCTTACCCTGAACATGGGCGATGACACCCTCATCGCCGACCGCTATGATGTGCAACTCTCCGACAGCGCCATCTGCCATCGTAACCAGAACCTGGGCGACTCGCAGTGCGTGTTCATCTCAACACGGCTGATGGAAGACAGCTTCGCCATCGCCTTCGAGTTCTTCATCAATGTAGGCCATAATTTCGTGGACCGAGTTGGCGTTTCCCAGGAGTTTGCCGACCTTGTCTGGAGGCAGGTGGAAGACAAAGTACGCGGCGAGACCTCACTGGACGCATACGAGCTGCGTAAGGTCGCCACAACCTCTGGTCCTGAGGCGGAGAAGGCCAGGCACGAGTACCTTCTCGCTACCTTCGCGGACGCCATCGCTGTATACACCCTGTCCCTGTATCTCGATGTGGATTACCAGGACCTGCGGGAGCGTGACTATCCCCTGTTGGCTCCGAGCGCGCTGGCGGAACGCCTCCGCAAGGTCAACGAGCTCTTCCCGCCCAATCCCGGATATGAGTTTGGCATCTATCATCGGAGAAGACAGTAAGCGGTGGATCGTGGATAGCGACTAGTGGATAGAAGAGCTCTTCTGCCTGGGTGCTCACTAGTGCACAGTGTGAACAGTTTTTGAATCTATGCAAATCAGCTATCTACGAAACATTAGCCACTAGCCACTTCCTCATGATTGCACACCTTCGCGGACGGCTCATCGCCAAGCATCCTAACCAGGCCATCGTGGAAGCGGGTGGCGTCGGCTATGACGTCACCATCACCGTGCCGACGTTTTCTGACTTGCCTGCCGCCGGAACTGACATTGCCTTGCACATTCATACCCACGTGCGCGAAGACGCGATCGCGCTGTTTGGATTCCTGCGCGCGGAGGAGAAGCAGCTCTTCGAAAAGCTGATTACGGTGAGCGGCATTGGGCCGAAGCTGGCCATCACCATCCTGAGTGGCATGCCGACGGACGACATGGTGGGTGCGATCCGCAGCAATGATCATGCGCGGCTCACGAGGATTCCTGGCATCGGCCGCAAGACCGCCGAGCGTATGTGCGTCGAGCTACGTGACAAGTTGGACGCATTTGCCGGGCCCCAGCCGGTGGTCACGGTTTCGGCGGTCCAAGAGGACGTAATCTCCGCGCTGACGAATCTCGGCTACCAGCGCCCACTGGCCGAGAAAGCCGCCGAACGCGCGGTGCAAACTGCTGGCCGGGAGAACTTCGATGCGATCTTTCGGGCGGCGCTTGGAACCCTGTCGAAGTGACGTCATTTCTGCGTGTCCGCGCCCAGCCGTTTTCATCAGCGATTCTAAACGTGCCATCCGCTGCTGTAGTTCTTCTGTATGGTGACCCACTTGTACTGGCAACGACTCTATTTGCTGCTGGGTCTCGATCTTGTCTTCTTGCCCTGTTATGACTTTCGCCTCAGCCTGTGCGCGGTGATACTGCTTCTGCACTTCGTTGAGCAGCACTATTTAGGAGCTACGGCCACCTAACCATGAGGGTTGATCAGCGCGGTAGAGCGAGCCACTCACGGTAGGCATCTTTCTTCCTCCATCTCGATCCACTCATAGTCGGCCAATTCGGACTCACTCATGTCCAGCGTGACCAGACAGAGAACGTTTCCCCAAGCACCCTCATTGCAGTCCAGCGGGACGTCCGAAAGCCAAACCTGGTTTGAAGGTTTGCCCGTTAATCAATTGGCGACTTTAGCGTGAAGGAACAGTTCCAGGAATCGCGATGGGCGTCTTAATATCCTGAAGTTCAGGCGGCACGCCGAGAAGGGCATTCGTATTCTGGCCCACAACGACCAGCCAATCGCCCATCTTCTTCTCCGCAACCAAGGTCATCAATCCATAGCGTGGCTGACGAGGCGTACCGTCGGGGTTTCTGTCACCCTCAATTTTCCAACTCCAGTGAATAACGCCCATATCCGGTCGCAGAAAACGGGTGGTGGTTTGGAGGGCCGTGAGGGTGGAGTCTCTGAAGCGGCCACTGAGCAAGCGAACATGGAACATTTCAAAGTCCGCCCTGCCGTGCAAATATGTCGTGGCGACAGTCACGAAATCGACATCCTCGGCCATGATCTTGGCAAGCGCGTGGCCGTCGTGTTTGGCCCAAGCATCGCAAAATTCTTGCGGCAATTTACGCAACGCTTCTTCGTCCGTCTTTGCCTGGGCGAGGGCATTCGGAGTTGGCGTGAAAAGAAGACAGAGCGATGCGATCAGAAGACATTTCACTTAGGCTCCTTCTGACACCGAGAAAGGAACACAGATTGTACGCCCAAAGCCTAGCGGAGGCGTGGCGTTAGTTTGGTGACAAACGCCCTCACACAAAGCATCCAGTCTTTTCCAAAACCAAACGCCGATGAGGCTGAGGACGGGGGCAACTGAAAGAGTGATCGTTGTCGCAGAACCCTTCAGCATGGATCTAGCTGCTGCCTCGGTCCACATTCGCTGGTACAGTTCTTCCGCCTCACGCCGGTCATTCGAGCGCCTTGGTTGGCGGTCTTTCCGCCAGCGGTGCTATGGCGAGGCCGAGGGGTGGGTAAGCTCAAACGGCCCCGGGCAGCCCGAGTCGGCCGAACACAAAACTTTTTTGGCCAGAAATTTTTTGGGCCTCCGATTTTTGTGGCGGAGTTTCCGCGGCTTTGTCGGAGCGCCGGGGCGACGAGTCTCATAAAGATTCCACCTTCGCCCCCTAGAACCGAAGTTTCAGGGCGAACGGAGGCCCCAGAGTTCAACTGGGGTGCCCCCACAGAACCGTCGTGTCTCAGCTAATCGCTTTGCCTTTCATACGCTCCGGCTTCGATCCCTGCCAAGGTTCCCTGCAAGCGATCTGGGATTCTTTTGAACTCATTCGGATTGCTCATCCACGACTGCCGCTCCTGATCCGGTGTGCGGTCCCCTGCCTTCCGCTGCCGCTCTGCCGCGCGACTGCTCGCCAAACAATCAAGATTCCTCGTACATATCGGGCAGGCTATGTACGGATGGTCCATAGGGTAGCGTTTAGACCTGTCTAGAGTTGTCTAGAACTCTCTAGAATACCTGCCTGATATGTCTCTGATCGGCAGCCTGTCTAGACCTGCTTTAACCTGTCCCCAAGCCCTTCTAGAACCCGTCTACCAAAGCCTCCCATCTTGAGTCTTTCATTCCTCTTTGCTCGTAACCTGGTAGGAGATTTCGATGAAGCTACTCTTGAGTGTCGCATTGCTCCTGCTTCTGGTCTTCCTGGCCGGTTGTGCGCCTGGAACGAACCAGTTGAAAGACACACCCGACCAACAACTAGCAGTTGCCGGGTTCTGGCGTGGTCTGTGGCAGGGTTTTATTTCTCCGTTCGTCTTCGTGATTTCGCTGTTCAAGAGCGGCCTGAATATCTATGAAGTTCACAACAACGGTGGCTGGTACAACTTCGGATATCTGCTTGGAGTGGCGTGCTTTTTTGGCGGTGGTGACCAAGGGCGACAACGGCTTCCAATGTGGCAGTGACGAGGTTAAAGGCAAAGCCTGTGTCGGCGCGGAAGCGGTCACGCTGTTTGAGAAGGAAGCGCGGGAAGGCAGAGGGCGGTAGGGAGAAATTACGGAAGGAGCAAGGGGAATAGCTCTGCGCCTAAAGGCGCACAGCAATCCAAAGCCAAACCAGCAACCACGCAATCCCGCTGCTCTGCTTGCGACTGCTCGCAAGCAATCAAGATTCCCTGTCCAAGAAGAGGACGCGGTATACCCCAAAGCAGCTTAATTGCTCGGCGGAAGGTGCTGGATTTTGCATTACTTTCCGATACAGAACCTCGACTCTGTCGCTATCTACCTGTTTTTATTGGATTGATACTTATCGTGGTTTCCTTGATGGACAGATTGGTGGACACGAATAGTCTTCGGGGCTAGGCAACCGAATTTGTCCGTGTGTTGTCGCGGAAGCCTTTGGGCGAGGACCTTGGCGGCCGCCTCGCCCCACTTTCGATACAGCTTCATCCGGCCCTCAACCAGCTCAAGTTCGGCTCCCTCTAGAGCCGTATGGGCCCGCATCGTCCCCTGACGAGGTCAAGGGGGTGGGTAAGCTCAAACGGCCTCGGCCAGCACAACCCGGCTTCGCCACCGAGAGAAAGCACCCAGCCCTCGCGCGCGGGAATCGCTCGGCAGGCTGGCGCAAGTGTCACCGCTGGTGGTAGCGGAAAAACCGCCGTTTTCTCACCACTGCTGGTGTGGTACGGTTGGTGCCCAGGGTGGTTTGAGGCAATCACATGCCGCGTGGCTAACAGGACGCAGAAAGCGATCCTCTGCGCCTGCGAGAAATGCGGTCATTTGTGGCTGGTGCCGGCGGCACGAGGCACATCGGCAAGATGCGCGAAGTGCAAGCGATGGCGATGGGACGTTGTTGCGGATCGCAAGCTCTCGCCACCTAAGCCGACGCCCCAAAGGCGCGCACCGTCTCGCCGACCGCCCGATCCCGAGGATATTGAGCTGAGCCTTCCGCCGCCATGTCCCGAAGCACCTCCGCTGGTCGAGATGGCAGCGTCCGAGCCAGGGCGGCCTCATAACGTCACCGTCTGCCCGCGCTGCGGCATGTCGCTCATTAACGATTTCGCGCGGGAGGTCCACACCTGCCGCCCCATCGGCTCCATGCTGCCGTGCCACACCCGCACACGGTTAATGCCTTTACCTACTTGGACGCCTGAGCGGCCTGGGCCTGCGCGACAGGCCTGATTGCCGGATGCGGCGGTACTGGCCGCTGTTTCATCCGCTTCATCAAGTCAGGATGGCGCGCCCACGCGATGCCTTTTTCTTCGGGCGCACCATAGAGCTCGGGGTGGATGTAATAGCCGCGCTCGTGCTCGGGCTTCTCCACCTCCACTTGAATGCGATGGGCATTAGCCCAGGCATCCTGGCGAATGCCAGTAACTTGCCAGGAGATTTTCATCCCTGACTTTCCCCCGGCGATCTCGAACTGGTTGTTCGAGATTTCCGCCGCGATGTACACCGGAGCAAAGCCGCCGATGCAGGTGAGCTGGTAGCGGAAGTCGCGGTTGAGCGCCCCGAACCAATCGGGAAGTTCGACTACCGCTTCACCGTTGGCGCCAAGCACTACGTTGCCGTTGTAAATGTTCATCATGTCGGGCGATTCCACGAACGAGTGGTAGAGGTACTTGTTGGCGGGATCCAGCGGATGATCGATCTTGAACGAG
>Ga0306926_10007797_pt1 | contig 11646 bp, 14 predicted proteins | sample flu12Cox44000178_FD_203759 | JGI IMG/M metagenome (GOLD analysis project Ga0306926, IMG submission 203759) | Lab enrichment of tropical soil microbial communities from Luquillo Experimental Forest, Puerto Rico - flux8day.12C.oxic.44.000.178 (v2)... | ecosystem: Environmental > Terrestrial >...
GACGACAGGCGCTCGAGCAAGTCCGTCCAGGAAAGGAGTGGATGATCGCGCAGATAGACGAGGAGCCGGGAGACCTGCCCGGCAAATTCAACTCCGAGTATCGACAGCGGTGTCAGCACCAGAAAGGGCGTGAGCACTGTCAGAAGCCCCGCCGACACCGAACGCCGTCCCTTGAGCTGCCGCGACAGCCAGTCATGTAGCGGATGCAGGATGAAGGCCAGAACCACCGCCCAGGCCAGCATGCCGAACAGCGGGTTGAGCATCCGGTAGAGCGCGTAGCCCAGGATCGCCGCGGTGATGATCTGGAAGCAGCGGCGGTAGAAAGTCGAGTACATGGCCGCCAAGCGTAGCGGGATCCGCGGCCTGAGGCGATTCCCGGCTGTTATTTTGCCGGCCGCCGTCCGGCGCGGCGCTCGGGAGTCACTCGTCGGCGACCCGGTGCGCGGCAGCGTCGGCGGTGTAGCGCCGCACGAACGACTCGTCGGTGAGACTCTCGAGAAAGGCGCCGAGCTCGGTGCGCTCGCTGGCGGTGAGCGCACGCCGTGGCAGGCGCCGGTCGAGTAGCCGAGCGCCGCGCGACTGCGCCCGCTGCCCGAGGTTCGAGTAGTGCTCGAGCACCTGTGCCAGCGTCGCGAAGCGGCCATCGTGCATGTAGGGAGCGGTGAGGGCGATGTTGCGCAGCGTCGGTACGCGCATCGGGCCTGTGCTGGTGCCGTCGTTGGCAAAGCTCGCGCGCCCGGTCACGCCCTGAGCATCGCGCCAGTTGCCCGCGAAATTGAATCCGGAGTGGCACTGCGCGCAGCCAACGGCCGGAGAGAAGAACAGCGCCATGCCGCGCTTTGCCTCCTCCGACAGGGCGCCGTGCTCGCCGCCGAACACGTAGCGGTCGAAGGGCGAGCCGCCGGAGATCAGTGTCCGTTCGAAGGCGGCGATGGCCTTCACGATGTGGTCGAAGGTCACCGGGCCCGTGGCCTCCCGCTGTGGCCTGGGCTCCTGCGCAAACGCAGCCGCGAAGGCGGCGGCGTACAGCGGATCGGTGGCGAGCGCTGCGCAGACGCGCGCCTCGAGGCCCGCGAGCCCGAGCTCGATCGGATGGCGGCCGAGCATCGGCTTGAGCATCTGCGTCTCGAGCGATCTCACCCGGGGCTCGGTCCAGCCAAAACTCACGTTATAGGCGACGTTCACCAACGCCAGGGCGTTGTGCGGCAGCGTTTCTCCGGTGGTTCCCACCGCAAGAGTGCGTCCGTCCGAGAAAGAGCGCGACGGATCGTGACAGCTCGCACAGCTGTAACGGCCGGTCACCGACAGCCGCGGCTCGAAGAACAGTCGCCGGCCGAGAGCAACCTTGGCATCCGACATGGGGTTGTTCGGAGGCACGGCGGGGACGGGAAATCCCGCGGGAAGCCGCCACGTGTAGGATCCCGCCGCAGCACTGATGGCCGGCACGCGGTCTGTGGCCGCGAGCGCAGCCGCGGGCAGCAGCAGTGCCGCCGCCAGGCTCGCGCGCACGTTCAGCGCCAGCTGGCGGCCGTCCCCTCGCGTGTCAGCGCCGCCGTCTGGCTGGCGATCTGCGTGCGCTCCTGGATCCACTTGTCGAGCTCATCCAGGTTGGTCCCACCGGAGCCCGCAGGGCTGGCCCGCTGCGCGCCGGCCCAGCTCTTCATGGCGCTCAGAAGCTTTCCGGCGAGCGCGCGGTTGCCGGCATAGAGATCGAGGTAGGCCTGCTGCGCGTCCGAAATGCGGCCGAGGCCCAGGTACGCCTCGCCGCGGTACTCGAGCGCATCGGGGTAGCCGGGCTTGATCGCGAGCGCCTTGTCGTAGGCGGCGAGTGCATCGTCGTAGTTGCCGAGCTTGCGATTGGTGTAGCCGACGTAGTTCCACGCCTCGTGCAGCGTCGGGTCGAGACCGGTGGATTCGGTGAACTTCACGAGCGCCGCAGCGTAGGCGTCGTGCGCCTCGTGCGCGGCCTTGTCCTTCTTGCCGGCGTCGCTGGCCTCAACCGCAGCCTGCTGCGCCTTGTCCGCCTTCTTCACCGCGCGCACGCCGTCGTTGTAGGCATCGCGCGCCTTCTGCTGGGGGGTCTCCATGCGTGGCGTGGGCATCGCGGGCATGGACATCCCGCCGCCGCCGTTCGCGAAGGCGACGGGGCTCAGATCCGTGAGCAGACAGACGAGGATCAGGCGAAGCCCGATGCGCATGAGTGACCTCCCGCGGGCGCGTGCGCCAGTAAGCGCCTATGCTGCTACCGTCAGGTTGAAACCGGCAACTGCGCGGGGCGGGCACGAGGCTGCGGCGCCGTTCCCGCCGCCGCGACGTGATGATTTCGCGGGGTGGGTCACCAGCGGTTGCGCAGCTCGCGCAGCCTGATGAATACGGTGCGCGGGTCGGGTGCTTCGCCGATGTCGGGAAACGCCTCGCGCAACCGCGCGATCACCGTGGGGTTCTGCAGCCGCAGGAAGGTGTTGATGCGTTTCTCCTGCCCGAGCGTCGTCACTACCGCCGCCGCAGGATCGTGATGGCGCGCCTCGCCGAGCAGCTCCTCGGCGTCGCTATTGCCTGGTTCGCGATCGAGGGTGAACTCGAGGTTGCGCGCCAGATACTCGTGCCCGGGGTAGACGCGGGTGCTGTCGGGGAGACGCGCGAGCTGGTTCGCGAAGGTCTCGTAGAGCGCTTCGGGCTGACCGCCGTTGTAGCAGTTGCCGGCGCCCGCGTTGAAGAGCGTGTCGCCGCAGAACAGCGCCGGCTCCTCGGTGTGCGAGAGCAGGCAAATGTGGGTCATGGTGTGTCCGGGGGTATCGAGGCACTCCAGCTCGACGGTGCGGCCGACCTTGATTACATCGCCCTTGGCGAGCCCGCGGTCGACGCCCCCGATGCGCCCAGCGGCACCGGCATGTGCGAGCACCTGCGCCTGGGTGGCGCCTTTCAGGCCGGCGTTGCCGCCCGTGTGGTCGCTGTGCTCGTGTGTGTTGAGGATCTGGGTGATCTCCCAGCCATGCCGCACCGCGGCAGTGAGGCACATGCGCCACTCCAGCGGGTCCACCGCGAGCGCCTCTCCGGTCTGCGGGCAGGCGATCAGGTAGTGAAAGTTGCGCAGGGAATTCCCTGACCAGATGCGCTCGACCAGCATACAACCGCCTCCCGGCATTCCTTCCCTGCAACGTACCCCCAAATGCCGACGCGCGCCATAATGGTCCCGTGAAGCACACGTATCTGTTCGAGCCAGCGGTGTGGAGCGTGGCCGGGACGTTCTGGCGCGCGGATGGCCATGAGCTCGAGGCGGTGGGCCGTACGGAGATTGCGCATCGGCCCGAATGTTGGCTGCTGTCGGGTAAGCTGAAGGTGCTGAGCGCCCCGCCTGTGGAGTTCGTGCACGCCTACTGGATCGAGCCGCCGGGACCGCACGGCGGAAGCGTGCGCTGGACGTTCGAGAACGACATGTTCGGCAAGCTCCATGGGCGCTACACGGTCATCGGTCCCTCGATCCTGTCGGTCTACGCCTGCGAGACCTCCGGTTACCATGGCTCGGAACACCTGGCGCAGCTCGATGCCGACAACTACCGCTCGACCGGGATGCTGTTGCTGGAGGACCGGATCATGTACTCGTGGCAGATGATGCTGAAGCGCAGCGGCTGAGAGAGCACGACATGTTGGAAATCCGTCGCAGCGCAGACCGCGGTCGTGCCGATCACGGCTGGCTCAAGAGCTTTCATACTTTTTCATTTGCCGACTACTACGATCCGCAGTGGATGGGCTACGGCCCGCTGCGCGTGATCAACGACGATCGCGTCGCCCCGGGGGAGGGCTTCGGCAAGCACGGTCACCGCGACATGGAGATCCTCACCTACATCCTCACGGGCGCGCTCGAACACCGGGACTCCATGGGCAACGGCTCGGTGATCCGCCCGGGGGACGTGCAGCGCATGAGCGCCGGCACCGGCGTGACGCACAGCGAGTTCAACCCCTCTGCCACCGAGGAAGTTCACTTCCTCCAGATCTGGCTTCTGCCTGAGGCGCTGCGGCTGGCGCCCAGCTACGAGCAAAAACACTACACCGCCGCCGACAAGCGCGGCCGGTTGCGGCTGATCGCCGCGCACGACGGCGCGGATGGCGGGCTGGTGATCCACCAGCAGGCGAGCGTGTACGCGGGGTTGTTCGATGGCACCGAGCGTGCGGAATTCCGCGTAGCGCCGGGCCGGCGCGCATGGCTGCAGGTGGCGCGTGGCGCGTTGGCCGTGGATGACGTGCGGCTCTCGGCCGGCGATGGTGCGCGCACTCCCGGCCCCGCGCAGCTCACCCTGCACGGCGGCACGGATGCCGAGGTGCTCCTCTTCGACCTGCCTTAGAGACCCTGCTGGTCCGCTACGGGCTCGCGGCGCCCCGGAATGCGGGCAGGTAGTGATCGATGAGCAGCGCTGCGAACAGCCACATGAGGTAGTTCACCGAGAAGCGGAACACGCGCATCGGCAGCTCCGCGCGTGCCGTGATCTTCAGCGCCAGCGCGTAATAGAGGAAGCCGGTGTTCAGCACCAGGGCCGCGGCGAGATACAGCAGGCCGCTCATGCGCGTGAGGTAGGGCATGAGCGTCACCACCGTCAGCAGCACCGTGTACAGCAGCACCTGCAGGCGCGTGTAGGCCACTCCGTGAGTTACCGGGAGCATCGGAATCCCGGCGCGCGCGTAGTCATCGCGCCGCGCGATCGCGAGCGCCCAGAAATGCGGCGGGGTCCACGCGAAGATGATGAGGAACAGCAGCAGCGCGTTGGGGTCGATGCTGTTGGTCACCGCCGCCCAGCCGAGCACCGGCGGCGCCGCACCGGCGGCGCCGCCGATGACGATGTTCTGCGAGGTGGCGCGCTTCAGCCACACGGTGTAGACCACCGCGTAACCGATGAGCGACAGGAAGGTGAGCGTCGCGGTGAGCAGGTTCACTAGGAAGGCGAGTATCGCCATCGCGCTCACGCCAAGTACCGCGGCGAACAGCAGTGCCTGGCGCTCGGTGAGCTGACCGCTGGGCAGCGGTCGCGCGCGCGTGCGTGACATCTGCTCGTCGATGCGACGGTCGAGCACATGGTTGAGGGTGGCGGCGCAGGCCGCGGCGAGCGCGATGCCCAGGTTGCCCCACAGCAGCGGTCCGGCCGGGGGCAGGCCCGGACTCGCGAGCAGCGTGCCGACGATCGCGGTGAAGGTGATGAGCGCGACGACTTTCGGCTTGGTGAGCGCAAGGTAGCGGCGCCACACGGGGGGCGCACGCCGTGCGAAAACGGTAGGTCTATCCGCGACTACGAAATCGCGCGTCTTGCTCGGTTCCGAGGTCGTCGCCACGGTGCTCGCCGTCGGGCCGTCATCCTGCGGGGATGCGGAGCCTAGCAGATCAGGCGCGGGCCCTCACGCCTGGCTGCGGGCTTAGTGCGCGCAGCAGCGCGAGCGTGGCGAGCAGCAGCAGTGCCGCACCCGCGGTGTGTGCCGTCGCGAGCCACAGTGGAAAGCCCTTCACCACCATGGTGATGCCGATGGCGAGCTGCAGGGCGAGCGCGCCGAGCACCACGAGGGCGCGCGGGCGCGCTCCCGGGAGGCCGCAGCGCCGCTGTACGAAGAGTGCGGCGAGCCCGAGCGCGGCGGTGGTGAGCGCCGCACCGAGGCGGTGCGTCAGATGAATCGCGATCCGGGCGGAATTAGCGAGCACCCCGCCTTCGTAGTTGATCTTGAGACCGCGCCACAGCACGAAGGCGTTGCGGAAGTCGGCGTGCGGCCACCAGGCACTCTGACAGGTGGGAAAGTCGGGACAGGCGATGGCGGCGTAGTTGCTGCTGGTCCAGCCGCCGAGCGCGATCTGCACGGCGAGTATACCGAGGCCGAGGAGCGTCAGCCGCCTCGCCCGTGTGAGCGTCGCGGCAGCGCTGCCGCTCACGGTGTGAGCCGCACCCTGCAGCGCCGTCGCTCCCCAGGAGGCGCGCGGCAGCGAGAGCAGCAGCCACCACAGGAGGGCGAGCGTCGTCATGCCGAACAGCAGGTGCAGCGTGACGATGAGGGGATTCAGCCGCCAGGTGACGGTCAGCATGCCGAGCAGCGCCTGCATGATGAGCGTCGCGAAGAGTGCGAGTGCGAGCGTCACGCTCACCGGACGTTCGCGGCGGGCGCTGATCGCGAGCGCGGTCACGAGGACGACGATCACGCTGAGCGTGCCGACGGCATAGCGATGGATCATCTCGCGCCACGCCTTGCCGGGCTCGAGCGGCTTGCCGGGGAAGGCGCTCGCGGCGTCGGCGGAGTGCGCGGCGCCAGCAGGGGTCAGGTGCCCGTAGCAGCCCGGCCAGTCGGGGCAGCCGAGGCCTGCGGCAGTGAGGCGTACGTAGGCGCCGAGCACCACGACCAGGAAACACAACAGTACGCCCGCGAGACACAGGCGGCGGATCCAGCGGGCAACCGTCATGACTCTCAGCCGATGTGCGACAGGATCAGGAGCTTCTTGAGGTCCTCGAGCAACCCGCGCGGATTGCCGCGCGCATCGTAGCTCATCATGAGGTTGCCGAGCGGGTCGACGACGAACAGCGTGTGCTCGCGCCCTTCGGGAGGGAACGGCGCGAGCAGCCTTTCCGCCGGCGGCGCGCTGGTATCGAGGACCACGAGTCCCGCGTGCTCGCGCGCGAGAAAGGAGCGGTTACAGCACTCGCGGCTCACGAGAAACACCCGCTCGACGCGTGTCATGTCGTTGTTGAGTCCGAGGCGTGTCTGGCGCATGACGTACAGCGCCTCGCGGCAGGCGGCGTCGCAATCGCCGCCGCCGACGTACACCAGCGACCACAGGCCGCGGAACGGAATCGCGGTCGTGGGTGCGTCGGGCGTGCTGGTCTCCAGGCTAACGCGCGGCAACGCCACCGCGGGCAGCCGACGAACGGGGCTGATGAGCGCACCGTGGTTCACGTGCCCACTCGGGCGCCAGCCGGTGCCGTAGTAAGTACAGAACGCGATAGCGAGCGGCAGCACGAACAGTCCCGCCAGCGCGGCGAGCGTGCGCAGGTTGCGGGCACGCAGCTCCGCGGGAGTGGCGCTCATGAGGGCGCCGCGGGAGGCTGCGTCCGTCGGCTCAGCACCGCCCACAGGACGATCGTCGCGAGCGCGAAGCTCCACCACTGGAGGGCATAGGAGAAATGCCGCAGCGGTGGCAGCCCCGGCGACTGCCAGGCGCGCACGTAGCCGAAGGGCGCCGCGGGGTCGAGCAGCAGGATGCGCGAAGACAACGGCCGGCCGAGGGCCGCGGCAAGCTGTGCCATGTCCGGGTAGCTCGTGACCCTCGGCCAGGGCCCGGTGCCCGCCGGTGCCGCGCGTCCGCTCGCGAGCCCGGGCGCGGGAAGCAGCGCAACGCGGCCGGTGAAGCGCACCGGGCCGCCTGCCTCAAGGGTCACGTCGGGGAGCCGCGCGCGGCTTCCGGTGAAGGGCACCCAGCCGCGATCCACCAGCAGCGCCGGCGCCGGGGGAGGCGCGCGGACGAGCGGGGTGAGCACCTCGTAACCGGCGCGGCCCTCGAAAGTGCGGTTGTCGAGCAGGAACTGGTGGGCCGCATCGAGCTCGCCCTCGACGCCGATACGCTGGTAGAGCGGTGCCTCATCCACAGCGCGTGTGCCGAGCTCGAGCACCGCATCGGCGCCGCGCGCGAAGCGCGCCGCCGCCGCCGCCCGCTGCTCGCCACGCTGCCATTGCCAGACGCCGAGCCGCACGAAGAGCGCTACAACCACGAGTGCCACGAGCGTGAAGCCCGGCGTGGGTGCGAAACGCTTCCCCGAGCTCAGCTCCGGCGCCATGAAAAATTGCTCCGCGGCGCGTGCACGCTACACTCTGCACTGCATATGGATCGACTCGTGTGGCTCCTCGTGCTGGCGTGTCTGCTCACCGTGCTCGGCAGCCTCGGGCTCGGCCTCTACCACCTCTCGCACGGCACCCCGGAGGATTCCGAGAAGCTGGCGCGCGCCCTCACCGTACGCATCACGGTGTCGCTGCTGCTGTTTGCGCTGTTGATGCTCGCCTGGTACTTCGGTCTCATCTCGCCCCATCCGCTGCAGGGCGCCGGCCCGCCACGCTAGCTGCGCTCGGCGCCGGTCACGCATCCGGCGTTGCAACGCCCGCGACGGGGCGCACAGGCGGATCGGCGCGGCTACAGCCAGTAGACGAAGATGAAGAGCCCGAGCCACACCACGTCGACGAAGTGCCAGTACCAGGCGACCGCCTCGAAGGCGAAGTGACGGTTAGGGGTGAAGTGGCCGCGCAGCACTCGCAGCCAGATCACGGTCAGCATGATCGCGCCGATGGTGACGTGCAGGCCGTGGAAACCGGTGAGCATGAAGAACGTCGAGCCGTAGATGCCGGTCGTGAGCCTGAGCCCGAGGTCCTTGTACGCCTCGCCATACTCGTGCACCTGGAGGCCGACGAAGGTGAAGCCGAGGAGGAAGGTGAGCGCAAGAAAGAACGCCAGGCGGCCGCGGTTGCCGGAGCGCATGGCATGATGCGCGATCGTCACCGTGAGGCCGCTGGTGAGCAGGATCGCGGTGTTGATCGCGGGGATGGGGGTCGGCGCCATCGGCGTGAAGGTGCCGTCGGCGTGACCGCCCACGTGTGCCGGCCCATTGGTGGGCCACACCGCCTCGAAATTCGGCCAGAGGATGAAGTTGGTGAACACCTTCACGCCCTCGCCGCCGAGCCACGGCACCGACAGCACGCGCGCATAGAACAACGCGCCGAAGAACGCGGCGAAGAACATCACCTCGGAGAAGATGAACCACATCATCCCCATGCGGAAGCTGCGGTCGACCTGCAGGTTGTAGGTGCCATGCTGGTTCTCGCCGATGACGGTCGAGAACCAGCCGAAGAACATGTAGGCGAGCAGCAGCGCGCCCGGGAGGAACGCCCAGCCGCCCGCCCACTCGTTCAGGTAGACGACCGCCCCGATCATGAGGGTGAACATCGCGATCGAGGCGCGGATCGGCCAGGGACTCCCGTGCGGGACGTAATACTGACTGCTGTCGGGGGCGTGTGACTCGGCCATGTGCGTTGACTTTCGTGCTCTGTGAGGCGTGCCTCGCCTAGCGGCGCGTGACGCGGGCGGACTCGTCGTAGAAGGTGTAGGCGAGCGTGATCAAATCGATGTGCCGCGGGAGCGAGGGGTCGATGATGAAGCGCACCGGCATCTCGCGGCCTTCATTAAGTGCGAAGTGCTGCGGCGAGAAGCAGAAGCATTCGGTCTTGTGGAAGTAGGCGGCGACCTCCGAGGGAGCTATGTTGGGTACCGCCTGAGCCACCGTGTCGCGACCGGTGAGGTTCCGTGCGTAGAACTCGGCGGTGAACAGCTGCCCCGGGTGCACCTCCACCGTGCGCGCCACGGGACGGAACTCGAAGGTGCCGGCGCTCGCGACATCTGCGAGGAACTCCACTGTCACGGTGCGATCGAGCTGCGGCTGCTCGATGGCGACCGCGCGCTCGCGCAGCTTGCTCTGGTCGCCGTAGCCTGTGACCGAGCACAGCACGTTGTAGAGCGGCACGAGCGCAAAGCCGAACGCGAAGCTGCCGGCCGCGAAGGCGAGCAGCTTCCAGGTCATGTTCAGATTGGCGCGCCGCAGGTCGCTCATTTCGTGCCGCGCACCACTGCCAGGACGATGAATCCCACGTAGAACGCCGCCGCGATCAGCCCCCACAGCAGCGCGCTGCGACGCACGCGGCGTCGCTGCTCGTGGCTCGCTTCCAGGTCCGCGGCCGCCATCAGTGCTCAGCCCCGCGGGCGATCACCGCGTTCGAAGGCGGTGTGGTCCAGGAGTGGAACGGCGGCGGCGAGGGCAGCTCCCACTCGAGCCCGTGCGCCCCCTCCCAGGCGCGGTTGCCGATCGGCTGACCGCTGCGGATGCACTTCCAGATGAGATACGGGAACAGCAGCTGCGAGAGACCGAAGCCGAAGCCGCCGATCGAGGACACCATGTTCCAGTCGGTGAACTGCACGGCGTAGTCCGGGATGCGGCGCGGCATGCCGGCGAGCCCGAGGAAGTGCTGCGGGAAGAACAGCACGTTGACGAAGATGGCCGACAGCCAGAAGTGCCAGTTGCCGAGCGTCTGGTCATACATCCTGCCGGTCCACTTCGGCAGCCAGTAGTACACCCCGGCCATGATTCCAAACAGCGCTCCCGTTACGAGCACGTAGTGGAAGTGCGCAACGACGAAGTAGGTGTCCTGGTACTGGTAGTCGGCCGGCACGATCGCCAGCATCAGCCCCGAGAAGCCGCCGATGGTGAAGAGGAACAGGAAAGCGAGCGCAAACAGCATCGGCGGCTCGTAGGACAGCGACCCCTTCCACATGGTGGCGGTCCAGTTGAACACCTTCACCCCGGTCGGCACAGCGATCAGCATGGTCGAGAGCATGAAGAACAGCTGCGCGGCGAGCGGCATGCCCACGGTAAACATGTGGTGCGCCCACACGATGAAGGACAGGAAGGCAATCGAGGCGATCGCATACACCATGGACTCGTAGCCGAACAGCGGCTTTCGCGAGAAGGTCGGGATGATCTCCGAGATGATGCCGAAGGCGGGCAGGATCATGATGTACACCTCCGGGTGCCCGAAGAACCAGAAGATGTGCTGGAACATCACCGGGTCGCCGCCGCCTGCGGCCGTGAAGAACGTGGTGCCGAAGAAGTGGTCGGTGAGGAGCATGGTCACTGCCCCCGCGAGGACCGGCATCACCGCAATCAGCAGGTAGGCGGTGATCAGCCAGCTCCACACGAACAGCGGCATTCGGAGCAGGCTCAGGCCCGGCGCACGCATGTTCACGATGGTGACGATGACGTTGATGGCGCCGAGTATCGAGGAGGCGCCCATCAGGTGGACGGAGAAGATCAGCATGGGGAAGGCAGCGCCGGTCTGCAGGACCAGCGGCGGGTACATGGTCCAGCCGCCCGCCGGCGCGCCGCCCGGCACGAAGAACGAGCTGATCAACAGGGTGAAGGCGAACGGCAGGATCCAGAAGCTGAGATTGTTGAGGCGCGGCAGCGCCATGTCGGGCGCGCCTATCTGCAAGGGAATCATCCAGTTCGCGAGTCCGACGAACGCCGGCATGATCGCGCCGAAGATCATGATCAAGCCGTGCATCGTGGTGAGGGAGTTGAAGAACTGTGGATCGAAGAACTGCAGGCCGGGCTTGAACAGCTCCGCGCGGATCAGCATCGCCGCGGTGCCGCCGATGAAGAACATCGTGCCGGAAAGGATCAGGTACATCGTGCCGATGTCCTTGTGATTGGTGGCGTACACCCAGCGCCGCCACCCGTGCGGCTTGTCAGCGTGCTCGTCGTGCGGCTCGTCGTGCGTCAGAACTTCGGCCATGGCGCTCTCTCTTGAATAGCGGCGGTAGGTTTCCCAGGTGCGCTCGTCAGGGCATCACGATCGGCCGGCGCCACCGGCTGCGGCGACGGCGGCGGGGGGTGCGGCTACCGGGGCGGCGGGGGGCTGCGTCGGCGCGGCGGCCTGCTTCTGCTCCGCGGCCTTGTGCTTCAACCATGCGGCGAAGTCCTCCTTGGAGCGGGCATCGACCACGATGGGCATGAAGCCGTGGTCGCGGCCGCAGAGCTCGGCGCACTGCCCGCGGTACAACCCCGGCTTGTCCTTGTCGATCTT
>Ga0306926_10007799_pt1 | contig 11645 bp, 9 predicted proteins | sample flu12Cox44000178_FD_203759 | JGI IMG/M metagenome (GOLD analysis project Ga0306926, IMG submission 203759) | Lab enrichment of tropical soil microbial communities from Luquillo Experimental Forest, Puerto Rico - flux8day.12C.oxic.44.000.178 (v2)... | ecosystem: Environmental > Terrestrial > Soil...
CCATGGCATGGTGCGCCCGCGTCTCGGGAAGCGAATTGGCGGATATGGTCGTCCAACTGATGTTTGTCGTGCTCCCGACCGTGCCATCAGGATTCAAATTGATCGAGTAGGTGACGTTTGAGTTTGCTGTGCCATCGTAGCCGCCGGTGACAATCGCGAACGCTGTGCTACTGGTCGAACCCGGCACCCCTATAGCACGAAGTCCCGTTAACGCCTCGGGCAGTGCCATGGTCGCTGTCCAGGCTAAGTTGCTGGGGCTAAAGTTAAGAGTCTGGATCAAATTTAGATTTACGGCGTTGCTCGTACCACCAGACGTTACAACCGTAACGCTGACGATTCCGGGCAATGTGAAGTTCGAGGCCGGTACCACGGCAACGATGCCCGTGTCTGACCAACCGCCGGAGTTCGGAACGACCGTGGCCGAGACGCTACCCTGCGTGAAGACCACCTTGCCGGGCGCCGACTGAAAGCCGCTCCCGTTGATTTCGATCGGAAGATTTACCGGACTGGTTGGTGTGGTCGATGTATTAATGTTCTGAATCTGAGGTACGGGTGCCTTCGTTCCGGTGTTTCCGCAACCTACCAATAGACTTGCTCCTATCACTATCCAGGTGGCAGCTAGCCCCACTTTCCAACGTCGCATACTCATTAATTCTTCTCTCCTTGTCGCCAGGCGTACACTTAACGCTCCCACAGCATTTCGGAAGCACCGGTTGCGAAAACGGGTGAACGGTGCGAAGGATTAGAACGCGAAAACATCCACGATCAGATTCGTTTTGCGGTTCAGCAGAACGATGTGGCCGCTGACTAAGACGTGCGCGCAGTCCGGTGGAGGGGGAGGCAAACAACGCTCCAACTCGACGGGAGGAGGATACAAACGCTTTTGCAGGCCCGGCGGAAGCGTTCCATTGCGGACGAATTGCTTTTCGAGCCCGGGAGGCAGGCGATCTTTCTTGGTAAGGCCTGGCGGAAGATGGTTCTCGCTTGCAGAATACCAGCCGCGGATGGCTTGCTCGTGGTAATCGTAGTGGTATGAGTTGTGTTCATCCCGGTCGTCATCATCGTGATGCTTGTCATGACCCTTACCGTGGCCATGGCCTTGACTGTTGCCTTGGGCTAACGCGGGACTTCCGGAGATCAACAAGATTCCCAGTGCTCCGGCCAGCATCCACTCGAATGCTTTCATGGTTCTCTCCTGGATAAGGGTGGGCTGGATTTAGATTACGAGCGTCCGAGAGAAGCAGACAATTAGGAAGCGAGGATCAATTGTCGCGTCGGTGACATGGTCATAAGTACAGGTGAAACCTCGATGTAACTATGCTGTCTACCCGAAAAACCTCGTAGCCTTTGATTTCTAACAATAGTTGTGATGCCTGCCCGCCTCCGGCTATCTTGGGGCATGAAATCATTGAAACTCTTCCTTCTGCCGGTGCTCGAATCCCTCGGATTCGGCTGGCAGGTCATCCGTTATGCCCTGATCTTTGTCTCGGCCTTCTTCCGGCAACGAGCCTCTTTGGGATGTGAGATCTTAGCCATTCGAAGTCAGCTCACTTTCTACGAAGAGAGTATCCGCCAGAAGAGACAGCCCCGCCCCCGGTTTAACCCAGCTTTTCGTCTCTTGTGGCTGTTGCTGTCAAGGGTGTGGAGCGGATGGAAGTCAGCGGCCGACCTGATGAAACCCAAAACGGTGCTCAAATGGCATCAGCATGCCTTTCTCCAATGGTGGCGCTGGAAATCTCGACGGAAAGGAGGCCGTCCAACTATCAGCCAGGAAATGCGTGCGTTGATCCAACGTTTGAGTCGCGAAAATGTCCTGTGGAGCGCCGACACCATCCATGGACACTTGGTGCTACTCGGTTTCGATCCACCCTGCCCAGATACCATCAGGAAGTATATGGTCAAGCATTTGGGAGGAACGGACAAGTCCCAAGGCTGGTTGACCTTCCTGCGAAATCACCTCGAAGTGTCCTGGGCCATGGACTTGTTCACGGTTCCTACTCTGCGCTTTCAAATCCTGTACATCTTTGTGATCTTGAATCATTCCCGTCGCCAGGTCGTGCACTTTGCTGTGACGGCCCATCCGACGATGGACTGGGTGATCCAGCAACTGCGGGAAGCGATGCCTTTTGGTCAACAGCCCAGCTATCTGTTCCGTGACAACGACGGAATCTACGGAGAAGAGGTGGGCCGGTTTCTCGTGGGCACTGGGATTGCAGAAGTCAAAACGGCCCACCGGTGCCCCTGGCAAAATCCGTTCGTGGAAAGGTATGGAGGCACCCTACGGCGAGAGCTGTTGGATCACGTGATTGTCCTTAATGAAGAACACCTGAAACGCTTGCTAAAGGAATTCATTGAAGAGTATTACCACGTGGCGCGGCCACATCAAGGATTGAACAATGACACCCCTGTTCCTAGCGCCAAATATGAACCTGCGGCCGATGGGAGCCGCTTGGTTTCGATTCCTGTTGTCGGTGGTTTACATCACCGCTACATCCGAGTGGCCGCCTAATCTTCTACTCTACCAAACGACCACCAAATGAAAGGAAGACAACTCAGCGGGATCATCACTGGAATCAACAGCAAAAGCGTCTGCGTCCTGGAGGCCGGGTCGCCTGATTAAGAGACACCTTTTGACGCAAGGCTCGCGGGCCTACTCGCTGAACGGCCGACCTAAAATCAGCCTCTCTGAGGTTTTTCGGGTGGACAGGTTATGGAATCAACGGCCCAATACTGGAAACCAGTTTGGGGAGCACTGGAACGGTATTGGAAACCGATGCGCGAGAAGCGAGAAGGCGCACGCCGTAAGTCGGGATCGCTGCATCTGGCACACGCGCAGTCCAATCGCGGGCGGCGCGGACGAAAGAGAGATTTTGTCGATGCCGAACGCCTGGTGAAGCGGTTGGTGGCCCGGGAACTGACGTTGAGCTTTGTGCCCGATGCCGAGCAACGTCTATGGCGAACGGTGACACGCAAGAAGTACCAGTTGAGGCGCGACCGGGTGCGGCTGCACAACCAGTTGGAGTCCCTTCTGGAAGAGGCCCACATTAAGTTGTCCAGCCTGGTCTCAGATCTGCTCGGCGCCAGTGCCCGGCGCATGTTGAAGGCGCTGGCTGATGGAGAAACCAACCCTGCAACTCTGGCCGCTCTGGCCCATGAGAGGTTGCGGGCCACGCCGGAACAATTGTGTGATGCGCTCGGCGCGTGCACGGAACTCAAGCCCGTGTACCGGCGACTTCTGAAGATGGCATTGGAGCAATTGCAATTTCTCGAGCAGCAGATCGACCATCTGGACCAAGAGCTAGCCTCTTTGCTCCATCCGCACCAGGATGCTGTCCAACGGCTAGCGGAGGTACCAGGTCTGGGAGTGGACTCAGCGCAACAGATCATTGCTGAAGTTGGACCCACTGCAGCGACCTTTCCGTCGGGGGAACAGCTCTCCTCCTGGGTGGGTGCCTGCCCTGGCGACGAAGAGAGCGCAGGCGTAAACTACAGCCGCCGATCTCCGAAGGGCAACCGTCACATGCGGCGCTTGCTCAATCAGGCAGCTAACGCCGCTGTAAGAGTCAAAGGAAGTATCTTCGAGATTATCTATCGTCGTTGCGTCCCGCGACTCGGACATAATCGAGCCATCGGAGTCATTGCGCATCGACAGTGTCGTCTGATCTGGTTGATCTTGTATACGGGAACCCTTTACGAAGAACGGGGCCCCGCAGTCACCAAACGATCCAAATATCAGCGCACCTGGAGAATGGTTCGGCAACTCCGACGTCTGGGTTATCGGATCGAATCACCGAATCTTCAACCCAGCCAAGCACAGGCGCAGTGAGCCGAGTACTTTTCGACCCTGCTATGAGAAGGACGATCACTGTCAGGAGTTGAGTGAAGGCCACAACCGCGGCAAGAAGCACGCATCGGAACCACCAGCTTCGTTCTAAGCCCGGTCCACACCTTCAGCTTTCGTATCATTAAAGTACCCTTTTGATCTTCAGCGCTTACCGAAAGGGCGGAGAAAATCGTGCTCGAGTCTTATTCGACCTTCTCCCACCTACTGTCGGGGTTGTAGGCTTCAATCGCCGAGGCCAGCTCCTTGGTTTTGTCGCCAAGATCGCTCTGGTAAACGACGCCGTCCTTGTTCACCATGAAGGTCTTTACGCCGGAATTTCCGTATTCCGCGGGATAGGCCAGGAAGGCGAATCCGCGGACCAATCTGCCTCCAGAGAGATAGTCGACCGCACCACCTTTGGCGGACGCGCCTTGCTTTGTGAGGATGCGGTAGAAGTAGCCGTGAAACGGAGCCACGTCTCCCTGCTTCATGTTGTAGCCTTCGGTGTTAGCGAACGCGAGCACGGGACCAATGGGACTCGGGGGTTCGTTCTCCGTGGTCTTCCAGTAGAGCCCGTCGTGTTTGCCTTCGGAGCTTACGAAGAACGACGCATATGTGCCGGCGGGAGCCCCGTCGCGAGAAGCCGACGCATACTCTCGCTGTGCGCGCACCAGCTCCTCGAGAATTTCGATGGCGTCGTTTTCATTCCCGCCGATGCGCCGGTAGAGGATTTCCTTCATACCCGCCTCTGTATTGAAATACCAGCTCCCGCTGGCATTTTTCTCGATGGGTATCGGAAGGGGCCAGTTATCCGCTCCGATGTAAAGAGAAGCGGTCTGGTCTGGTTCAATGACGACGCGACGCATCTCGTCATAGCGCCGTACGAAATTCGCCACTCCATTCTTATCGGCAACGTCGTCGCCCGTGTGCAGAATGGTGTTTGCATTAGAGCCAAAAATAGAGGCGAGCGCCTGGTTATCCTGCGCTTTTGCGGCGGTGTAGAGTGCAAGCGCCGCGTCTCCCGGTGACGCAAACGTTCTTTCGCCTGCCGACTGTGCCGGTAAACGGGGAGCCGTCAAGAGAAATGCCACTACCGCCGTCGCGAAGAAAGCGAACCAGCACGGGGTAGCGCTCTCCTCGAGGTAGGTCGCCGCAGCGTTGACATTGGGACTCGTCATGGCTTACTCCTTGCATCTCCGAAATTTGAAATCGTGCACCGCTGGGCTGGCCATCACCGGCGTCGTCCTCCGCTGAGCCCTCCGCCACCCCGGCCGCCTAGGCTCTGTTGCCCTCGGGCGCTGTTGGTGCGAGTGTTGCCGCCCTGGCCGTAGTTGCTGAAAGCCCCGCTGCTGGTTCCGCGGCTGGCTTGCTGCTCGTAGCCGCGGGACGGCTCGCGCTGCTGCTGAAAATTCTGTGGACGGCCTTGATTGGTGCCCGCGCGGTTCTGCTGGTTGAGATTGGGTTGATTGCCAGCGCCTGCCTGCCGGCTGTTCGCCCCGACATTCGCATTCGCCCGAGCATTCTGGTACTGAGGCTGGTTGTATTTTGTGCCGAAATTGGGTGTGGAAATGTTGCGGTTGCGGGTATTGCTGTTGAAATTATCGGCGCGATAATTGTTCCGGTTGACGTTGTTCGTGTTGATGTTGTTTCGATTGACGTTATTCACGTTCACGTTGTTCCGGTTGATGTTGTTGACGTTTCGGTTGTAGTAGTTGTTCCGGTTCACGAACGTGTTGGAATTTGAGACGTACACATTTCGGTTGTAGACAACCGTAGAGTTATGCCAACCGCAGCCCCAGGAGTTCCAACCCCACCCGCAGCAACTGTTGTTTGCGATCGCAGCACCGACGGCAATCCCGAGCCCGAAGGAGATCAAACCCGTGGCTACAACGGCCCCTGTCGATGGAGGTGGTGGAGGTACATAGCCCGGGTAAACGGCAACGGGGGCGCCGTATACCACCGCCGGGTTATAGGTCGGGACGTAAACGAGGACCGGCACCGAGCCGTGGGGGAACCTTACCGGTTATGCAAATCGGGACTTGGGCACCCTCAAGACAACGAGAACTGTCACTAGTGACAGTTCTATAGTTTCCTTGAATGAATATCGTCAATTGCTAGGCCATCGCAGTGTCTCGTCCCCCGCCGAGTTTGTAGTGGCCTAAAACGTCATCGGTCCCAGTGAACCTACGTGCATAGTCCAATGGGGGGACAAATGTGGGTAGATTACGCATGTTGTTTTTCGCGAGCAACAATGTGGATTCCAAGACTCGCACGAGTCACATTTAGGATGGTTCTGCTCCTCGTCATCGTGATCGTTCCGAAACTCCCTGCGCAGAGCACGGAGGAATTCGATTACTACCATGTCAAACTTGGCGGCTTCTGGGTGTACTCAACTCCCACGGGCACAATACAAGGGTCCGCTACGACTGATCTTGGCGCGGTTGATTTAGTAAAAGATCTGAAGTTCCAAACGTATTCGACGTTTTTTGGGAAGCTCGACTGGAAGTTCACGCACAAAAACCATATCTACGTGTTTGGAAGCCAGTTGACTTCTTCGCAGGAAACGGTGCTGACGCGTACGATTACCTTCGACGGAAAAACATTCGTGGCGGGTCTCACGGTCCAGAGCAGTTTGGACTCCCCGGCGTATGGTTTCGGGTATCAATACGACATTATCCGGCGAAAGCGGGGCCACCTAGGACTGGGTCTGCAGTTCAACGTGTTCGACACTACGGCTTCCATCAAGGCGGCGGCCCAGGTTACGGCTGATGGCGTTCATCATGCCGCGGTTTCGGCTTCGGACTCATTGGTGGCTCCGATTCCGGTGGCCGGACCGGAGTTCCGCTATTATTTGACCAATTCTCCACGGGTGTTTGTAGACGGCCAGGTCTATGGCATGTATTTCTTCGGGTATGGAAACTACGTGTCTGCCTGGGGCAGCCTAGGGTTCACGATCGTCAAGCACCTCAGCGCGAAGGCAGGTTACCAATTAGGAAGCCGCCTCGTCGTTAACAGAGACACCAGCGTCAATCGAGTCGGACTTAATTTGACTGAGAAGGGTCCTACCGTCGGAGTGGAGTTCTCCTTCTGAAAGTCGCGCTTGGGTTGCGCGGGCGGGATCCAAGAGACGAGGCGGAGAAGTTGAATACTTTTCTCGGAACCTAGCTCGCTAGGGATCGAAGCCACCGCACGTTCCAGAAGCTAGCCATGTCAACGCCTGATTAACGTTAGAGGCTCTAACGTTACTGTCGACCAAAGCTGCGCACCTTATCACCATTGACAGTTGCTGTTCCCTGCGTCAGTGTCAACATCCGCCCGTTTTATGAGCCACATTCTGCCGACCACGAATACGGTAAATGCGAGATGATCGATGGTCTGCGAAGAGCACGGAGAGAACCTCATGCGCACATCAAGTCGAACCCTTAAGCAGATCGCTTATCGGCAGGTGAAGGAATTTCTTTTGATCGCGGTGTATCTTTGGGTAGTCTTCGGTCTGTTAGTCATGTACAAGTCGGTGATTCTAGCCAAGTACCACATCGATTTTGCATACCATGGTTTTGCGATCATCAATGCGTTGGCGCTGGCGAAAGTCATGCTCACGGCCAAAGATTTGCACCTGGGTGAGCAATTCGACGATGCGCCGCTCATCTATCCGACTCTCCTGAAGTCCGCCCTATTTTCGGTTGTACTGGCTTGTTTCAAAATCTTGGAGGAGGCCGCCATCGGCCTTTATCACCATCAATCCTTCCAGCAGAGTATTGCCGATCTTGGCGGTGGCACCTTGAATGCGATTTTTACTTTGACGCTTCTGTTGTTCGTCGTGCTCATCCCTTTCGTCGGATTTGGCGAACTGCAGAGAGTCCTCGGAGCAGGAAAATTGGCGCAGATCTTTTTCCACCCGCGCCTGCCACTTCCAGCTTAGTCCTGCTAGTTCACTAGTACCGCCTTTGGCGGAGATGATCTGGGTATTTCCAGGGAAGGGGCCGCCGCAACCTGAAAGGAGGAGAGGTTGCTAAGCGGCCCGCTGCGCGTGGGTGCAACTGTCGCTGTTGACAGGTGGTCCACTGCTAATTCCCGGTGGGCAGTTGAACGGTGACGCCTTCTTTGGCCAACTGATCCCGCATCCATTGGAAGCGTTCGTAACCCGATAGGGTGATTGGGCCTGTGTAACCGTAACTTTGCACCTTACGAGGCGGATACTTCACATACGTCATCATGATTTTCTTTATCTCCTCCCCCATGACGACGCCCATCCACGTACGTTCGGTATAGTTGTTCATAAAGATGTCATAGCGTTCCTGCGGGTCCTGCCAAAGGTCGAAGACCTGCGGAACCACCGCAACGTACTTCGTCGCTCCTTTCCAACCCAGGTTACTGTCTACGGCCAGGCCTCCCGTCGGAGCGCCGTCGTCACCGCGCAAGTTGAACACGAATTTGTAGTTGCCAACTCGAACGGCACCCGGACTCAGTTCGTCTTCCGTGAAGTAGAACCAAGTATTTCGTGCCCACGCTCCTGTGCCGAACAGAAGCGGCGACATGTCATAGCTGTCGAAGATTGTCGGTTTTCCTTCGACATCGTTCTCTGGAAGCTTCACGCTACCCAGGGCTGCGAATGTGGCCATAAAATCCAAGCCGCCGCAGATGTCGTAGTTCCTGGACCCGGCTTTGATTCCCGGCCCCCAGGCAATCGAAGGGACGCGGTTTCCGCCTTCGCGCACTGTACCTTTGGTGCCACGGAACGGTGTGTACCCAGCGTCGGGATATACGTCCTGCCAGGCCCCATTGTCGGTTGTCCAGAAAACGTAAGTGTTTTTGTCCAGGCCCATGGCGCGAACTTTATCCATGATGGCGCCAATTCGCGCATCGTTTTCCACGATGGAGTCCGCATACTTGCTCTTCGATGGTGACTTGTGAATGAAGTCCGGGTGCGGCATGTTGGGTTGGTGCACCTTCATGAAATTAACGCTCATGAAGAACGGCTTTCCGGACTTTCCTGCTTTGTCGAGATACTCGACCGCAGCCTTCTCGATGTATTCGTCAAGGAACGGAATGCCGACGACGCCTTTTTCGGGTGTGTTCACATACTGGCCGTTAATTTTGAAATCCTCTTTCGCGGCTTCTCCTGCTTTCCCGGATAGCGCGCCTTTCGTTACCTGCTGGAACGTAGCTCGGAGCTCCGGGCTCATGTCGGGAAACCATTCTGGGTCGGCGTAGGTGTAAGCATTCAAGTGGTAAAGGCCAACGGCCTTCATCTCGTCATACCCATGAGCAATGGGTAACGCGTAGTCCGACTCCCCGAGATGCCACTTACCCGTGAAAAAGGTCTGATAGCCGCCCAGTTTTAGGACTGATGCCAACGTCCATTCCCCTTTCGGCAGTCCACCAGGCTGGCCCTGGAAGGTAACGGTCGTCATGCCGCTGCGGTTCGGAATGCGGCCCGTCTGGACCGCTGCCCGGCCCGGTGTGCAACTTGGCTGGGCATAGAAGGTGAAAAACGTCATGCCCTCAGACGCCAGGCGATCAATATTCGGCGTAGGCATGCCGCGGTTAGGTCCGCCGCCGTACACTCCGGCATCTCCGTAACCAAAGTCATCGGATAAAATCAGAATGATATTGGGCTTTTGAACTGGAGCTCTTCCCGCATCTGCTCCTGCCTTCGCCGGAATGCTGCTTAGCGCCAAAGAGAGCGCCATGGCGCACCGGCCCGCTTTTCCAAAGAACTCTTTCACCTTCATATGGAACGCTCCTCTCAGTAAGTTGATTTCTCGACGCGACTTCATCCCAAGCCCCTCGATAGCAGCCCAGTAAAACCGATCTGACACATTGTGGGCGACATGGTCTGGAGGGCGCGAATCTATGGACTATAAGAGAAGGAAGCAACTGTCGCATTCGACAGGTGTCGTAACAAGGCACAACGAGGCAGGTGACTAGGCGGGAGAGCAGACAAATGGCTCATAGTACCAACTTCGGTGATTAACCCGATAGGACGTTGCACCCCTGTCACTAACGACAGTTCCTGCGGTGCCTGCGCGACGCCAAACTTCAGATAGGCGAGGCAAGCCGGAGGCCATCACACGCAGGAGGTAGGAATGCAAATGAAACAAAGCGGGAGACGCTATTCATTGCCGCTGGTGGCTCTCCTGTTAGCAGGAGGCGCATTGGCTGCGCAGGACGTGAAGTACAACTTCATGCCCGGAACGGATTTTTCAAAATATCACACCTACAAGTGGGTCCCCATCGAGGGCGGTGCTCACCCCAATCAGATTATGGACGCGGAAATCAAGCAAGCCGTCGATTCGCAATTGGCCTCGAAAGGCATGACCAAGACCGATAACGAAAAGGCCGATCTCTACGTCGGCTATCAGATCGCCGTCGACAAGGAAAAACAATGGAACGCTTGGGGCACCGGTCGCGGCTTTGGAGGCGGCATGGGCTCAGCCACCAGCTCGACGATCAATGTTGGGACTCTCGTTCTCGATATGTATGACCCCTCGACGAAGCAACTGGTCTGGACGGGGAATGCCACCAAGACGATTGATCCCAGTTCGAACCAGGAAAAGAACCAAAAGAATCTAAACAAGGCCATGGAGAAATTGTTGAAGAATTATCCTCCCAAACAGAAGTAGAAGTGATGGAGGTTCGAGTTCATTAAGGAAGTCAGCAATACTTCCCCTATAACCAGTCGGCACTGACCTTCTTTCGACATCGGAGCCAGGTGATGGAAACCGGGCCTAATCGTTCCTCTCCGAAAGCTGCAAATCTGAATTCTTGGCGCACCCTGATCCTGGTGTGCTTCGTGGCCATCCTGTCGTATTGCGCAGCGCGCGTCGGAGCGATTCTGGCGATGGGTCCTCAAGCGGACTGGCCGCTTTGGCTCGGCAACGTGCTCCTCGCGTCGATATTGTTACTAACGCCACGAAAGATATGGCCAATGCTCGTCGTCGCGGCATTTGCGGCATTTGCTGTGAATGACATACAAGCGGGCTTGACGATTCGGACTAGGCTATTACTCATTTTGTCCGACGCACTCGATGTCTTCACAGCCGTGTTCTGTCTGAGCTACGCCTTTAAAGGTGTACCTCGCCTGAACAGTGTGAGAGCCCTCGCCAAGTTTTCGCTGTGCGCTGTTATCCTACCGCCTTTGATTGGAGCAAGCTTCGTCGCGCTGGCCATCGGCAAGGGGGACTATTGGGTCAGTTGGAGGATTTCTTTTTTTTCGGAGGCGATCGTTTATCTCACTTTGATGCCGGCTATCTTAGGCTGGTTTGGCAAAGGACCGACACAGGATAAGGAATCGCGCGCTAACTACCTGGAAGCCGCCCTGCTCATCGCTGGGTTGGTCGTTTGCGGATATTTCGCGTTCGCAGCCCCTCGGAGTTACGGCTCTGAAGCAATGCTTTATGCTCTCGTGCCCTTCCTGCTGTGGGCTGCCTTGCGATTCGGAACAACGGGAGTCAGCAGTTCAGCGATTGCGATCGCAGTTTTGGCGATTTGGGGCGCAACCCACGGCCGGGGCCCATTCATCGAATCGAGGCCGCTCAATAACGTCTTCTCCCTTCAGCTGTTCTTGTTCTTCACAGCGGCGCCTTTCATGGTCCTGGCAGCCGTTGTAGAGGAAAACAAGCAGGCGAGCGAGCAGCTCTTCCGTTCGATTTTTGAGAATGCCCAGATCGGCGTCGGCGTATTCAAAATTAGTAGCCAGGAGCACGTCTCCAACCGCGCACTCCACGAAATGTTGGGATATAGCGGAGAAGAGCTGAGCGGGACGGAGCAGTGGGACAGTATTGTTCCTGCGGAGGAACGCGCTCCTTGCGCTCGGCGA
>Ga0306926_10007801_pt1 | contig 11645 bp, 9 predicted proteins | sample flu12Cox44000178_FD_203759 | JGI IMG/M metagenome (GOLD analysis project Ga0306926, IMG submission 203759) | Lab enrichment of tropical soil microbial communities from Luquillo Experimental Forest, Puerto Rico - flux8day.12C.oxic.44.000.178 (v2)... | ecosystem: Environmental > Terrestrial > Soil...
CAAGGCCGCAGCCGACGACGTGGCCGTCATCCTGGACATCACCCCCGGCGTCCCGCACGTCTTCCAGGCCTTCGCCGCCCTCCTCGACGAAGCCGACGCCGCCCTCAACCGGGCCGCCCGATTCGTCAGCGACAACACCGCTCACAAGGCTGCCGCCTGACCAGCGCCATCAGTCCCCAGGGGAACCTCAGTCTAGGCCGTAGTTCCCCCCCGACGGCGGACAGCATAGGCACTGACCAGGCGAAACAGCCTCGACCCATGACTACGTAGTCATGTAATTTCCCAGATCGAGGACGTTACTACCTCGTCAAACACGGCGGCCTATCAGCTTGGGGGGAACTTGGGACTAGCTGCCGGACGCGCTCCGGGCGCGGAGTTGCAGCTGGAAGTCCGATGTGGATGTAAGCCATCTGCTCGGTCATGCAGCCGAGGGCTTCAGCGAGCAGCGGGAACCTGAGTGTTGTCTTCATGCCAGCACTGCTGATCGTCATATCGGCTCCGCCGACAGGAAACATGTCAGTCGCAGCTGAGTTACACGCGTCCGGTACATCATGACCACTGCTGCTTCGCAGGCAATCAGCAGCGCTGGAGTACCAACTGCTCACCCACGTCACGCCCATCGTCTACCGTGTGTCTACGGCCTCTTGCGCCCGGCGTCCAGCGCCACCTGGACGATGACTTCGCGCTGGACGATCTGCCGATTGAGGCCGAAGAGCCGAAGCGGAGCACGAACCGTGTGGCGTCGCAGTGGGCTTCGGCAGGCGATGACAGTGTGCCTAGCCGATCAGGTGGACTCTCGCACGACAAGTCGCAGAATCGGAGCGGGTGCGGGTTCCGGCGGTGGAGTGCTCGCATCCATTAGCCGGAGGACCGCTTGCGCGAGGTGTTGTGCGGCAAGGTCGAAGTCGATCGCGACGGTCGTAAGGGCCGGCGCCGAGAGTGACGCAATGGACACGTCGTCGACACCGATCAGCGCGAGATCATCCGGAACGCGCACACCCTGGACCGTGGCGGCGGCGAGTACGGCCAGGGCGGTCAGGTCGTTGTAGGCGGCGACGGCGGTGACGCCTGCGTCCAGCCACCCGCGAACCGCGGCGGCTGCGCTTTGGCGCGTGTACTCCATGACGGTTACCACAGGCTCATCGAGCCCAAGCTCCCGGCAGCGCGCCCGGACACCTTCCAGCCGGGGCCAGGTGAACAGTGTCTCGCGTGGATCGTCGATCGTGGCGATCCCAATCTTTCTGTGTCCCCGTTCGGCGAGGTGCTCCAGTTGCAGCCGACCGATGGCGTGCTGATCGCCGCCAGTGGACCCACTCGGGTCCGTCTCGGCGGTGAAGATGCCGTTGATCAAACCGATGCCCGCCCGTCTGATGGCCTCCGCATCCTCCGGCGCGCACTCGCGGAAGGTGACAATGACCTCGGGCCCGACATGGCGCCAGAGGTTGGCGAGCGGCTTGTCGTTGGCGTGGTGCAGGTACAGGAACACGCATGCGTACCCAGCGCTCTCGAGCTCGGCGCTCAAGTTCAGGATGAAGCGCTCTCCCGCCTCGGAGACGACCAGGTCGGACACCAGGCACAGCACCAGGTCACTGCGTCCGCTGCGCAACGACCGCGCAGCAGCCGAGGGCACATAACCGAGGCGCTCTGCGGTTGCGCGCACGAGCTCGCGCGTCTCGTCCGAGATCCCGTGTTCTCGTCGGCCGTTGAGCACAAAGCTGACCGTCGTCTGCGAGACACCCGCGGCGGCGGCGACATCCTTGCTGGTGACCTTCGCCATTCACCCACCCTGATCGGCCTGCTCAAGTCTATTGCGAGACAGCCAGCAGTATGATAATACGTATTACTAATACGAGTTAGGTAGTGAGGCGGTGATCAGCTGAGGAATCGGCGACATGCTTGCCGCCTACCCATCCGTAGGCCACACCGGGGCTTGCAGTGCGTCGCATCGACGTCCTAGGCGAACGCCGAATTACTTCGTTGCCCTGATTAAATACTTATGGTAGCGAAGTATCGATACGCCAAGCGATCCCGAACAAGTGAGAGCATCGCCGTCCGGCTCCATAGCTTTTCCGGCAAGGTCTAGCCAGGTCAGCCCGTAGCTCTCGAGCAGTAGCTCAATCCGCGACGCTGCGATTACCTGAAGGCCGGTCTGCCGGTGCCGCGTTGACTGATAGTGAGGGAAACGAAGCAATCTGCCGGAAGGGCTACGAGTAAGCTCCGGCGCTTATGCGGAGGGCGCCCGACGTGGATCCGCGGCCAGGTCTCGGGGTCATTATCCGCAAGCTTCCACAATGCGGGGAGGGCCGCAGCGAGCGCCCGCCGCTCTTCGCCCGACAGCTTCTCGATCCGCTTCGCCAGCGACTTGGTGCGCTGCCGCAGGGTACCTTCTACGGCGGCCCGTCCCTTCGGGGTGATGGAGACCAGGACCTGCCGCCGGTCGTCAGCTCCGCTGCTTTTCTCGACTAGTCCGGCCTTGGCCATGCGCGTGACGATCTCTGCCACGGTGGAGACGGCCCGGCCATCGGCTTCGGCAAGATCGGTGATCGGCAGCGGGTCCGTCGCCATCAGCTGGCTGAGCACGAAAGTCTGCTGCGTCGTGAGGACGGTCCCGTCATGCGTTTCTCGCAGGATCCTGCCCAGTATCGTCAGCGGTGTGCGTGCTGCGGCCGCGATCTCCGCTGCGGTCAGCGTGGACGCCGGTCGCGCATTGACCAGCGCGGCGACGTTACCTAGCGCTTCGAGGCCCGGGCTGCTTCCGGTCAGGGTCCGGCTCGGGTCGCCCTGCTGGGTCGGCTCTTTAGCCCCTGGATCGACTACCTGAGTGCCGATGCCTCGCTTGCGCACCAGCAGGCCCTTGTCTACCAGGTATTGCATGGCACGGCGCATAGTCGGGCGGGACAGTCCGAACTGCTCGGCGAGCAGCAACTCGTTGTCCAGCCGGGAGCCCGGGGGCAGCTCGCCGGTCTCGATGGCTCGCTGAATGTGCTGCGCGGCCTGGAAGTAGAGCGGGACGGGACTGGTCGGGTCAACCGGAATCGGCTTGACGGAGGAACTCACCCGGCACCGTGCCCTGGATAGGAAGACTGCACTGTGATGGTGCTCAGGTTACAGCCCTTGCCGTGAGGCGCAGTCGGCACCGCGCTACCGACGTCGGCATGCTGGCCAGGCATGGCACTGGCGCCGGAACTGTCGTACCGACGCCGTGGCTCCAGACTGCTGGCCAGTTCGCTACCCTGCGCTTTCGGTGTGATGGCGTGCTCGCTAGGTTTCGCGGCCTAGGCACGTCCAAGGATAATAAGTCAGGACAAACTATTGACAGCATGTTAGCGCGATGATTACATGCTGGACATAGCACGTTGGTCAGCCGCGAAACGGCTGGTCCGGCGGGCGGAAGGCACATCTTGCGATGCCGGCCAGTCCTGCGAGTCCCCTACCGAGGTCAGACCGCCGGACCCGGACTCGCTCATGTGGTTACGGAGCAGTATGCAGCGCGCGCAGTTCGTCGCAGCCCTCGAGAAGGGCTCACCTCACAGAGCGCTGATCCGATCATCTGGCGCGTTCGTAGCCGCGGTAGGGGCGATAGCTGACTCACGTCCTGCCGGACCAGTGGTCGCCGCCACAACTGACATCACCTGTAGATCCTGAGGGAGATCCGACTATGTCCCTGAGACGGAAGGCAACCGGGCTGGCGGCCGTATCTGTGCTGGCCGGCATGGCAATCACCGCATGCGGAGGGGGGTCCAGCGGAAGCACAACCAGCGGTTCGGCCAGCCAGGGCGGCACCTTGACGATCGCCACGCCCAGCGGCATCACGACCCTCAATCCCATTCAGAACGGGACGGGGATTCCCAACCAGCAGTTCCTCCAGCCGGCCTACGACTCGCTGATCATCCGGTCGCCGAGCGGGCAGCTGGTGCCGGAACTGGCGACCGCCTGGAGCTACTCCGACGGCAACCGCAAGTTCCACATGACGCTCCGATCCGGCGTCAAGTTCAGCAACGGGCAGCCGATGACCGCGCAGTCGGTGGCCAACTGGATCATGTGGTTCAAGAAGTCCAACGGGCTCTTTTCGGCGAGGTTCGCCGATGTCACCAGCGTGACGGTCAACGGACCGCTGACGCTGACCATGAACCTGTCGCAGAGCGATGCCGCCTGGCCGACGAGCTTCGTCCAGGACCGCTACGGCTTTGTCGTCTGCCCGCAGGGCATCGCCAATCCGAAGACGCTGGGCACGCAGACGTGCGGCGCCGGGCCTTACGCCCTCGACCCGTCCCAGACAGTCAGCGGCACCAAGTACGTCTACACGCCGAACAAGTACTACTGGAACAAGCCCGCCGTCCACTGGCAGAAGATCGTCGTCCAGGCCATCTCCGACCCGAACGCGGTAGTCGCCGCCATGGCTAGCGGCCAGGTGAACGTGGCCGTCGGCAGCTCCCAGACGGCGTCGGCGGCGAAAAGCGCCGGCCAGAGCGTCGTATCCGCACCCGAGCTCTGGGACGCGCTGGAGATCCTCGACCGTGGTGACACGCCCCCGCTTGGCAACGTCAAGGTGCGGCAGGCGCTCGAATACGCGGTCAACCGCGGCGCGGTGACCAAGGCCGTCTTCGGACAGTACGCGCAGCCCAACACCTCGATGCTCGTGTCGGGTCTGCCCGGCTACTCGGCCTCTCTGGGCACCCAGTACACCTATGACCCGGCCAAGGCCACGGCGCTGCTGGCCCAGGCGGGATACCCGCACGGGTTCACTATCGACATGCTGACCTTCAACCGCAACGGTCTGGAGAACACGCTGGCGCAAGCCATCGTGCCGTACTTCGCCGCGGTCGGAGTCCAGCTGAAACTGGACGAGCAACCGCCCGGCAGCGCGCAGCTCATACCCGGGCTGCTGGCCAAGAAATGGCCCGCACTGATGTTCTTCGGGCAGGCCGAGGCGCCGAACCTGCTAACTCAGGAGCAGTTGCTTCCGGAATCTGGCGTGCTGAACCCGTACAAGTACACCGACCAGCACCTGATCAGCCTGTACAACCAGTACAACGCGGCGGTCGGAACCCAGGCCCAGGAAGCCATCCTGCAGCAGATGCAGGACTATATCGACAACCAGGCCTACTACGTCACCTTCAGCGTCTCCGACATGGTCTATTTCCACTCCAGCAACGTCACCGGCGTGGACGTCTCCAGCGCGGAGCCAATCCTGAACCTCTACACCCTCAAGCCGGCCAGCTGAGCGCGCATCCCGAAGGGAAGGTCAATGCCGTACGCCGATCTGGCGACTGCCAGGCTCTACTACGAGGTCTCCGGCCCCGATGACGGCCCGCCGTTGCTGCTGATCCACGGCCTCGGCGCCCAGATGGTCATGTGGGACCCCCGCCTGGTCGCGCTGTTCGAGCAGGCCGGATTCCGCGTCGTCACGTTCGATAACCGGGACGTCGGCCTGTCATCCACGTCGTCAGCCGACTTCGAGCTGTCCGACATGGCGGCCGACGCCCGCGACCTGGTCAAACACCTGGGCCTGGATCAGGTGCATGTCGTCGGCCAGTCGCTGGGGGGCATGATCGCCCAGCAGGTCGCGATCTCCTATCCGGAGATCGTCCTGAGCATGACCTCCATCTATTCGGCACCGAACCGCGACTTCATCGTGAACGACCCAGAAGCGATGCGGGACCGGCAGATGGAACCTGCGGGAAGCTGGGAGGAAGCGGTCCAGCAGTTCATCGCCCGCGAGCGGATATCCGGCTTTGACGGCCTCGACGAGTCGTGGATCCGCAGCTATGCGGAGAAAGTCATCAACCGTGACTACGAGCGAGAGGCTTCGCACCATGGCCGTCTCGTCCAGATGCGGGCGGTGACGGATGCCCCGGACCGGACCGCCGAGCTGGCCAAGCTGGACATGCCCGTAGCCGTCATACACGGTCGCGAGGACCCGCTTATCAGCTTCGAGGGCGGGATCGCGACGGCCAGGGCTGTACCAGATGCCGAGCTGCATGTCTTCGCCGACATGCGGCACCAGCTCAGGCCCGACCTGTGGCCGGACTATGTGCGCATCGTGCAGCGTAACGCGGCACGCGCCGCGAGTTGAGCCCACCTGCGGCGGCGGCAAAGGCGCCGCCGCCGCGAGATGGCTCACGGTGAGGAGAGTGACATGCTCAGATTGATCGGCAGGCGATTGCTGATCTCGGTTCCGGTCGTGTTCGTCGTTACCGCGCTGAGTTTCGGCCTGCTGCAGCTGCTGCCGGGCAACGCCGCCGAGGCCCTGCTCGGCCCGCAGGCCACACCGCAGGAGATAGCGGGACTGACGAAAAGCCTCGGCTTGGACCGGCCGTTCTACGACCAGTACTGGACGTGGCTGGCGCAGCTGGGCCACGGGAACCTCGGCGCGTCGCTGGCGAACGGGCAGAGCGTGACGAGCCTTCTGAACCAGCGGCTCGGCGTGTCCGTATCGCTGATGTCCGGCGCGCTGATCGGCGCGATCATCATAGGCGGGGCGATCGGGATACTATCGGCCGCCCGTCCCGGCGTCCTGAGCCGTCTGCTCGACCTGCTGGCCATCGGAGGGCTGGCCCTGCCCGCGTTCTGGATCGCGCTGGTCCTGATCTTGCTGCTGTCGACCAAGGCCAAGCTGCTGCCTGCCCTTGGCTACGTTCCCCCGAGTACCTCCCTGGCCAGCTGGGCGAGGTTCCTCATTCTGCCGTGGATCGCGCTAGGCGCCACCATCGCGACCATCATCGCCAAGCAGACCCGGGACGCCATGTCCGACGCGCTGGCCGCACCGTATGTCACCAGCCTGCGGGCGAACGGCACGCCCGAGTGGAAGCTGATCTTCAAGCACGCCCTCCGGAATGCCGCGATCCCCGTGGTCACCGTGATCGGCCTGCTCTTCGTCGGGGCGCTATCGACCGCCGTGATAGCCGAGCAGATCTTCTCCCTGCCCGGACTCGGGTCGGCCATCGTCACCGCCACCACCAACCGCGATATCCCGGTCATCCAGGGCATCGCCCTGTACCTGACCGTCATCGTGGTGATCGTCAATCTGCTCGTCGATCTCGCCTATGGCTGGCTCAACCCGAAGGTGCGTGCATCATGATCCCGGTCGGCGGTGAGCCCGAAGGCGGCCAGATGACCGCCAGCCCGCCCGGCGGCGCCGCTCAGCTCGCTGTCCCCGCAGAGCAGGCAGCATGGCGGCGCAGCTCCGCCTGGCAGGTACTCCGGAAGCCGGCGGCCTTCCTGCCGGTGATCTTCCTGGCCGGAATCATCGTGGCCTGCTTCGCCGCGCCGCTCATCGCGCCCTACGGCCCCGTCACCCAGAACCTGACTCAGATCAACCAAGGCCCGAGCTGGCAGCACCTGCTGGGTACCGACACCCTGGGCCGGGACGTCCTGAGCCGCCTGCTGTATGGCGGTCAGGCATCCTTCATCGGCGTCGCCGAAGCCATGGCCGTCGCCGTGATCCTGGCCGTGCCGATCGGGCTGGCCAGCGGATATCTGCAGGGCCGCACCGATACCGCCATCAGTCGGGTGATCGACGTCCTGATGGCTGTGCCGGGCATCATCATCCTGCTCATGGCGCTGTCGGTATTCGGCAACAGCCTGACGCCCGCCATGATCGCGCTCGGCGTGCTGAGCGTCCCGAGCCTGGCCCGCGTGGTCAGGGCGGCGACCATACAGGTCAGCAGCGAACTCTACGTCGCCGCCGCCCGCGTGGTGGGGCTCAAGCCACGCCAGGTGATGCGGCGGCACATCTTGCCGCGCGTGGTCGGGCCAGTGGTAGTGACCGCATCTATCCTCTGCGGCGGCGCCCTGCTGGTCCAGACTGGCCTCGCGTTTCTCGGGTTCGGGGTACGGCCGCCCAACCCGAGCTGGGGATCAATGGTGCAGGAGGCAGGAACCGTCCTGTATGTGGACTCCTGGCTGATCTGGCCATCCGGGCTGATCATCGCGCTGACAGTCCTGTCGTTCATCCTGATCGGCGACGCGATCCGGGACTCCGCGCAGCTGAGCAGGTCCGGGCAGACCCCGGCCAGCCGCCGTGCCGCGCTCCGCCGAGCCGAACGCGCCGCGGCCCGGGTGAGCGAGGCACCCAGGGAACCCGGGCAGCCGCAGCACGGGGAGGCCAGCCCTGCCAGTCCGGCCCTGCTGGAAGTCACCGATTTGTCGGTCGTCATCCCCACGACCGACGGCGTCAAGACGGTCGTCGAGAAGGTCAGCTTCAGTGTCGCCGCGGGCGAAGCCGTAGCCCTGGTCGGCGAGTCGGGCTGCGGCAAGACGGTCACCGCGCTGTCCATCCTCGGCCTGCCGCCTGGCGGCGGGCACATCAGCGGCGGATCCGTGCGGTTCCGCGGAACCCGCATAGACAACCTCCCGGACGCCGACTGGCGCAAGCTCCGCGGCTCCGGCATCTCCTACATCGCGCAAGAGCCCATCGTGAGCCTGGATCCCAGCTACACCGTCGGGAACCAGCTCATCGAGATGATCCGGCTACATACCTCGGGCTCCCCGCGTAAAGCCGCAGTCACCACGACGGCCCTGGAGTTGCTCGCCCGGTGCGGGATAGCTCAGCCCAGGGAAGTGTTCCGGCTGTACCCGCACCAGATATCCGGCGGCATGGCCCAGCGGGTGTCAATAGCACGGGCCCTAGCGGGGAATCCGCAGCTACTCATCGCCGATGAGCCGACAACCGCACTGGACGTCACCATCCAGGCGGAGATCCTCGACCTGCTCCACGACCTGCAGGCTGACAGCGCCATGTCGGTCCTGTTCGTCACCCACGACTGGGGGGTGGTAGCCGACATATGCAGCAAAGCCGTGGTCATGTACGCCGGCCAGGTAGTCGAGGTCTCTCCGGTCGCCGACGTGCTGGCAGCCGCCTGCCATCCGTACACCGACGCGCTGCTGCGCGCCAACCCGCACCTAGCCGAACCCGGCGACCGGCTGCAGGAGATAGCGGGCAGCGTGCCTCCGCCTGGCCAGTGGCCAGTCGGCTGCCGATTCGCCCGACGCTGCGCGCTGGCGACAGACGAATGCGCCGCCAAGCCGATCCCGATCAAGCAGCTGACCGGACAGCGCGCCACCAGATGCATACGCACCGATGAACTGGCCGCGCTCCAGCACACCAAGGATGGAAGCAGAAATGCGCCAGCAGCCACTGCTTAGCGTCCGCGGCCTGTCGGTCGAGTTCAAGCGGGCCCGACGTCAGCCGTTCCGCGCCGTGGACAACGTCAGCTTCGATATCGACCAGGGGCAGACGCTCGGACTGGTCGGCGAGTCGGGTTCAGGTAAGAGCACCATCGGCAACGCGCTGCTCGGCCTGGTCAGACCCACAGCCGGCACCGTCCTGTTCGAGGGCCGGGACATCGCCTCCCTGTCCGCCGCCGAACGCCGGTCGATCAGCGGTCGGCTCCAAGTCGTCTTCCAGGACCCCTACAGCTCGCTGAATCCCAGCCTTCGGGTGGGCCAGATCATCTCCGAGCCGCTGGGCGTGCACACCGATCTTGACCAGCGGCAGCGGTCGCGGGCAGCGGCGGAGATGCTCGAACGGGTCGGTCTGCCCCCGAGCGCCATGACCCGGTACCCGGCCGCGTTTTCCGGCGGCCAGCGCCAGCGCATCGCGATCGCCCGGGCCCTGATCACCCGGCCGCACATGGTGGTGTGCGATGAGCCGGTCAGCGGGCTGGACTTGTCCGCACAGGCTCAGGTGCTGAACCTGCTGAAGGACCTCCAGGCCGAGATGGGGTTGGCCATGCTGTTCATCTCTCACGACCTGGCCGTCGTTCGCTATGTCGCCGGCCAGATCGCGGTCCTGCTCCGCGGAAAAGTGGTCGAGGAAGGAGCCACCGCCAAGGTGAACAGCGCGCCTGAACACCCCTACACCAAGCGGTTGCTAGCCGCCTCCCCGGCTCCCAATCCGGCCGCTCAGCAACGCGCCCGCGAGCTGCGCAGGCAGCTCCAGACAGCGTCGGCGTGACATGGAGGTTATCGACCGGATATCCGAGATAATCGGTACGCGCGTGCACCGGCCACGAGAAATCGCAGCATACGCCGCGGCGCGGGAACGCGCCTCCACGCTAATGGATATCGATGGCGGGCTCGTCGTTATAGCCGCTGACCACCCAGCGCGCGGCTCGCTCGGTGCCGGCTCCGAGCCGTTCGCCATGGCCGACCGCGTGGATCTGCTGGAGCGGCTGTGCGTCGCGCTCGGGCGCCCGGGCGTCGGGGGAGTGCTGGCTACCGCCGATGTCCTGGAAGAGCTGCTGCTGCTTGGTGCCCTAGAGGGCAAGGTGGTCATCGGATCGATGAACCGGGGCGGCCTGGCGGGCACCGTGTTCGAGATGGATGACCGCTTCACCGGCTACGACGCTGCGGCTATCGCGCGGATGGGATTTGACGGCGGCAAGATGCTGCTGCGCATCGATCCTGAAGACCCGGTCACGGCGGCCACGATCGAAGCATGCGCACGTGCCATCACCGACCTCGCCGACCGTGGCCTGATAGCGATAGTCGAACCGTTCATCTCCCACCGGATCGATTCCCGCATGCGCAACGATCTGTCTGCCGAGGCGATGATCCGGGCGATCTCGGTTACCTCCGGCCTTGGATGCACCTCGGCCTACACCTGGCTCAAGGTACCTGTGGTCCCTGACATGGAGCGGGTAACGGCCGCGTCCACGCTGCCGGTGCTGCTGCTCGGCGGCGAAGTGCCCGACGACCCGGAGCAGGCATTCGCGGCCTGGCGCAAGGCTCTGCAGCTACCCAACGTCAAGGGGATCGTGGCCGGACGGTCTTTGTTGTATCCGGCCGATGGAGACGTCGCGCAAGCAGTCGACACCGCAGTAAGCCTGCTGTGAACGTCGGCAGGCGTTCAAGCCTGCCATTTCGTGCCGATAATCAGACGGCGCTACATGAGCGGACCGGAACTAACCCAGATGCGTTCGAAGCTCTCGAGGTAGAGCGCAGTCATCTCGCCGCTGTCGGTAGCGCGTAGGCAGAAGACGGGTGCTTGCGCGGCTGGAATGCCATAGCTGTGCTGATTGACCAGCAGCTGGCTATCTCCCCGGTAGATCGAGTTGTACAGCACGGTCTTGTGGAGGCGGATCTCGATGTTCTCCACCGAGGCGAGCGGCCGGTACAGCGTGAGCGCGTTGCGGATCTTGGCGGGCATAGCATCCCGCTCCGGCGGTCGGCGGCGTCATCCTCCTCGTCGGGACACTACTCATGGCCGCATTGGCCTTGGTGAGCTTAGCGCCGTGGCCTCTCCTGAGGAAGGTCCCGGATCTCGCTCGCCGGGCCGCCTCCCTGCCCAATGGCGTTGCGTTTAGGTGGCAGGGCGGCGTGCAAGGGCGTGTGACCAGGCATCATTCAGCATACGTAGTGACGTATGTCACACATACGCCACGCTGGACCGCTTAAGACAAGGCCATTGGGCTCGGTGCGTGTACCAGCGCCTGGGATAGTTCGAGGCCGTCATCGAGTAATCAGTGGGCCTGCGCGGAGAGCTTAACGAGTCGGTGCGGACCCGGATATTAATCAAGCGCAGCGAAGTCGGCCGGATCAGACTCGAACGTCGTTTGCACGTCCACCTCAGTCCGGCGCGCCGAATTTGTAACCGCTTATCATTGTGAATACTCTATGATTGCGAATTTGGCAATGTGCTC
>Ga0306926_10007802_pt1 | contig 11645 bp, 9 predicted proteins | sample flu12Cox44000178_FD_203759 | JGI IMG/M metagenome (GOLD analysis project Ga0306926, IMG submission 203759) | Lab enrichment of tropical soil microbial communities from Luquillo Experimental Forest, Puerto Rico - flux8day.12C.oxic.44.000.178 (v2)... | ecosystem: Environmental > Terrestrial > Soil...
GGCCAGCTTGCGCGCCGCCGCCTGCACCGCCTTCACGATGTTCTGATAACCGGTGCACCGGCACAGATTCCCGGACATGCCGTAGCGGATCTCCTGCTCGCTCGGGTTGGGATTTTCCTGCAGCAGGCGGTAGGCACGTACCAGCATGCCTGGAGTGCAGTAGCCACACTGCAGGCCGTGCTGCTCGTGGAAGGCCTGCTGCAGGGCATGCAGGACGCCGCCGCGCTCCAGCCCCTCGACCGTGAGCACCTCCGCTCCCTCGCACTGCACCGTGAGGACCGTACAGGACTTCACCGACATGTCGTTGCAATCGACGGTACAGGCGCCGCAGTGCGAGGTCTCGCAGCCGATGTGCGGCCCGGTGTGGGCGAGCCTCTCGCGCAGCGTGTAGATGAGGAGCTCGCGCGCTTCGACCTCGACCGCAACCGGCTTGCCATTCAATTTAAAAGATACCGGGTGTGTTTTTGCCACGACTCGCTCCTCGTTTGCCCGCTCAGCCTGTGGCGCGGGCGGCCGCCGCCTGCAGTGCGCGGCGCGTCATCTCCCCGCACATCGCGGTCTTGTACGCCACGTCTCCGCGTTGGTCGGGGGTTGGATTGCAGATGCTCATGGCGAGACGTGCCGCTTCGCCGAGGCTCACTTCGTTGAGGGCCCTGCCGGTGAGCGCCGCTTCCGCGTCGTGGGCGCGGAGCGCCGTCGGTGCGAGGTTGGTGAGGCCGATGGCGACGCGCGCAACTCTGCCGCCATTCATTTGGAGCATCACTGCCGCGGCGGCCGTCGCGAAGTCGCCGGTCTTGCGCTTGAGCTTCTGGTACGACCAGCCGCTGCCGGCCGCCGGGATGGGAATGCGGATCTGAGTGAGGATCTCATCGGCGGCAAGCTGTGTCTGGTACAGCCCGAGGAAATATCCGTCCGCCTTGACGGTGCGCTGGCCCTTGGGACCGGTCAGCACGAACGCGGCATCGAGGGCCAGCATGATCGCAGGATGGTCGTTCCCCGGATCGCCGTGCGAAATGTCCCCGCCAATCGTTCCCCGGTAACGTACCTGGGGGTCGGCGATCGAGCCGGCACCCTCGGCGAGGAGTGGCACCTTGTTCCTGATGAGCGATGACCCGATCAGCTCGGCCTCGGTGGTCATCGCACCGACGACGAGCTCGCCGCCCTCCTCACGGATGCCGCGCAGGTCGGGGATGCGATTGAGGTCGATGAGGTGCGCCGGCTGCGCAAAGCGCAGCTTCATCATCGGCAGAAGGCTATGACCACCGGCCAGCAGTTTCGACTCGCTCCCGAGCCTCGAGAGGAGCGAGAGCGCCTCGCCGATCGAGCGCGGAGCGTAGTATTCGAATGACGGGGGGATCACGGGCTTCTCCTTCGTATTGCCAGGCTCTCGCGGCGGAAGCGCGCAGATGGCCGCGCGCGGGTACTACCCCGATTCGTCGCCGACCGCGGTTATCTTGCTCGCGCCCTCCTCCGGAAATCAATTGAGAAACAAAACCTTGTGTGCCCGCGGAGTCCCCTCCCGGGTGCCTCAGGCCCGGCGTCGGGTCACAATCGCATTGACGCGCGTAAGTGGCTGAGTCAAAAAGCGAAACATAGCCACCAACTCGACCGGATGACCGATGGCAGGTGATGTTGACGCCTTCATGGCGACGATGGTGATGCGCGGGCTGCCGCTGCCACTCGCGCGCGCCATCAGCCTCGTGAGCGAGTGCTACGGCCTGGAAACGCGCGCCGTGCGGCTGACGGGGGAGCGTGATGAGAACTTCAAAATGACCGCCGCCGGTGGCGTGGATTATGTTTTGAAGGTCGCTCACCCGGCCGAGAACCCAGCGGTCACCGACCTCACCACGGCGGCGCTGCTCCATCTGGAAAGCCAGGATCCTGACCTGCCATGTCCGCGCGTCGTGCGCGCGCGCGGCGGCCATAGCCGCATCCGTTTCATCGACGATCAGCGGATCGAACGCACGGCCCGCCTCCTCACCTATCTTCCCGGTCGACCGCTCGGCCGTACCCATCGCTCGCAGCGGATGCGCGAGGAGTGCGGGCGGCTCGGTGGGCGGCTCGTCCGCGCGCTGCGCACCTTCGACCATCCGGCCGCACACCGCGCGATCGTCTGGGACGTGCGCCATGCCGCGCACCTCACAAGGCTCCTCGATCAGCAGCCGGATTTCCCTTGTCGGCGGGAGGCCTTAGCCGTGCTCGAGCGCATCGTGCCGCGCATCGAGTCGCAGCTCCCGCAGCTGCGCCATCAGATCGTCCATAACGACCTGAATCCGAAGAACATCCTGGTGGCGGAGACCGGGGCGGTGACGGGCATCATCGATTTCGGCGACATGACGTACACCGCCGTGATCGCAGATGTCGCGGTGACGGCCGCCGAGCACATACCGGAGGATTGCAGCGCCGGGAGCGACGAAGCTGCCGCGTCGGTACGCGATGTAGCCAACGCGTATCATGAGAGCGTGCCGCTCTCGCATCAGGAGCTCGCCTTGCTCGCTACGCTGGTCGCCGCGCGGCTCGTTGCGAACGTCGTAGTGCACGAATGGCATCTGCACTGCAACCCCGCGGGCGAGCATTACCGCCCGCTCGGTGCGGATTTCATCCGAGCGCGGCTGCAGTTGGCCGCGGAACTGTCGCGCGAGGGAAGCAGTTTGTGACGACTCCACCGGGAAACCACGCCGCGCTCCTGGCACGCCGCGCGCGCGTGCTGGCTCCCACCTACCGGCTCTTCTACGAGCAGCCGCTGCAGATCGTGCGTGCGGAGGGAGTGTGGATGTACGACGAAAGTGGGCGGCGGTACCTGGACGCCTACAACAATGTGCCCGTCGTAGGCCACTGCCACCCGCAGGTCGTCGAAGCGCTCGCGCGCCAGGCGCGTACCCTCAACACCCATACGCGCTATCTCGCCGAGCAGCCGCTGCAGCTCGCCGAGGAGCTGCTCGCGACCCTGCCGTCGGAGCTCGGCAGCACGGTATTCACCTGCACGGGGAGCGAGGCCAACGATCTCGCGGTGCGTATCAGCAAGGCCGTGACCGGTGGCAGCGGTTTCATCGTCACCGAGTTCGCCTACCACGGTGCCACCGATGTCATCGCCGGCATGTCACCGGAAGACGGCGGCCCGCTCGGGCCCGGCGTCTACACCGTGCCATCGCCACTCGGCGCCGCTGGCGGTGCCGCCTTCGGCGCGCAGGTCGGCCGGTGCCTCGAGCGCATGCAGGCCGATGGCGTGCGGCTCGCTGCCATGCTGGTGGACACCATTTTCTCGAGCGATGGCGTGGTGGCGGAGCCCCGAGGCTTCCTCGCCGATGCGGTGCGCAGAGTGCACGAGGCTGGCGGGCTCTTCATCGCCGATGAGGTGCAGCCCGGCTTCGGCCGCTTGGGCGAGGCGATGTGGGGCTTGCAGCGGCACGGCATCGTTCCGGACCTGGTCACCATGGGCAAACCCATGGGTAACGGCCACCCGATCGCCGCCGTCGCGGGTCGCGCCAGTGTGTTTGCCGAGTTCGCCAAAGGCAGACACTATTTCAACACCTACGGTGGCAACAGCGTGTCCTGCGCCGTAGCGCTCGCCGTGCTGCAGGTGATCCACGGTGAGAATCTGCTGGAGAATGCACGGCGCACCGGCGAGTACCTGCGGCGCGGTCTGCGGCAGCTCGCGCAGCGCCACGATGCCATTCGCGAGGTCCGCGGCTCGGGGTTATTCATCGGTGTGGAGCTTGGCGCCAGCGCCGCAAGTGGCTTCAACGGCTCTGCCGAGACGAGGCGCATCGTGAACGGCATGTGCCGGCGCGGCGTGCTCGTCGGTTCAACGGGCCGCAACGCCAACGTGCTGAAGATCCGCTCGCCGCTCACGCTCGAGCCGCAGCACGCCGACCTGCTGCTCGATGCCCTGGACCAGTCACTGCAATCCCGAGTTTGATGCTGACGAAGACGGCCGCCCATCGAGCGCCAGCAGGCGCCCGGTCTGGTCCCCCGGGTCGACCGCGGAATTGTCAGGGTCGTGAAACGACGGTGGTTCTCACCGACTCTGCGACGGCGCGCCCGCCATGCGCGTCTGCTCGGTGATCCAGTTCACCTCCCAGTTCTTACCGCCATCCTCGGAATAGGCCTGCTCGAAATGTGGCGCGGGCGAGGTGATGTTGGACCACGTCCAGCGAACGTAGATCGGCTTGCCCTCGAGCGTATCCTGACCATAGAACTCGCCGTGTCCACCGGTGAACTGACCGACTTGGGCTTGCGGATCAAAAGCACCGTTCTTGCTGTTGGCCCAATAGATGGTCCACTGGCGTGTCTTGGGGTTGTAGAGTCGAACGGCCACACCCTTGATGAAAATACTCTTCTCCGGGCTGTCGACATTGAACTCCTCGACCTCCGCGAGACCGTTCCAGATCGTGCGGCAGACCACCGTGCCATCGAACTCCACCCACTCGTTCGAGCCACTCAGCGGGTGCAGTCGCTTCTTCAGGTGAATCTTCCACGAGCCGATCAGAAAATCGAAATCCCTCTGCCCGTCATGCAGCGCACCGCTCGCTGTCGTTGCTGCGTCGTCGGCGTGTGTAACACCGCAGGGCGCCAGCAGCACGATTGCCGCTGCCGCTTCAGCCAGCCCCGTCCGTCCCCGCATTGGCATGAGCTCATCCTCCGTCAGTTACTGCTACGCCACGCGCGGAGTGTATGCGAGGGGATGCGTCGGGTGGATGCTGCTCGTCCCAGGGGCATCTCGCCTCACGGATGTCGGACTGAACGCCACCACAGCGGCCAGCAGCGGTTGCCACGAGCCTGCATCGTCGTAAGTCGGCTACGGCTGGCCGGCACGGATCCGCTGTGAGAAGTCCTCGGCTTGGTCCGCCGCCTGGGCGAGCGGGTTGATGTAGGCCCGCCGCTGCAGCTCGGCGAAGGGCATGCTCGTATCCAGCCTGCCCTGCTCGTAGAGATACTCCGGCAGGTAGCCGCTCACGAGCACCTTCCATGCATACGGCACGTGCCCCGGGTTGAGCCGCGCCAGGAACCAGATGCTGTTGGTGCAGTTGCTCGTGAGCGTGTTGTACCAATCGGCGTGCTGCTTGAGTGCGTTGATCTCCCGCAGATACGCCAGCAACAGACGCTTCGCCCCGGCCTCACTGCCGCGCAGCCGGTACAGATAGACCTGCTCGCTCGGGTCGTGCCGGTAGTTGGTGCGAACCCGCACGATATCGCGCTCATCCCCAACGGCGTAGTAGAGCGTGTATTGCCGGAAGAAGCCCGCGATCGAGGAGTACGCCTGGCCTTTCTCGCGCCGAGTCTCGATGGAGAACGCCACGTGCGCGCCGTCCGTGAAGCCAAAGCTCAGGAAAACGTGCGCGATGGTCGGGCCCATCCAGTAGACCGTGAACATATCCACGGTCTCGAGCTGCCGCAAATCGAAGCTGCGATCGTAATACAGCGGAGTGAAATCGGTCTCGGTGCGGTAATCGAAGTTGCGGATGTTGTGCAGCGTGACGCGCTCGCCATCGATATCCGCGTACGCCAGCACTGCGTTCTCCGGCTCCCACTCACGATCGTTGGACGGCGGGAGTGTGCTCCAGGCGGTGAGCAACAGGGCGAACAAAGCCGTGAAGGCCGCGAGCGACCGCCAGCGCCAGCGCCGCAGTGAGAAGCCGACGATGAAGGCGAGCGAAGCGAGAGCCCAGGCAGCGGCGAGCGCATCGCGCAGCGTCGCATTGGCATGGTCCCAGTAGTGCAGTGCCAGTACTCCCCAGCCGCTCACCCCGAGCATCAGCAGGCCAATGACGAGCAGGCCGACCGCACTTGCGGTGCGCCGCGTGATCGATGCTGGGGGACGGATGGAAGATTCCTCGGTGACCATCACGTGCTCAGCGGAAAATCGGGTGGTCGAGAATCGACCCGGAGCCGACCGGAGTTCCGAGCGTGATCCAGCCGGCCCACGATCCGGTCGTCTTGCCCACTCCCACCGTGACGGTCCCAACGGGGGTGCGTCCACCGATATAAACCGACACTCCGTACAGGCTTCCATCCGGCACGGTGTCGACCCGTTCGTACACGTGACCACCCTCAACCCCCAACCCGCCGTACAAGGCCTGATTCAGGATCGGCAGGATGTCTGCGACTCGCCAGAGAAAAGTGCCCTGCACGGTGTAGTACTTGCCGGCGCGCACCTCCCCGGGAGAGTAGCCGGGGAAACTCTGCGGGCCGCCAAGTGAGAATGCCCGATCCGCCGGCAGTGTGCTGCCAAGGTCCGAGCCCCCGGCCGCTGTCAGCCACATTGTCGTCACGCCGGCAACGAACACCTGGCGCGCTGCAGCCTCGAGTGTCTCCCAGTTGCGCTCGGCGCCAAGACCGCTGTCTGATCTGAAGTACTGGATCTCGGCCGCCGTGCCGCGGCTCGCGAAGGTCGATGCATCACGGTTGTCGAAAAAACCCGCAGCGGTGAGCCCCGCGTCGGTGAACGCACCGGTCGGGAGCAGTGAGGTACCGGTGTCAACCTCGACACGGCGCCGGTCTGCCCAGTAGCCGGCCCGAAGCTGGCTGTTCGACCCGAGGTTCACGCCGAAATCCACCCGGCCGCCGTAGTCGATGAAGAAATACTGGGCGATGCGCCGGTAGTCGTTGTAGATGTCCTCGATGGAGCGTCCGGCGAGCGCCCCCGGCTCGACAAAGAAGGTCTGAGCTGTCTCCAGCGGCTGGTAGAGGCTCGTGGTGAAGGACGTCGAGGTGCCGAGCTGGACCTGGTTGCGCCATTGACCGCCGTATGCGTTCAGCCAGCGGCGCACATACTGCACCTCGAGCTCGAAACGCAGCTCGCCGCTTCCGGCGAAGTAGATGCCCATGCTCGGCCGCAGCACGTCCGGCCCGATCTGCTTCTCGCGCGGCTCCCACACCAGCACCGGGTTATCCCGGGTGCCTTCGAAGCGGTACTCGACGCTGTCCAGATCATCGAGCACGGCGAGCCGAGCGGCATCGCGACTGATCGCTGCAATGTCGACCGTGTCGCCGGCACGGACCCGGAGCAGCGTGCGCAGGTACTCCGGATTGACGTATTTGAGGCCGCGGATCTGGACGTCCGCGACGCGGATCTCGAGGTTCTGGCTCACGGTCACGCGGCTGCGCCATGCGGCGTATTCCGCTGGGGACACGGACAGCGTGGCGAGCTTCGCCGCCACGGCCCGGGCAGCCTTCTCGCCGCGCGGGATCATTTCCGCCGTGCGCTCGAAATCCGCCGAGCTGAACCCCTCCAGCTCGACATCGATACGGATATCGCGATCGGTCAGCGTCTGCAGCTGCGCGAGCTCATTCGCTTCCATCATGATGTCGCTGCTGCGCGAGATCAGGCTCGCCGGGCCGACCAGCTGCCCGGGAGTCGCGTTCTGCTTGGCGAGGTTCACCGCGATGACGACATCGCCGCACAGCTCGCGTGCGACATCGATCGGCAGATTGCGCACGACATAGCCGTCCGAGAGGACGAACTGGTCCGTGACGACGGGTGCGAACGCCCCGGGGATCGCCATGCTCGCCCGCATGGCTGTCGCGATGTCACCATGATCGAGCACCACCATCTTGCCGGTCAGCATGTCGGTCGCGACCGCCCGGTAGGGTATGGGAAGCCGGTCGAAATCCGCGACGGCGCGGGCCTTGGCCACGTAAGCGCGGAGCACGTCCTCGATCCGGCTCGATGCGACGAGCCCGCTGGGGGGAATGATCTTGCCGCCCTTGAGCCCCAACTCGATCGAGCCGCCGCTTTCGTTGAAGCGCTTCTGCTCAGCGGGCATGAGGTGGCGGCTGCCGACACCGGCGACGACCGATTTCCAGTCGACCTTCTTGACGAATTGCTCGATCTGCGCGGCGGGCATTCCGGAGGCGTAGCCGCCGCCGACGAGGGCTCCCATGCTGGTCCCGGCGATGCAATCGATGGGAACGCGAAGCTCCTCCAGGACCTTCAGCACCCCAATGTGCGCCCCGCCTCGTGCCCCGCCGCCGGCGAGCGCGAGAGCGACGCGCGGACGCTCGTGAGCGGCTGACCTGGGGGCTTGCGGCGCCGGGACTGCGGCACCTTTCGGCGCAATCCCGGTCTCCTGCGCGGCAGCACCCGTCGCGAGTGCTGCGACCACGCAAATCAGGAGGCTGCGGTAGCCGACTCCTCGAGCAGCGAATTGCCGCGACATGGTATCAGTCTACAACCACACACCGTCCCGACCATGGGACTCCGGGCCTACGACGGTTCCCAGATTCAAGGGTCTGCGCTGAGCGCGGCGAGCTTCGCTTGCACTCGCGCGCGCCCAGACTGGCCACTCCCACCGAGCGCCGCGCGGTAGAAGTGGCGCGCCAGTTCGTTGTGCTGCTGCGTTGCGACGGCGTCACCGGCCACCTCGTAGGCTGCATACAGATCCGGATTCCGATCGAGCGCGGCGAAGGCGTACTCCAGCGCTTCATCGCGCCGGCCGACCGTCAGGGCCTCGCTCGCCCGCTGCAGGGCTGCCTGCCCACTGGCTGTCCGCCCCCTTTGACACGTCGCGGATCCGGCGTAGAAGCCAGCGGCCAGGCAGATGAAACCGACCAGCAACACCAGTGCGAGTCTGCGCATGTGTTGCACCCTCCCTCCCGGAGCTGGCGGCGAGGCTAGCACCCTGGGCAGCCGCATGTCGTCTTCAGGGCGGCAAATACGATTTCCGTGATGAGGGCCCACTCGATTTCCGGCTACGGGCCTCACGCGGAGGAGATCTCATGAGCTTTTTGCCAACCTGTCGCACTGCCATGGTCGCGGGCGTCCTGGCGCTGTCACCCATGACGGCGACCGTCGCGGGGACCTATCTGGACGATGTCGATTCGGCCGCTGCTTTCCTCGATCGCGCGCGGTTGCGCGATTGGCTGGCCGACGGCGAGCGGGGACTGTGGCTGCAGGCGCTCGACCTGCGGTGGTTCTATGCACGCTTTGCGCACGCCTGTCACGGGCTTCGCGCCACGAACTCGCTGTCATTCGATACGCGGGGCTCGGACAACATCGACAGCCGGAGCGCGGTGGTCGTGCCGGGAAGCGGCCGCTGCACGCTGCTGAGCTTCGTGGCGAGCCATGGGCCGCCGCAGAGCCGCAACGCCAATATCGTGATGCAGCCTCAGGCTCAGTGACCGTAGCCGAGAGTCCTGAGCGCCTCGGCGATCTCCTCGAGCGTACGCGGATCATCGATCGTCGCTGGCACGTTGTAGGTCTGGGAGTCCGCAATCGCCCGCATGGTCGCGCGCAGCACCTTGCCGGAGCGGGTCTTGGGCAGGCGGGCGACGATCGCGACGTGGCGAAACGCGGCGACCGCACCGATGTGCTGCCGTACCCGCTCCACGAGTTCCTGGAGCACCTGCGCCTGCGGGCGATCGACTCCGGCCTTCAGCACCACGAGGCCAAGGGGAAGCTGGCCCTTGAGTGCATCGGCGACGCCGATGACCGCGCATTCGGCGACGTCCGGGTGGCCGGCGAGCACCTCTTCCATTCCGCCGGTCGACAAGCGGTGTCCGGCCACGTTGATCACGTCATCGATGCGGGACATGATCCATACGTAGCCTTCGCCATCGATGTAACCGGCATCGCCGGTCAGGTAGTAGCCCGAATAGCGACTGAGGTAGCTGTCGCGGTAACCCGCATCGTTCTGCCACAGGGTGGTGAGCGTGCCCGGCGGCAACGGCAGGCGGATCACGATGTTGCCGATCTTCCCGGCGGCGACCGGTGCGCCGGCATCGTCCAATACCTGCACGTCGTAGCCGGGCACCGGTACGCTCGCGGAGCCGGGCTTGACCGGCAGCGGCGTCAACCCGCGGCAGTTGGCAGCGATCGGCCAGCCGGTCTCGGTCTGCCACCAGTGATCGACGACGGGTACGCCGAGCTTCGCCTGCGCCCAGTGAACCGTGTCCGGATCACAGCGCTCGCCGGCGAGAAACAAGGTGCGGAGACTGCCGAGATCGTAGCGAGCGATCAGTGCCCCCTGCGGATCCTCCTTCTTGATGGCGCGAAAGGCTGTCGGCGCCGTAAAGAGCGCGTTGACTCGATGTTGTGCCACGACGCGCCAGAAGGCACCGGCGTCGGGGGTGCCGACGGGCTTGCCTTCGTAGAGCACGGTCGTGCATCCGGCCAGCAGCGGCGCGTAAACGATGTACGAGTGCCCGACTACCCAGCCGACGTCGGAGGCGGCCCAGAAGACATCACCCGGCTGCATGTCGTACACCGCGCGCATCGACCAGGCCAGGGCCACCGCGTGGCCACCGTGATCGCGCACCACACCCTTCGGTTTCCCGGTGGTGCCGGAGGTGTAGAGGATGTAAAGAGGGTCCGTTGCCTCGACCGAAGCGCACGGCGCCGGCTGCGCGCGCGCGAGCGCGTCTGACCATTCCAGGTCGCGTCCCGTGGTGAGCGTTGCTGCCGCCTGCGATCGTTGCAGCACGATGCAGCGTCCGACCCTGTGGGTCGCGAGCCGCAGCGCCTCATCGAGCAGCGGCTTGTAGGCAATGACGCGCTGCCCCTCGATTCCACAGGAGGCCGACACCACCATGACCGGGCGCGCATCGTCGATGCGCTTGGCGAGCTCGTGCGGCGCGAAGCCGCCGAACACGACCGAATGCACCGCGCCGATGCGCGCACAGGCGAGCATCGCCACCACCGCCTCGGGCACCATCGGCATGTAGATGACCACGCAATCGCCGCGGCCGACGCCCTGCGCGGCGAGCGCCCCGGCGAAGTGAGCCACGCGATCGCGCAGTTCGCGGTAGCTGAACCGCGCGACCGTGCCGGTTACCGGGCTGTCGTAAATGAGTGCCGCCTGCTCGCCGCGGCCCTGCTCGATGTGACGGTCGAGAGCGTTGTAGCAGGTGTTGATCCGCCCCCCGGGGAACCAGCGGTAGAAGGGGGCGCGGCTGGCATCGAGCACCCGTTCCCAGCGGCGCTCCCAGTGCAACTCCAGCGCCCGCTCACCCCAGAAACCCTCGGGGTCCTCGAGCGCACGGCGCTGCGCCTCGCGATAAGCGTTTGCCGGCGTGTTCATAGGGGTTCCGCCTTGCCTCGTTGGGGCCAGATCGTATCCGGTATGATCGTACCCGCTATTGTTTCGCACGGCGCGCCGCCCGCCGTCATTCGGGAAAATACGGACGTGTTCGATTTTATCGTCGTCGGTGCCGGCATGGCGGGTGCCAGTGTCGCCGCGGCGCTCGCGTCCACGGGCCGGGTTGCGCTGATCGAAGCCGAGCGACACCCGGGGTTTCACGCGACCGGGCGCTCGGCCGCGCTCTTCGCTCCGAACTACGGCAGCGCAACCTTCCGTGCGTTGACGCGGGCGAGCGCAGCATTCCTGCGCTCGCCACCGGAGAACTTTTCCCCGCACCCGCTGTTGCGTGCGCGGGGTGCGCTCCACCTCGCGCGCGCCGACCAGCTGGAGCGGCTCGACGCCACGCTGCGCGGGATGCGCGCTTCCGAGGGGCCGGTCGAGCGGCTCTCCGTCGAGGGAGCGCTCGCGAAGGTACCGCGGTTGCGGCGCGGTTATCTCGCCGCCGCGCTGTACGAACCCGACGTCTACGACATCGACGTCGCCGCCCTGCTGCAGGGCTTCCTGCGCCAAGGCAAAGCGCTCGATGTGCAGATGTATGTGGGCGAGCGCTGCAGCGCGCTCGAGTGG
>Ga0306926_10007806_pt1 | contig 11643 bp, 12 predicted proteins | sample flu12Cox44000178_FD_203759 | JGI IMG/M metagenome (GOLD analysis project Ga0306926, IMG submission 203759) | Lab enrichment of tropical soil microbial communities from Luquillo Experimental Forest, Puerto Rico - flux8day.12C.oxic.44.000.178 (v2)... | ecosystem: Environmental > Terrestrial >...
TGGATGGCGGCGTACACATGATGTACGTTTCCCGGCACATCTACATCCTCGGAACAGCTCTAATCAACCTCGTGCTGGGAATGTATCTGCGAATCCACAATCGTGGCTGGAGAAGAATTCTGCAGGTCATCGGCTCTGCCCTGCTGCTAGCGTCGCCGGCCCTTCTGACGCTGGCCTTCTTCACGGAGCCCGCACTTGGATTAGCCGGCCGGTCGTGGCGTGCGGCCTTGGGCCTGCAGGCGATGTTTGCCGGTGCAATGTTACACTTGCTCGCGAGCTTTGGCGCCGGGCGAATTGACACGCCGGAGAGCCGCCTCTAGACTATTTAGGTTCCGTGCCGAGGTAGCTCATTGGTAGAGCGCCGCCCTGAAAAGGCGGGCGTAGCCAGTTCGATTCTGGCCCTCGGCACCATCGGTACTGCCACGGCCTACTAAATGCCAAGTTCCTGAAGCCACGTCGTGTTCCCCACTCCGCGTCATCGTAATTTACTGCTAGGGGCGGTGTCGACTTTGATCGTTTCCTGCATTGGGAGGTGAGAACGCCACCGCCAATCAGCTGCTTGGCCCATCCAACAGTGGTGCGAGTAACGCTCTTGAGCTACCCTAAGCCGTATCCCTTTTCTCCGTTTGCGAGCTGCTTCGGTACGGCGAAACATTTGGCTAGGCAGAGATGACTGAGTCGCGCGAAACCAGTATCAGCGACCTTCCGGAGTGCTGGCCGGCTCTTCCGCTTGAAGCATGGAAGGACACCTGCTCGACTCTTCACATGTGGGCTCAAATCGTGGGCAAGGTTCGCCTGGCGCTGACTCCCACGGTGAACCACTGGTGGAATGTACCGTTGTATGTCGGCGCTCGCGGCCTTACTACGTCGGCAATCCCCTACGGCAAGCGCATCTTCGAGGTCCAGTTTGATTTCATTGACCACGCGCTTGTACTCCGGACGAATGACGGCTTGAGCAAAACACTTCCTCTCGTACCTCGCTCCGTAGCGGACTTCTACCACGAATTTATGGTGCTGCTGCAATCGGCTGATATCCAGGTGAAGATCTGGAGAATGCCAGTGGAAATTCCCGCTCCGATTCCTTTCGATGAAGACCGCGTCCACGCTTCCTACGATCCAGAATACGTGCATCGGTTCTGGCAAATCCTGGTGTCCGCGGACCGAGTATTTAACGAGTTTAGGTCGCGCTTCATTGGCAAGTGTAGCCCGGTGCACTTTTTCTGGGGAAGCTTCGATCTGGCCGTGACGCGCTTTTCCGGCCGTCGCGCTCCGGAACGCAAAAGCGCCGACGTCATCACGCGAGAAGCGTACTCGCACGAAGTGAGCAGCGTCGGCTTCTGGTCCGGCGGCGGTGATATCAAAGGACCAGCCTTCTATTCCTACATGGCTCCCGCTCCTCAGGGGTTCGGTGACTCTCGCGTCCGGCCAGACGCTGCCTTTTATCACCAGCAACTCAATGAGTTTCTTTTAATGTATGACGACGTGTGTGCGGCTCCGTCTCCCAGCACGGCGCTGTTGGAATTCTGTCAAAGCACATACGAAGCCGGGGCAAAACTCGCAGACTGGGATCGTCCGGCATTGGAAAAAGTTTCCCAGTATTCGGCCAACGCGGGGGGGACAAACGTTCCTAACTCCTCGGAACGCTAGCCAAACATGTTGGTACGGGAACGGTCCCCTCGTGCTAAATCGCAAATTCGCAAGCCGAACGCTGCTGAAAACATCGCCATCGGAGGAATTGCGCAATGCTGAGCATCTGGCAAAGTGTGGGCGCGATTGTGCTAAGCGTCACACTCGCGGTGACTTTCTTGCTCATTTTAAGAAAGTTTTGGCCGCCGGCGCTCCGCCGCGAGCATAACGATTTGGTTGGGTGGCAGATTAGCGTCCTGGGCACGACCTACGCCGTGATCATTGGCTTCATGCTTTGGAATGTGTGGAATAACTTCCAATCGGCGCAAATCAACGCAGAAGTGGAAGCAAATTCACTCGTGAATATCTATCGCCTCTCGCAAGGCTTCTCGTCCGCTCAAGCCGCTGAGGTTCAGAAGCTGGCTCGCGAATATGCTGACGTGATGGTGGACGAGGAGTGGCCGGCTATGAGTCAGCAGCGTCTCAGCCCAACAAGCTTCCAGATCATCCAGCAACTGTGGACAGCGCTGGTCAAGGCGGAGGTCGACGAGGCCCCCCGGCCAATGAGCGTGGGCCAGGCATTCGCGGAGCTGGAGAACATGACCCAGCACCGCCGGATTCGCGAACTACAAAGTCGCTCGAGTCTTCCGGCGATTTTGTGGACTATCTTAATTGTGGGCGCCATCATCACAGTTGGGTCATCGTGTCTGTTCGGCACCGAGAGCTTTAGCCTTCACTTTATTCTCGTGTTTTCCCTCACGCTGCTGGTTTCGCTCGTCCTTGTTGCCATTGCCGACATAGATCGGCCTTTTCAAGGGTCGTTGCACGTAGAACCCGACGCCTTCAAGTTGGCTCACGAGACATTCCGGAAGTTGTCGGGTCCAAAATGAGACCCCGGAGCGGGAAATTGCGCAGGTTAGCAAGTCACGGAGCGACCTGTCGGAGCTTCGTGGCGATCCTTAGCGACATCAATGGCTACCAGACGACTGCTTCCGGCGTACTCTGCGGGTTGGGTCATGGTTGGTTCGTCTCCTATGGTGAATGCTGAACATACTCACAGTACAGGAGACCTCGGCCGACCATGACCAGCATTCCCCGGTCCGGTCACCTCCGGTCGTACAACTCCCAGAACAGTTTCACTGTGTTTGGCCCATTTCCAGCATAATGATTGTTTGCATAGGCGAACACTTTCAGATTTCTCGACAAGAACTGCCGGAACAGTTCGACCCAGTTGACAAGGTCGCCGTTCCGATCCACGACCGTTTTGTCCCAGGTTTTGGTCCGCTCTTCTATTCCCTTTCGATCTCCAAGCCAGCGCACATAGACAAAGTCCGTGGTAATGAAATCGAACTTTTCCTTGAACTCCCAGGGGCGAGGCATGGACGACAAATCCTGGAGCACAAGGGCGACTCTGTGTTCGCGCAGAAGATCGGTGAAAATAACATTGAACCAAGATTTGTTCCGTATCTCGACAGCGAATTTGTGATCCGCAGAAAGTTTCTTAAGAAATGGTCTCAACACCTCAAGAAAATCTCTTTGCGCCGGAAACTTCCATCGGTCGAAGTATGGAAACTGAAAGACCAAGGGCCCGAGTTTGTCGCCGAGAATACTCATGGTATCGATGAATTCATGGAATTCTGCCTGGCAATCAACCAGCGCCTTCTCGTGCGTTATAGTCTGAGGCACCTTCGCAGCGAAGATGAAATCTGATGGTGTTTTGTCTCGCCACCGCGTCACGGTTGATGCGGATGGTGGCCCGTAATAGGTGCTGTCAATTTCAACCGTCTTGAACTTGCTTGCGTAGTGCGTGAGGTAGTCTGAGGATTTCATGCCTTTGGGATAGAATGTGCCATCCCAGCCAGCCGCTGTGAAGGAGGAGGTGCCGAGAAGCAGTCCAGCCGCCTCATAGGGTCGTTCTAGGAACCTTTGAGGAACAGGTTTAGGAGCCGTTTCGAGTTTGTGCGGTTCGAACAAAGTCGGAGAATCGTTTGGCTCGTGTTGAGGCCGTTTCGCCACCTGCAGAGTATACCCAAGTATTCGGACTTTACCGGTTAGCGGACTTAACCGGGAGTTGGGCGATCTCTCCCGCGTTTTGCAGCAAAGGCTGAGGTTCTATTTCTTCGGACGCGACTCCGGAGGAGTCCTACCTGCCACACGATAGTAGACACTCAACTGGCCGTAAACTTCGCCCGAATGTTCGATGAGATTGTGGGCCAACCCGGCGAGTCTGATCTGCGCCTTGCCCGCATGCTGCGGATCGTCATAACCGAAGGGATCAACGACCGCATCGGAGATCCCACTGTCGCCCTTAGATTTTATCGCCGCCGCGCCGTCGGCAAAGGATCTCTTGACGTACTCCACTACGGCGGCCCTGTTTTTGAATTGTGCCCGAGGAGGATCTTCGTCACCGGGTAATTTCTGGCCAAGGGCGGAGTTGGTGAAGAAATAGTTGGCGGATGCCGCGTGAATAAGGCGTTCGGCGAAGCTGCGCGTGTTCGCCGTGGGCTTGTAGTCGTATTTGTCTTCCGGGAAATCTTCGGCCATAGCGATGAGCTTTCGCCCGATCTCGTTCCATTGATCCAGCAGGGTGGCCGAAGGGCTTGCTAACGGCGGCAATTCCTGCGGACCTACGATCAGCGTGGTTTTCACCCACATCCGTTGAAACGATGCAGCCTGTAAATATAGCTCGCCCGCCTTTTGTGGAGTAAACGAATAGTCGCGTGTTTCACCAACTGTGATGCTGTCGCCCGAGGCGCTCTTGGTCATAGCCTGTTCTGGAGACAGGTCTTGACCGTCCTTGGCAATTGCGCGCCAGGACACTGGAGCGCCGCTCGCGTCGACAATCGAGTACGTCAGATCGGAATCTACGGGAGTAATATTGATCAAGCGCATGCGGTAGGTCGTGCCAGCAACCAACCCGATCGGCGCCGGCTGTGGGCTGCCGTTCAACAGAAGTGGCTCGTTGCCCTCAATGCCGTCTCGAGAAAACAGAAAGATCTTGTCTGTCGCTGGATCGAATTTCGCTCCTGGCTCCAAAACGATCAGAGGTCCAGTCAGACCTTCGCCCAACTGTTTCTGTTCGTGCCAATGGGAGTGATAGATGAAGGTTCCTGCACGAGGAGGGGTCATGCGTGCGACATACGAATGCCCGGGAGCGATGGGCGGCGTGGTTTGTTTCCCGGTCCCGCTCCAATCCGGCACGCCGTCGTACAGACTTTCGAGTTCGATTCCGTGCCAGTGAACCGTGGTCGGCTCCTTTAGCTCATTGACCACTTCTATTTCTGCAGGCTCTCCACGCGTCAATACTAATGGGCTACCCACGGGAGGTAGTGCGGTCGGCGCAGTCTCTGTCGCAGACCCAGAAAGGTCGTAGCTGAAACCTGCAAAATAACGCGAACTGCCAGGCCGTTCCCGAACCACTAGACGAAATTTGTGGACTGAACTTGAAGCCGCCGCCGCGTCGCTCGCCGTCGACGCGGAGTTGCTCGATGGTTGAACATTTAGGCCTAGCACTAGGCCGCCCATGCCCGCGTTCTCCGGAGTATAGTGCGCTGCGATCGCGAACTCAGGCAAACTTTCTGGCTGCATCATGTGGAACGTCATATGGCAATGCATTAGCCAGTGGCCAGGGCGCTGGGGAGTCCATGTCATGTTAAACGTGCCACCGGGAAGCATCTCCTGCGTCACAACCGTAAGCTGCTCTTGAAGAGGGAATTGCTGGAAATGATCCTGATCCCCCACGCCGGTGACTTGAAAGTAGAACCCGTGCAGATGCATTGCATGGTCCGAATCGCTTGTGTTAATCCACCGCCAGTGTATGGGCTCGCCGACCTTTAGGCCGAGTCGTTCAGTGTCCGGCCAGGATTTGCCGTTTATCGTTGGAAGTGTATTGAAAGCGTTGCCGCCGGCGGGTACCCATGTGTTGACAACAAACACTCGATCGCTATCGTGTGCGCCGGGTGCATCGACGACAAAAGCACCCGATAGCATGGAATCAGGTCCCGTTCGCATCAGCAAAGATTGGCGATCATTCGAAGCCCAATAGTAATAGCTGCCGGCCGCACCGGATTTGAAGCGAACCTCGCGGACGGCGCCGGCCGGGACCTCAATTGTGGAGGCGGCGTCGGCTGTCGTCGCCCGATCCGCCGATGGCGGTGGTTGCGTGCTTGCTCCCGGGCGGGTTGCAAGCCCGTGGACATAGATCGTGTGGCCCAGAGAATTGCGTATCCTCGCAGACACTTCGACACTCGTTGGAACGCGCAGCAGTGGACCGGGAATCTGCGGCTCATGCCCCTCCTCCCCGAACGCCGACACAAGAAGGTGTGCTGCGTCATTTCCGTTGGGATACCACACTGCCTGCCGCGCTTCGAGATGAACCTGTAGAACGCCGTGGGCGAGTGTCCCTGCTGCAGCGCGATTGTCATTGCAAATGGCCGTTGGAATGTTCTGGTCCCCAACTGCCGTCACGCTCAGAAATAGTAGAGTGCTTGCAACCAATATAAATCGTCGGGCAAACATGGGGCCTCCGTCCCAATCAATGAAGTAGGCGAAAAACCTCAGCTAGGGCCCGGTATTTGGAACTATGTGAGGCGGAGTTTAGTCCAAGCGAGCGGTCAATGTGAAGGGGCATCGAAGGTACCACCCGCAGCCTTCCTCAAGTCCCGATTAACGACGTTCGCGGAAACTTGAAATACTAGCCGCAACATGGACGAGTTTCCGGACTTATCGGGAGTTGTCGTGAATCTCAAACAGAATTGCTCCCGCGGCGTCTGATTGCGTCTAAGATAGCCGTAGAGTTCAAAACGCAGGAAGAAGTTCTTTTCAATTCAAGGATATGTAGCCTATGACACTCGGGATAGTTCGGATTGTTGGCCAGCGTCCTCGACCGCCTGCTCCACGCGACCTGAGTCGCACGTTTTCTTCTTCTGTCGGCAGTGCCCTCTGTAAGAATCTTGTTTCCTCTGCCAAAACCATCAATTCCCGCTTCTCAAAATCTCCTTCTCCTGCGCCGAAAATTTGCTGTAGAGGCCTTTCTCGATCTCCCGTTCGCGCGCAAACGGCGGCATCTCACGCAATCGTTGCATCGCCCTCTGCATTTCCGGCCGGAGTGGCGCGTTGGGTTGCATGGTGGCCCTTTGCGAGGTGGGACGTGCGAATCGGTAGCTGCTCGGAGTAGTGGTTACCCGGTCAACCGAGAGAACCTGAACACGCGGCGCAACACTTGAGATGCTCCTATTCGGGTAGTTTCCGTTGGCGGCCCCTCCCGGCACGGGAGGCTTCCAGGATCTCGCCGGTTCGTTCTGGTTTGGCTGTGGCCGAGCGTTCGGATCTGCCGGCGGAGGCGGGTCGTTCCCGTTGCCGGGATCCGGAGAGTCTGGAGGACCATAGTCCGGGCCATATGTTGGATAGGAATCAGGGTAAGAGTATGGATAGTAGGGAGCGTAATACCAAGGACTGTAGCCATACCCATACGGGTATCTCCAGCCCCAACCCCAATACGGCCACCCAAATCCAAAACCCCATCCCCAGCCCCATCCGTGGCGCGGATAGCCCCAATATCTGCCGCGCCAGCCGTAGCCGCCACGCCAACCATAACCACCTCGCCAGCCGTAACCACCACGTCCGCCGTAGTATGCACCGCCATGATAACCGCTGAAGGAACGGCCGCCATAAGCAACGTGGCCGCCGCTAAAGCCGCCGCCGTGGAATCCTCCTCCTCCGTGGAAGCCTCCGCCACCACCGTGAAATCCTCCACCCCCGCCATGGCCCCCGTGTTGGGCCAAAGCAGGCTGCGGCAACCAACTTAGCGCGACAATCGCCACGATGACCAAAAGCACTCTGAATAGGACGGATTTCTTCATACCAATACCCTCAATTCCAAGTCCCCTATATCTTTTGATGACAATTCCTCTCCGGGGATTCCAGGGCCGCATTCTACACCCGCGCGATTCTCCTCGACACTCCCATACTCGCCGGCGTTCTTCTCTTCCCAACCCTTACAGGAAACCATTGACTCGCGGGCACCGTCAGATGGGACAGAGCATGCTGAACGGTTTGTACATCCCAGTCGGCCCGCCTGTCTCTCGCGAGTTGCCAATTGATCCATACCGCGATCACCGCTGGGACTTCCCGTGTTGCGCATGGTCCCCCTTTGCGTACATGCCGTCGCCAATACCCCGGCAGGTCGGATGGAACTTGTTCGCTCGTACACTTCCATTCGCTTGCTTCCAGCTGATCCACTTACGGCTTCGTTCGATGAAGGCGTCCCCCGCAGCGCGGACCAGATCGGCCACCTCGAGGGGTGGCCGGTCCATCTACTCGTCCTGCGGTGACCTGTCTTTTAGCTCCAGCGAGTCCAGAGGACTCGCGGTCGCACTGAGGTGCCGTTCAGAGAGGTGGAGGTAAATCGTAGTTTCTTCCAGATCGCGATTGGATGGTTCGCAGATCCGCGCCAGCTTCCTGTAGGTGTGTGGCAAAGCAGTGCCTCAGCGTATGTGGGTGCACGTCTTTCTGAAGGCCCGCTTGCTGGGCGGCTTTCTGCAAGGGTCCCAGACCACCCTGGTGGTGATCGGTGTATCACCGGTATGCCAGCGGTTGCCTGGCTCGGCTTGTGCCGTAACCCGCGCCAGTGCACACGCAGTACCTCGAGCGGTTTCCCGGTCTTTGCGTCCTTTGCCGCCCTGGACGTGAATCACCATGCGTTTGCTATCGATGTCGCTGACTTTCAGGTGTGTCAATTCAGCGCGTCGTACTCCGGTGGCGTAGAGGGTCATCAACAGAGTGCGATGAAAAGGAGTTAGAGCTGCGTTGATGAGTCGCGCGACTTCTTCCCGGCTGACGATCGAAGGAAGGTGAAATGCTTTTTTCGGGTAGGGTGTCTCCGCGATGCTCCAGGTTTTCTTGAGAGTCTTGATGTAGAAGAATCGCAGAGCTGCCAATCTTTGCGTAATCGTGCCCGGCGACAACTTGCGCTTCTTGAACAGCTCGGCCTGATATTCACGAATGTGTTCCGGACCCAGACCATCTGGAGAGCACTTGAATCGTCTTGAGAAATCTTCAACTGTGCGAATGTAACAGCGTGTGGTAGCCTCAGAATAATTACGACGCTCGAGTTCTTCGAGCATCATTTTGCGAAGTCGGGTCATGAGGACCTCCTTATGACCCGACAACTTACTTCAGCCGTTCGCCATAAACTGCTCCGTTCGCCTCAAGCGAAGCGTCCGCCCGCACGGGCGGCTTCGTTCAAGTCGGCAACCCTTACCCAATCTGGTTACTTCAGGGTCGCCCCTCATCCAGGAGGAAGTGCGACGAGGGACGCTATCGCCGCATGATGTTGGGATTTGGATTGGGCCAAGCTGAAATGTTTATTCCGTCTATACCCGATCGCCCCCGCCAGTCTGACTGGAACGGTTTGGAATAAGAAAATAGCGGAGCTTGAAGTTGCTACTCAGGAGCCACTCGCAGCGCGGGCTGCCTGTTGGCTGGCCATTTGTTCCTTCATCTTCTGTTGCATTTCCTTAGGTGTGGGTTGTGCAATATGGGTGGCGACCATCCAAGTGTAACCCTCGGGATCGACAACGGTTCCACAGCGGTCGCCCCAAAACATGTCCATCACGGGTCCCTTGGGGGCCGCCCCGAGCTTTACAGCCCTGGCAACCGTCTTGTCTGCGTTCTCCGTCAGCAGATACAAACTCGTCGGCGAGGCGCCGATTGTTTTCGCGCTGCGGGAACCCATCTGCGGCATTTCCGGCCCCAGCATTAATGTCGTGCCGCGGAGTGTCAGCTCGGCATGGATCGCCGTGCCGTCTGGACCATTCATGATCCCCCGTTTGGCAAAGCCGAATGCCTTTTGATAAAAAGCGGCTGCCCCTTTCACATCGGTCACCGTTAGCATTGCCGTTACCGAACCGTAGAGCTTTTTATTGAGCGGATCGATTTTTCTGGGCATAACACTCCTTTCGCGAGGCGAGTATTCGAGATGAACTTCGGCGGAAGTTCTTCATGCTGCACCGCTCGAAGAAACTTCTGGGCAGCGGAGAAAAAGAATACTTCAATGAGAAATGTCCGGTCAACGTGCGAGTCGACGGCACAGCACACCTCGCCGAGCTCTTCCGGCGCCCGAGGGATGCTGACGGATAACAGCCATCACCGTGGTTCTGTCCGCGTGGTCGGCAAACCGGAACTATCCCGTTCCTTCCGAGCAAGTGACGGCGCTTTGCGTCGTCGGTGATGACAGGAAACAAACGACTTACGCGTTTGTTTCCTGGAGAGTTGCCCGTCACACACCCGTAGGCGGACTTCAGTGGGGCTGGCTCCTTCTCCCAGCTTGATCACGAATGTTGCTGCATCCAGGAGGAAGCGAAGATTGGAGGTCCCAGCATTTCCATGCCGTATTTCGCCATGAGATCTCGCATGGTGTCGGGGCTCTTTTTGTCCATCGGTACCTTCCCGATCTCATCAAAAAACTTCTCAAACCCACCGGGTTGGCACATGAGAATCAGCTTTCCATCGGTTGTGGCTGTGTTCGCCCACACGTGAGGGATGCCGCGTGGCAACCAGATGCTCCCGCCAGTCAACAGACTGTATTCTTCGCCTCCCGCTCTAAAGAGGAATTCACCAGACAGAACGTAATACCACTCGTCTTCGCGATGATGAACGTGGAGGAATGGGCCAGAGCGTGGCAATCCGTTCAACTCAAAAATTGAGCATGCCCCCGCGCTGTCTTCACTTGATACTTTGCACGGAGACGTTTTAGTCTGCGCCGCACTTCCGAACGCGAAACGATTCTCGCCGGGCTTCGCAACTGCAACCTTACCAGCGGTAGCCGCGCGGGCCGGAAGCATTGCAGTGACGGATGTGATTCCGAAAGCATAGAGCAGCGTTCGGCGATCAATGTTTGACATTTGCGCGAATCTTACATTCAAAAATGATAGACGGCAAGAAGCGCCAGTTTCTCGCCAGTTTCTCTGTCGCGCCAGTTTCTCCAGTTTCTCAGAACCCTTTATTGAAACGAGAGCCACAATTCAGACGCGTATTTATCACTGCCAGATTGTCGGCAATCCGGAAGCACTGGCACGAACAGGGTCTGCCTGGATTACTTCCCGTTTGCCCGTGATTTAACCGCAATTTCGCGTGACTCTGGGCTGCACTCCAGATTGTAGAATTGCCTTTAACGTACCGAAGTCAGCAGTACGCAGTATGAAGTCTGACGCCACGACCTGCGAATCGCGTGACATCCTATCAAGTCGGTGGCGTGTTTTCATGTTGTATTGGCTTCCGGCCATCGCGATAGTCGCAGTCGGGCCGCTGGCTATCAGCAGCGGTTGGCGAGCAGTTGTCTGGACCGTCGCGCTCGCCACCATGGGTACGGCGTGTATTGTGAACGCGCTCCGCTGTGGGCGCGTGCATTGTTACCTCACTGGACCCTTCTTCTTCCTGATGGCCTCGTCGCGTTGTCGTACCTCCGTCCGCAGTCCTGCATATTCGCAAGCCATACGTAGGCGGTTAAGAGTTTCGATTTGTCTGTGCCAGCTTTCCAGAAGCCCATCAATGCTCGCAAGCACCTTCGTGGTCTGCACTTTTATATCTCCGGTGGGCTCAGCCGTCATACCGCAAGTACTAAGTAGAAATCTCTGCATTCCTACAAACGCCGTTCCCGGTAACTTGAGTACTGGTCCCTACCTTACCGATTTGCCGGGTGCATTCGATAGGAGGTCGATGCAACACCATCTGATACAAGTCTGCTCTCTAAGTGGTGTTGTGCGAGGCCAGGGAAACGGTTCGGACTTTCTGCGATCGAGAAGCGTGACATATTCAAACGCGCGGAGTATGGAAAAAGGGGCTGATGGACCACCTGCGGTCGAAGCGGCGCATGCGTCGCTCGCGACAAGCCAGCCCCAGTGGACAGTCACGAGGACAGATCGTCGATGCCATCTCGATCCGGGAAAGACCCGCGGAGGCAGAAGATCGAGCGATTCCTGGTCATTGGGAAGGCGATCTGCTGAGCGGCGCCAAGAA
>Ga0306926_10007807_pt1 | contig 11643 bp, 12 predicted proteins | sample flu12Cox44000178_FD_203759 | JGI IMG/M metagenome (GOLD analysis project Ga0306926, IMG submission 203759) | Lab enrichment of tropical soil microbial communities from Luquillo Experimental Forest, Puerto Rico - flux8day.12C.oxic.44.000.178 (v2)... | ecosystem: Environmental > Terrestrial >...
GCCGTTGCGCGGCCGATGCGGGACAGGGCAGCAACCCTTGGCGACTAGCCGCCGGACACCGGTCCGCGCTCGCCGGGCTATTTGCGGTTTGTGAGGCCGCTGCTCGCGTCAGACGTCAGTTTTTTTCGCCGGAGGGTCGGGTTGATCGATTGGTCCCTCCGCGCCATGGGCCGCGTTCGAGAACAAAAACTGTACCGGCACGCGTCCGCCCCCCGCGCTGCTCATAATTTCTTGAAACACCAGAGACAAATTCCCCGCTTCCCCGGCCGCGTTAATTGGCTGATCGCCAATCTCGCCTTGCGCTCCCATCCAGCCGAGCAAACTGTCGTCGTTCTTTCTAATCGCTTCCCCGACGTCGGCATCGGTGCGGAACTCGTTCATCTCGTGGTAGAGCGTGCCGACAACATCCTTCCAGGACGCATCGAACGCGGGAATTCCATTCACCCGCCCGTTCGGCAGCCTCTGCGAAAAGACGTTTGCCGAATAATAGGCAGTCTGCGACCGGCCCTTGAGCTGGAAGTCCACGGAGCCGTGATAACCGCCAAGCCCGTGAATAGAAGTGTCTTGGTCGAGCTTGAGTATGGTTCCCGGAGGAAGCAACAAGTTGAAGATCGTCGTGCCGAGATCGTTGTCTGAGACCTTCCCTTGTTGCACCAGCTGTTGGACCAATCGCTGCACGCCGGGCTCGTCGAGCTGAACTGGCTTTGCTTCCTCAAGCACAAGCAACGGCCGCGGATCACAGGTCAGCTTAACGCCGCTGCCGAAAAACTGTCCGACGACGTTGTTGAGCCTCCGGTCCTGCATCGCGAGCGTGATCGCGGTATTTATCGAGTCGATGTCGGAGGCGAGCCACGATGCTTGCCCGCCGAGAAATACGTTCTGAAACTCCATTTGCGGCACGGTTTTGCCGCCATGGAAGACGAGGTCGGCGGACTCGTCCGGCGTGATGCCGGGCGTGATCGCGTCCGGGTCCAGCTGCGCCCAACGGTTTTCGGGATAGCGATAGTGGCGGCGCTCGACCGGCGAGCCTGGACGAGCCTGGATCCGCATCAACCGGTTGACATTGGAGGACTGGATCATCTCTGATCTCCCTGGGTTAACGATGGATAGTCATACAGGAGACTGGTAGGAGCCGTATGTGAGCTGGATCACACACATGCCTCGGTAAACGCGACGGGCAGACGAGTCGAATCCTTGCGTCTAAGCTGTTGATGTTACGAGCGCTTGAAGCGAAGCTTCTGGTCGGGCCGAACAGGGAACCAAATCGGACGAACAGACAAAAGGCCAGTGATGAGGGAATTAAATCGCATGATCAGGCAAGGCGCAGACCCGGGATCGAGCCGGCTGCGGCGAGGTGCCGGGCACGATAAAATGCGTATTCTTTGGCTCCCCAACATCGTCTTGGAGATGCACTGATGGGTAAGCTCGACGGGAAGGTTGCTCTGATCACCGGCTCCGGCCGAAATATCGGCCGCGCCACGGCATTAAAGCTCGCGGGGGAAGGCGCCCACATCGTCGTCAACGCCCGCACCAACCAGACCGAGGCCGATGCGGTCACCCGCGAGGTGCGCGAGCGCGGCGTCAAGGCAATTTCGGTGCTTGCCGATATGGCAAAAAAGGACCAGGTCGATGCCTTGGCAGCGCGCGCCCTGTCCGAGTTCGGCCGGGTCGATATCCTGATCAACAATGCCGCGATCCGGCCGCACAAGCCCTTTACCGAAGTGACGGTGCAAGAATGGGAGCATGTCAGGGGCGTGGTCCTCGACGGTGCGCTCTATCTGACGCAGGCGATCATCCCGTCGATGGTCAAGAATCAGTTCGGCCGCATCCTGTTCTTCACCGGCCACGGAGCCTTTAGCGGCGGCAGCGGACGCGTGCATGTTTCGGCGGCGAAGATGGGGCTGATCGGGATGGCGCGATCGCTCGCCGCCGAATATGCCGGACAGAACATCCGCGCCAACGTCGTCTCTCCCGGCAGCATCGACACCCGACGGGACAACCCCGAATGGTACCATGGACGCGTGCCGAATGCGGCGGGCATCCCGCTCGGCCGCCAGGGCACCGTCGACGAGATCGCCGCCACCTGCCTGTTTCTGGTCAGCGACGACAGCGGCTTCATCACCGGCCAGACCATCCACGTCAACGGCGGCGTAGGATTTTACTGACCTGGGTCGCGCCGGGTCAGAGGTACACAGGGCAGACTACGCCTTCTGTTCTGCGCGACCAAGATCGCCGCACGGATCGAAGCGCTCGCAGCCGATATCGTACGCAGGGTTCCGACCGATTTCGTCACGGTCGGACGGCTCAAGGGATGGCGCCGTGTTGGCGCCGACCTCCCCCCGCGCGATCGACCGTGCCGGGCGCCCGCCCCGAGATCGAGTTTTTCGACTCCGTTGAGGACACATTGGTCGCCCCAAAGCGAGCAGTGGGCTCGGACCGCCGTTATTGCCTTGGGGACGGAGAGCACTCACGCGCGCCCCGGGCGTTGGCGTCCCAATGAGCGACAAGAGAAATGCGATGTCTCGACCAGTGGTCATTTCGATCCCACAGAAGCTCGGCCGGCAGGAAGCGCGACGACGGCTCGATGCCGGCATCAGCAAGCTGAAGCCCGAGCTCGGCATCATCCTCAGGGAGCTCGATTACTACTGGCAGAACGACACCCTCCATTTTGTTGGGATGGCAGCGTGGCAGCGGATCACCGGTCGCATCGAGATAACCGATGACACCATGCGCATCGAGATCGACCTGCCATGGGTGATGCGGCTTCTCGCCGATACCATCGCAAACCGCGTACGCAGCCGGGGCATCGCGCTTCTCGAGAAGCCGTCCGACCACGTTTAGAAAAAACGCGCGTGCTTCACGAGATCAGTGCAATTTCACGATAGGCGATCGTCGGCATTTAAGGATAGCGCCAGCCATAAGCCCCTAACGAGAACTTCGTCGTGTTTGGAACGAGGTTCGTCCACATTCGACAGTCGGTCATCACCCAACCGGGGGCGGGCGGCGCCGAGTAGTCGAGCGGCGGGCACACGAGCCGTCGGAGCGGCTTGCCCCCGGGAGCCCAATACTCCCAGCGATAGCGCCCGACACCCTTCCCGAAATACATTCGCTCGATATTTTTCGCCCGCGCAATCGAGGGGCCGTCATAGTGTTCGTGCACGATCGTGTCGATCGCCCGGGTGCCTGTCTGCATACCAATGAACGGAACGTCGATGGTGGCTTCGATGTACTGGGTATAGGCTGGGCCAGTGCGCCTCTGCGGCTGACAAGAAGCTTCCCGGGCCTGATAGATATTGGCCGTTACGGAATGCCAATCCAGCCCGACATCGGCGCCCCACAGAATCCAGTTGTCACCACAGAAGAAGATATCCCTTGGGACACCGCCATCTTTGGTTTTTAGCGCCACAGCCGTGCCGTCGGCACGGACCGCGTAGATATCGCCCCCATCGCCCGGCGGCCGGTAAGTCACCTCAAACGGTGCCGTGCTAAAGGCGTTTACAACCGCACCCGAAGGCAGGGTCCCGGCGTCCTGATCAATGCCTGACCCAGGGCCCGGCCAATCCTGTCTACGGTAAGGCAGGACCGTGGAAGCCGGTCCCGGCGAGAGATATTCGAGGAATGGGCCGGAAACAATTCTGGGAGGAGTGCCATAGGCCCCAGTTGATGAGGGGGCTGGGGGCGGCGGCGATTCCCGCCCGCAGGCCGCTAGAAAGGTGACCAATAGGAGAGGAAAAACGCGGGCTCCTTCTTCGCCAACGAGCCAAACCCTCGCCGCTCGTCTTTGTCGAAGGTGAGCAGAATCCGTGCGTCTCGTGCCGCCCACGCCAAAGCTTCTGGATCGCTTGCACCTGGTGCGGCGGTCCTCAGCCAGACAACATCGTGGCCGGCGGATTCGATCATTTCGACAGCGGCTCCGGAGAAGTTCCTCGTTGGCTAGAAACCGCATTTCAAGCTGCGCTCGGGAATACCTTCTCCGAACTCAGCATGCCCCGAGCGTCGGAGAGACAGCCAATGATACAGTCGTGGGTTATTCCCGGATAATTCGCAAGGATATCGGCTTCGCTGCACCCGTCGGCCATCAGGTTGATGACGAACTCGACGGAGGGTCGCGTCCCGCGGACGACCCGCTTATCGACAAGAACCTTCGGATCGAGGGTGATGCGTGAGGTATCAACAGTCACGGGCTTGGCCACTCCTTCACCTCTGCTGGACTTTATCCGGAAGCGCGACGCGACGGCAGTTTATGATTGACGATTGCGTCACGCGGCCCGCGAGCCCCTAGTCGGCCGTCTTTGCTGCCGCGATGTGTGCTTGGAGGCCCTGGTGAGTGGCATACGCGTTCTGTTCAGCGCCGCGGAGATCGCCGCAAGGGTCGATGCGCTCGCCGCAGAGATCGCCCGTGCACTTCCGCCCCACTTGGTCATCGTGGGACTGCTCAAGGGTGCCGCGGTGTTTGTCGCCGACCTCATCCGGGCGCTCGACCGGCTCGGCGTCCGCCCGGAGATCGAGTTCCTGCGGCTGAGCAGCTACGGCCCAGCCAAAGAGAGCAGCGGCGTGGTGCGGCTTGTCGGCGGAATCCCGGCCGGACTTGCCGGACGGCCGGTATTGCTCGTCGACGACATCGTCGATACCGGCCGGTCGATCGCCTATGCCGCCGCCCAACTGCGCCAGCACGGGGTTGGCGATCTCTGGACCTGCGCGTTGATCGACAAGCCGCAGCGGCGGCAAGTCGAGGTCGCGATTGATTTCATCGGTTTTTCAATCGGGGACGTGTTTGTCGTCGGGTACGGCACCGATTACGCCGAGAAATACCGCCACTTGCCTTATATCGGAATCGTGGAGTGACATGACTCGGACCTGGTCGCAATCCTGGTCTCTCGCCGTTATGCACGAAATACCATATCGAGACCGATCCTTCCGTGTGATCAATTAGCTGAGACTCAGATTAGAGGTTAGAGGGTCTCGTCCGTGACCGACATCGTTCCTCGCAACCGCTCGATCGTTCAGGAGGCGAGCGGCGCGTGCGGCGATCTCGGCACCTTGATCCCACATGTGATCGGCGCGATCACCGTGGCCGGTCTGGCACCGGCCGGGGTCCTATCGGGCTTTGGCATTTTTCTGATCGCGACCGGACTCTTTTACGGTCTGCCGCTGCCAGTGCAGCCGATGAAGGCCGTGTCGGCAGTCATTCTGACCGGTGGATTGCGGCCGGGTGAGGTCGCCGCCGCCGGTGTGATGATCGGCGTCGTTCTGCTGGTGCTGAGCATCACCGGGCTGGTCGGGCGCCTCGCACGGGTGATCCCGCAATCGGTCGGCGCAGGTCTTCAGCTCGGACTGGGACTGCTGATGGGTGTGCTCGGGCTCAAGCTGATGCTCGAAGCGCCGTGGCTCGGCTTCCCGGCGCTGGCATTGCTGGTTCTGCTCAGCCGCATGCCGCGATGCCCGGCGGCACCGATCGTGCTCGCGGCGGCCGCTCTCGCAGGATGGATGACCGCCGGTGCGGTGACGCAAACCGAAGCCGCAATCGCGCCGAACGGCTTGCACTTCGTCGTTCCGACCGAGGCGGAGGTCTGGCGCAGCCTGCAGATCGCCGTCCTGCCGCAGCTGTCGTTGACCCTGACCAATGCCGTCATCGTGACGGCGGGCCTATCGCGGGAACTCTTTCCAGCGACCGGATCGATCGCCAGCGAACGCAATCTGGCGCTGTCGTCAGGCCTCGCGAATATCCTGCTGTGTCCGTTCGGTGCGATGCCGATGTGCCACGGCGCCGGCGGCCTGCAGGCGCAATACCGCTTTGGCGCACGAACCGGGTTGGCGCCGATCATCCTGGGGATCGCGGTCCTCGTGCTGGCGGTCGGGTTTGCCGATCACGCCGCTGTGCTGTTCGCCGTCATCCCGATGGGCGCAGTCGGCGCGCTGCTTACCCTGGCGGGAGCCGACCTGGCGATTTCGCGCCGCCTGTTCGATGGCAAGCCGTCATGCTGGTGGGTGATCGGCGTCACCGCTCTCGTCACTGCGACCGTCAACCCGGCTCTAGGACTGATCTTAGGATGGACCACCGAGTTCCTGCGGGCGGCGATCGTGCGCAGGCTCGTTGCCGAAAGGCCCAAATTATAAGGCCGTCGTCGGGCTTGCCTTTGATTGCTCGATGCCTCAGCGGTTCTCCGAATGAATGTCGCGCACCGAGCGAACGAATTCAGCGACCGCCTCACGCGGCCATTTCAGATGCGTTCGCTTTGTCGAGGCCGGCTGTTTCCCAAGGGAGACACCCAGTCTCCTCTCAGTGACGGGCCGAATGGGACGCGGCATAAACCCGCCACCGCAATTTGGACAGACATCGAACAGCAAATTCTCGACGCACTCGGCGCAGAACGTGCACTCGTAGCTGCAAATGCGCGCATCCGTCGCGTTGGCCGGCAAGTCCTTGTCGCAGTATTCGCAGTTGGGCCGGAGCTCCAGCATGACGGCTACTGCACGAGCCTGGCCGCGGCGGCTTCGACCGCTGCCCGTCGCCGCATCGCCAGCGGCGCATTGAGCTCGCGGACGCGCGCCAGCACCGCGGGTGGTGCGGTTTCGGGGGATCCGGCAGCGAAAGGCGGGTCCGGCGCGTATTCCATCTGAAGCTGGATCACCTGGGCCGCTTCCGGTCCGACCAGTTCGGAGGCGACACTGAGCGCGAAATCGATGCCGGCCGTGACCCCGGCGCAGGTGATGACATTGCCGTCGCAAACCACCCGTGCCGGATCGGGGATCGCACCAAACGGCACCAGCAAATCGCGCCACAGCCAGTGGCAGGCCGCGCGCCTGCCGCGCAACAGCCCGGCGGCGCCAAGCGCAATCGAGCCGGTGCATACCGAGGTCACATAGCGCGCACTCGCGGCGAGCCGGCGCAATTCAGCGAGAAAGACCTCGTCATGGATCGCGTTGTCGGTGACGCCGCCACCGCCCGACACACAGATCAAATCGCAAGCCGGGATGTCGGCGAGGCGGCGCAACCCGGCGAAAACCACCCCATCGGCCTCGATCGTGCCGCCTTGCGGGCTCGCCAGAACCACCGTGGCACCGGGCAGTCGCGACAGCACCTGGTGGGGCCCGGTAAAATCGAGCTGCGTTGCCCCCGGGAACAGGGCGAAGACGATAACCAGGTGGCACTCGCTCATCGCCGAGCCCTCTGCGATTGTTGACGCGAGGATCTTAACCGCCATAGGTTTTGGCTGAAATGCCAATTTTCCCTCTCTTCCGGCCATGCGCACGATCGCCATACTGATCTTTCCGGATTTCCAGCTTCTCGATGCCGCAGGCCCAATCGCGGCTTTTGATACCGCCGCCCGCGATTCCACGCCGCCTTCCTTTCGGCTGCGGGTCATCGCCAGGACCGCCGGGCCGGTGACCAGCTCGTCGGGTGCGCAGTTGATAGCGGAGGGCCTCTTCGACGACCCGCTCGACACACTGATCGTTGCCGGCGGTTGGGGGAGCCGAGAAGCCGCGGCCTGTCCCGAGACACTGGCCTTTATCCGCGCCGCCAGCACCCGCGCGAGGCGGACGGCCAGCGTGTGCTCGGGGGCCTTTATTCTGGCCGCAGCCGGATTGCTCGACGGCCGCCGCGCCACAACTCACTGGGGCCGAGCAGCCGAGCTGGCCCGCGCCTATCCGCAGGTCCACGTCGATCCCGACCGCATCTTCACCCGCGACGGCGATGTCTGGACCTCGGCCGGGATCACTGCCGGCATCGATCTCGCGCTTGCGCTGGTCGCCGACGATCTCGGCGAAAGTGTTGCCAAGCGCACGGCGCAGCAGCTTGTCGTCTATTACCGCCGCCCTGGCGGGCAATCGCAATTCTCGGCGTTGCTCGAAGCCGATCGTCCACACGGCCGGTTCGCGTCGTTGCTGGGCTGGGCGCGAGAACATTTGCATGAACGTCTGTCGGTCGAGCGGCTGGCAGAGTGTACGGCGATGAGCGCGCGGCACTTCGCCCGAGCCTTTGCGGCGGAAACCGGCATTACCCCCGCCAAAGCGATCGAGCGCCTGCGGCTCGAAGCCGCCCGCGATGCCGTCGAGAGCAGCGCCGAGCCGATCGAGGGCGTAGCGGCCCGCATTGGATTTGGCGACCCGGAACGCATGCGCCGGGCCTTTATCCGGAATTTTGGCCAGCCACCGCAGGCGCTGCGCCGTACCGCCAAAACGCACACCGCCGATGCATGAGGATCCGGCTATGAACTCGCGAATTGTTGTCCTGGTGCTTGCCGTTCTCGTCCTCGCCTCAGCCGCATCCGCTGGGCAGTCGGCCATGCCTTATGCCGGACAGCAGACCCGGGCGATCAAAGCTCTTTCGGATGACGAGATCGCGGCACTGGTCAACGGCGAGGGTATGGGTCTCGCAAAGGCGGCTGAGCTGAACGGCTATCCGGGTCCGGCCCACGTTCTGACGATCGCCCAACAGCTCAAGCTCACGGACCAACAGCATCAACAGATCCAAGCGATCTTCGATCGAATGAGCGCGGCAGCCAAGCCGCTCGGTGCGGAGCTAGTCGAGCGTGAGCGGGCGCTCGACCAGCTATTCGCAAAGGGTGAGATTACGCCGGACGGGCTCACGGCCGAGACCACGGCGATTGCCGAATTGCAAGGTCGGCTACGCTACACGCATCTGGCCGCGCATCTCGAAACTCGGGCGCTGCTTAGCGCTGATCAGATCGCGCTCTACCGGCGACTTCGCGGCTATGGTGAGCCTGGCGCATCGATGCGTCATCACCACGGCTGAGGCTTTTCGTCACTGGGACGGATTTGATCACTGCTCACTTTTCCGCCAGCGACCACACGCCATCCCAGCCGGGATCGGGCGCGGTGGTGCAGAACTGCCCAATCCGGCGGAGGAATGACGTGCTCGGTCCATCACCGGGCATGATCTTGAGGCAGTTTTCGAAACCGGCGCGCGCCTCGTCCCAGTTTTTGCGGCGATAGGCACCGAGCGCTTCGGGAAAGGCATCGCGCGGCGCCAAGCGCTCATCAACGACCTCCCCCTTGCGGCCAAGCAATTCGAAGATGCGTTGCGGCTCACGCAGCGCCTCGTACGTCAGGGTGAACTCCCACCCCTTGCGGCCAAGCAATTCGAAGATGCGTTGCGGCTCGGTCTTGCCGACGACCAGGACCTGATCAATCTCGCGGGTCTCCACCAAATCTCCGGCCAGACGGCTGGTTCCTTCGCTGACGAGCGCGCGCATGCCATAAGTCCTGTTGGCCCCTTCGAGTCGCGAGGCAAATTTACGGTGTCGCCAATCACGGGGCTGCGCCTGCACCACCCGCGCCCGGCCGGCTGCATGGGTTAGATGCGCTTACATCGTCGCAGCGGCCCGATCGCGGGCGTCGTTCCGATGAGAGTAGGTTTTCATGCAGACACAACTCGTGTTTCTATTCCGCGGCTTCTTCTTCCTCATCGCCGGCATCGTCGGCGCCACCGGTGTTAGCGGGTGACGCTTGCGGCGATTGCCGCGCCAGTCGTCGCGGTCGCCGCGTTTGTCGCGACGATCGCGCTACGGCTCGCGGAGACAGGGTTGTTTTTGTGGCTCCAACGCGGGTGACATGCGGACCGCCGGCGAGCCTCGCCCAAAGTTCCGCCACCTCGACCCTCGGGACAGTGGCGACCGCGGCCTGCGGCCTGCGCCGGTGACACGCAGCTCGATCACGAGATCCGTCCTAGCGCCATCCGTAACAAGCGTGCCCGACCGATGGCGAGCCCGGCGTCTCGCTCGGTTGCCCCGGGTCTCGTGGAAGCACCGGTAAGACCTGGCCGGGCCAGATCCATGCCGTCGCCCGGCCCCTGCAATGGCAAATCGCCAGCTTCAGCCTTTATTGATTTGCTGGAGGCGGGTAATTGAAATTCCTCGCCGCGGAGCCTTGAATTATTCCATCTCCCACTGCATCCCAATTGCAAGTAATTGTCTGGGTTGGGTCATAATCGAGGCCTAGTTTCGTAGGCGTCTGACCGGCCAAAATTGCCAGATTCTCTGCGTTCGCCGCGCCAAGTAAAATCCCAACCTGAGCAGACACTGCTTGTGGTGTAAGGGGGGTTGAGCTAGAAATGTCGATTGCAAACCATTGACCACCATTTGGCGAATTAAATTGTGGTGTAATGAATACCGCCGCACACCTGTTGCCGACATGGGCCGCAAACACATACCCGGAGGTTCCAAGCAAGGATGCGTGAGCGCCAGGAGTGCCCGACAAAAGCAGCGGAGCGGCCAAGCTGGCACCGAGCGCTTTACGCCAGGCGCGGGAAAACCTTATAGTATTCGCGGGCATTGTCTGAACTTCTGATCAGTTCCATAATGTCAAGGGCGGCGTGGCGTAAGAGTACCGCGCCACCCTTTTTACGATACAAAAAAATTCTACTTTTACAAGTCAAAAAAAACAATTAATTTCTTTTAACACTCTTCTAGGATTTCCTGCTCGACTTTACACATGCTTCTACTGAAGGACCGGGATGATCGAGGATTTCGACCCTTCTGTCCGGATATGGTGCACAACTTTCAAAAGGTTCCCTGGCGAGGGATGGTGGGATAATGCTATAGGTTTGGGGGGCGAGCGTTTCAATTCCTCTTGCTCAGCTTCACATCGGGTTTGGATGTCTCGGGACAAGATAACTAATATCGAGCAACTCACTTTTCCGCCAGTGACCACACGCCGTCCCAGTCGTGGTCGGGTGCGGCGGTGCAGAACCGAGCAATGCGGCCGAGAAATGCCTTGCTCGGTCCATCACCGGGCATGATCTCGAGGCAGTTCTCGAAACCGGCGCGCGCCTCATCCCAATTTTTGCGGCGATAGGCGCCGAGTGCGGTGCCAAAAGCGTCGCGCAGCGCCAGGAGCTCGCCACTGACTTCGCCTTTGCGCCCGAGCAGCTCAAAGATGCGTTGCGGCTCGGTCTTGCCGACGACCAGGACCTGGTCGATCTCGCGGGTCTCCACCAGATCGGCGGCCAGACGGTTGGTTCCTTCGCTGACGAGCGCGCGCGTGCCATAGGTCTTGTTGGCCCCCTCCAGGCGCGAGGCCAAATTGACGGTGTCGCCGATCACGGTGTAATTGCGCGTTTGCTCCGAGCCGATATTACCGACGATTACATCGCCCGTGGCGATGCCGATGCGAAGATCGACCTCGGGAAAGCCGCGCCTGAGACCGGTGATCTCGGGCAGCTCCGCACGGAAGCCGGGGAGGTCCGCGAGTTGCTCGAGCGCGGCCAAACAAGCAAGCCCGGAATGATCGTCGGTGCTGGTAAAGGGCGGACCCCAAAAGGCCATGATCCCGTCGCCGATATACTTGTCGATGATACCGTTATTGCGGCGCACCGGCTCCGACATCACGGTGATGTACCGATTCAGCACATTGACCAGTGCCGTCGGCGTCATGCCTTCGCTGAGGGCGGTGAACTCTTTCATGTCGCAAAACAAGATCGTCATTTCTCGGCGCGAGCCTCTGGCTTCGGTCAGCTCCGGCCGGTCGAGCAGCCCGGCGACGATGCGCGGATCGACATATTTGCCAAAGGTGTCACGGATCCGCGCCTTGACCCGCAATTCGTCGACCATGCTGTTGAAGGACTGGGTCAGCGAGCCGATCTCGTCGCGCGACGTGATCGGCACCACGGTGTCGAGCGCG
>Ga0306926_10007808_pt1 | contig 11642 bp, 10 predicted proteins | sample flu12Cox44000178_FD_203759 | JGI IMG/M metagenome (GOLD analysis project Ga0306926, IMG submission 203759) | Lab enrichment of tropical soil microbial communities from Luquillo Experimental Forest, Puerto Rico - flux8day.12C.oxic.44.000.178 (v2)... | ecosystem: Environmental > Terrestrial >...
CAACGATCAGGGCGACCTGACGTTTGACCAGATCTGCTGCCTGTTCCCGTAAGCGATCATAGTCGCCTTCCGCCCAACGGTATTCGATTGTGACGTTGCGACCGTCGACATAACCGCCGGCATTGAGGCCTCTGTGGAACGCAGCCACAAACGTCTCGAACGCGCGCGGCGATGCGATATTGAGGAAGCCAATCACCGGCATCGTCGGCTGCTGCGCGCGCGCCGCGAGCGGCCACGCCGCCGCGCCGCCGAGCAGCGTGATGAAGTCCCGCCGCCTCATGGGCTTACCCCAAGGCCAGGGATCACTGATCAAGTATAGCAGGTCCGAGCTGTGCAGCGCAGCAAAAGCGGCCAGTCAATGTCCGCTTTGGGTCATTCACGACCGGTCGAGGGACCACCGGTGGCCGGGGCATGTCCGCTTCGCTCCGAAAGCGGACATTCAGCGAGTATCAAGTTAATGCGGTGACTTCGGCGGCAGCTTGTGCGCCAGCTCGGGCCACTCGCTTTCGACAACCGCTCGCATTTCGTCCGAGATGTGATCGACGCGCTCAATATCGAGCATGTATTTATGGAGGCGCTTTAAATCGACCGGCATCATCACCTTGTCGCCGACCAGACGGGGCTTATAGACGCGGTGCTTTTTGTTCACAGTAGATATCCGACTAGAGATATCCGACTAGCGACCCAACGCGGTCAAAAAAAGCCCCGCCGAAGTGGGGCTTAAGACTCAGAGGAGTTAGTTGTTTCGCGTCCCTTCTAGGGCCTGAAGTCGCTTGACCAGTGAGGCGAGATGCGGCGGGACGGGCGCCGCAAGCGCGTCATATTGATCTCTCAGGGATTGTCCGATTGCGGCGGTAAGCCCAACGTATCTGTCGCTGGCGGGATTCGCGTTACCCGGAGGGGCGCAGGCGACGATACGTCGACGAATCCAATAATCAATTCGATCAGCTGCGGTGGCGACCTGGTGCATGACTTTCTGCCCCCCTTGAGCTGGGGACATCATTGACCACACCCCGTTAACGAATAAGGCGCGATTCCGATTCAATTTTCTGTATCGGGAACTTTGCCCCAGGGAAATCACTCCCGCCGCCAGCTCTTAGCGAAGGCCGTCCCTCAGCGCGCGAGAAAAGACACGATCGCTCCAACGACAATACCCGTCATTGCAGCCTCGCGTGTCTCAGCATAGCCGTGCGTCGGCGTGCGATCTTCGTGGTAACCGAAGGCCAGCGTCCACATCCACGGTGTTCCTACGGGCGCCACTGATGCCTTCATGATGAGTCTCTTATAAAGGTCATTTATCGTTCCCTTCAAAATCAATGATGCTCTAAGTGTGAAGTAGCTCACACATCTCCGCAAAAAATATAGCGCAGAACTGATCAGGTCACGAGCGACCCATCGTCTGTCGAGAGGGAGCGCTTGATATGATTGATATGATCACGGCAGCGCTCGATGTAGGAATAATGACCGGCATCGTCATGTTCGTCGCTTTCGGTCTTATGCTACGCCAATGACGATCTTTGATCGTCATCATGCGTCGTGGGCCGTGGCTCTGCGAGCGGCACGCACCGCGACCGCACCAGCTTGGCGTCATTGAATAGCGCCAGCTCGGGCCACAGGTCTTGATCCACAGCCTGCATTTCATCCGAGATGTGGTCGATGTGCTCGACCTCCAGCATGTATTTGTGGAGGCGCTTTAGGTCCGCCGGCATCATCACCTTGCCGCCGACCAAGCGGGGTTCATAGACGCGCCGCTTTTTAGCCCGTCGATCTCTCCCTACGTGTCCCGGACGCGGTGCAGCGCGAAGTTGTTACGTAGCGGTGCACCGGTGATCCGGGACCGCCAGAGACCGGAACGGTCCACGCAAGTCGGGTTTACCCGACTTGCGTAACATTTAAGCGCCGATCTCAGGTAAACCCGAGATCGGTGTCTGCAGCGCACCACCATAGCCCGCCTTAAGGGCGTAGACGCCCGTCTTCGCGGGCTATGGACGGGCGTAAACGCCCTTGAGGTGCTGCGCCGCGCCCGGGACACCTGATGGTCTCTAGCCCGCCACGCGTCCCAGCTTGGGAAAGGCGTCCGGCGCCGCCGACAGGGCCGCGCGTGCGAGCCGTGCATCCTCGTTCATTCGGCGCACCAGGTCCTCGACGCTGTCGAATTTGAGCTCGGGCCTGATCCAATCGATGAAGGCGACGTCGATGACCTTGCCGTAGAGATCGCCGGAAAAATCGAACAGGAAGGCTTCGAGCAGCACCGTGCCCTGGTCGAACATCGGCCGCCGTCCGAAGCTCGCGACGCCGTCGTAGCGGCGTTCGCCCACGCCCACCCGCACCGCGTATATGCCGTGCTTGAGGCCGCAGGCGGGATCGAGGCGCAAATTGACCGTGGGATAGCCGAGGTCCCGCCCGCGCTTGTCGCCGTGCACCACCTCGGCGCTGACGAACCAGGGATAGCCGAGGCGTTCGTTGGCTTCCGCCACCCGACCGGCGGCGAGCGCTTCGCGGATCGGGCCGGAACGCACCGGCCGTCCCGCGTCTTCGAATCGCGGCACCACGTCGACGGCAAAGCCGAGCTTTGCGCCCTGCGCCGCGAGATACTGGGGCGACCCCGCGCGATTGAGGCCGAAATGAAAATCGGGGCCGATGGCGACGCCGGCGACGGCAAAGCGGGCGACCAGAATGCGTGCAACGAAGTCCTGCGCGGAAAGGCTTGCGAGCGCCGCGTCGAAGCGCAGCACGATCGCGCCGCCAAGCCCGGTCGCGGCCAGAAGCCGCAGCTTCGCGCGCGCGTCGGTGAGGCGGAACAGCGGCTCGTCGGGGCGAAAAAAACTGCGGGGATGCGGCTCGAAGGTGAGCGCCGCCGCTTTGCGCCCGAGCGCCTTGGCGCGCGCCAGCGCCGCCGCGATCACGGCGCGGTGGCCGCGATGCACGCCGTCGAAATTGCCGATGGCGACGACGGCGCCGTCGAGCGCGTGGTCCGCGGACGCTTCGCCCCGCACCACGACGAACGGCTTTCTCGGCGGCGGTTGGTCGGTCATGAGCGGCGCCGGAACGGGCCTCGGAAGACGTTGCAAGCTTGACCACGGTCGCGCCTGTCATCGCAAGCCCGGTCGCCGTGTTCAAGCAAGCTCGGAGCTACCAGCTCAGCCGGTGCATCACCGCTTTTGGCGCGACGCCCGCCGCCGCGAAGATGCCCGACAGCGCAGCGGCGTCGGGATCGTGGCGGTTGCCGAGCTCCTCGGCGTGGATGCCCGCGGTCACGAACAGGCAATCGATGCCGAAGGCGGCGGCGCCCTTGAGGTCGGTGCGCACCGAATCGCCGATCGCCAGCAGGCGATGACGCTCCACCGGGCCGCCGCGCGCGGCCTCGGCAAGGGCGAGCGCTTGCTCGTAGATCGGCCGATAGGGCTTGCCGGCATAGATCACCTCGCCGCCCGCGGCCGCATAGGGATCGGCGATCGCGCCCGCGCAGTAGACGAGCTTGTCGCCGCGCTCGACCACCACGTCGGGGTTAGCGCAGATCATCGGCAGCGCGCGCGCGCGCATGCGCGCGATGAGATCGTGGTAATCGTGCGGCGTCTCGACGGTGTCGTCGGTAAGCCCCGAGCAGACCGCGTAGTCGGCGCGCTCCAACGGCGCCCTCGGCGCGTCGAGGCCTTCGAACAGCCCCAGATCGCGCTCGGGACCGATGTGGAACACGCGCGCTCCCGCGCGCGCGGCGATCAGCGCGCGGGTGACGTCGCCCGAACTCACGATGCCGTCGTAGGCCGCGCGCGGCACGCCCAGCCGGTCGAGCGTCAGACGCGCCACTTTCTCCCCCGGCCGCGGCGCGTTGGTGATCAGCACCACCGTGCCGCCGCGCGCGCGGAAGCGCGTGAGCGCGTCGGCGGCCTCGGCCGCGGCGGCGACGCCGTTGTGGACGACGCCCCAGACGTCGCACAGCACGACGTCGTAGTCGCCGGCGAGCGTGGCGAAGTGACGGGTGAACGAGGGAAGCACGACCGACATGGGATCAGGCGGACGGAGGATGAGCGTACAGCGAGTGACTCGCATCGTCGGTCGGGCGATGTCAACCGCGACTAGTGCCCCGAACCCAAAGTTCGCACATGTTGTGCTGCAAGGGCGGCTGCGGACTTCGGAATCGGGACACTAGCGGCTTTGCCCTATCCCGCCGCCGCCCGTTGCCGATATAACGCCATCCCGCAAACCCCGGGATCTCGCATCCGAGATCCCGCAACCTGAGGCCCTTGCCGCATTCGATGTCGGGATTGATCGCCACCATCGAGCGCCGTCCGCAGGCGGCCTTCGCCGCCTTCCTCGCGCTGCACGTTACGGTCTGGACGGCGCTGCCGACGCTGCTTTATCCGAATCTGCCGCTCGATCTCATCGAGGCTCTCACCTATGGCCGCGAATGGCAGCTCGGCTACGACAAGCTGCCGCCGTTGCCGTGGTGGCTGGTCGAGCTGGTCTACCGGACGGTTGGGGTCGACGCCGCCTATTACGCGCTGGCGCAGATCGCGGTGGTGGCGGCGTTCGCGGCGGTTTGGCTGACCGCTCGCCCGCTCGTCGGCGGCGTCGGCGCGCTCGTCGCCGTGCTCTTCCTCGACGGCCTGCACTACTTCCATTTCACCGCCGCCAAGTTCAATCACGACGTGATCGAATTGCCGCTATGGGCGTTCGCCGGCTACGCCTTCCATGCCGCGTTGCGGCGCGGACGCATGGCCCATTGGCTGCTGCTCGGCATCGCCATCGGCCTTTCGCTGTGGGCGAAATATTTCGTGGTGGTGCTGGCGGCGCCGCTCGCCTTGTTCCTGCTCGTCGACCGCGATGCGCGTCGCGCGCTGGCGACGGCAGGCCCCTGGATCGCGCTCGCGCTCGCGCTCGTGGTGATGGCGCCGCACCTTGTGTGGCTCGTGCGCAACGATTTCCTTCCCTTTGCCTATGCCAGCGCGCGCTCCGCGCCCTCGCGCGGGCTCATCGATCACGTCGTGCATCCGCTCCTCTTCGCCGTCGGCCAATTGGCCTTTATGCTGCCGGCGCTGCTGATCGCCGCCGCCGTCGTTTGGCCGCGGCGCAGCGCGCAAGACGAGGGGCCGCCGGATGCGGGCAAGGCCGACGCCTTCGACCGGCGCATCGTCACGCTCTTGGCCTTCGGCCCGGCGGTCACCACCGTCGCCATGTCGGCGCTCAGCGGCCGCGGCGCCATCGCCATGTGGGGCTATCCGCTGTGGCTGTTTCTCGGGCTTTGGATCGTGCTCTATGCCCGCACCGCGCTCGAGCCCGCGCGTCTCACGCGGATCGTCGCGGCGTGGGCGAGCGTGTTTGTTCTGTTCGCGATCGTCTTTGCCGCGAGCTACTCCGTCCTGCCGGCGATCGACCATCGCTACCGCGCGGTGTTCTATCCGGGCGATCGGCTCGCCGACGAACTCGCGCGCCGCTTTCGCGCCGCCACCGGCGCGCCCCTCGTCTACGTCATCGGCACGATGTGGGACGGCGGCAACGTCGCCCATTACGCGCGCGAGCAGCCGCGGGTGTTGATCGACGGCGATTGGCGCCGCGCGCCCTGGATCGATCTCGGCGATTTGCGCAGCAAGGGCGCGGTGGTGGTGTGGACCGGCAGCGATCCGACCGTGATGCCGGTCGGCCTGCGCGGCGTCGCGGGCGACGCCCAGATTCAGCCGCCGTTCACGCTGCCGTTCCGCCGCGGCGATCACGTGCTCACCGTCGGCTGGGCGATCCTGCGGCCGCAGCCGGCGTTCGCGCGGGCGAACGGGTGCTGCCGCGGAGAAGGCGGATAGCGAACGGCTTCCTACGCCACCGCTTTGATCACGCGCGCGGCCTTGGCGAACATCTCCTCGATCTCGCCTTCGCTCACGATCAGCGGCGGTGTGAGCACGATGGTTTCGCCGGCGGCGCGGACCACCAGATTCTCCTGGTGGAATGCTTTGTCCATGGCGTCGTAGGCGCGCTTGCCGACCTCGCCCGGCCGCGAGCCTAGGTCGATGCCGGCGGTGAGCCCAACGCAGCGGATGTCGAGCACGTTGGGCAGGCCCTTGAGGCCCATCGCCGCCTCGGCCCAGGCCGTCTCGAGCTTGCGCGCGCGTTCGAACAGGCGCTCGTCGCGGTAGAGGTCGAGCGTCGCGAGCCCGGCCGCGCAGGCGAGCGGATGCGCCGAATAGGTGTAGCCGTGAAAGAGCTCGACCACGTGCATGGGCCCGCGCATGAAGGCGTCGTAAATCCCCTTGCGCACGATCACCCCGCCCATGGGCACGCTGCCCGAGGTGATGCCCTTCGCGAAAGTGATCATGTCGGGGACGACGCCGTAGCGCTCGGCCGCAAAGGCGTGGCCGAGCCGGCCGAAGCCGGTGATGACCTCGTCGAAGACGAGCAGGATGCCGTGCTTGTCGCAGATGGCGCGCAGCCGCGGCAGGTAGCCCTTGGGCGCGGGCAGCACGCCGGTCGAGCCCGCCATCGGCTCGACGATCACGGCGGCGATGGTCGAGGCGTCGTGCAGCGTGACGATGCGCTCGAGCTCGTCGGCCAAATGCGCGCCCCAGTCCGGCTCGCCCTTGCTGAAGGCCTGGTGCTCGCGGTTGTAAGTCGTCGGCAGATGGTCGACGCCGGCGAGCAGCGCGCCGAACAATTTGCGGTTGTTGACCATGCCGCCGACCGAAATGCCGCCGAAGCCGACGCCGTGGTAGCCGCGCTCGCGCCCGATCAGGCGGGTGCGCGCGCCTTCGCCACGCACGTTGTGATAGGCGAGCGCGATCTTGAGCGCGGTGTCGACCGCCTCCGAGCCCGAATTGCAGAAGAACACGTGGTCGAGGTCGCCGGGCGCGAGCGCGGCGACCCGGCTCGCGAGCTCGAACGCCTTGGGATGGGCGAACTGAAACGCCGGCGCGTAGTCGAGCGCGGCCGCTTCCGCTTGGATCGCCGCGACGATGGGGTCGCGATTGTGCCCGGCATTGGTACACCACATGCCGGCGGTGCCGTCGAGCACGGCGCGCCCGTCGGGGGTGTAGTAATGCATGTCCTTGGCGCGCGCGATGAGCCGCGGCGCCGCCTTGAACGCGCGGTTGGGCGTGAACGGAAGCCAATAGGCTTCGAGGTCGTTGGGGACGGCGGTCGCCCGCTGTGCTGGTGCCGATGGCATGGCGCTGTCTCCTTTGCTGCTTTTCCGGATGCCGCGCGCGACGGCGTCCCGTGCTGCGTTCCCGGACCGTCCCTTGCCGCTGCGTGAGTCGGCTGCTACCACCCGCGGGCCGGCAATACAGGGCAATAATGGCCGACAAGCCCGACAAAACCAACAAGCTCAAGGCGCGCCTGCCGCGCGGGCTCGCCGATCGCGGCGGCGCCGAGATCGCGGCCACGCGGCGCATGCTCGACAAGATTCGCGCGGTCTACGAGCGCTACGGCTTCGAGCCGCTGGAGACGCCGGGGATCGAATATACCGACGCGCTGGGAAAATTCCTGCCCGACCAGGACCGGCCGAACGAGGGCGTGTTCTCGTTCCAGGACGACGACGAGCAGTGGCTGAGCTTGCGCTACGACCTGACCGCGCCGCTCGCGCGCTACGTGGCGGAGAATTTCGATGCGCTGCCCAAGCCCTATCGCAGCTATCGCGAGGGCTTCGTGTTCCGCAACGAGAAGCCGGGGCCGGGGCGCTTTCGCCAATTCATGCAGTTCGACGCCGACACCGTGGGCTCCGCGTCGATGGCCGCCGACGCCGAGATGTGCATGATGGCCGCCGACACCATGGAGGCGCTCGGCATCCCGCGCGGCAGCTACGTGGTGAAGGTGAATAACCGCAAGGTGTTGGATGGCGTGCTCGAGTCGATCGGGCTCGGTGGCGAAGCAAATGCCGGGCGGCGGCTCACCGTGCTACGTGCAATCGACAAATATGATCGACTCGGAGCGGACGGCGTGCGCGCTCTCCTTGGGCCTGGTCGAAAAGATGAAAGTGGGGACTACACGAAAGGCGCAGGTCTCGCGGAGGAGCAAGTCGGTCAGATCATGTACATGTTTGCGCCACCACCGACTGGCGACTCGAGCGTTTCTCACAATGTCGGAATAATTAACGCAGCTCGTAATCGATTTCCAAATTGCTCGATCTACCAATATGGATTGGATGAACTTCGACAGATCGTCGATTTGACGCGCGCGGCAGACAACTTTGGGCAAATCCGCGTTGATCCATCTGTGGTTCGCGGTCTTGAGTACTACACCGGCCCAGTCTTTGAACTGGATTTGACGTTCGAGACCAAGGACGACCAGGGCCGACCGATGCGTTTCGGCTCGGTAGGCGCCGGCGGTCGCTACGATGGATTGATTGCGCGCTTTCGCGGCGAGCCGGTGCCTGCCACCGGATTCTCCATTGGCGTGTCGCGGCTGATGGCGGCGCTGCAACATCTCGGCAAGATCGAGAGCAAGCCTGAGGCTGGCCCGGTGGTCGTGACGGTCTTCGACAAAGACCGCATTCCCGACTATCAGAACATGGTCACGACCTTGCGCAACGCCGGCATCCGCGCCGAGCTTTATCTCGGTTCGGGCAAGATGGGGCCGCAGCTCAAATACGCCGACAAGCGCGGCGCGCCCTGCGTGGTGATCCAGGGCGGCGATGAAAAAGCCAAAGGCGAGGTGCAGATCAAGGACTTGATCGAGGGCGCCAAGGCCGCCGCCGCGATCGCCTCCAACCAAGAGTGGCGCGCAAGCCGCCCGGCGCAGTTCGCCGTGCCCGAGGATAAGCTCGTCGACGCCGTGCGCGACGTGCTGGCGCGCCACGACGTGACGTGGAGCTGACGGCCGCGGCGATCCGCGGCCGACGTCGTCAGCGACGGATCACTTGGAGATGATCAGCGGCCGCAGGCGCGGATAGTAGCAGCTCGAGCGGGTCGGCACCGCCGGCAGCGCGTAGGGGTTGATGTACGGCGACCACAGGCAGCTGAAGGCGATGAAGTCGCCGTATTGCCGGTGCACGCTGGTGATGCGGTGGTACTTGTCCCAGCGTGCGCAATAGGCGGCGGCCAGCTGTTGCGCCATGGCCTCGTTCTCGCACGACCACGGGATGATGCCGCCGGTGTCGTTGCCGTGATAGATATAGGGCTGGGCGCGGGCGGCAGCGCCCAGCAGCAAAAGCCCGATCACGGACAGCAACGCCGCGCGCATCATCCGCGCCTCCCCATTTGCCCCTTGCGAACTTTAGACGGCGCATGGGGCGCTGCAAAGCCGCCGCGCCGACGAAACTTGAAACCGTGGCCGTAACGCCACAGTCGCCGCTTTCTTCTCGTGCACGCGCGCCTTTACCTTGATTTCGCCGGGGTTGGGGAGCCACCGTCGGCGCAAGCTATCGTTGCGGGGAGCCCGATCATGTCCGGCCGCGCGCTATTGCTCGCTTTTGGGTTTGCTGCGGCGCTCGCGGCGCTGCCGGCGTCGCCCGCCGGCGCCGCCAACTGGCTGGAGATGAATTTCTACCTGTCCGGCCCGGAATACGAGGGCAAGCTGCCGTCGTGCGACTACCGCGACGCGCTGGTCAGGATCGCCTCGCGCTTCAACCAGAAGGAAAACATGTACTGGGCCACCGATCTGCGGATCGTCAATTTCGAGAAGATCCGCGAGACCGCGTTCCGCCCGTGGGCCGCGCAGACCATTCCACGCCGCTTCTGCAGCGGCATCGTCGAAATCTCGGACGGCCGCAGACACATCATCCACTATTCCATCGCCGAGGATAGCGGCATGATCGGCGCCAGCTGGGGCGTCGAGTGGTGCATCGTCGGGCTCGACCGCAACTGGTCCTACAACCCGGCCTGCAAAATGGCGCGGCCGTAACCGGCGCGTCGTGCATGCGGTGAGGCTGTCGGTGTCGGCGGTGGATGAACCGCTTTTATTTCCGTTTTGTTCTTGAAATGTTCAACAGGCCGTGGTAGCTTCCATGTGCTCGCGTGGGTTTTATGGGAGTGTTCCATGGTTCGGAGTGTCGGTCGCGTGGCGTTGGCCGCGGTGGCGTTGTGGCTCACGGTCGGGATCGCCGATATCGCGGCGGCGCAGGATCGCCGCCAAAATCAGCCCGGACAATTCGACTTCTACCTGCTGGCGCTCTCCTGGTCGCCGTCGTTCTGCGAGGCCGCCGGCGAGCGCGGTACGCCGCCGCAGCAGCAATGCGGCGCACGGCCCTATTCCTTCGTCGTGCACGGGCTGTGGCCGCAATACGAGAAGGGTTTCCCGGAATTCTGCCAGCAGCCGGCGCCGCGGCTCGATCGCAACATCGTCGCCTCCATGCTCGATCTGATGCCCGCGCCGCGCCTGATCTTCAACGAGTGGGACCGCCACGGCACCTGCTCGGGGCTGAGCCCGAACGCCTATTTCGAGAACGTGCGCAAGGCGCGCGCGGCGGTGAAGATCCCCGATGCCTATATCGCGCCGAGCGCGCCGCTCACGGTCACGCCCGATGAGGTCGAGGAAGCGTTCGTGCAGGCCAATCCCGGCCTCACCCGCGACGGTATCGCCGTGACCTGCAGCAGCCGGCGCTTGGGCGAGGTGCGCATTTGCCTCGGCAAGGACTTTCGCTTCCGCGCCTGCCCCGACATCGACGCGCGCGCCTGCCGCCGCGACGAGCTCGTCATGCCGCCGGTGCGCGGCGGCAGCGCGGCGCTCGTGCGCTAGCGCGGACCGTGCGTCGCGCCTGCGGCGGGATCCGTGTTCCGGAATTGATAGTTTGGAGTCGGCGCTTGCGCGCGGCGGCTGTTTCACGGCTTTGACAGCCGTGAATTTGCGCGCATGACTTTGCGCCCATAACTTTGCGTCCATGACTTTGCGCCTATGAATTATCGCCACGCCTTTCACGCCGGCAATTTCGCCGATGTGGTCAAGCACGCGGTGCTCGTGCGCATCCTCGTGCATCTGCGCGGCAAGCCCGCGCCGTTTCGCGTCATCGACACCCATGCCGGCGCTGGCCGCTACGACCTGGCCGGCGAGGAGGCGCAGCGTAGCGGCGAATGGCGCGACGGGATCGACCGGCTCGTGCGCGCGCCCATCGCCGCGGGCCCCCGCGCGCTGCTCGCCCCCTATCTCGAGGCGGTCGCCGCCTGCAACGGCGCCGGGGGGCTGACCGCCTATCCCGGTTCGCCCGCGCTCGTGCGCGCGTTCCTGCGCGCGCAGGATCGGCTCATCGCCTGCGAACTCGAGCCGAACGCGGCGGCGGCGCTGGCGCGCCATCTGGCCGGCGACCGGCGCAGCAAGGCGGTGGCGATCGACGGCTGGACCGCGCTCAACGCCTATGTGCCGCCGAAGGAGCGGCGCGGCCTGGTGCTCGTCGATCCCGCCTTCGAGGACGCCGGCGATTTTGCGCGGCTCGCGCCGGCGCTCGCCGCCGCGCATCGCAAATGGGCGAGCGGGACCTATCTGGCGTGGTACCCGATCAAGGAGCGCGCGGCGCCCGACGCGCTGGCGCGCCGCTTGCGCCGGAGCGGTGTGCCTAAGATTTTGCGCGCGGAACTGACCGTCGCCGCGCCGCGCGCGGGAACGAGGCTCGGCGCGTGCGGCCTGATCGTGATCAATCCGCCGTGGACGCTCGCCGGCGAGTTGGAAATCCTGCTGCCGGAGCTTGCGGTTGCCCTGTCGGGGGCGGGCGAGGGCGCCTCCTGCGTCGA